>Ga0208412_1001500_pt1 | contig 9366 bp, 11 predicted proteins | sample AntDeeMetag02WF4_FD_184758 | JGI IMG/M metagenome (GOLD analysis project Ga0208412, IMG submission 184758) | Saline lake microbial communities from Deep Lake, Antarctica - Antarctic Deep Lake Metagenome 02WF4 (SPAdes) (version 2) | ecosystem: Environmental > Aquatic > Non-marine Saline and... | reverse complement strand
TCTAATCGAGAGCGTTGAATGTGACATTCTATATTTAGACCCGCCATATACCCAAAATCAATATGGTACACAATATCATATACTGCAAACATTAGTTTTGGACGACAATCCTTCAATGAGTCCAGTAACAGGTTCTAGACCTACAAAACCAATGCGTTCAGATTGGTCTAAAGATTATAAATCCCATATTCTTTTTGACAGAATTATCTCAAAAACAAAAGCTAAATACATTATTTTTAGCTATAGTACAGATGGTTTTTTATCTAAAAGCTTTATTGAGGCAAGCTTGAAAAGATATGGTAAGCAAGAAACTTATAAATGCCAAAAAATATCATACAATAAATACAAGAATTTTAAATCTAGGGGAAAAAAAGAACATTTTGAGTATTTATTCTTTGTAGAAAAGAAAGAAGAAAAAGATGTGAAATATGAATCACCTCTAAATTATATTGGAAATAAAGCAAGAATGATTGATGAATTGAAATATTTTTTTCCAAAAAATATTGAAACATTTATTGATGGTTTTGGAGGTGGTTTTAATGTTGGTATTAATTCAAATGCGAACACAGTTATTTATAATGAGCTCAATCATTTTGTAAAAGCTTTAGTAGAATCATTTAGAGTTAATGACACATATCAGTATTTAATTTATATGAAAAGAATAATCAAAAAATTTAATCTTAAAAAACAAGACTCTGCAAGCTATACGGAAGCCAGAGATTACTATAATTCTCTTCCATTCTCTAAACGTGACCCTAAATTACTTTATACAATCATTCTATATGGATTTAATCAACAGATAAGATTCAATGGAGACCACGGTTTTAATAATCCTGTTGGTATGAGATGGTTTAATGATAAGGTCTTAGAAAAAATGATTTCCTTTTCAAGAATAATAAAAGAAAAAAATATAGAGTTTGAAAATATTGATTATACCGAACTTATCGAGTTCATTGATAATGACACCTTTATTTATTTAGACCCGCCATATCGATTAACGACAGGTGCGTATAACGATGGGAAAAGAGGATTCAAAGGCTGGGGAATTGATGCGGAGAAGAGGTTGTTTAAATTTGCAGATTTTTTAAATAATAAATCTATTCGTTTTATGATTTCATATATCATTGAGCATAAGGGACAAACAAATGAAGAACTGAAAAACTGGATAAAACTAAATAATTATCGCTTAATAAATGTAAATGAAGTGGTAGGTATTCAAAGAAAAGAAATATTGATTGTAAACTATGATAAGAATGGCAACACCGCATTTTGTAATAAAAAACAGATTTCAAAAGTTTATAAGGACTGGGCAGTTATACAATAATTTGCTGTCTAATGAAATCCTTGAAGATATCTGTTTCAAAATCACAGGTCAGACGGATTTCACCATTTCATATACTGATGAAACTAATGAGGGACAATTAGCCACTCTAAACTTTGAAAACAATAACAACTATATTTTTTTATTTCAAAAAAAAGAGAGTCGAAATGCTTGTTTTCAAAGCTTTCCAACTGCCCTTTTGAAAAGTTTGAATGACATTCAAACAAGAGGTGTATTTTGTTATTTTCTGCCTTTAGCTGAAGAAGAATTACCTAGAATTAAGACTGATTACTTTAAGGTTATGTATCGACTAATGAAAACTGTTGGTACAAGATTCATTAATGAAGAACTTTTAATACCGACAATAATTCATCCGTTTCAAAATGTTGAGGATATAATTCTTGCAAAAAATAATATTCGAGGCAGAAATTCAGGTAATAATTCATCTTATATTACTAAATCGACTAATGACATTATACAGGTTTTTGGCAAATTGTACGGAGCAAATAAATACGAAACATCATTATTATGTATTGCTTTGTATAGAGTTAGCAATAATCATATTGAATTGTTTGAAATTGAGGAAGGTAATTTAAAAAAGCTTCCTAAAGTAGCAAGAGACTATTTATTAAAGCTAAATAGATTTAGTATCGTTAACGCTACAATTACATTAGAAGAATCTGAATTTAGAGAAAATGATAGTCTTCGTTCGCCAAGATACATTTATAACCTTTTAGAAAAATTAGGGGACAAGAAATGTGCTTTATGCGAATGTGAAATTCCACAAATAATACAAGGAGCACATATTTGGCCTGTTGCCGATATAAAAATGGATAATCACATCAATCAAGATGAAAAACTAGCACACGCTATAAATGGCGATAATGGTTTATGGTTATGCAATAATCATCATAAGCTTCTTGACTCGAATATTATTAGGCTTTTTAACGACAGTTCAGTAAGATATAAAACTACATTAAGTGAAGGTCAACGTGGCTATCTTAACGAGGTAACAACTGTAAAAGAAATACCAAACGATATTGTGAACGAAAGTTTTGTTGAATATTTAACTAAGAGAAATCAAAATGTACCAGAAGAATTATATGCTAATTTTACAAATTAATCCATTACCCCCGCTGGTGGCTATTTCGGAGTGATGGTGCCACCTGTTTCGGTCAAACCGTGCCACTTTGAAAGATACTGCAATTATATAAAAAATTAATGTTATAGGTCTTTTAAGGTTCCTTTTCTTAAAGATTCCCCTTTCAGGTCAATCCTATGGGAGGAGTTTACAATCCTATCCAGGATAGCGTCGGCAATCGTTCCTTCTCCAATAATGTCATACCAGGCCGAGACCGGGATCTGGGATGATATGATGGTGGAGGCTTTATTGTAGCGGTCATCGATAATATCCATAAGTGTTTCCCTGGCGTGGTTGTCGAAGGCCTGCAGCCCAAAATCATCCAGGATAAGCAGACCTGCTTTTTGGATTTTCCCCAGTTCCTTTAGGGAGGTTCCATCGGCCTTGCTGAGTTTTAACCTTTTCAACAGGCGGGCAGTGCTATTATAGATGGTCCGGTGTTCCATCATACAGGCCTGATGGCCTAAAGCCTGGGCCAAATAACTTTTCCCTACCCCGGAGGCACCCGTTAGGATGATGTTCTCTTTCCGCTGCATAAAATCAAGACAGCCCAAACGCATAAACATATTCTTGTCCAGGTTACGCTGTTGGGTGTAATTCATATCGGCCAAGGTTGCGGTTTGTTTAAATTTGGCTTGTTTTAAAAGACGTTCGATCTTCCGGTTCTTGCGGTCCTCCCATTGGTGGTCGGTAAGCAGGGCCAGGTATTCATCGCCCGTAAGGCCTGCCATACGGTTTTCTTTGATATGCTGCAGGTGCATCTCTGCCATGGCGCCCAGCCGCATTCGTTTTAGTTTTTCAACGGTTTGATTGTTGTTCATAGGTATTGGATTTAATTAAATGGTTATTGATAGGCCGAAGCTCCCCTGATGTTATCGTGTTTGGGGATATGTGGTTCATCTTCTTCAAGGTCCTGATAGAACAAGGAGCTCTGGTCCAGGTTGTTTTTTAAGATGTTCTTGATTCGTTTGTAGGCGATTGCATCTGCTTGGATGGCCCTTTTGCAAGCACTGTCCAAGCGCTTTGATCCGTAGGCCTTGTGCAACTGGATAAGCCCCATGGCACGTTTGTAGCCGATCTCGGGGTAATCCCCGCTAGCGATGATTTTCTCTGTACAGGCCACTACGTTTTTACCATGGAGGGCAGCTTTCTTTTTAAAAAAACCGGGACTCCAATCTGCATAATATTTATGGGTGCTGCTTAAATGTTCTTTGATGGTATTGTAGCTTCCCTTGCCGGGATTGCGCTTGTGAAGGGCTATCCGCTGATGGCGATAGTACACTTCCACGTTTGTGCTGGTATAATGGATTTGGGTTTCCCTGCCAATGTAGCGGTAGGGCACACTATAATAGCTTTTGTCCGGAGAGAAGTATACATACCCCATCTTCTGTACCTTGGCACGGCGGTAATCCTTGAGCTGGTACGGACTTGCGGGAAGTGCCTTTAAATGGCTTTTTTCTATGGACTGAAAGAGTTCCAACCGGCTGGCCTGTTTTCTTTTGAACAATAAGCTGTTATAGGATACCAATAGTTTTTTGATCTCCCTGTTGAGCTGGTCCAGGGAGAAGAAGGTCATATTGCGCAAGGGGTAATAGATACGCTGATAGGCGAGGTGGACGGCATTTTCAACCAAGGCCTTGTCCTGCGGGGAATACCCGCGGGTGGGGTTGATCACACAGTTGTAATGCCGGGCAAAATCTTTAAAGCTACGGTTGATATCCGCTTCATAACGACTGGCACGTTTTACTGCCGACTTTAAATTATCGGGGACAATTGCTTTGGGCACCCCGCCGTAGAACTCCAGGGCATGGCCGCAGCAAGTGATAAAATCCCCCCGTTTCTGGCTATGGCAGGCCTCCACATAAGTATACTGACTATTGGGAAGTATGGCCACAAAAACTTCCACGGCAATGAGTTCCCCGGTCTCGCGGTCCACAATATTAAGTTTCTTGCCGGCATAATCAATATACATTTCATTGCCCGGCTTATGGTCAAGCTTCATCGATCCCTTCATCCTGGGGTGTTTACGGTTATAATGCTCCATAAACTGGGTATAGCTATAAGGGTTTTCCGCTTGCCTTACGTACTGCTGATAATGATAAAGAAAAGTAAAACCGGGGTGGTTCCGGGCTTTGTGCATTCCTTCAAAATAAAACATCAGTTCCTTATAGCGCGGGTTGCTGATTGTGGTATGGGAAGGGAAGAGGGCTTCTAAAGCCGCGTTGTCGAAGGACAATAATTCTTTTAAAGAATAGTCGCTGGCCTTGAACAGCTTCATATGCGTATTTACCGTGTTGCGGGAGACACCCAGGGTAGCGCCGATCTTACGGTTGCTGAATTTATCCAGGTGCAAAGAAATAATTTGTTTTAAGTCCATTGGATCAAGTGTGTTGGCCATATCGCTCTTTTTTAAGCGACAAGGTAATTATTACTTGATCTTTCAAAGTGGCGCAGTGAGCAAGGTCGAACTGTGGCCGGTGAGCTAGACCGAACCGTGGCACAAAACGAACCGTTATGGTTTCTTGGCCATAGACAAAATTGGCACAAGTTGAACCGAAATGCCTGGCACTATAAAACCGGAATCACTGGCACAAATCGAACCGAGATATCCAGCTGGTGCGCGAGTCCTCTCGTTTAAATTTTATAGTTCCCGCTCATAGACTAAAAACCCCGCTAATGCACGAGTCCCCTCGCGTAAAAACTTCAGTTCCCGCTCATAAACTAAATACATTATCACAAAAAGTAAGGCTGTATAGAAAGAAAGAGAAGAAAACCAGGCGATAAAACCGATCGGGAATGTGGAAAGTGTGCGATACAATCGCGCACCAGCCAAATCTTGTCAAGCACTCAACACCTTAGCCACTTCCCCGTTAATAAATTTTAAAAATTCCTCATCCTCTTCGGTGAACGGATCTTTTGTCGCTGAGTCAATATCAATCTGACCGATATTTTTTTCCCCTAAATAAAGCGGAACAACCAATTCTGCTTTGGTAAACATATTGCAGGCCAAAAAATTATCTTGGGCTTCCACATCGGGCACCATAAAGTTTTCGCCCGATTCCGCAACCTGTCCGCAAATGCCTTTTCCAAATGGAATAATTTGATGTTCGGTGGGTTCTCCGGCAAAAGCGCGCAATTTCAATTCGTTTTTAGTACCGTTCTGAAAATAAAACCCCACCCAGTCATAATGCGGTACACTTTCCTTTAAAACCGAGCATACTTCCTGCAGCCGGTGATCCACAGAAAGGTCTTTGTGGTGAATTATGTTGAGAAGGTTATCCTTTAAACTGTTCAATTTCATTCCAAAAAATTTTTTCGGCAAAAATAGGGCAAATTGCATTTTTTACCGTTATTTTAACCAAAATTTGACGCATCAGTTTTGGCCACACTCGCCCACAATTTAAAATCCACGATCCGCAATAATAAAGCGGTCATAAAATTTCTCATGATCTTCTTTGGTTGTTATCTGTTGCTCGCCGGTGGCTACCAACTTTATTTGGAATATGGCCAGTCACAAACCTATTATCCAGATTTTTTCACGCACCTGGTGTCTGAGCAGTCAGAGTCCTTGCTGAGCAGTTTTGGTTACGAGACGGGTTTAGCGCCGCACCCCACAGAAGCAGCGATGAAACTTCATTTTAAAGGCTACACCATTTTCAAAATTGTGGAAGGCTGCAACGGCATTAGCGTCATTATTCTTTTTGTGTCCTTTGTGTTTGCCTTTTGGGCGGGCTTTAAAAAAACTTTGATTTTTGCTTTGACCGGCAGCGCTATTATTTATGCGATGAATGTCATCAGGATTGCGCTTTTGGCCATTGGTTTTTATAATTATTACGATTACAAAGACTTTATGCACGGCACGCTTTTCCCCGCCATTATTTATGGAACGGTCTTTATTTTATGGATCATTTGGGTGAAAATTGCCACCAAAAAACCGGTAAAAAATGAATAAAATCTTCCGCTGGATTATCGGAATTCTCTGTGTTCTGGGTTTAGTTGCCGTTCGTTTTTTTGAAGATTACTTATTTTTTGACCCTTTGCAGCAGTTCTATCACGGGCTTTACCTCAATGCAACCACGGCACCAGATTTTGACCTTTGGGAATCCTGGCTGTCCATTTCCCTGCGTTTTTTTATCAATACCGCGCTTTCGTTTTTGATATTATATGTCGCCTTTCGTTCTGCTTCCGTGATGCGCTTTTCATTTTGGTTATATGGAATCAGCTGGGTTTTGCTCTCGGCACTATTTTGCATCACTGCCCTGGATTTGCAACCCGATGAATTTTTTACCGTTTTCTATATCCGCCGGTTTTTAATCCAACCTTTGTTTATTTTATTGCTGCTACCCGCTTTTTATTATCAGCGTTCTCAAGCAGATTCAAAAAATGGTAAATAAAATCAGGTTTATAATTTGGGCGTGACCCCCAAGTGTCCCATATTTTTCAAACAAATTTCTATCGCCAAAACTCAATTTCTCGTTTTTAAGCTTTTATTGTAAGACACTTGGGGGTCGGGCTGTCGGTAGTCGCTTTTTTTGCTGATGGCTGAGGAGGCTCGAAGTCAGCAAAAAAGAGCTTCAACAAATACCTCGATCCCTCACGCAAAATATTGAAAACAAACACCTAAAATCAAAGCTCAAAATTTCCCCTCACTGGTTAAATCTGCCGTTTGAACTGCGATCAACTGTTTAATCATAAAACGTAAAAATACATAAATCCAAAACCATAAATTTTCCTTATGCAAAAATTAGACAATACGATTAAATTTGACCTAAAGCGGCTGTGGGAAATGAAATAATTATTTACTTTTGTATTTAAAATTAGAATATTATGGCAGTTGAAATAACAGATGCAAATTTTGAAGAAAAAGTATTGAAAAGCGATCAGCCCGTGATGGTTGATTTTTGGGCAAGTTGGTGCGGACCTTGTAAAATGTTAGGTCCCATTATTGATGAGCTCAGCAAAGACTATGAAGGGAAAGCCGTTGTGGGCAAGGTCGATGTGGATGCTAATCAAGAAGTAGCCGCAAAATATGGCGTGCGCAATATTCCCACCGTTTTGGTTTTCAAAAATGGTGAAATGGTTGACCGTCAAGTCGGTGTAGCACAAAAAGAGGCTTATCAAGAGAAGTTGGATGGCCAACTCGCTTGATCCTTGAAAAATAAAAATTTTGATAAAGGCTTGGGGTTTTTCCAAGCCTTTTTTTATGTTTAAAAAATTAAACTATTTTCAATGAAGCTCGAAAAAGAAGTCAACCGCACCGATGGGTTTACAAATATTGAACTTCTGGCACGTGGGGTTGTGGAAGGCTTTATTTCCGGACTTCACAAAAGCCCGTTCCACGGATATTCGGCAGAATTTGCTGAACATAAAATTTACAACCAGGGCGAAAGCACCAAGCACATCGACTGGAAGCTTTACGCTAAAACCGATAAGCTCTACACAAAACGCTATGAAGAGGAAACCAACTTGCGCTGTCATCTGATCATTGACAACTCTGCCTCGATGCATTATCCCCACGTTAAAAAATTAAACATAAACTCGCTGAACAAAATTGGTTTTGCCGCATTGGCCTCAGCATCCTTAATGGAAATTTTGCAAAAACAGCGCGATTCTGTTGGGATGAGCATTTATAGTAATGATTATGAATTTTATGCCCCAGAAAAGGGCAGCAAACGCCACCGGCAAATGCTGCTGAACGAACTCGAGCAAATGACACTCAAAAAACCTGAAGAAAGCGGGACAGAAACCTATACTTATTTGCATCAAATAGCAGAAAAATTAAAACGCCGATCGTTAATCTTCCTATTCACCGATATGTGGCAGCCCGATGTCGAACGCGAAAAACTCTTTCAGGCGCTCAGCCATTTAAAATATAACAAACACGAAGTGGTTCTTTTTCACGTTTATGACAAATCCAGTGAAATGGACTTTTCTTTTGACAATGCACCGCGCCGCTTTGTGGATGTGGAAAGCGGCGACACCTTGAATTTATATTCAGACAATATCCGTAATGATTATCGCGAAGCCGTAAAAAATTACTTCCAAGAATTAAAATCCACGTGTTTGCAATACCAGATCACTTATTGCCCGGTGGACATCAAAGAAAATTTCAATAGAATATTGACGACTTACCTAATTGAGCGTCAAAAGATTGGCTGAGAATTAATTCGGAAATAAAAAAAGTTTCAAAAATACCTTTGCACACTATATTTAGAATTCTATCTTTGCATCCGCATTTAAGCAAAACAGATGAAAATGGTTTTAAAACCTCGAGTTTCATCTTTTTTTATGTTCTTTTAAAATTTTAAAGAATAAATTTTGGTCTGGTAGTTCAGTTGGTTAGAATGCCTGCCTGTCACGCAGGAGGTCGCGAGTTCGAGTCTCGTCCAGACCGCTTCTTTTGTTGATTATCAACACGTTATAAAGACCGTTTGCATTCATTTCGCATACGGTTTTTATTTTTGGCTCTTTTTGCTGTTTTGATACGCGCCTTCCGGTTCACCCATAGCAAAAAACACGGGGTGGCCATTCTCTATACTATCGGCTTTACTTTTAACCAAAGAAATTAAATTTTCTTTGTCCGTAGCCGTGAAATCTGTATGCCCTCTTTTATAAGCTGCAAAAAACTTACTGCCACTATAACTATCAATTATTTTCCTGTAATCACTAAGGGGCAAATCAGTTTCTTTTATAAACTCAATTATTTGGTCTGTACTGGTTATCTTAATTTGATTTTCCATTATCTTCTATTTTAGGTTGTTCGTTTTCGATTGTTACTACTACGTGGTTCTTATGGGTGATGTCGCCTTCCAGCTGCGTGCGCTGAAGCTTGGGGGTTGTGAACTCGAGAAGTTTCACTATAGAATTGATACGCTCGATTGGCTCAAGTGCATCAAAGTCAGCT
>Ga0208412_1001499_pt1 | contig 9383 bp, 7 predicted proteins | sample AntDeeMetag02WF4_FD_184758 | JGI IMG/M metagenome (GOLD analysis project Ga0208412, IMG submission 184758) | Saline lake microbial communities from Deep Lake, Antarctica - Antarctic Deep Lake Metagenome 02WF4 (SPAdes) (version 2) | ecosystem: Environmental > Aquatic > Non-marine Saline and... | reverse complement strand
CGCCATGCAGAACCAAATAGGCATAAGGCAAAGTATATACGGCATGAGACCAGAATACCCACCAAAGCTGCCAACCTTCAGTTAACTGCTGGCCAAGCGCTCGTTGCCAGCCTAATATCAATGGCACCTGCGGAATTAACAAAGCAATAAGAACAGGCCAGTAAAATGACTTAAACGCTTTTTGCCTCTGCCTTTGCAGTAAAATCACAGCCGCTATCGTACCGGTAATGGCGCTGAGTGACGCCAGCCAAAAGCTGTGAGCCGCAGGCTCCAGCAGATAGCTCCATTCCGTTTGCCAGCGTTCAGAACTTAAAGCGGCAGGCCATAAATCGGGATAAAACCAGCTTGATGCCAGGCTCTGTAACGCTAAAACAGCAATAACGCCAAGCGAGAGAAGACCTAAAAAACCCCACGCATAACGACTGACATTGTCCGAATTAAATCGCTCTGGCGTGCCCGCGCTTTTCACCAGGACTAAACGGTGATAAAGAACAGAATGCTTTGAATTCATTAAGAGTAAAAGCAAAGCCATTGCTAACAGAACCCAGGCACCTGTCATTGCTTTTACCTGACTATCGGCTGCAAACTGAAAGGTCCACTCGTAAACTCGCTGAGCCAATACGGCAGGCGTGTTACTGCCAACCAATAACGGAATATCAACCACAGACAATGAGTAAATGATCACAGCTGCCATAGGAAGTGTCATCCGGCGCAATAATTCCGGCGTAACCACACGCCACCAGGCCTGGCGTTCGCTATAGCCATAACTTTGCGCCTGAACAAGCCAGGACTTAACCGGTAATTGTTTTAACTGAGCCGATATCATCAACAACAAAAACGGCAGCTCTTTTAAGACCAGTACAATTGTCACGGTCACTAAAGACTTTTCTGGTAAGGGCCAACCAACGGGCGGCGCGGGGAAGAGCCCGCTGATAGCATCGACCAGCCGCACTAGCCAGCCCGACGGGCTCATTAACAGCATAAGCCCAACAGCAAAAGCCACGTGCGGGATAGACAGTAAAGGAGACAACAATTGTTGTAAGCGCGGTTTACGTAGTATGCCTGGCGCCATCCAAAGCGCCAGATAGCAAGCTACAAAAGGCGCCACAACCGCAAGAGCAAGGCTTGACAGTATCGACTCGTAATCCAACAGTAGTTCGCTGAATGCCGCTAAACTAACTCCGGTTTTCGCATCAAGAGATGTCAGCAACAGGAAAAGCACACCGCTGCCGACAGGCAGAATAATCAGCAGTAACCAGACCGCTATTGATAACGCGCGGACCATTCCCGCTCCAGATAATTCTGCCAGCTGGCATGAAAGTCATCGGTAGGTTCGAGTAACGCAGAGCTTTTATCACCTTTTTGCGTGCGTTTTAAAACGGAAGGATCGCCCCAGCGGTTGGTATCGGCTTTTCTTTCCTGCGCCTTTTCAGACAACAAGAACTCGATAACCGCCTTTGCAGCTTCGGCATTATTCGAACTGACCGGAATGGCCAGATAATGATTATTGGTTATGGCTTCATCTGACAACGTATGACGCTCAACACCGGCCGGTAATCGCCCATGATTAACCAAGGTTTGATAATCATTAGGGTTAAAACTGACAGCCATTAACAACTGCCCGTTCGCCAGATAAGAAATTTGTTCTCCGGCTGACGACGGAAAATTTTCACCCTGCTGCCACAATAGTGGATGCAGTTTGTCTAAATAGTGCCATAAAGGCTTAGTCCATTCATTCGCATCAACTTCGCTTACTGGCTGCTGAAAAACTTCACGTTGCTGCGGATACAATGACAACAGCAGTGACTTTAAGAAGGTGGTGCCATGAAAGTCCGGCGGCTTAGGGTAGCTGATACGACCTTTGTTATCCCACGCAGCGTTCAGTAATGCTTCTGCACTCACTGCTTTTTGGCTGAAAAGCCCGGGCCGACTAATAAGATTAAACTGCCCGACACCCCAGGGCACTTCCAGTTCTTCAACCGGTTCACCAAAATCGCTCTGCCAGTTAAGTTCGGGGCTGATGTTATTTAACGCTTTAATTTCATAAGTAATGGGACGTAAGGCTCCGGCTTTTTTCAGTGCGTGAAAGTTCTCGCCGTTTATCCAGATAATGTCGACATTGGAGCGTCCATCAATTAATTGCTTAACCACCTCTGAGGCATCGGCCACTTTATTGTGGCGAAGTTGAATACCTTCAGCCTTTAGCTCTTTCTGAACCCAGCGTAAGTAGCTGTTTACTTCCGACGAGCCGCCCCAGGCATAAAAGTTCACCTCATTCGCTTTCAACGGCGAGGTGACAAAAAGTGTCACAAACAATAAACTGATGGCTGCTATAAAACGCATGTTAACTCCGGCGCCAGCGATGAAACTTCTCAACCCATGTTAGCAGCTTCTGTGGGGCGTTGGCGCGCTTCCACTCTCCGGCAACGTATTTATTGGCTTCTGCCAGTGTCGGATAACTGTGTATGGTACCCAATATTTTATTAAGGCCAATGCCATGCTTCATAGCCAGCACATATTCCGCCAGCAACTCTCCGGCCTGCGGCCCTACTATATTCACACCCAACAGCTCATCTTTGCCCGGCTTGGTCAGCACTTTTACCCGACCATAAGCATTGTCATCAGCAATAGCACGATCCAAGTCACCAATATCGTATTCAGTCACCTCGTATTCCTTATCTTCTTTCTTAGCCTGCTGCTCAGTTAGGCCCACATTGGCTACCTGCGGCGAGGTATAAGTTACCCAAGGGATAACAGAATAGTCCGCACGGAATGTCTTAAAGGGGTCAAATAACGCATTTACTGAAGCATACCAGGCCTGATGCGATGCCACATGGGTAAACTGGTAAGGCCCGGCAACATCACCACAGGCGTATATGTTTGGAAAGTTAGTCTGGAGCAGTTCATTGGTACTGACTGTTTTATTGGTCTGTACTCCCAGTTCCTCTAACCCAAAGCCGGAGATATTAGGTTGCCGACCCAGTGCAATAATCACTTTGTCGAACGGCAACTGAGTTTCTTGTCCATTATGCTCAGCAATTAGAACCGATTCGCCATCGTGTTGCTCGAATCGCAAGGCCTTATGGTTCAATTTAATATCAATACCTTCAGCACTTAAACGCTCACTCAAAAGCCTGGCTGTATCGCTGTCTTCCGGACCCATAAGTCGATCAGCCATTTCCACTTGAGTGACCTGCGAACCTAAACGCTGAAACGCTTGTGACAACTCACAACCAATGGGACCGCCACCCAATACCAATAAGCGTTTAGGCAGCTCTTCTAACTCCCATAGCGTATCCGAGGTTAAGTAATCAACTTTATCCAGGCCTTCAAAGTTGGGTATTAATGGCTTTGCTCCGGTTGCAATAATAATACTGCGGGTGGTGATGCGCTTTGTCTCGCCATTACTGGTAACGTCAACTTCCCAGGGCGAAACAATACGAGCCTCCCCCTGCTCAACATTGACACCCAGCTTAGTATAACGCTCAACCGAGTCGTGCGGTTCAATGTCCTTAATGACCGACTGTACCTGCTGCATCACTTGTTTAAAATCGACCGACACCTTTCCAACACTGACCCCAACGCGAGAGGCATTGCGTGCATTGTGAGCAAGCTCCGCTACGTGTAACAAAGCCTTGGAGGGCACACATCCGGTATTGAGGCAGTCGCCGCCCATTTTATGCTTTTCTATTAAGGTAACCTTTGCTTTTACCGCTGACGCTATGTAAGCACTGACTAACCCCGCTGAACCGGCACCTATAACCACCAGGTTATTGTCAAAAGACTTGGGCTTTTTATAAGCTTTGAATGCCTTACGGCGTTTCAAAAAGGCCAGTACAGCTTTAGCAATTAGCGGGAATACTCCTAATAAAACAAAGGCACCAATTAAGTCCGCAGAAACAACATCCCCCAGACTGGATATCTGGGCCAGTTGGGTTCCTGCATTAACGTACACAGCGGTACCCAGTAGCATACCCACCTGACTGACCCAGTAAAACGTCCACGCCTTTATTTTGGTCAGACCCATAACCAGGTTAATAACGAAAAACGGAAACAGCGGAACCAGGCGTAGACTCAGCAAATAGAATGCACCGTCTCGCTCCATTCCGCGGTTGATAGAGGTTAGCCGCTCACCGAATTTTTCCTGCACCCAGTCATGCAGAATAAAGCGGGCGCTTAAAAAAGCGAGGAATGCGCCAAATGAGCTGGCGAAGCTGGCCAGTAAAAGCCCCCACCCCAGACCAAATATGGCACCAGAACCCAGAGTTAAAATAGTCGCGCCGGGCAGCGATAACGCTGTGGCCGCAACATAAACAACAAAATAAACTGCAAATACTTGAAAGGGGTAATCAACAAAAAGCTGATTAAGTTGTTGCTGCTTTTCTTTTAGTACATCCAGTGACAGATACTGCGTTAAATCAAACGCAAAGGCGCTGATAAATAACGTGACAATAACCAACAGCAACAACAGCTTTTTTAATGACATAAAGATTAATCCAATCTCTTGTGAGCGCTAATATACACTCTGTTTTTATCACGCTTGCCTACAGCTACAATCGTAACCACAAGCTCGGAATCTCTTACTTGATAAACCAATCTATAACCCAGTTTTCGCAATTTCACTTTGTAACAGTTATCCATCCCCTTTAAACGAGACGCAGGGACATGAGGTGATTCAAGCCTTTGCTTGAGTCTGGCTTTAAATTGCGCCTGAACATCCTTGTTCAACTTTTTCCATTCTTTATAAGCTGAACGTTTAAACGTCAGCTTATAAATCATCGATGTTCACCTCGACTTCATCTTCATGCTGGCGTTTTTTAACTAACTCCAGTAAATCTCTGTCTTCCAGCTCTTCCATCAACGCCTCATAGGTTGCTGCCGGAATGCAATAAAATGCGGGCTGATTCCGGTTCAATACAGCCACCGGCTCACCGTGACTCTCTTCAACAACCGCCATTGGGTTCTTTTTCAACTCACTAATGCTAGTTGAGTTACGTGCGTAAATAGGTCTAACTGACTTCATATGACCTCCAAAAAGACTTTTAACAGGTCTAATTATAGGTCATTTAATTTGCTTTTCCAGTTTTAAAACTTGTAATCAACGCTCAAACGCGCGTGTCTTGGCTGCGACGGAAAGGCCAGAGTCGCACCAAAATAGCCGCCTTCAAATACCGGCGACCAGTTGTCCTGATCGGTTGCATTAAACACATCAATGCGGGCACTTAACTGCGGCGTAAACCGATACCGCGCGTTCAGGTTCAACGTATGCTGGTCACGTATAAATACGGTCTGTAGATAATCCAACGGATAATGCTTGGTATAGCTTAAATCGCCACCTACTGACCACTCAGACGTAATCTGCCAGCCAGCAACAGCCGAAGCCTGCACTTCCGGAATACCCTGAAGCTGCCGATTAGAAGCCGGGAACAAAGTGAAATTCGGGGAGCCTACACCCGTACCTTCTATAATGTCGGAGCGTGAATCATCAAACGCATCCGCTATCTGACCGGTCCCCTGTGAGGCTGCGGAGTCGTCCCAACGCGCATCAATATAGCTGGCGGCCAGAGTTAACCAGTAACCCGCTTCGTGACTATAGTGCCACTGGGTTTCGAAACCCTCGGTGCGAATACCGCTGTTCGAACCATCTCGGTTCCGCAAGCTGCGTTTTTGGTCAAAAACCACGGCATCGGCATACCAACGCGTATCACTCGGAGCGTACTTCACGCCCAGCTCATAAAGCGAGTTTTCTGTCGCAAAGTTCTGCGCATCAATTTGGCCAGACGCGTTAAGCACAGTTCCTCCGGCCATTGAGTTCGACGTCGAGTCACTTTCATAAGCTGTGGCATAGAATGTAAGCTCGGACGTCCAGTTGTACTGTGTTGATAAACTAACGGCCGTCAACCAGTCGCTGTAGGTATCATTGGCAGCTTCAACGCCCTGCGGAGCTATTGGGTCTTCAGCTTCGACATCATAGTAATCGGCTCTTACCCCACCCGTAACTCGCCATTTATTCGTAATATCCAGCTCGTGTTGAGCGAAAGCGCCCCATTGGTAACTGGTTGAATCTGTGGTGTCCGATAAATTGAAATCACCTGCGCCATCACCGTCAATATCGTACTGACCACCTGGTGATACAAATAACCCCGGACGTAGCTCAATCAAGCGAGCTTGCTGCTCATCGGTTAGAGGAATTCGACGGTTACTGAGCGGTCCGGTCAAGTCAATTGGGTTATCCGCCTCGGTCGTAAACTGGCTATAACCAAGTACGTCGTTAACACGCAAATTCACACCCACCACTGTCTTCTTATTAATGTGAAGTTCAGTCCGATTTTCAAAGGTATGCGCGTCATCAATAATTTCGACAAAACTGTTCTGGTTAATGCCTTCTCGGGTTAAGTACTGATAGTAGGTACGGTTAACCAGCACCATATCGTCGTTCAGCCAGTGCTGAAGTTTGGCATGCAATAATGTCGTCTCAGCAGTATTCGTGTCCAGAGGATCAGTCAGCGTGGTGCTGCGGTCAATTTCCACTTCTCCGGTGGGGCTAATAACCGCGCCGGCCCCCGGAACCCGCGAACCATTTGGCTGAACGCCCTGCCCCGTAATGTACAGGTTGTTGTCGATGAGGTTCTGCGTTGGCCGGTTGATACCGGCGTTATCTGTCCACTCTACGTCATAATACTCAAGCGAGACGTCCAGCTGTGTATCCTCGTTCGGGGCAAACTTGTAAGCCAGCAGAATGTCGTCACTGCGATGGTGGTGATAATCGTAAAAGCTGTCTTCATCCACATACTCAGCGCTAATGCGCAAACCCTGTTCGCTGTCTTCTAACACCCAGTTGTGGTCAAGCTGCAAACGGTGCTGACTCCACTCGCCAAACTGCGCTTTTAATGTCGAGTCTGACGCTGTCACACGAGCCATTTTAGGCTGCAGATTCACAAAGCCGCCAACACGTTGCGAAGTACCAAGCATGACCGGCGGCGCGCCTTTCACCACAGCGATACTTTCAATCGCGTTAAATGACATAGGAACTCCCAGGCCATTATTCCCGGCCTGACGGCGCATACCCGCTTCATAGAGCTCACCAAGCTGGCCCCGAAGTGTAGGTAATGACGGGTTACCAAATCCCGCCGCAGCAAAACTATTTGGCGCAAAACGAGCAATGTCATGTAAGTCGTTAATTGCGGCCTCTTCCATTAAGGAACCACTAATTGCGGTGGCAGCGCGCGGAATATCCTGCAAGCTTTCAGCTAAGCCAAATAAGCCTTCGGTGGCATCTTCCGATGGCAAAATGACCGTTGCGTCATCACGCCCAATCACTTCTATGATTTCTATTGGCTTTTCCTGCGCAACAACCGTTAACGGCATAAAACCAAGCCACCACCACTTTTTCATTCTGTTTTCCTTATTCAATAAATACATTTAACCAGAAACCCTCGTCCACATTGCAGTTTGTGTACGTTTACCTGCCGTAATAAGATCCTTCGTACAGAGATAACCCGGTGTTTTAATAGGGTTAACTCTTTACTCTTAAGTAAGCTCAATCATAATAGCCAGTATTGACGAACTGGCATCAGAACGGAATGACAAAAACAACAAATCACACAACTCAAACAACGGAAGCTCTTAACGAACTGTTAGAGCACGTGGCTCAAGGCACAGAACTGCATTTTGAGTCAGGTCTATGCGGTGACTGGACACTCATGGCGCGAAAGCCGGAAAAAGCCGCGTTTCACATTGTAACAAAAGGCGATTGTTGGTTTGGCGTTCCTGACTCACAATTTGTTCCGGTCAAACTCACAGCATCCGACATTATTTTTGTGAATAAGGGCGTGTCGCATTTTCTCAGCGAAACCCAAATTCCATCAGCAATCAATAGTTCCGATATTCCTAAATATTGTCAGGCTACTCACGAGCAATCCGGCGTTGTCTGCTACGACGTAAATTCTTCATCAGGCACTAATGACGCATTATTCCAGCTACTTCCGCCCTGGTTGATTCTGAAACAAACAGAACAATACCAGCAACTGTCTCAAATTATTGAACTGATTAGAGCAGAAATAATAAAACAGTCTCCCGGATATCAAACGGTGATTAGTCGGCTCAGTGACGTTCTTGCTCTTAATCTCCTAAGACAAGTGATTGATCAGGGTGAGTCTCTTAACGGGCCTTTAGCTGCCCTGAACGACAGGCAACTACGCACTGCTATTACAGCTGTAATTAAAGAGCCTGGGGCCGATTGGTCCGTTGAGCATCTTGCCGAACTCGCTTACCTATCAGTCAGTGCTTTTGCAGAACGTTGCGTCAGGAAAACCGGATTAACGCCCAAAAAACTGGTGGATCAACTTCGACTGCAAGGTGCCCGAACCCTGCTGAATAGTTCACAATATCCATTAGACTTCATTGCCGAAAAACTCGGTTACCAGTCCGCTACCGCTTTTAGCCGTTTCTTTAAAAAATACACTGGGTTTTCTCCGGCAGATTATCGACAAAAGTAACTTTTCATACAAAAACACCGGTTCTCTCAACCAAAAACACGAACCAACCTTAACTGTCTTTAATTTTTGAACTTTTATTCTATATTAATTCGTAAGAGTTAAGCGAATACATAGAATGAAAGGAGAAATTTCATGGCAGATTTTAAATTGCACGAAAAAAGTTCAGCCCCTGAAAACAGCCACCCTCTGTTAGAAGACTCTGAAAAAGAGTTTGGGATGATTCCAAACCTACACGCTGTAATGGCAGAAGCTCCTGGCTTGCTGAAAGCTTACCAGAACGTTCATAGCTTATTCGTTGACAGCAGTTTTAACGAAAATGAACTGACGGTGGTTTGGCAAACTATCAATGTTTACCACAGCTGCCATTATTGTGTACCGGCGCATACAGCCATCGCCAAGAAAATGGGTGCCGATGATTCTATCACCGAGCAGTTAAAAAAAGGCGAGACGCTGAATGACAGTAAGTTGCAGGCCTTACGATTATTTACTGAAGCGATGCTAGAAAAACGAGGTCAAGTGTCGGACACCGACTTAAAAGATTTTTTTGATGCCGGTTACGGTAACCAACAGGTGTTGGAAGTGATTTTGGGCATTAGTCAAAAAACCATGAGCAACTACACCAACGCTGTTGCTGAAACCCCCGTCGACGAGCCATTCAAAAAATTCGCGTAGCCTGATAAAAAAGTAGCCTGATGCTAATACATCAGGTGAAATGCTAAAACCAACTAGGGTAATAACTCATGAGCAATTCACTCGAACAAAAACTCCCATGGGCACTACTGGTGCTGCGAGTCGGTATTTTCATTGTCATGTTTGTCTGGGCTCTGGATAAATTCGTAAACCCGGGACATACAGCAGCAGTATTCGAAGGCTTTTACGGTATTA
>Ga0208412_1001497_pt1 | contig 9404 bp, 5 predicted proteins | sample AntDeeMetag02WF4_FD_184758 | JGI IMG/M metagenome (GOLD analysis project Ga0208412, IMG submission 184758) | Saline lake microbial communities from Deep Lake, Antarctica - Antarctic Deep Lake Metagenome 02WF4 (SPAdes) (version 2) | ecosystem: Environmental > Aquatic > Non-marine Saline and... | reverse complement strand
TTTGTCCAAAAGAACATACAGGTGTCCGGTAAAGAAAACGTACCGGTCAGCGGTCAATCAAAAAACCTTGACAAAACTATCACTTTTATAAACCAATCGCCGATTAGAATAGAGCCAAAATTAATCAAAAAGGTAACAGGTCAAAAATTCAAAATACTTGATAATTGATTGATAAAGTAATACTATAATCTTATGAAGGACAAGAAATTAATTCTAAATATCATAATACTATTTTTGCCGCTTTTTTTAAGTGCGCAATCCTACAATTTTGGGGATCAAGCTACTATAAATAGTTGTAGTGGAGATTTCTATGATGGTGGTGGCCCGAATGGTGGTTATGCTGAAGAAGATGCTGGGGTGGTTACCATCTGTCCTGGGGAAGATGATGTGATTATTAGTGTTGATTTTTCTCTCTTTACTGTGGCTGAAGGCGATGCGTTAATTATTTATGACGGAACAGATACCGATGCACCAATAATTGGGACCTATACTGGGAACATCAGTATAGGTCAAATTTATGCCACTTCAGTTTTTGAAGGTAATACTTCTGGTTGTTTGACATTCGAATTTGTTACAGATGGTGGTATTTCGCCGTTACCGGGCTGGGAAGCGGAAATCATTTGCCTTCCTCAATGTCAGGAAAAATCAGGTTCTTTTGAGGTTTCTAATGCCATTATGGTCGATGATACCTTAAGAGGTTGTCCCAGAGTAGCATTAAATCCTGATGAATTTCAACTAACATCTAATATCTCATTTTCCAACAATGATGATAGTCAAGCGGTGTATTCTTGGAATTTTGGCAACGGAACTACTGCATCAGGGTCTTCGGTTACAGCCACTTATGACGCGCCTGGATTGTACAACGTGACCCTTAGGGTGCGGGATTTCCCCCAATGTGAAGCCTATGTTGTGGAACGTCCTTTATTGATAGGGACGCGCCCTAAGCTTAATGAAACGAAAGGTGCACCAGCTGATGCGGCTGATGAAATCGAGGGTCAAGCTTGTACAGGTGAATCTTTTTTGCTTGATGGTGTCTTTATAGGAAGGGAGTTTAGTGAGGAGGTAGCGCCACCGGTTACCGGTGAGACATATTTGCCCGACGGTAATGATGTGACCTATGAAACCTGTATTAATGTCTCTGCCTTTGATGATGGCCAAACTTTAGATGATGTCGCTAATCTACTGAGCATTTTTATGAATATCGAGCACTCTTATACGGGGGATCTTGATATAACCATCACCGCCCCAAATGGCCAAACAGTTGTGCTTTTCAACCAAGCAGGGGGTGATAATTATTTTGGTGAGCCCATTGATGGCAATTCGAATCAGGATGCGCCGGGTATCGGTTATGATTATTATTATACTGAGGATGCCGCTCAAACAATGGCTGATGCATTCAACGGCGGAAGCCTGCCGTCGGGAAATTATTTGCCGGTTGAATCGCTTTCTGGATTAGTGGGGACCGAACTAAATGGTTTGTGGTGTTTGGAAATAACCGATTATCTTTCGATTGACAATGGATTTATATTTGAATGGGGGCTCAATTTTGACGAAAGTATAGTTCCAGATCTGACAAATTTCACCCCCGAAGTAGTTGAGCAAGGTTGGGAAGGGTACCCCGCTGGACCCACGGCTACTGTCACAGAAAATTCTCCTGGAATGTATTCTTATACCTTTGAAGTTACTGATGATTTCAATTGTGTTTATGATACAATTGTTGAGGTGGAAGTTTTTCAAACGCCTGAAATTATAAGTTCCCCAGCCATTGTGGAATGTGCCGATGGCAGTCAACAATCATTTACTATTGATTTAACCCAAGAAAATGATGACATATTGGGTTCTGATCAATCATTAAGTGATTTTGATATCCTTTATTATGAGAACCAAATGGATGCAATGAATGGACAAAATCCAATTACCTCTTATGAATTGGATACTGATAATCCTTCTGAAACTATCTTTTTCACAATAGAAAATAGTGAATATGGTGTGTGTAAAAAGACTGGTAGTTTTGGTATAAGTTATTCCCAGACTACCATTGGGGTGATGGAAGATTTGGAAGTATGTGACCCAAATAATGATGAAACTGCGATATTTGATCTTTTGGCCAATGTTGAAAATGCCAAATCTGATATCGATCCGGCTTTGACACCTGCAGATTATAATGTAAGTTTTTACACAAGTCAAAATGGGGCGGACCTGGGAACTCAAACAGACTCTATAGCAAACCCGGGAAACTATGAGAATACTGAAACGCCACAGACAATTTATGTGCGCCTTGAAGTCGCTTCTAATCCTGATTGTTTTGACACTGGAACATTTGTTATTGAGGCAATACCTTCAGGAACGGCTAACGATGCCCCTGACTTGAGTTTCTGCGATAACGACCCTTCCGAGGAGGTGAGCTTTAATTTGACCGATAATGCCGCGAGTATCATTGGATCCCAAGACGCGGATGTGTTCGGCCTGGATTATTACGAGACCATGGCCGGGGCGGAAAACGCGCAGGACGCGATTGGGGACCCTGAAAACTTCCAGCCCGACAGCGACGGGCAGCAGGTTTTTGTGCGAATTTTCAACAAGGACAACCCGGAATGCGGCAATGTGACCAGCTTTGTGCTTAATATCAATACACTCATGATCGGGGATCTGAGCGATAAAGAGCAGTGCGACGGCGGCACCGCCGGCACGGCAACTTTTGATCTGACCGGAAGTGACCCTGAAGCCCTCGACGGTCAAAACCCGGATGATTATACCGTAACCTATTATACTGGTGAGCAGGATGCCGAGATGGCCACCGACACCATCGACAACCCCCAAAACTATGAAAACACCGCTAACCCACAGGTGATTTTCGTCCGCGTGGCCAATAACAATGACCCCGAAAACTGTTTTCTGACCACCAGCTTTGAGATCGAGGCCACCTCGATAGACGATCTGATCACCGACCCGGCACCCTTGCAGGTCTGCGACGATGACGATGACCAGGACCCCTTTGCCCAGACGGAATTCGACCTGACACAAAAAGCCCCGGAAATAACCGGTGCAGACCCTGTTCCGGCAAACCTGGAACTGACCTATTATGCCAGTGAAAACGACCTCAATGCTGACAGCCCGATCCAGGACCCCGAAAACTATCAAAACCAGTCGCAGGGGCAGATAATTTATATTGAAGTGGCGGATACCGGCAGCGGTGAAAACTGCGTCGGCATCACCCAACTGACCCTTGAAGTCCTGCCATTGCCAAGCCCGGGCGGCACGGAAGAACAGCTCAACCAGGTAAAATGCGACGACAACAATGATGGTGTCGCCATTGAATCCTTTGATTTGACCACAAGCGGTGATATTATTGCAGATGGTCAAAACTTCAACCTTCAATACTACAAAACCATGGAAGCGGCCGAAAGCGGAAACAATGCAAGCGGCGATTCCATACAGTTCCCGGGAAATTATGTCAATGACCCCAACCTTAATATAACTGACGCTTCGGGCAGCCCGACAAACCGTCAAGTGATTTATGTGCGGGTGGAAAGCACAGAAACCTCTTGTAGCACAATAACCCAGTTTGAACTCGAGGTCAAGCCAGCGCCGGTGCTCAACCCCGAAGGCAATCCCTTTGGCTATGTGCTCTGCGGTGTGGGCGATACCGATACCGCCCCGGTCAACCTTCCCGACATTGCGGGCAATTTATACCGTTTTGCCGATGACAATATAAACGATATCATCCCCTTGCTCGATCCAAATACAGATCAGGGACAGGACCTCGATAATTATGACATCACTTATTATTCGAGTGAACAAAATGCTGAAGTTGACGTGCTGTCTGTTACCTCCGGGGATGTTTTCAGTGATGGGGACACGCTTTTCGTGCGCGTTGAAAACCCGGTGACCGGCTGTTTCAACACCGGTGAGATCGGTGAAGTGGTGCTCAATATAGAAGAACGGCCAATAACCAACCCGATCCAGCAAGACCTCATTGTTTGTTCAGATGAACAGGGCGGTCAAACGGCCACGGTGGACCTCACCCAGTTCAATGGGCAGATCAACGGGTCCCCGGGAAATACTACTTTTGTGCAGTACTATCCTGGACAGGATGCCCTGGAGAACGACAGCATTATTGAAAACCCTGGAAACTATCTCACAACGGACAACCCGCAACAGATTTTCGCCAAGGTCATTGACAGTGTGACATTTTGTGAATCCCTTGATGTCGCCGAGATTGATATCATTATCAATCCAAGGCCGGTGGTGGATATTTCTGCCTTTGACGGCCGTGTTATTTGCCGCGATATCAACCCCGTGACCCAGTCCACTGGCGAGGATACAGGCCCTGTTTTAATTGAAACCGGTCTAAACCCAAATGCGTTTACTTTTTCCTGGACCCGTGACAGCACTGAATTGAGCGAAGATGGCCCAAGCCTTGAAGTCGATGAGGCCGGAAATTACCAAGTGGTTGTCACCGCTAATTCATCGGGCTGTCAATCGAGCGGCACTGCGGAAATACTGGAATCCAACCCACCTGAATTCACCGTCTATAAAACAAGCGGGCCGTTCACGGATGCGCATTCCCTGAATATCGATAACATTAGGGGCGGTGGCGATTATGAGTTCCGTGTGGATAATGGGCCTTGGATTGAAGTCGATTCCACAGGGACAATTTCTTTCGACGAACTTCAGGAAGGCGGGCACACCGTTCAGGGCCGCGATATTTTGGGCTGTGGGACAACCACTTCCCCGATAAACTTCATCGGTTATCCAGATTTCTTCACGCCAAACCAGGATGGCTACAATGACCGCTGGAACGTGGTCGGTCTGAAAGGCCAGCCCGGGGCGAAGATCTATATCTTTGACCGCTATGGAAAATTGCTCAAACAGCTCAGCCCAACGGGGCCAGGTTGGGACGGTACATTCAACAATAAAACCATGCCTTCCAATGATTACTGGTTTAAGGTGGAATACATGAAACGCCAGTCAGACGGATCCACGGCACCCGAAGATTTTAAAGCAAATTTCACGTTGAAACGGTAAAGGACGCTAACAGCCCGCCCGCCGAAAGCGAGCACCCCTCTTAAAAAGAAAAGGATTTAGTTCCTGCATTCCCCTCTACGCCCCGGCGCACAGGTTTTCAAGAGGCCTGCCTGCCGGCGAGGCAGGGGTGAAAATTTTATCGGGATCGGGGTGTTCGGTAATTGTTTGTAACTAGTAAAATTTAAAATCAAATTGAATGAAATTTTCACTTTTATTAAGAACAAACCCACTTTTAGAAATAATACCGCCGTTTTTGATTTGAATTTTGCTTAAGAATTGACATTGAAAGTTAAGGCGATTGACCGATAGAAAAGATCAGTTTAGAAAACTTTCAGGAACGGGAAAAATATTTCAGCCATTGTTTGCTTTAGCTCCGTATTGGATCTTTAAAAACCCAAAATTGACTTTAAAGTTGCACACTATCGAAAGGAATGGTATTTTAGCTATTTAATTTTAAGCGCAAATAAAACGGCATTATGAGCAAGGACACTAAAAAAGATGAGAAGGAAACAAACGCAAAAATGAAGGCGCTGAAGCTGACTTTGGATAAATTAGATAAAACCTATGGAAAAGGAACGGTCATGAAAATGAGTGACCAAGCTGCCCAAGATGTGGAGTCCATTCCTTCAGGTTCACTTGGTTTAGATTTAGCTTTGGGCGTGGGCGGTTATCCCCGCGGGCGCGTAATTGAAATTTATGGGCCAGAATCATCTGGAAAAACAACCTTGACCCTGCATGCTATTGCTGAAGCTCAAAAGCAAGGGGGCATAGCCGCATTTATTGATGCCGAACATGCCTTCGACCGCTTCTATGGAGAAAAACTGGGCATTGATATTGACTCTTTGATTATGTCCCAACCTGATAATGGGGAACAAGCTTTGGAAATCACCGATAATTTGATCCGCTCTGGGGCCATTGATATTATTGTGGTCGATTCCGTCGCTGCCTTGACGCCAAAAAGTGAAATTGAAGGCGAAATGGGCGACAGTAAAATGGGTTTGCATGCACGTTTGATGTCCCAAGCTTTGCGAAAATTGACAAGCTCGATCAGCAAGACCAATTGCACAGTGATTTTCATCAATCAGTTACGGGAAAAAATTGGGGTAATGTTCGGGAACCCTGAAACAACAACCGGCGGGAATGCCCTGAAATTTTATTGTTCAGTGCGCTTGGACATCCGTCGCTCCACGCAGATCAAAAATAGCAATGGTGATGTGCTGGGAAATAAAACCCGAGTGAAAGTGGCCAAAAATAAAGTTGCGCCGCCTTTTAAACGCGCTGAATTTGACATCATGTATGGAACGGGGATTTCCAAAGTTGGTGAAATTATTGACATTGGCGTGGATTATGAAATTATAAAAAAGGCTGGATCTTGGTTTAGCTATGAAGACTCTAAATTGGGGCAAGGACGGGACGCCGTCAAGAAAATGCTACTGGACAACCCCGATTTGTTTGACGAATTAGAAGAAAAAATTACAGCGGCAATCAATCAGGTTTCAAAAGAAGATTGATCAAAAGGGTTTAGATAAATTAATATTTAAACCCTTAAAATAACATTTAAAAAAATAAAATTATAAAATAAAAAATTTCATCTTTACTAATGAAAGGTAAATTATGGGACCACATGATTTTAAAACACCAGCGATGTGTTTGATCTTGATTTTTTTGATCAGTTCTTGCTCAGTCGGGGATGAAAATGGCCAGGAATCTGATTTCAGCTTTGAGCTCGTGAAAATCGATTCGGTTGTTGCACCAGATACGCTTCAGCTCAGTCAAAAAAATCAATTTGAAGTTTTTTATACAAGGCCCAGTCCCTGTTATGAGTTTGCCCGGTTCGATTTTTCCCTACTCGAAAAAACGGCCGAAGTGGCAGTGGTAAACGCCGTTTATAACAATGAGGGGGATTGTAATAACGGCGGAGGGGAAACAACGATTGAAAGTTTTTCTTTTATGGCACAAAATACAGGATTTTATACGTTTAAATTTTATCAAGGTGATAACGATCAAGGTGAAGCTCAATATTTAGAAATTGAGATACCCGTCGAATGATCCTTATATAAAAAAGAAACATGCGGTTAAAAACACTCATAAAGGGATGTAAAAAGCAAAATAAAGATGCTCAGGAAGAGTTATACCGCAAATATTCCAGTCAACTATTCGGGATTTGTTTAAAATATTCCAGAAATAAACAGGAAGCCGAAGATAATTTGCAAGAAGCCCTTATCACTATTTTTAATAAAATAGAGCAGTTTAAAAATAAGGGATCTTTTGAAGGCTGGATGAAACGCATCACTGTAAATACCGTTTTACAGACTTACCGCAAAATAGAGCTCTATGAAATCGTGGACGAAGAAAAAATCCAGGCTCCAGATCTAACCGCGCCACAAGAGACTTTTCAATTGGGTTTTTTATTGAAGACCATTCAGAACCTGCCAGATCGTTACCGCTTGGCCTTTAACTTGTATGTGCTCGACGGCTTGACTCACCGCGAGATTGCCGGGATTTTGAATATATCTGAGGGGACTTCAAAATCTAATTTATCGCGTGCCCGAAAAATCCTTCAAAAGGAACTCAAGCAGAAGCGACAACCAGAATTAATAAGCTCGGCATTATGAAAAAGAATTCCTTAGACGAGCTGTTTCAAAAGGCCTTCAAAAATTTTGAGGTCACCCCTGACGATTCCAATTGGGACGCCATTAAAAGTAATTTAGAAGAACGCCAAAAGAAAAATGTTCTTGCTTTCTGGTATAAAGTTTCTGGTTTTGCTGCTTTGCTGGCAATAATTATATCTTCCGGTTATTTCTTAGGTGACAAGTCCCCTGCCCTTGAACCTGGTGTCAGTAATTCAGAACCGGAAGAAAAAATCAACACTGATCAAAAACCGGAAAAGGACTTTAAGAACCTGAACAAAAATGTTTTCCCCGTTCAATCGACAGATTCTGCTTTGGTAGGAACATCATCTAAAGGCAAAGTTGAAATAAATAATAGCGCGGTCCCAAAATCGAATAACAGCACGGAAAAAACCCGTGGTGGAAATGCAGTAAAATTCAAAAATAAACCCACCCGAGAAGCTTCTGCTACTGTGGCAATGGCAAAAAGCAAAACTGCCGTACAAGCTGAAAACAGTTTCCAAAGCAAATCAACAACTGAAAACTCAAATAATAAAGTTGAGGCTAAACCTCAGGCCTGGAATAAAGCCCAGTCTATTGCCGAAGCTTCCCAAACCAGCGAACAGATTGATGTGAAAAGCCCGGGGTCATTTTCCAAATCCGAGAATGAAGCCTTGGAACAAAAAACCAAATTTAACCTTGGCAGCATAGATTCGTTAAATGCCAATTCTTCAAACCCTAAAAAATCCCTGTTGGCCATCGCTGAAGAAAAGGAAGAGAATGAAAAAGCCCTAAAAGAAAAAAGCGATACAACAGCGCAGTCGTTGGCTTGGAGCCTGAGGCCCACGGTTTCGCCCATCCTTTACAACGGGCTCAGCGGTGGCAATTCCATCGATGCCAGGTTTCAACGCAATAAATCCAAAGGGGATTTCAGTTTTTCTTATGGAATCAATGTTGCTTATGCAGTTTCAGACCGGATTAAAATTCGTTCTGGGCTCAATAAAGTCAACATGAGCTATAACACAGAGAACATCAAATTTTCTTCCGCAGTTAATGCGATGGAGTTGTCAGGTATAGAGATCAATTCAAAAAACAAAAACATTGAAGTATTAAGTGGGGAAAAAGACCTTATCCAAAATTCAGAAAGCTCTAGAATCGCTCAGGGTGATATGAGCTCAAGCGGTTTTAAAGATGGAAACATCAATCAACAGATGGGATTTATTGAAGTGCCACTCGAAATTGAATATGCGTTAATAGACAAACGCTTCAATTTAAATATCATCGGTGGCGCCAGCACATTTTTCTTAAATGAAAACAGGGTTCAAATTGAATCGGATTTTGGCAGGACCCAGCTCGGAAAATCCAGTAAATTGAACAACACGAGTTTTAGTGCCAACTTTGGGCTAGGGCTAAATTATGCCATCACTGAACAGTTTGACCTGAATTTAGAACCGACCTTCAAATATCAGATGAATACCTTCAACGGTGCAGATAATTTTAAGCCTTATTTCCTCGGGGTTTACACCGGAATCAGTTTTAACTTTTAAGTTAAAAAGTTTTTCAGGCATCGATTACAACACCCGCTCATTGAACTTAGGGGTTTTCCCGCAGCGCTTAGTATTCAAAAACCAAGTTTAGGCACAAAATTTAAATTATCCTGGCTCTAGTGTTATGTTAAGCCTATTTTAGCCACCCAAAATCTTGTTCTTTTTCGCCAGTTCTGCGTTAAAAAATGATTCCGTAGCTAAGGCTATGCAATAATTTCTT
>Ga0208412_1001485_pt1 | contig 9465 bp, 8 predicted proteins | sample AntDeeMetag02WF4_FD_184758 | JGI IMG/M metagenome (GOLD analysis project Ga0208412, IMG submission 184758) | Saline lake microbial communities from Deep Lake, Antarctica - Antarctic Deep Lake Metagenome 02WF4 (SPAdes) (version 2) | ecosystem: Environmental > Aquatic > Non-marine Saline and... | reverse complement strand
ACAGCGGATCCCTACTTCAATCGCCCAGCGCGGCGTTCGATCTCGCTCCACAAACGACAAGTCAATCCACGCGATACCTTCGCTGAGGCGGTCGAATTCTGCCATAGACACTCAGAACTCGTCCGCCTCATCCTCTAACTTAACGCGACCATACGATTTGGACGGTGTTTTAATACCCCTCATCCCAATGGTGAGGCATGCGAGCTGCACGATACCACGAATACGGAGACGAGAGTGTACTGACTGCCGAAGAGGACGTTCCGGAACCGACCCCGAGTGATGACGAGGTTCTTGTCCGCGTCGAAGCAGCAAGCGTGAACCCTATCGACACGTACGTTCGCGAAGGAAACGTCGAACCTGCCGGCGGCCTGCCGCACGTCGGTGGGTCCGACATGGCTGGCGTCATCGAGTCTGTCGGCAGCGATGTGGGAGACTTTGCTGCCGGTGACCGTGTCTTTGCAACGGGACTCGGTGTCTTCTCTCCGGGAACGTACGCTGAATACACTGTCGCACCAGCGGACATGCTCGCGCCGCTTCCGGACTCGGTGTCGTTTCAGACTGGCGCTGCAGCTGCGATGGCGTTTGCGACGGCCTGGCGCGCACTCATCGACCGAGGCGAACTCTCGCTCGGGGATGCGTGTCTGGTCCACGGCGCGTCCGGCGGCGTCGGCCACGCAGCTACACAGATTGCAGCAGCGGCAGGTAGCCACGTCGTCGGGACGGCCCGAGATGGTGACCCCGCTTCGCTAGTCCGCTCGCTCGGGGCGGATGCGGTGGTCGACTACCGATCAGAAGACCTGGCAGGTGAACTGGCCGAAGCGACGGACGGCCGCCCACTCGATGTCGTCTTCGAACCCCACGCGGATTCGAACCTGGAGGCGGACCTCACCCGCCTCGAACGCGGTGGGCGTATCGTCATCATCGGCGAGGAATCACCGATTGCTATCGACAGCGGTACGTCGATGACGGCAAAACAAGCTGACGCCGATCTCCGATTCATGTCGATTGTGGCGTCAGCCGAAGACCAGGCTCCGATTCTGCGTCGCGTCGGAGAACTTCTCGCAGACGGGACCTTCACCGTCGAGATCGACCGTACATTCGGCCTCAACGAACTGTCGGAGGCCCACGCTTACCTCCAGTCGTCGGGGACGCTCGGAAAGGTCGTTATCGACACGCAGTCGTAAGCCTATTCGGAGGGAACAACTCCCTCTGCTCGTAATCGCTCGATTTCCGCGTCGTCGTATCCCAGGTCCCGGAGTTTTGCCTCCGTATCTTCGCCCAGCAACGGTGGTGCCTCTCGGAACCCGGACTCCGAGTTTTCGAAGTTGAGGGGGTGTTCGAGTACCTGAATCTCGCCGGCGGCCGGATGTTCCAGTGTCGTCACGGCACCCCGAGCTTCGACCTGCTCGTTCGTCAGGGCCTCCCCGACATCGAAGACGGGACCGACCGGCAGTTCGTGCTCTTCGGCCAGCAGTTCCACCCACTCGTCGGTCGTCTGGGTCTCGAAGGTAGCGGTGAGCTCTTCCTCCAGTTCGTCCATGTGCTCCACTCGCTTGCTGTTCGACGCGAACCGCTCGTCCGATTTCAGCTCTGGACGGTCGATGGCGTCACAGAGTTGTTCCCAGAGACGCTGATTTCCACAGGCGACGTTGAGGTAGCTGTCTTTCGTGGAGTACATCTGGTACGGCGCAAGAACCGGGTCTTTCGTTCCCATCCGCTTTGGCTCTTCGCCTACGAACGATTTTCCTGCCTGCTTGGTCAGCCACGGGAGCGTCGCGTCGAGCATCCCGAGTTCGACTCGGTCACCTTCGCCTGTCAACTCCCGACTGAAGAGGCTACTGACGATACCGAAGGCGGCCCACATCGCGGTAATAAGGTCCGTCTGCGGGATGCCCACTTTTGCGGGGTCCCCGTCCGGGTAGCCCGTCACGTCCATCAGTCCGCCCATCCCCTGTGCCAGGAGGTCGTAACCGGGACGGTCGCTCCAGGGCCCGGTTTCACCGAAGGCGGAGATCGAGCAGTAGATTATCGAGTCGTTGTACTCTTTGATGGTCTCGTAATCGACACCGAGCTTCGCTGCTGTCCCCGGCCGGAAGTTTTCGACGAAGACGTCGGCCTCAGCGGCCAGTTCGTACAGTATCTCCTTCCCTTCGCTGGATTTGAGGTCGAGTTCCACGCTCTCTTTCCCGTAGTTAATTGTCCAGAAGTACGGCGATTCCCCTTCTTCGGCTGCGGAGCGTCCCGGTAACTCGTCGTCGTCGACCTGGACAAACGGCGGTCCCGAGTAGCGGTTGTCGTCGCCGACGCCCGGCCGTTCTATCTTGACGACTTCTGCACCCTGATTTGCGAGCATTAGTGTCGCAAACCCCCCGGTGACAAAAGTTGTCAAATCTAGTACCTTTATACCGTCGAGTATCCGCTTGTCTTCGCTCATGAGAGGGTCACACAGAGAAATCGACGAAGTGGCCAAATAAGCTTTTCCCATAGCATCCTCAACTCTCTCAAACAAAATTGCAATATAAAGCGAGACAATACTAGCCCCTTAGATTCAGAGCCACCGGAGGACAAGGAGGCAGAGACATCCGGTCGCCGCCAGCATAGCCAGTGCGACGAACAGTATCGTTGTCGTCGCGTACGTCAGCAGCGTGCCGGCAATCGTTGCCCCGAGGGCCCCGATGCCGAACATGGCCAGGTAGGTGAAGCCATAGGAGAGGCCGTGACTCTCGCTCGGAACGTGCTCGGCGATGACGACCTGATAGATGGGTGCCGTCGCGTAGACGAAAAATCCGAGCGCCAGACTGACCAGAACCAGCGGCACGAAGCCCTGTCCTTGGACGAGAATAAAGAGGAGGGCAAGCACAACGAGCGAACTCAACGCACCGAGAAACGCCGTCCGACTCGGGATACGGTCGGTGAGTTTTCCGCCGGCGTACTGTCCCGCGATTCCGAAGGTCAACATGCTGGTGTAGATATACTCCGCGGGTCCCAACGAGTAGCTCAGAATTGTCAGGTCGTCCAGCGAGGAATTACCCAGTATGTCCGGCAAGAACGTCAGGAGACCACGGTAGTAGGTTCCGTACAGCAGTACAGTGATGAATGCGATGCTGAATCCGACTGTGAACAGCCGACGTGAATCGACAAGTGTCTCTGTGAACGCACCTCGCATCGAGTCCGGGTTATCGCCGTCCTTCGATTTGATATCGTCGAACGAGATCCGCATTCCGACGAAGGCGGCGACAGCCGCTGGGACGAATAGAACTACCGCCGCTATGCGCCAGTGAAACACCGATAGCAGGAGAGCTGTACAGAGCGGTCCAGCTGCCGTCCCGATATTGCCGCCAGCACCGTGATAGGCAAACACCGTTCCTCGTTCGGAGGCCCCCCGGCTAATCAACGAGAGTCCTGCAGGATGGTACAAACTTGCAAATGCTCCCCAGAGTACGACACAGGCTGCCAGCGACAGGGGCCCCTGTGCTGCTCCAAGCAGGGCGAAGCCACCACCCATTCCGAGCACGGATAGAAGTATCAGCCGCCGAGACCCGAAATAATCTGAGAGGACGCCACTGACTGGTGCTCCAATTCCAATAAGCGCGTATCCTGCCCCAACTACGAGGCCGGTCAGTGCTGCAGAGAGACCGAATTCGGTTATCCACAGCCCGATGAAGAGCGGAATCGACAACTCGTACGTGTGAAACAGTGCGTGACCGAGCGTCGTGAAACTGGTTATCTGTCTATCGCTGGCCTGCATCTTGAAACGACTTCTACAGACAGCGTACTAATAGGTTGCCATCACCTGACCGAATGCTGGATATGCAATTCGAGTTCGTTCACCGCTCCGAGAAGTTGTTGTGGCAACTCTTCCATTAGTACGTCCCCTTTCAGACGATGCGCGGGGCCAGAGACGCTCAGCCCACCGAGTACGTGGTCGTCAGAGTCGGTTACGGCTGCGCCCACGGCGTGGACGCCGTTCGTCGTCTCCTGTCTGTTAAACGCGTACCCGCGTTCTCTGATCTCTTCGAGCCGTCCGAATAATTCGGATTCGTCTGTTATCGTGTTTTTGCCTGTTTTTGGCAGTCCTTTGCGGTCGAGGATTTCGTGAACGCGCTTTTCGGGGTAGGCCGCCAGAATCGCCTTCCCAGCAGCGCTGCAGTGGAGAGGACCGCGTTTCCCATTCTGTGCACCCGTTTCGACGGCACTCTGTCCGACCGAGGTGTACAGGTACACTCGTTCGCCGTTCTCGTTGACGATGAACTGCGTTCGTTCACCCGTATCAGTGGCCAGATCGTCGACAGTACTTTTGATACTTGGATATGCGTCCCAGTTTCGCTGTGCGTACCCACCGACGGTGAGAAACATGAGCCCGATCCTGTACTCCCCGTCTTCCTGTACGACGTATCCACGCTCTTGCAGTGTTACAAGATGTCTGTGGACGGTGCTCGTCGCTATTCCGAGGTACTCGGATAGCTCTTCCAGGTCTGCTCCATCTACTTGTCGCAGCGTGTCGACTATCTCAAGCGATGTTTCCGTCGTTTTCGCCCGCGTTTTTACGCTGTCATTCATACTCACACGTAGAAGACCACCCATGATAAATCTTGCATACTCGGATAGAGGGGAGAGACGTCCAGTATGGCCAGTCCCAGACCAGATACTCGCTTCTGCCGAAAATGTGCCGCTATAACGGTCCCACAAAGTAGGAAGGTGGATACTCGAGGTCGTGCTTACTTACGTACCATCTATCCACTGAATGCCTGTAAGATTGCTATACTTACAACTGAAAAAAATTACAGACATATTGTTGTAATGGGGAGTGCGAAGACGGTGTCAATTTAACTCCACCAATAAATAATAGAAAAGATATACAAACCGAATTCTACCACGAAGATTATAATTTGGAACCTTCCACTGAAAGAGCCATGTGAAGTCTAATCAGCAAAGAGTCGATGTATTCTATAGGCGAACATCTTGCACCTATTTCACACAATAATTTTAATAGGTTTTAAATTTCGGATATAACTTAGAATGTATAAATATATACTCGAAATTAATAGAAATATCCTACACCATCAGTGTATTACTTTTAAAGTTTGAAATATCGATATGCGAAATTATATTGGATATATTTATATTAATGAAATATGGTATGTTGTATGCAGGATTCTCTGGTAGGATTCAACGCTCGTTGCTGGTCATATCTCGGTGCGAGAGGATGATACTACGATCTACTCTCAGTTGGGGCACGAATACTGTGGGCTAACCACTCACAGCAGGTTTTTCACGGTTTCCGAATATCTCGGAAGAGGTTACGTCTGCGGCGTTCTCTCGTACGTGTTAGCAACGGCGGTATCGAAATCGCGGGCTGCAGCGAGAACGTCGCTGTCGGGATTTACCGAAAAGTAGGCTTCAGAATCTTCCTCGTCGCTGTCGACTCGGTTGAGAAGGCCGATATCCACGAATTCGTCCATCGCGTCCGCGAGATAGAGCGTCTTTAACGGTATATCGGCGGCATCGGCGATCTCTGAGCGGGTGTACTCCGCGCCAGCATCTAACGTTACCGCTGCACGAAACAGTGCAGCTGCTTCGTCTCGCTGTGCGACGAGTTCCCAACCAGTTTTGGGGGGGTCTGAGCGCATTCATGGGGTATACGGCGTCGCTCATCATAAAATCTTGAATTAGCTCTGTTGCTAAACTTGCAGTTCAGGACAGTCGTGAACGACCACGTGTAGCAAGTCTTTATACGGTCGCACGGCGGTTTATCGGTATGAGCAGTCGCGACGTGGTTCTAGAGCTACTCCGTGAGAACGCCCGCTACTCCGTCGAGGATATCGCCCGCCAAACCGACGCAGACGCCGAGACAGTCGAGAAAATCATCCTCGACCTCGAATCTGAGGGTGTCCTGAGAGGGTATCGCGCTGTCGTCGACTGGGATAAACTCGAACAGGAGACCGTGCGCGCGGCGGTCGAACTCAATCTCACACTCGACCGCGAGACCAGTTACAACGACGTCGCCGAGCGTATCGCCAAGTTCCCGATGGTCGAGTCGCTCCACCTCGTTAGCGGGGATTACGACTTCATGATGGAAGTCGAGGGCGACTCGATGCGCGAAGTGTCCCACTTCATCAGCGAGAAGGTCGCGCCCGTTCCAGAAATCACCCAGACAGTGACCCACTACGTCATGGAGTCGTACAAGGAACACGGCATCGAGTTCGGTGACGGCGACGACGACGACAGACTCTCCGTCTCACCATGACGTTCGACATTGCAGACCGGGTCGACGCGGTGCCACCGTCGGGTATCCGACGCTTCTTCGAGTTGGCCGAAGAGATGGACGATATCATCTCGCTCGGGGTTGGAGAGCCGGACTTTTCGGCACCGTGGGCGGCACGAGATGCTGCAATCGCCTCACTGGAACAGGGTAAAACCTCGTACACCGCGAACCGCGGTCGACGAGATCTTCGAGAGAAGATCTCTGACCACGTCGACGATCGGTACGACCTCGATTACGCTGCCGAAGACGAAATTCTCGTCACCGCGGGCGCGAGCGAAGGGATCGACCTCGCCTACCGGGCGCTGGTCGACCCCGACGACACAGTCGCCGTCGTGCAACCGTGCTACGTCTCCTACGTTCCCGGCGTCATCTTCACCGGCGGTAACGTGCTCTCGGTCGAGACCCGCCGCGAGGACGAGTTCAAACTAACGCGGGAGGTACTGGAGTCGTCCGGTGCAGCCGACGCAGACGTCCTCGTGCTCTGTTACCCGAACAATCCAACCGGCGCGACGATGACCGGCGAAGAACTCCGACCGGTCGCCGACTTCGCCCGCGAACACGACATGACGGTGTTCTCGGACGAAATCTACGCCGACCTGACGTACGAACACGAGCATACATCTATCGCGACGCTGCCGGGAATGCGCGAACGTACTGTCGTGTTTAATGGCTTCTCGAAGGCCTACGCAATGACGGGAATGCGCCTGGGGTATGCGATGGCTCCGCCAGAGGCGACGGCAGCAATGAACCGCATCCATCAGTACACGATGTTGTCTGCACCGACGACGGCCCAGTACGCTGCTATCGAGGCCCTCGAATCGTGCGATGACGTCGTTGCAGACATGAAAGCCCAGTACGACCGTCGCCGGAAGTTCGTCCTCTCGCGGTTCGCGGACATGGGTATCGATTGTTTCCGGGCCAGCGGTGCGTTCTACGCTTTCCCGGAGTGTCCATGGGACGATGCCAGCGAGTTCGCCGAAGCCCTCCTCCACGAAGAGGGGGTCGCTGTCGTACCCGGCACGGCCTTCGGAGAGGGCGGCGAGGGCCAACTACGTGTCTCGTACGCGACGGGACTCGACGAGTTGAAAGAGGCAATGGCCCGTATCGAGCGGTTCGTCGTCTGACCATTGCTGTCCCGGTGTTTGGCCATCCAGACGTTCGGCGACCGTGAATTCAGATCTGCTACTGTATGCCGTCGGCGGTGTTTCTGGCGTAAAGCTTTTTCACGCCTAAGGGCAGATGAATTGTAATGGCAATCGATGACACAGGGGGAGGCAATGAACAGGCTGATTCCGGGGGTGGAGTTGGTAGGGATCCGGCCACTACTGTCGGGGACTACTCCTGGAGTGATTTTCGCCGTGAAGAACACGATGGGGGACAGTTCGACCGGACGGCGTATCTCGGCTTCGACCCGAGAGACCTCCCTCGGAAGCTCGAAGCCGGCGCGAGCGCCGGCAAGACACTTCAAGAACAGTTCGAGGAGTTCTGTGACCCTGAACGCACCCCTGTCGTAAAGGACACGTACTCCTGGGAACACTTCAAACGGGAGTACTACTACGACAAGAACGGGAACGCGCCTCGGTCGAGCGACGGGGAAAAAGAACCGTTCGAAGCAGCACAGTATCTCGGCTTCGACCCCGACGAAACCGATGACCGATTAAGCCACGCCCAGTCGATCACGTCAGACCTCGAGAATCTCGTTGACGAACGGACAGTCAACGTCGCCGAGGAACTCGACGAGGACGCATTCTTCTCGGACCGTTACGGCAACACGACAGTCGTCAATCGGTACGATCTCGAAAAGTCTGTTCCGTTGGAGAAGAAGACCCACTTCGTCGAAGAGAACCGCTACTGGGTGAACAAGCCCTACGCCTGTGTCATCATCTTTCACTCCCGAAAAGAAAATGAGCGCAAATACTACGTTATCGAACCGCACCTCAACGACATCGAGAACGAACTGAAGGATTTCCTCTCCCGGAAGCTCAAAACCGCTATCAAATACTCCGAAGACGACGTCATCGTCCAGGGCGACGAGAACGACCGCGCAGAGGTCATTCAGCGCGAGGCCGAACGGCTTTTGCAGCGCTATGGACTCTACGACGGGACGATAACAGACGACACTGGGTCCGCCGAGAGCGGCGGCATGATGGGCTCGCTCAAGGAGATGCTCGGAATGGACGATGTCCAACCGGAGGTCGAAGAGAGCGGAGTCGACGGTATCGAAGTCCGTCCCGAACCGATTATACTCGAAGAGGACCCCGACACACTCACCGAGTACCAGGTCGAGAAACTCCTCTATCTGCTCAAGCGAAACTTCATCGGTTACGCCAACATCGACCCGGTCAAACACGATATCAACGTCGAGGACATCTCCTGTGACGGGTACAACAGCCGCGTGTTCGTCTACCATACAGACTACGAACAGATAATTTCGAACGTCACGCACGGCGAGAAGGATCTGGACGACTTTGTCGTCAAACTCGCGCAACGCTCCGGCAAGGGCATTTCGAAACGCCAGCCGCAGGTAGACGCGACGCTCCCGGACGGATCGCGTGCCCAGCTCACACTCGGCCGGGAAGTCTCCGACCACGGGACTAATTACACCATCCGTCAGTTCAAGGACGTTCCCTTCACCCCAATCGACCTCATCAACTGGAACACGTTCAATCTCGACGAGATGGCTTTCCTCTGGCTCTGTATCGAGAACCACAAGTCGCTCATCTTCGCCGGCGGGACGGCGTCCGGGAAGACGACCAGCCTGAACGCTATCTCTCTGTTCATACCTTCGAACGCTAAAATCGTCTCAATCGAGGACACCCGCGAGGTCGAACTGCCCCAGCGAAACTGGGTCGCCAGCGTCACTCGTCCCTCCTTCGGACAGGATGACACCGGCGACGTCGACGAGTTCGACCTGCTGGAGGCTGCACTCCGTCAGCGGCCCGACTATATTGTCATGGGTGAGATTCGGGGTGAGGAGGGTCGAACGCTGTTCCAGGTCATGTCGACTGGACACACTACTTACACCACGTTCCACGCCGACTCCGTGGGCGAGGTCATCAAGCGGTTTACGACTGAACGGCTCTGTTGAAATCCTTGAAGATTTACATGTTTGTCGTGTAATTCCATGAGATGAAGACCCTCCCGAAGTCGCAGATTCTCCGTTTTACTGAGAAGGCGATCCACCTAGCACGCCGAGCAGT
>Ga0208412_1001474_pt1 | contig 9510 bp, 9 predicted proteins | sample AntDeeMetag02WF4_FD_184758 | JGI IMG/M metagenome (GOLD analysis project Ga0208412, IMG submission 184758) | Saline lake microbial communities from Deep Lake, Antarctica - Antarctic Deep Lake Metagenome 02WF4 (SPAdes) (version 2) | ecosystem: Environmental > Aquatic > Non-marine Saline and... | reverse complement strand
AGGGTCTAGTATTGTGTCGCCTTCATTACTCCAACTTATAACGTGGTCAGCGGCAAGGTTGTCAGGGAACTTGGCGGGGTGAAGTATCTTGGCGCTTGACCTTACGTTTCCGACCATATAAGTCCAGATGTTCACTTTGGTTTTATGGCTTTTGACTGCCTTGCCGTGGCCATGCTTTTTTGCTAGGTGGTCGCTGCCTGAGTTCCTAGCTGTACCAGTATTTCGTTTTCCTTGGTGTATGCAGGGCACCTTTATTAAGGTTCCACTTTTTGGCGCGCCCTTAGAAAAAACAAACATATATTCAAAAGCCTGCTCATATCTGTGATGGTTTAAAGGTGGAGTATTCCATTTCTGGTAGATCATTGTGTCGTGCAGACGAAAACCACAATCAATAGCCCACAACGCTTGTTTAAAGCTAGTGCCGGTTTCGCTGCCCTTTACGGTTGCATCACCAACAATCCAAACCACAACACCGCCCGTTTTAGTGACACGGTAAAGCTCGGCTATAACAGCCTTCCAAACATGCTCACCCCACTGGTCGTTGTTGCCGTTGTAGGTTCGCAGATTGTCGTATGGCGGGCTGGTCACTGTGAGGTCAACGCTACCATCTGGTATTTCTTTCATTCGCTCAAGGCAATCGCCTAACATTAAATTCAATGGACTTTCCTTTGTAGAATTTGATTAATTTCTTGCTTACAGTTATGTCCTTCTGCTTCCATTGAGTCTATCAATTGTTTCACAATGTCAGGGAACTTGTCAATGCCCATCAACTTAATGAAAGCAGAGGATTGTTCTTGTAGGTGAGAAACCTCGTTACACTTTTTAATGGAAGTTCGCAACGAGTCTTCCAGAATTTCAATTCGTTCGTATAGATGCGAAAAGGAACGGCTTGTTATATAGTTCATAATTTGATCACTACCTGTTACATACAAAGCAACAGATGTTACGTCAATCGAAAATGGTACACTGTCCCCATTCACTTCACGATCAAGCATAAAGTGCTTTACTACATCAAACGCATAGTCTTCATCATCAATTGAGATTTCACACACTACTTTTGTGTCGAACATCGGGTCAGTTTCAAGACCAAATCGAATTTTGTATTCGCTGGCATCACGATATCCTACTAGATTATGTGTGTATTCTCGAAACTCTTTGGTATCGTCATCGCCGTAGTCTGTGTATTTAAGAGTTATTGTTACCATTTTTGTATATATCCTCAATTTGAATTTTTAAGTCTTCCATACTACCATCTTCGAACCCATTGTACAAGTACGTTATTGATTTTGTTGGGTGAAACCTATCAACATACTCATCTATACAATCGACAAATTGTTCGGATGAATGTTTGGTGTCTGATTCTTCAAGATCAATATTCTTCACCACAAAAAGACTCGAATTAGGCTGTGTCAAGATGTAATCAACCTCAGACTGAAAACGACAATCTGGGATGATCAGAGTTTTCCCCTGATACAAAATAGGATCGCGCTTAACCTCACACCAGAAAAGATCATTAACACACCCACGGATTACTTCGGTTCCCATGTACTGCAAAATATGCCTAATAGAAACTCTGTATGTGTTACCGTAACCCTCTACTAAGTATTTTTTAACAATACCTTTTTCTATAAGATCACTCAATACGGCTGCTGTTTTGTTAAGTAGAGTTTCTGCCACCTCTTCAAATCTCTTATTTTTGGTATAAGAACCCCTACTCAATTCTGGCCTAGCCAAATGCCACTTCCACATATTAGATTGAGCAATGTTTTTTTGAACCCATTCAGCCATCCTTTCTTTAACACCTACATTGGATGGTGTCACATTAACAGCGCATTTTTTCAAGTCTTGATCATACATCCAAACAATAGGAATATCAAACACATAAGCCACCATTTCTTTCAATGGATCAGCAAAGCTATAAACGTAGGTTTCATTATGCCCTAGATAATCTCTAATGATCTGTGCAGATGTATCTTTTCCAGCCCCTGCCTTTCCCATGATTCCGTACACAGCATTTGGTGTTGGTAAAAAAAGTTCGCCGCTATCCATAATATTTCCTCTTAAAATAGTGTGTTGGTTTCTTCATGTGTCCAGTCTGTTACTGCCAGAAACAGATTCAGCGGGTCAAGAAATCCTTTTGTGAACAGTTCTCTTTTGTCTACGTATTTGTCGAGTCCAAATTCTGTTGGCATGGTTCCCTCGAATCCTATCACAGCTTGGTTGATAGGATTCGGTTTACGTAGTGCAACCATTCTAATACGTGACCCATCTTTTACAATAGGTGTTACCTTTAGCCCGTACTTTTCAATAACCCAGTTATGGATTAGTGCTGCCTTGACTTGTCGTGGTGATCCTTTACCAAATATTTTGTCTTTATCTGCGTATTTGAGAATGTTGTTTACACCTGTTGGGATTGCAATGTCCTCGATTTTGTAAGTGTAAAACTCTTTTTCAAATTTAGCAACCATCTTGTGTAGGTCTGTTTCATTACCACTTAGAGCAATTTTGTAACAGTCCACCAACAGAGACTTGGCCCATGACGGAGTAGAGCCTTTCACAGATTCCATTCCCATGATCTTATACTTAGGATTTTCTACCAAGCGGTTGCCCTCATCGTCAAGAACTTTCATGACGTAACGCTTTTTGGCAACAAGAATGGCTGATTCAGCTATCACTTCTCGTGACCAGTGCATAGCCTGTTTGTAAGAGTTCAAATATTCTGCTAAATCTAAACATTGTTCTTTTAGTCTTTTTTCTATGATAGCACTAAATTCGTCAATTTTTGTTACTACTTTGTCTTTGTCACCATCATATTTCTTCATAAGATTATTTCCAAGTGAGGATAATGAAAAATATGCCGAGTCAGTATCTCCACTTACTATATAATTTTCCTTTTTCTTAAACAGGTCACACAGAAATTCGTTTGTTTGGTACGAACACCACTTGTTCACAAGTTGTCCAGTGGTAGTAATTGATTCAGCGGTATCAACCATAAAGTATAAGAAGTTTTGTTGGCCAAGACTGCCGTACAAAGCGTTGATGAGGATTTTTATTCCCATTTGTTGATTTTCATAGTAATTTACTAACTCTCTATATGACTCATCACCACATTTAAGAAGATTTTCCGCTTCTTTCTTTTTCTTCTTATACATTACCCTGTTATTATACATTTCTTCCATTAATTCTGATAAAAATGATTGCTTCTCTTTTGTATAGAATATTCCATTAGCCGCCATTGAAAGATTGTACTTTTTCAGAACACTTGTATTGATTTGGCGATTCAACAACTTTTCAACATTATTGGATGGGTGAACAATTCCTTTAACTTCGTCTGGAAGATCACGATAATTTACGATAGTTTCAGGCCCGATGTTGACCTGTTGTATAATGTGAGGATACAGGCTTTGTAAGTCATAGCTCACAACCCAATCATGCTTTCCCGCTTGTGTAGGGTGTACAAACGCCCCTTCAAACTCGCGTACCGGTGTATCTACCTGATTGAACAAGGGAGCAACATTCTTGTTATACAAATGCTTGGCAATAAACTGTTCCCACATTTTAGTGGTTGTTATTGTGTCTTGATAATTTGACAATGTTGTATATGCCAACTTAAACACCAGATCAAACAAACCAAGCTTCTTATCCAGATCATCAATGATTTCGCAATCCTGAATGTTGTAGGCAATGTAAAGATCAGGATCAACTTGCCACAACTCTTTCAAACTACCTGCAACGTGTGAGAAGTCTGTTTTACCCGCCACACCCTCTACCTGAGCTATTGTATCAAGCTTGTAGTTCTCTCTAGGGGTGTAGGTATGCTTTTTATAAACAAGCATGTAGTCGAGGTGTGGAAGCCCTACAATCTCATACTTGATAATAGGATTATTCCATTGGTTCATGGTTTCCCGTTCATAGATCAAACCGAACGGAGATAACCTATTCACCATAGCCTTTCCTAGAATCTTGCGCCCGCGCTCAATGATATATGGCATATCAAAATCTTCGCTGTTCCAGCCAGTGGTTAAGTCGTATTTCTTATCTTCTACGTGACGAATATAGGCTTCTACCATAGCCTCTTCTGTATCAAACTGAGTATGAACTACTTTACACGTTTTTGTAATGTTCGCGTATTTAGATTGATCAAAGGATTTCAAGCCAAACGAATAGTGAACTTGTTCCCGAGTGTTCTTAATGTTGATCTGTTGAATCTGATACTTACATTCTTGTGGATTTGGGAATGTATCATAATCGGTTTCAATGTCAGTAATACCAATATCAATTTGGTCACGTTTGAATTGTGGCGTTTGCCCCTCAAACATCTCTATGATAGCCTGATTCTCAAACAAGCGATTACCATAGATAACAGAACCACCCATCTCTGCGTAATCTTTACCGAAATATGCAGCATCTTTGATAGAGTCAAATGTTTTCTTCTTTAGTGGTTCGCCATAGATGGATTTGGTGACATCCTCATCATCTGTATCCGTTTGTTGATTAGGGAAGTATAAGCTTGGTTTGTAGTCATCCATAGTAGTTACGTATTTCTTCCCATTTTTGACGTATCGAAGAAGAATCTTGCTACCGCGCTTTTTGTAAAATGTGTAAAACATGTTATCGCTCAAAATATTACCTCTAGTTAGACTTAATAACTTATATATTCTACCACAAAAAAAGGGATACTCGCAAGCATCCCTTTGGTTTAATTTTTGTAGTTATGTTTAAAGAGCGATTTTCCAACTCATTCCATCAAAGTCATAAGACTGAGCGCCGTATGTTTTCATCATATCGTAACTAAGTTCTTTGATGAATGCACTTAGGTCATTCTTGTTGTTTGATGAATTAAAGAAAATTTCAATCCCCATCAAGTCATCAAAGAATGCATCGTTGTCGATATGGTCAATCCGAACCTGATATTCATCAGCATTACGTTGGATGTACTTCTCAACAGACTCAAGAGCCTCATCTATTACTGTTCTGGAACATGTTACCCAGTCATAGCTATCATTCCAATTTTGATCGCCTTCATCAAGGTCAAAATACTCTTCCAAAAGAGCAATCGCCATTTCTGAATTATCGAAACTACACTCTACCACCATTTTATCTGCGGAATCAAACAACTGAACAAATGTCTTGCATGTTTTTTGATCAAAACTTAGACTGTATCCCTCAGTCATCTCAACTATTTGTTCATCAACTTTATTGATCCAGTGATCAGATTCTACGTACTCAGTTAGTGTTAACATTGCGAAACCCCATTTTAGTATTTGTGTATAGACTATTTATGTAAGTAGGTTGTTGAACTTTCCAGCGTAAAATTCACCAACTTGTTTATCAAAAATGATATCACTAGGAGAAAGCTTAGTTGTGAGTGTAATGCCTTCCAAAGTCTTAACCCTAGAAAGTGCAACATACGTCATACCGTGAGCAAATGCCCTTGGAATGTTGATGATAGCTTTCTCAAGTGTGCATCCTTGGCTCTTATGTATTGTGATTGCATATCCATGCTTAATAGGGAACTGAATATAACTTGCTTTTTCTTCCATGTACAAATTACCCTCTGCATTGCGCTTATACTCAAATTCAGCCCAACGATAGGGAATAACTCTGTGTACGGTATCTTCATCAATCATTACTTCAATGAACGTTTTGCCCATTTCTGATACATAACCAATCTCACCATTTCTATAAGATTGATCATTGGCTGTGATCATAACCTTAGTACCAACTTTCAGTGCTAAGTAATCTGGTGCAGGACGCTCTCTAAAGCCCCCAAACAAGGTTCCTTTATAAACCTGCTCTACCCCCTCAAGTGACGAGTAAGCCTGTTCATTGATAGCCTGTGCGTCTTTGTTGGTGGTTGTTAAGAATGTAGCACCATCTTCAATATCATCTGGGTCAACTCCCTTCTTCATTTTGTAATCTAACAAACAGTTATCATTGAAGTAGTTAAGACTAGCTTTGTACCCATCAACTTTAGAGTGTATATTTTGCAAATGACCAATTAACTCTGCATCCGTTTGTCGAATGATATCTGTAAGTTCGATATGTGTTAAGTTTGCGGCAGACCATGCATCTGTGGTAAAGCAAAACGGGGAGTTAAATTCTTGATTAAATACATCTGCTTCACCACCTCTATTATTAACAACTGGCGACAACTGACCAAAATCACCAACGGCTATGATCTGCACACCACCGAACGGTATATTCTTCCTCTTAATCAATCTAAGCTTTTGATCCATAGCAGAAAAAACATCAGCCCGAACCATAGAAATCTCGTCACACACAATTGTCTTAATCAAGTCATCTTCAAAAAGCTCTTTTGTTTTCTTTGACACTTGATTACGTAGATATTCTGTACATACACCAATAGGTATACCAAACGTACTGTGGATTGTAGCGCCTTTGATATTAAGAGCCGCGATACCTGTTGGTGCTAGGAAAACTGCTCTTTCTCCAAGATTCTCTCTAAGAACATTCAATACATAAGACTTTCCTGTACCACCAAGACCGCCCAAATGAACGTTCTTACCAGATGTAACAAGATCATAGGCAAGTCTTTGTTTCTCATTAAACAATTCTATAGACATCAATTCTTCTCCGTGTAAAAAAGTAAAAAAAGAGGGGTGATTAAACCCCTCTAACATTCAACCAGCATAACCAGTTGGTGGATTGATTTTCTTTTCCTGTTTCTCAAACCTGATTCGATTGTGTGTGGCACGAATCATAGCAGAATACCTAGCCATTGCAAACTGAGTTTGTTTGGTCAAACTGTTCAGGATGGTAATCGCGCTCTCATCCTTACCAGCAATCTTTCCAATGTACACAGAGTTTGCCATTTCACGATTCAACCAACCACCCTTGTTCAGAGGCTTTGTGCGTCGATGTGCGGGCTTTGCTTTCTTAGCCTGTCCATCGTTGGGGTGCTTACGCAAATGACGGTCTTTGCGCTTCTGACGCTGCTTGATGTCATTGTATGCTGCGAAGTACCGCTTATCCGAATCACTCTTGGTTTTCTTGCTACCTTTAGACATTTTTCACTACCTCTCAATATTGATTATATTTCAACTACGCTTTTTAACACCGATTGCATATTTCTGTGATGTTGTCCATTCATCTTTTTCGCTGTGCTTAATAACCTTGACCATTGATGATTTGCCCATGGGTGTTAGTTCAGACTCACTAACCATCTTAACCAGTTCCCAGTCAACCATCATTTGTACAATTCGATTACGCCTTGCAATATCACCCTCGCTTAATGTCGAACTTCTTCCATCTAATATATAAAGTTCTTTAAAATGGCAGAGATAGTATTTTCCCTGTTTGTGTAGAATGTGAACACTTTGGAACAGCTTCTTTTCATTCTTAGCAGGAACACCCATTCGGGTCAAGGTTTCTTTTACTTTTCGAAACCCATCATCCCCATCAACGTTAACTTCTACCATGTTATTGATCACTGATTCAATATGGCTCATTTTTTCAATCCCCCAACTTCATAAGTATTTTTTAGTGATTTGATACTTTCATCGGTCATAAGTTCAAGATACTGTTTTGCGTGAACTCGATTAACCTTGTAATGCCTTATAATGAGATTCAAAATAGACTCATTTTCTTTGTCTGCTTTGGCCCATTTTCCGTATCTCTTCTTTCGACTGAGTATATGGAAGTAGAAGTCATGTTGCAACAACTTATTCAATTCAGGATGCTTGTTCATTTCATTAGCATACATTATTGAATCAGTGTGCTGACTCATTGCGCGATTAACAAGAAACGATTCATACTTAGATTTTGTTTGTTCAGTATATAGGTATTCTTTTCCATACCCTATATCATTTACAAAATCAAAAACGCTCTTTACCTCACTCATAAGAAATCAACTTCCATCATGATTTGTGTTGCTAAAGCACAAATATGAATCTCTTTGTCTGGAACCACACTATCATAGCGTTGGTAGTCGCCAATGGTAATCACCGCCTGTGGCACTGACGAAGGCTCTACAAAGTTTTTCAACTCAGCGTATAGCATTGTATAGGTATTGGTAAGATCGTTCTTGGCGTTCTCTGCACACCACTGACGAACATCTTTAAACTTCTTACCCTTCATAGCCAATACCAGCTTCTCAACACTCATTTCTTCGATGTTTAAAAGAATGCCTTCATCAATCTCACCCGCTTTTGAGTATTGCTGAATCTGATTCAGCATACGGCGGTTGTCTGGGTAGAACTTCTGTACCAGCTTAACCACAACTCGCTTGTCAAAAGGAATCTGCTCAAAATCTAAAATAGCAGAAACACGTTTGAACATCTGAGCTTGCATCTTCATTGATTCTTCTTTGGTCACACCAAAATCAACACAAAGCATTCTTGACTTGATAGGATCAATAACCCTATTAGGGAAATTACACGTCAATATAAAAGAACACGTTTTAGAAAACGCTTCCACAAAACCACGAAACGCGGCTTGAAACCCATGGACAGATGCACTTTCAAACTCATCAAGAATCACACACTTTTTCTTTTCCTTTCCAGACAATGATAGTGTGGATGCAAAATCCCGGATTTTTGTTCTTAGAACATCAATACCCGTTTCTTCTGACATATTGATAATTAGCCAGTCTACATCAACTTCTTTACACAGAGCCTTTGCTAAGGTCGTCTTACCAACCCCCGGCCCACCATAAAAAAGCATGTTAGGGATTTCATCACCTTTAACAATGTCTTCGAATTGTGATTTTATTCGTGTTGGTAAAACAATATCTTCCACGCAATCTGGTCTGAATTTTTCAACCCAGATCGTTTCCCGTTCATTATGTCTCATTAATATCAACCCTCATCATTATTGAATTTCAGAATCTTTGTCCATGGCAATCCAGTATTCCATAGTACCACAACGAACACGAGAGATGCGCTGGGGTTTTGAGAATGTGAATTCACAATCATCATCCAACACAGTCATAATCTCTGTTGGATAAAAGATATCAAACGTATCTTCACATGGGCCAAGCTCAATTGTAAAGGCGTTCATTTCTTGGTTGTCGCTATCTACGCGGCGATTGAATGTGGTGAAGTATACGTTCTCACCGTCAGCGCGAAAGCCAATGTATTCAAGTCGCAAGGTAGCTGCGCTTTTCATGACTGCTTTCAAAGACTTTTCATCAACATCAATAACAATATCTTCTGACTTGAGACTGATTTCATTCTCAAAATAGGATGTGATCAGATCAGGACTTGTTTCAATATACTTCAAACGTTGGGAATTGTCGCTGCTTTTTACAATCACAAACCGATCACTTGAGAAATCTAGCACTGGTTCATTCACAATGCTCAACACACTGATAAATTCACCCAGATCATACACACAGAAATCACGAGGGAAACTCTCTTCAATTTCTACGTATGCTGCCAAAGTTTTTGTTTCATTGATAGACTTCACAGTGGTGTTGCTGTCAAGAACTCTCAAGCTTTGGTTGATGCTGTATAGCTTCTTGAAAGTCTTGATTGTTTTGTCTGACAA
>Ga0208412_1001472_pt1 | contig 9535 bp, 9 predicted proteins | sample AntDeeMetag02WF4_FD_184758 | JGI IMG/M metagenome (GOLD analysis project Ga0208412, IMG submission 184758) | Saline lake microbial communities from Deep Lake, Antarctica - Antarctic Deep Lake Metagenome 02WF4 (SPAdes) (version 2) | ecosystem: Environmental > Aquatic > Non-marine Saline and... | reverse complement strand
TCGCGAATCGCGATTATACGGCCCTTGCAATCCGCCACTCACGCCCCTGACCGCTACCCCGACCGGAGACGTACATCGTGCCCTGGAACGCACCCGTGACGCCCGCTTCCCTTATCTCACCGAATCGGGTCCATTGATATGACGAACGGATCACGCCCAACGCCATCGCTCCTGGATCGACTCCGTGTCCTGCTGCTCGCCTGCCTGCCACAGCATGCGGTCTCCCGCCTGACCCTGCGCCTGACGCGCCTGCGGACCCGACTCAAGAATCCCGTCGTACGCTGGTTTGTCCGCGCCTACGGCGCCGATATGACCGAGGCCGCTGAACCCGACCCCGCGGCGTACCCGTCGTTCAATGCGTTCTTCACGCGCCCGCTGCGCCCGGACGCCCGTCCGATCGCGGGCGATGAGACGACGCCGGTCAGCCCGGTCGACGGCCGCGTCTCGCAGGCCGGACGGATCGAGACGGGTCGACTGTTCCAGGCGAAAGGCATCGATTACGGCCTGGTCGATCTGCTCGGCGGTGATCCGCGCGACGCGGAGCCATTCATGGACGGCGCCTTTGCGACCCTGTATCTGGCGCCCGGTGATTATCACCGGATCCACATGCCGCTTACCGGGGCGCTGCGCCGGATGTGCCATGTGCCCGGGCGCCTGTGGTCGGTCGCGCCCTGGACGGTGCGCAGCGTTCCCGGCCTGTTCGCCCGCAACGAGCGTGTGGTCGCACTGTTCGATACGGACCAGGGCCCCCTCGGCCTCGTGCTGGTCGGCGCGATCAATGTCGCCGCCATCGAGACCGTCTGGGCGGGACTGGTAACACCGCCGCGCGGGCGCAGCGTGATCCATACCGAGTATGGCGACAACGGACCGCGGATCAAACGCGGCGGCGAAATGGGGCGTTTCAACATGGGATCAACGGTGATCGTCCTCGCGCCATCCGGCGTGCCGCTCGACAACGTACCGGCGCCCGGTGAGCGGGTGCGCGTCGGCATGGCGTTGGCCGGGAAACGTCAATCGGGCGCGGCGGCGCCGTCAATGGCATAGTGTCGCCAGGCCGCCGCCGTGCAGTGCGTCGATGCGCGCAGCGCAGGCCGTTCGAGGGGAGGGATGGAATGAGCCGTGTTGAGCCGAGCGCACCGCCTCGCCGCGAAGCCGGGACCGAACTCACCGTCGCCGATGTGATGTCGGCCGACATGCTCACGTGCACGCCGGACACGCCAGTGGCCGACGCCGCGCGGCGCATGAGCGCGGCCCGCTGTTCATCGATCATCGTCCGCGAGGCGGACGAGGTCGTCGGCATCTGGACCGAGCGCGACGCCCTCTCGGAAGACTGCATGACCGACGGAGGGACGACGGTCCCGATCCGCAAAGTCATGAAGGCACCCGTTCTCACCCTGCCCGGTGGCACCTCGATCGGCGATGCCGCCACCCGCTTCAAGGAGCAGGGAATCCGCCACTTCCTGGTCGTCGATGCCGGCAAGCGACCGATCGGCGTGATCTCCCAGAGCGACGTAGTGCTCAACCACGGCGTCGAATGGTTCATGCGACTGCAGCGGGTGGCGAGTGTGCTCGGGGAGCCGCCGTCCATGGTCGCCCCGGACGACCCGTTATCGGCAGCCACGGCACGCATGCGCCGCGACGGCCGTGATGCCGTCGCGATGGCCACCCAAGCCGGTGATTTCGCGATCCTGACCGAGCGCGACGTCCTGCGCCACGTCGCCAACGCGGGCACCGACACCCGCTGCCTTGATGCGGCGACGCACCCCATGGAAACGGTCAACGAGGACGACAGCCTCTTCCACGCGCGCAACCTCATGCTGGCTGGATCATTCCGCCACCTCGGCGTGATCGATCGCGGCGGCAACCTTACGGGCCTGATCGGGTTCGGCGAGATCATGCAGACGATCGAGTACGGCTACGTCGAGGAACTTGAAGTCGCCCTGCGCGAGCGCGAGTCCGCTCTCCGGGCGAGCGAGGAACGCTATCGGTCACTGGTGGAGGCATCGCCGGATGCGATCGCCGTCCACCGCGATCGACGAATCCTGTTCATCAACCCCGCCGGGATACGGCTGCTGGGCGCCGAATCCGCCAGTGAGGTGCTGGGCGCCTCGTTCGAGGAGTTCCTGGCGGACGCGGACATGGATGCCGACGCCGACCGCCTGGTCGGTCTGGAGCGCCCGGTCCGCAGCCAGCCGACGGAGGAGCGGTTCGTGCGCCTGGATGGCCAGGGGATCGACGTCGAACTCCGGGCGATGCCGATCACGTATAACGATGACACGGCCTGGCAGATCGTGATGAGCGATATCACCCGGCGCAAGGAGATCGAGGCCGAACTGCGGCGACTGGCCAGTACGGATCAATTGACCGGCATCCACAATCGACCGCATTTCGAACAGCATCTGGATCACGAATTGCGCGAGGCCGAGCGTTATGAACAGCCGGTCAGCCTGGTCATGTTCGATCTCAACGGGTTCAAGCGCGTCAACGACTCCCTCGGCCATGACGCCGGCGACCGCGCCCTGCAGACCGTCGCCAGCACGATCGCCTCGTACCTCCGCGATGCCGACCTGTTCGCCCGCTGGGGCGGCGACGAATTCATGATCCTGGCCCCACGGACGGATCCCGAGGGTGCCTGGCAACTGTGCACGAAACTCGCGAACGGTCTGGCCACCACCATGACCTCACCCCTCGGTCCGGTAGGGGCGGCGTTCGCATTCACCAGCTTCGAGCCCGGCGAACAGCGCCGCGCCCTGCTCAAACGACTCGATCTGGGCGTGTATCGGGCCAAGGAGCTCGATCACGACGGCCTGAGCGGAATCGCTCGGGTCTGAGAAGCCTGGTGACGGCTGGTGGGTCATGCGATCAGATCGCTGATTCATCCACGTATGCCGGCCACCGCCCACCAAGCGCGCGGACGCGTGCCAGGTCCTCCGGGCGGTCGACATCCCAGGACGCCGGGCGTTCATCGACGCGCCAGTCCAGCGCCCGCAGCCGCTCGCGCGTGGCCGCCAGTACCCGATCCGTACCCCAGTCGATGCCGGTAAACAGCGAGGCCGGGGGCGTGTGCATGCCAATCAGTACATAACCGCCGTCGAGCGCCGGCACCAGGACGGCATCATGCCGCGCGAGGCTGTCCCCCGCCTGCTCAATATCCGCGGGGCTCAGTCCGGGCGCATCGGTGCCGATGATCAGGGCCGGTGTGCCGTCGGCAGTCGCCCGCGCCAGCGCGCCTTGCATGCGTGCGCCGAGATCCCCGTCGTACTGATCGCGGAGTGATGCCCCGTATTGGCCTGCCGCCCACGGCAACCACCCATCGGGATCCTCGCCGGTGCCCCAGAGTTCGAGTGCCGCGGGCCTGGCGGCGCGGGCACGCCGCAGGGCGTCCTCGAGCAGTGCGGCCTGCAATCGCGCGGCGCCCTCTGCCCCGAGGGCCGGTATCAGGCGGGTCTTCGTCCGCCCCGGCACTGGCGCTTTGGCGAACACGATGATGCGCGCGTTCACGCCGCCTCTCCGCCCCGGTAGCGTCGCGCGAGTGCCACGGGATCGGCCCCGCGCCAGTAAGCGAACCGCAGCGACCACATCAACCAGATCGTGCGCCAGGCCCCACGCCGCTCCCAGCGCCGGCTGGACGTAGTGATCCGCACCGGCAGACACGCGGGCCACGTGTGCGCCCGCAGTATCCGCGACAGGGCGATGTCTTCCATCAGGGGCTGTTCCGGATAACCGCCGACCGACTCGAACAGGGCGCGCTCCACGGCGATCCCCTGATCGCCCGTGGCGATCCCGGTCAGGCAGGAGCGTGCATTCATGAGGAACCCGATGGTGCGGAACAGAAACCGGCCTCCCGAGAGGCGGACACCGAAGCGTGCCCAGCGGCGCCGCGACCGTGCGGCCATGGCCTCGATGTCGTTGACCGCCGCCGCATCGACGCGAGAGTCCGCATGCACGAACCAGAGCCAGTCACCGCGAGCGGCGACCGCCCCCGCATTCATCTGCACTGCCCGCCCCGGTGCGGACTCGACGACCGCATCGACGAATGGTCGCGCCTGCATGACCGTGTCATCGCGACTGCCACCGTCAACCAGAATGACCTCGCCACCGCGCGCGCGCACCGGCGCCAGCGTGCGCAGCGTTGCGCTGATCTCGCCGCCCTCATCCAGGGCGGGCACGATGACGGACAGCTGCATATCAGCCCCGCGACGGCTCAGGCGAGCGCGCCGCCGCAGGACGAACCCTGTCCCGCCGTGCAGCCGTAACAGTGGCCGCAGACGCTGATCGGTTCGCCGGCCAGGGCCTCGGCATTGAGATCGGTTATGTGGCGTTTCGGCTGGTCATGGCCCCCGAGCGGCAGATCCAGCATCTGATTGAAATCGCAGTCATAGACATAACCGCGCCAATCCACGCTGATCAGATCCCGGCACATGACCTGGTCGAGGTTTTCGTCCTTGTGGGCGGACTTGAGCAGTTCCATGTAGTCGTCGAACTGCCGGCGCGAGATCAGGGTGCTGCCGAAACGGTGAATCGGCAGATTGGCCATGCAGAACAGATCGGTGAATTCAATTCCGAAATCGGCCCAGAGACGCTCGCGGTAGTCCGAGCTCAGCGCCTCCTGATCCGGCGGCAGAGCCGGGCCGATCGGATTGAATACGAGATGCAGCGGCAGTGCACCATCCGCCTTGCCGTAACCGAGCGCATTCAGGCGCTGGAGACCGCGGATCGAGGCATCGAAGACCCCGCTGCCGCGCTGCTTGTCGACATTCTCGCTCGAGTAGCACGGCAGCGAGGCGACGATCTCCACCTGGTTCTCAGCGAGGAACTCCGCCAACCCCTTCATCTCGGGCAGTTCGAGCACGGTCAGGTTGCAGCGATCCATGACGTGGATGCCCCGCCGCCGCGCCTCCGTGACCAGAAAACGGAACTCGCCATGGAGTTCCGGTGCGCCGCCGGTGATGTCGAGGGTGCCCACATCGCTTGCGTCGAGGAAGTCCACCACCTGACACGCGGTCTCATGATCCATCATTTCCTTGCGCGTGGGTCCGGCATTCACATGGCAGTGGAGACAGGCCTGATTGCAGTAGTACCCGATATTCACCTGCAGCGTGCTGACCGAACGCCGGTTCAGCGCCGGGAAGTGGTGCGTGTTCAGGTGCGGGAGCGTTGCATGCATTGATTGTTCTCCGTGAGCGCGGCAATCCAGCCCCGGCGACCGGACGGCTGCGGCTGTCTGGCCGTCCACATCGGGTAGCGCGGCGGCGGTACCACGAATCCCGGGGGCGGCTGGATCGGTTGGATGACTGGCACGGTTACCGCACGAACCGGCCAGGCGATTCAATGAGCGGTGAGTGACTCACCGCCGTACCCTGCGTTCGATCGCGGAATGGCGCATGAGTTCCCGTACGGATCGCATCCGTGTATCGTCCCCGCCCGGTCGCTACAATAGCGCCCGGCACCGCAGCCGGAGAACGTCCACGGGATTCACCCATGCAATGTTTCGTGTACCGTAGCACACGGCGTGACGACACTTATCTGCTCACGGATCGGGGGGAAACCTTCGATCACATTCCCGCCGAACTGCTGCAGCATCTCGGGCACCTCGAGTTCGCGTTCGAGTTCGCGCTGACACCGGAGCGCCAGCTGGCGCGCACGGACGGGCGCGCGGTCATCGACCACATCGAGCGAGACGGCTACTACCTGCAGATGCCCGACCGGGACTACGAGTCCACGTGAGTCCAACGGCCCGGCTCTGGTCGGCGGTCACGGCGTTACTGCTGCTGGCGGCCATACTGCAGATCAGCGGTCTGGCACCCATGCTGCGCTATTCGCGCGACGCCATCGCCGCCGGCGAGATATGGCGCCTGATCACCGCTCACCTTGTGCACCTCGGCGCGGCCCATTTTGCGCTCAACGCCATGGGCACGGTCCTGGCGGCCGCGCTGGTCGGCGCGCAGCTGCGGCCGCTCGCCTGGGGGTGGGTATGGCTGGCCTGCGCACTCAGCGTGAGTGGCGGTCTCTGGTGGCTGCAACCGGAAATCGGCTGGTATGTCGGGATGTCCGGGGTCCTGCACGGCCTGATCGTGGCCGGTGCCGTCACCGGACTCGGCGATTACCGGGAGCGGCTCTTCGCCGCCGCGGTACTCGTGGCAATCGCCGCCAAACTCGGCTGGGAGCAATGGAGTGGAGCCATGCCCGGCACAGCGGCGCTCGCCGGCGGCTCGGTCATTACCGAGGCCCATCTCTACGGCGCCGTCGGCGGGCTGCTGGCCGGAAGCGTCATTCTCGCGCTGCACCGGCTACGCCCCATCAGGCGTTGATCGCGAGCAAGCTCGCTCCTACAACCTCCGGCACACCGCAACGGGTTATCTCGTTTGTGGGAGCGAGCTTGCTCGCGATCGCTTCATGGTCTACTTCCCGCTCGACCATGAGAAACGAAAAAAAGCCCGCGGACACGGGATTCCGCATCCCGAGCCCGCAGGCTTTTTTGACCGGCTGCGGTCCGTGAACCGCCGGTACGACTCTCAGGCCGTGCCGGTGCGTTCGTCGCCCTCTTCGTCCGCGGTCTCGGGGCCGCTGCTGTCCGCCTCTGATTCGGCCGACGCCTCCGGCCACGCCACGATCAGATCGTTGAGGCGATTGACGAACGCCGCCGGGTCGCCCAGCTGACCGCCCTCGGCAAGGACCGCCTGATCGAACAGCACCCGGCTCCACTCGCCGAACCGGTCACCGTCCTCAAGGCCGGCCATGCGCTTGAGCAGCGGATGGCCCGGATTGATCTCCAGCGTCGGCTGGCTGTCCGGGACGTGATGACCCGCCTGGCGCAGCAGATGCTGCATGTGGAGCGCCAGGTCACCCTCGCCCAGCACGAGGCAGGCCGGTGAACTGGTCAGGCGCCGCGACACGCGGACCTCGCCGACCTGATCACCGAGCGCCTTGCCGATCCGGCCGGCCAAATCATCGGCGCCTTCCGTATCGGTGTCTTCTTCGGCCTCGGGCTCAAAATCCAGCTCGCCCTTGGCGACGGAAGCGAACTTCGTGCCGTTGTACTCGGCGACCTGCGACATCAGCCACTCATCGACGCGGTCGTGCAGCAGCAGCACCTCGATGCCCTTCTTGCGGAACACCTCGAGATGCGGGCTCTTCTGCGCCGCCGCGAAGCTGTCGGCGGTGACGTACCAGATCTTCTCCTGGCCCTCGGCCATGCGCTCGATGTACTGATCGAGGCTGACCTTCTGCTCCGGTGTATCCTCATGCGTGGATGCGAAGCGCAGCAGCCCGAGCAGCCGGTCGCGGTTGGCAAAGTCCTCGACCGGGCCCTCCTTCAGCACCTGGCCGAACTCGCCCCAGAACTGCGCGTACATCTCAGGATCGTTCTGCGCCTTGTCCTCGAGCAGATCGAGGATCTTCTTCACGGAGGCGCTGCGGATATGGTCGATCACGCGGTTCGACTGCAGGATCTCGCGCGAGACGTTGAGCGGCAGATCATTGGAATCGACCAGGCCGCGCACGAAGCGCAGGTAGTTCGGCATCAGGTGCTCGGCGTCGTCCATGATGAACACGCGCTGCACATAGAGCTTGATGCCCTGTTTTGCCCGCTCGCGGTCGAACAGATCGAACGGCGCCCGCTTCGGGATATAGAACAGGGTCGTGTACTCGTACTTGCCCTCGGTCTGCGAGTGCGTCCAGGCGAGCGGGTCCTCGAAGTCGTGCGCGACGTGCTTGTAGAACTCCTTGTACTCTTCCTCGGAGATGTCCTTGCGGGCCCGCTTCCAAAGCGCGGAGGCGCTGTTGACGGTCTCGAACTCCTCCGTGCGGTTGCCTTCCTCATCCTGCTTCGGCATGCGGATCGGGAACGAAATGTGATCCGAATACTTGCGGATGATCGAGCGCAGCCACCACTGGTCGGCGAATTCAGCGCAGTCCTCGTTGAGATGCAGAATCACGTCCGTGCCCGGTTCATCGCGCGTGGTCGACTCCAGGGTGAACGTGCCGCTGCCGTCCGACGACCAGCGCACCGCCGCGTCGGCGCCTTCGCGCGCGTGCCGCGTCACCAGATCAACCCGGTCCGCGACCACGAATGCCGAATAGAAGCCGACGCCGAACTGGCCGATCAACTGGGCGTCTTTCTTCTGATCGCCCGTCATCTGTTCGAGGAACTGCTGCGTGCCCGACTTCGCGATCGTGCCGATGTTGCTGATCACGTCGTCGCGGGTCATGCCGATCCCGTTGTCGCTGACCGTGACAGTCCGCGCGTCGGCATCGTAGTCGACCGTCACGTTCAGATCGGAGGAGTGCTCCGAGATCGAATCGTCGGTCAGCGCCTCGAAGCGCAGCTTGTCGCACGCGTCGGACGCGTTCGAGATCAGCTCGCGCAGGAAAATGTCGCGGTTCGAATACAGCGAATGGATCACCAGCTTGAGGAGCTGATTGACCTCCGCCTGGAACTGATACGTCTCGGTCTGGGCTTCGCCGGTGGACATGCGGTCCCTCTCCCTTATTGGTTGCTCAACGGCGCTCATGTGGGGGCGGGGCGGCACTTTTCAACCCCTCCGGGCCGGCGTGGGACGTATCCAAGGGTTCAAAACCGGTATCTCGCCAAGACGCCAAGGGCGCCAAGGAAGGTCAAGGTCTGAGCAGTGGGTAAACCGGCCTGCAGACGCATGTGGCTGATCGCCCTCACTGGCGCACCAACCGTCGGTCGATTCCTGGCGAAAAATCTTCCCAGGGCTGGTTATACAATCTTTATCGCGTTTCTTGGCGGACTCTGCGTCCTTGGCGAGAGATCGCCTTTGACCTTCCTTGGCGCCCTTGGCGTCTTGGCGAGATACCGGTTTTGACTTGCCCGGCTTCTCAGCCCGAAGAGCTCGCCAGTTCCCGCTCGCGATCAAGGAGCCAGCGCTTGTATTCGACGGCCGGGCCGCCCTCGGGATCGCGGCCGTAGCCGCCGATGCCGTTCGCGGCGACCACGCGGTGGCAGGGAACGACGATCGCGAGCGGGTTGGCGCCGCAGGCGTTGCCGACCGCCCGGGGCGCGGACGCGAGCTGGCGGGCGAGTTCGCCATAGGTGATGGTCTCGCCGACGGGGACGGCACACAGCGCCGCGCGGAAACGGCGCTGGAACGGAGTGGGCGCGGGTGCCAGCGGGAGGTCGAAACGATGCCGTGGATCGTCGCTCCAGAAGCGCAGCTGGCGGATGGTCTCGATCGCGAGCGGGTGCTCCGCCGCCTGCTCGGGGCCCGGTTCCAGGCGATCGATCCGGGTTACGAAGTCGTCAGCTATGACCACACCGAAACGACCGATCGCGCCGGACCAGACCCCAGCGTAGGCGCTCATGGGTCTTCCGCGGCCAAGGGCAGATCATCCGACCCCGGCTCGCGCAGACCCAGCTTCTGCAGTCGGCGGCGCAGGGTCGAGCGCCGATCGCTGTCGCTGGTCGTGCGCAGCAGTTGCGTGTAGATACGGCGGGCATCGCTGACCAGACCGGCCTCGGCCAGCATCCCGGCCGCCTGGTAACGCGCGGTCTGCCCCCATGGGTCGCCAC
>Ga0208412_1001457_pt1 | contig 9588 bp, 9 predicted proteins | sample AntDeeMetag02WF4_FD_184758 | JGI IMG/M metagenome (GOLD analysis project Ga0208412, IMG submission 184758) | Saline lake microbial communities from Deep Lake, Antarctica - Antarctic Deep Lake Metagenome 02WF4 (SPAdes) (version 2) | ecosystem: Environmental > Aquatic > Non-marine Saline and... | reverse complement strand
CGAGCTACAGCGCCGGCTGGCCAATCAGGCAATGATCGCCGCCACTGACGGTTTTCATCATCTGTTTACCGGTGCCAAACCGCTTCGCCAGCTGGGCGATTGCGGCCTCAGCGTGGCCGAGCACCTGCCCGCCGCCAAGCGCATGATGTCGCGTCAGGCCAACGGCCTGAATCCGTTCGCCAAACGCTAACATTCACCGACGAGAGAGCCGCCATGCCCCGCTATCCCCATCGCTTTGACGGCGACGGCCCACACAATCCGTTTCCCGGCATCAAGGTGCTGGAACGCAAGCTCGGCCACGCCATTCCCCACCGGCTGGGTTCCAACGAAGGGCTGGACATGCCCCACCGTGCGCTGCGCGAACGCTTTGGCGACGCCGTGGCCGAACACGTTTACGGCTATGGCGATGCCGAGGCGCTGGGGGTGCGCGAGCGCCTCAGCCGTCAGCAGCACATTGCGCTGGAGAACCTGCTGGTAGACGCCGGTGCCGACAGCCTGATTGCGCTGACGCTGCGCGCCGTGGCCGAGCCGGGCACCACGGTGGTCGCCACCGCCGGCACCTACCCCACCTTTGGCTACTTTGCCCGTGGCCACGGCTGCCGGCTGGTTGAGCCGGCCTACCGGCAGGCGCCCGGCGTGCTGGCGCCGGATCTCGACGCCCTTGCTGATGCCGCCCAGCGCGAGCGCGCGCAGCTGGTGTATCTGGCCAACCCCGATAACCCCAGCGGGCATTTACATACGGACGCCGATATTGCCGCGCTGCGAAAGCGCCTGCCGGAAGGCTGCTGGCTGCTGCTCGACGAAGCCTACGGCGACTTTCGTGATGACAGTCGTGATGACTTTCGTGAGGACAGCCGCGATAACGCTGCCAGCGGTGCCCGGTCTTCAAGACTGTCTCCAGCCCTGTCTCAAGCCCTGCCGGGGGTTATCCGCTTGCGCACGCTGTCCAAGGCGCACGGGCTGGCCGGCCTGCGTATTGGCTATGCCATCGCCGAGCCCTGGGTGCTTTCGCTGATGATGAAGGTCAGGATTCACTACGCGGTATCGACGCTGACCCAGGCCATTGCCGAAACGGTGCTCGACTACCCCGAGGAAACCCGGGCGCATATCGAGGCGGTCAAGGTGCGGCGCGAGCGCCTCGCCGCGCACTTTAGCGCGTTGGGAGCCGAGGTGCTGCCCAGTGCGACCAACTTTGTCGCGCTGCGGCTGGAAAGCGCCGAACAGGCCGCTCGGGTACACCAGACGCTGCTGGGCGAAGGAAAGCTCATCACCCGGCCGGCACACCCCGACATTGGCAACCTGCTGCGGATTACCGCCGTGGAAGACGCGCTGACGCCCGGCCGGCTGGCCGTACTGGAAGCGGCGCTGCAAGGCGATTAACGCCGACCGTCGGCTCAGCTCACCCGCGAATAGCCGCCCACTACACCGGCTTTGCTCAGCACCAGCTGCCAGAGCTGCAGCTCCCGGGCGCGAAAGGCGCCCGCGCAGCTGAGCAGGTAATAGCGCCACATGCGGTAGAAGGTATCGCCATACTGCTCGCGGAACTCCAGCCAGTGTTGGCAGAAGTTGGCGTGCCACGCCATCAGCGTACGGTCGTAATCGGCGCCGAAGCTGTGCACGTCTTCCATCACGAACAGGGAATCCGCCGCCGCGACGATGCGGTTAAAGGAAGGCACATCGCCGTTGGGGAAGATGTATTTATCCATCCACGGGTCCGGCGGCGTAGAGGCCACGTTTTTGCCGATGGTATGGAGTAAAAACAGGCCGTCGTCTTTCAGGCAGCGGTTGGCCACCCGCATGAACTCGCGATGATTCTTGCGCCCCACGTGCTCGAACATGCCGATGCTGACCACGCGGTCGAAGGTGTCGGTTTCACGCCGGTAGTCTGCCAGCCGAAACGTTACCGGCAGCCCGCGCTTCATCACCCGCTGGCCGAAATCGGCCTGCTCGCGGGAAATCGTCAGCCCCACGCATTCAACGCCGTAGTGTTCGGCGGCGTAGGCCATGAAACTGCCCCAGCCGCAGCCGATATCCAGCAGCCGCATGCCGGGCTGCAGCGCAAGCTTGCGGCACACCAGATCCAGCTTGGCGGCCTGGGCGTCGTCCAGCGTCGTGGCGCGTTTCCAGTAGCCGCAGGTGTAGGTCATGCGCTGGTCGAGCATGGCCGCGTAAAATTCGTTGCCCAGATCGTAGTGGGCCTTGCCGACCTGCCACGCCCGTTTACCGCTTTGGCGGTTCAGCAGCCGCACACGCAGCGCGTGGTACATCAGCTGGGTCGGCTTGACGCGCCGGTTGAGCCTTGCGCGCATCAGGCGATAGAAAAACTGGTCCAGCGACTCGGCATCCCAGTCGCCCTGCACGTAGCTTTCGCCCAGCCCCAGGTTGCCCCGGGACAGGGCGTTTTCAATCACCCCCGGCGCCTTGAGCCGGATATCCCAGGGCCGCTCGCCGTTGATGCGGATACCGGCTTCGGCGAGCAGCGCTTCGGCGTAGCGATGGGTGGAAAGCGACCGGTCAAAGCAGGCATTTCGCTTGGTTAACATGCATTAAGCGTAGACAACAATGCCCACAGGGGCATAGCACGCCGGCCGCTAGCGCAAGATCAGTACCGGAATATGCGCATTGCGCAGCATGCTGGTGGTGGTACTGCCGACCAGCAGCTGACGAATACGCGAATGGCCGTAGGCGCCCATCACGGTAATATCAATGTCGTGCTCTGATTCGTAGGCGTGCAGCGTGGCTTCGGCATCACCGGCACGAATCGCTCCTTCGGCCCCCAGCCCGGCATCCTGCAGCAGATTAACCGCCCAGGCCAGCGCCATGCGGTGCTCGGCGGTATCCGCGCTCACGGTCACCACGTGGCAGGCCAGGCCCTTGAACAGCGGGCTTTTGGCCAGCATCTCAACGCCCTTGCGCGCCGTTTTGCTACCATCAAAGGCAATCATCACTTTGCGGGGCGCACTGAACCCGCCGCGCGGCACCATTAGAATCGGGCGGCGCAGTTCGCGCACCACGCGCTCAAGGCTCGAGCCCAGATGGCCGCTGGCCTGATCCGCGCTTTCACCGCGCTTGCCCAGCACCAACAGCCGCGTTTCGTCTTCGTGGTCAGCCAGGGTTTCCACCAGCGTGCCGTTGCGCTGGCGCGTTTTTGCCTCTGGCGTACCGCGTTCAGCCGCGCGGGTCTGCGCGGCCTCCAGCATCAGCTGCCCCTGCTCGCGATTGAGCTTGGCACGCTTTTCATCCAGCTCGGCCAGCTCTTCCATCAGCGTTTCGCGTGCGCCCAGCTGCAGGCTGCCGGAAAGATCGGCGTCTTCGACCACCGGCGGATGATTATCCACCGCGTGCAAAAACATCAGCGGCGCGCCCAGCGCCTGGCTGGCCCAGGTGGCGTAGTCGCATACGCTCTGGGAAAACGACGAGCCGTCGATGGCGGCCGTTACGTATTCTGTCATCCTGACTCTCCTGTTTTAGTCGCCTGACGGACATCAATGCTGCTAGCCCATGAGTTTGTCCACAGCTTCGGCATCGTTGTGAATCGCATAGCGATCAACAATGGTCGCGCTGGCTTCGTTCAGGCCCACCAGCGTCACCTCGGTGCCTTCACGGCGGAACTTGATCACCACGCGGTCAAGAGCTTCGACGGCGCTGACATCCCAAAAATGCGCGCGGGACAGGTCAATGGTGACGTCATCGACGCTCTCCTTGAAGTCAAACGCTTCGCCAAAACGCTTACAGGAGGCAAAAAACACCTGACCAACCACCTGATACTCGCGCGCCTTGCCGGCCTCTACCTCATGGGACCCAATATAGAGGATGTTACCCACCTTATTGGCAAAGTTAAGCGCTGCCAGCAACACGCCGACAAACACGCCCAGCGCCAGATTGTGGGTGCTGACCGTGACGGCCACGGTAGCGAGCATCACCATGTTGGTGCTCATGGGGAGTTTTTTCAGATCGCGAATGGACTCCCAGCTGAACGTGCCGATGGACACCATGATCATCACGGCGACCAGCGCGGCCATGGGAATCAGCGATACCCAGTCAGCCAGAAAGACCACCATGATCAGCAGGGCAACGCCGGCCACCAGCGTTGACGTGCGCTGACGCCCGCCGGATTTCACGTTGATCACCGACTGGCCGATCATCGCGCAGCCGGCCATGCCGCCCAGAAGCCCGGCGCCGATGTTGGCCACGCCCTGCCCTTTGCACTCGCGATTCTTGTTGCTGGTGGTGTCGGTCAGGTCATCGACGATGGTGGCGGTCATCATCGACTCCAACAGCCCCACCACGGCCAGCATCAGCGAGTACGGGAAGATGATCTTGAGCGTTTCCAGCGTCAGCGGCACGTCCGGCCACAGAAAAATCGGCAGGCTGTCGGGAAGCTCGCCCATATCGCCCACGGTGCGAATTTCCATGCCGGTAGCCAGATACACCACCGTCAGCACCAGAATGCACACCAGCGGCGAGGGTACCGATTTCCCCACTTTCGGCAGGTAGGGAAAGCCGTAGATAATCCCCAGCCCCGCAGCGGTCATGGCATAAACGTGCCAGGTCACGTCGGTCAGCTCGGGCAGCTGAGCCATGAAAATCAGGATGGCCAGCGCGTTAACAAAGCCCGTGACCACCGAGCGCGACACAAAACGCATCAGGTCAGCCAGGCGCAAATAGCCGGCGACAATTTGCAGCACGCCGGTCAAAAGCGTGGCGGCGAGCAGATACTCGAGCCCGTGCTCCTTGACCAGCGTGACCATCAATAGCGCCATGGCGCCGGTCGCCGCCGAGATCATCCCCGGCCGGCCGCCGGTAAAGGCGATAATTACACAGATGGCGAAAGACGCGTACAGCCCGATCTTGGGGTCAACGCCGGCGATAATGGAAAAGGCGATGGCCTCGGGAATCAGCGCCAGCGCCACCACGATCCCCGACAGCACGTCGGCTCTCAGGTTGGAAAGCCAGGTTTGCTTAAACGACTCGATCATTGATCAGTCCCACGGTTGGAAGTTAATGCAGGGCGGCGCATTCTACCCGCATAGAAGGCGTCCTGCATGCCTAGGCGGCGTGAAGTTTGCGCCGTTGGCGCATTTCCAGATGACGTTCAAAAAGCCCCTTGCCCACCAGCGTGCCGATCACCAGCGCACCGCCCAACAGAGCTGTGGGAGCAGGCTCCTCGCCCAGAATCAGCCACACCCAGACCGTACCGGCGACCACCTCAACCAGCATTAAAAGCCCCACCTCGGCGGCGGGAAGGTACAGCGGGCCGCGCTGAATAAAGGTAAAGCCCAGCGGCAGAATGCCCAGACACAGCAGCACCAGCCACACCCAGCTCATGGTCGGCGGTGCGCTCAGCCCGGTACCCAGGCCGCTGGCCACAAACGCCGCTGCGGCGACGATCAGCCCGGCAAGCGCCAGCATCGGGCTCATGTCGACGCCGGATTTGGTCCGCGCCAGAGTAAAGTTACAGCCCATGGCCGTGGCCGCCATCAGCGCAAAGGCGTTGCCCACCCAGGAGCCACCGCCGGCATCGTCGAGCACGATCATGGCGATGCCGACCATGCACACGAAAATCGCCGCCCAGGTGCGTCGCGGCAGGCGTTCGTGCAGAAAGATGCGTGACAGCACCGCCGCGATCAGCGGCGCGCCGGCCAGAATCATCAGCACGTTGCCGCCCTTGGTGTACTGATTGCCCAGCACAAAGCCAAAGGTGGAAACGGCAAAGAAGCACGCCACGCCCACGCCGGTCCAGCCGCAGCGACGGTAGGCCTGCCAGAAGCCGCGCCCCTTGCGCAGCCACACAATCAGCGCAAAGCCCAGCGCGGTAAGCAGCCCGCGCCACAGCAGAACATCGTAGTCGGGAAGGCCGATCAGTTTAATCAACAGCGCATCGGGGGAAATGATCAGCGCGCCGCCGGCGGTCATGATCAGACCCTGCTGGCGGCGGGAAAGGGAGTGCATCATTCGTCGGGCGTCGCCTTGGGAGAAGTCTTTGAACCAGCACTGGAACCAGTGCCTTGGGCTTTCATCTGCTTGAACACGTCCATGATATCCAGCGGCAAGGGAAAGACAATCGTCGAGGCGTTCTTGTTGCTCATGTCGCTCATGGTTTGCAGGTAACGCAGCTGCAGCGCGGCCGAATTTTCCTGCATGACGTTGGCGGCGTCCACCAGCTTTCTTGACGCCTGCAGCTCGCCCTCGGCGTGAATCACCTTGGCCCGACGTTCGCGTTCGGCCTCGGCCTGACGGGCAATCGCCCGAATCATGCTTTCATCCAGATCAACGTGCTTGATCTCCACGTTGGCCACCTTGATGCCCCAGGCTTCGGTCTGGATGTCGATAATCTCCTGGATATCGTCGTTGAGCTTGTCGCGCTCGGTGAGCATCTCATCCAGATCGTGCTTGCCCAGCACCGAGCGCAGCGTGGTTTGCGCCAGCTGGCTGGTGGCCATCACGTAGTTTTCTACCTGAATAATGGCTTTTTCCGGGTCCACCACGCGAAAGTACAGCACCGCGTTGACCTTCACCGTGACGTTATCCCGGGAGATCACGTCCTGCTCGGGCACGTCCATGGTAATCACGCGCAAATCCACTTTCTGCATCGACTGGATCAGCGGAATCACGATGGCAATCCCCGGCCCTTTCACCGCCTGAAAGCGTCCCAGAAAAAACACCACGCCGCGCCGGTACTCCGGCAGGATACGAAACGAGGCGGCGATCAGCATGATCACCACAACCACAGGCACAAGATACGAAAGCATCATGGTTCGGCTCCTTCTTTGGGCGGCTGAGCGACCGGCGACACGTGCAGGGTCAACCCCTCGACGCGCGTCACGCTAACCACCTCGCCGCAGGCGACGGGCGCCTTGCTCCGGGCACGCCAGCGTTCGCCTTGAAGGCGCACATGGCCGCGGCCGTGAAAGGCATAAAGCGCCGTTGCACGGGAATCCAGCAGCTGCTCCTGGCCACCGCGTACGCGTATTTTGCGCTGACGGATAAAGCGCATCAGCACCCAGAGCAAAAGCGCGGCCGTGAAGAGCCCCACGCCGATCAGCACGGGCAGGGTTATTGTCAGAACGCCGGCGTCCGTCAGCATGCTCACTCCGAGTATCAGCAGCGCTATACCCAACAGATCGAAACTGTATAGCACGATCCATCTCCGTTCGGCGGAGCTGCAGATGCCCTGGCCCCCGCCTCAACGCTATAGGTTTCAGCCTAGCAGCAAAGTGGCGCTGCCGCGCCCGTTCGCGGCCTTCGCAGGGTGACGTTTTCCCTCCGCTTGGCGTACCATTACGCCGCAGGGAGACAGGGTGAATAGCGCGCCAAAGCGCCGCTGTGCCCGCTTGTCTCAGTCATCCGGCGCGCCTGCCGTTCAGCGTTTAATTCTTCCGTACGTATAAAGGAGCAAGAAATGAGCCAGTCTATTGCAGTCATCAAGGGCGACGGCATTGGCCCCGAGATCATGGATGCCACCCTGCGCGTACTCGACGCGCTGGACTGCGGCCTGAGCTACGACTTTGTCGACGCCGGACTGGGCGCGCTGGAGGAACACGGCACGCTGATCCCTCAGGTGTCGCTCGACGCCATCGAAAAGCACGGACTGGCGCTCAAAGGCCCGCTGACCACGCCCATCGGCAAGGGCTTTTCGTCGATCAACGTGCAGCTTCGCCGCCATTTCGACCTCTACGCCAACGTGCGCCCGGCGGTCAGCTTTCCCGGTACTCGCTCGCGCTACGACAATATCGACATGATTACCGTGCGCGAAAATACCGAAGGCGCCTACATGTCCGACGGCCAGGAAATGCTCGACGACGGCGACACCGGGATTTCGCAGATCAGGGTCACGCGCAAAGGCTCCGAACGCATCGTGCGCTACGCCTTCGAGCTGGCGAAAAACAACGGCCGCAAAAAAGTCACCGCGCTGCACAAGGCCAACATCATCAAAACCGCCTCGGGGCTGTTTCTGGACGTGGCGCGGGAAGTCGCCAGCGAATATCCGGATATCGAGTTTCAGGAAATGATCGTCGATAATGCCTGCATGCAGCTGGTGATGGACCCGCACCAGTTCGACGTGGTGGTCACCACCAACCTGTTTGGCGACATCACCTCAGACCTGTGCGCGGGCCTGGTGGGCGGGCTGGGTCTTGCACCGGGGGCCAACATCGGCGAGAAAACCGCGATTTTCGAAGCCGTTCACGGCTCGGCGCCCGACATTACCGGCAAGAAGATTGCCAACCCCTGCGCGCTGCTGCTCGCCGCCGCGCAAATGCTCGACCATCTGGGCATGAACGCCAAAGGCACCGCCATTCGCGAGGGCATTCGCGACGTGCTGGAAAAACGCCGCGACATGGTCACCCCCGACATGGGCGGCGACGGCACCACCGACACCTTCGCCGAAGCGCTGGTGGAATACGCCACCGCGCAGGTATAACCGGCTGACACCCCTGGGAGACACACCATGAGCACACCTCGCCTCGGGTTTATCGGCATTGGGCTGATGGGCGCGCCGATGACGCGCCGCCTGCTCAGCGCGGGCTTTGACGTGACGGTATGGAACCGCTCGGAAGAAAAATCCGCCGCATTAAAAGCCGACGGCGCTACGGTGGCCGAGAGCATCACTGAGCTAACCCAAAGCGTTGACGTGGTCATGCTCTGCCTGGCCAATACTGCCGTGGTCGAGGAGGTCGTCTTTGGTGATGGTAATAGCGGCGAAGGCGGCGTGGCCGCCTCGGGCAGCGCCGGCCAGCGGCTGGTGGACTTTTCCAGCAGCGACCCGGCCGCCACCCGGGATTTCGCCCAGCGGCTTAAAGAAAGCTGCGGCATGGCCTGGGTAGACAGTCCGGTGTCCGGCGGCGTCGCCGGCGCCGAGGCCGGCAGCCTGGCCATCATGTGCGGCGGCGAGGCGGACGACATGGCGGCCATTGAGCCGCTGCTCGCGCCGCTTGCCGCCCGGGTTACCCACATGGGCGCAGTGGGAAGCGGTCAGGTGACCAAGGTGTGTAACCAGATGGTAGTGGGCTGCCAGGCCGCCGTGCTGGCGGAAATGGTGGCGCTGGCCGAAGCCAGCGGCGTGGATGCCACGCGGCTGACCGAGGCACTATCGGGCGGCTTTGCCGACTCCAAACCGTTTCAGATTCTGACTCCGCGCATGGCGGCCGGCGAGTTTGCCAACCCGCCCTGGCACTTGCGCACGCTGCTGAAAGACCTCGACATGGCCGTGGCGCAAAGCCAGCGTAGCCAGAGCGCCACGCCCATGAGCGGCCTTGCCGCCCAGCTGATGCGTGCCCACGCCAGCCGCGGCCACGCCGAACACGACCCGGCGATTCTGGTGGAAAGCTATCGTGGCACCACGAACGGCTAGGATTGTTACGCAAAGCATGAACGGACAACCGCTCAGCCCAGCCATACGTCCAGAAACAGCATGATCACCAGCCCCAGCGCAAGGCCCAGCGTGGCCTTGTTCTGGTGCCCGCTGCGGTGGGTTTCGGGGATGATCTCGTGGCTGATGACGTAGAGCATGGCACCGGCGGCAAACGCCAGCCCCCAGGGCAACAGCATCTGCGACAGCGTGACCACGCCGGCACCGAACAGCCCGCC
>Ga0208412_1001450_pt1 | contig 9618 bp, 8 predicted proteins | sample AntDeeMetag02WF4_FD_184758 | JGI IMG/M metagenome (GOLD analysis project Ga0208412, IMG submission 184758) | Saline lake microbial communities from Deep Lake, Antarctica - Antarctic Deep Lake Metagenome 02WF4 (SPAdes) (version 2) | ecosystem: Environmental > Aquatic > Non-marine Saline and... | reverse complement strand
GGTCGTTTGCACTGAATACAAGGTCGACTGCCTCTTCGATTGGCATAAAGAACCGCGTCATCTCCGGATCGGTCACAGTCACTGGGCCACCAGATTTGATTTGATTATAAAATAGTGGAATAACAGAGCCATTTGATCCAAGCACATTACCAAATCGAACACAACTAAACTCTGTATCCCTTTGTCCCTTGTAGGCGTTTGCGGCGATAACGAGCCGTTCGGAAAGAAGCTTAGTCGCGCCCATGACTGACGTTGGATTTGACGCTTTATCAGTGCTAATTGCCACAAAGGAGTCGACTTCTTCTTCGAGAGCGGCTCGAACGAGATTTTGGGTTCCCTGAACGTTCGTCTGGACCGCTTCAAATGGATTGTATTCGTTGAGTTCGACGTGTTTCAGTGCAGCTGCATGAAAAATAACATCGATATCTTCGACTGCAAGTCGAAGCCGATCACGGTCACGAACATCACCTAATAGTGTCCGGAGTCGTTCGGTGTCGTCGACCTCCTGTTTCAAATTAAACAGCCCAGTCTCATCGTTTTCTAACACTCGGACTGTCTCGGCACCTAAATCAAGCGCTCGTTTCGTGATCTGTGATCCAATTGACCCAGAGCCACCAGTGACAAGAACCTGTTTTCCACGTATTGCGTCCATGAGTGTACAGAAAACCATGGCTGGTACTAATCCTTTTGAACTACTGGTCGGCTGAATTGGAGTTAACAGTAAGAGAAAGATACAACACGATTAGACGAAAGTACTATATATGGATTTAGATGGGGTGACACTCGGTGTCGATAGGGCATATGTAATTGCGGAGGCTGGTGTCAACCACAACGGAAGCATCGAGACAGCCGAGAAACTCATAGATGTGGCCGCAGAGAGTGGCGCAGACGCAGTTAAATTTCAAACGTTTAGTGCTGATCGGCTCGTCACTACCGACGCTGCGAAAGCCAACTACCAATCTGAGACGACTGGCGAGGGATCCCAGTATGAGATGCTCAAACGGTACGAACTCGACCGTGCTACCCACGAACGACTGATGGCCTACTGTGGGGAGCGTGAGATCACGTTCCTTTCGTCACCGTTTGACCCAGAGAGTGCGGATATGTTGGCTGATCTTGGTGTCTCTGCGATCAAGATGGGGTCCGGTGAACTGGATAACCATCCGTTGCTTGAACATGTGGCTGGACTCGGGTTACCGCTGATTGTGAGCACCGGGATGGGAACGATGGACGAAGTCCATGCTGCACATGAAGTAATTCGATCAGTCGACCCGCATGTTGAGGTGGCGTTTCTACATTGTACTTCCTCGTATCCTTGCTCGGTTGAAGATGTGAATCTTCAAGCAATGGATACGATGAGGGACGAACTTGAGGTGCCAGTAGGATATTCAGATCATACGACTCTTCTAGAAACACCTGCATTTGCGGTTGCTGCTGGTGCCTCAATCGTTGAAAAGCATTTTACACTTGATTCGACGTTACCGGGCCCCGATCACAAGGCATCGTTAGAACCCACGGAACTGACACGGGCTGTAGAATTGGTCAGGACCGCATTCAAGTCGCGTGGAGGTGCAACCAAACAGCCAACCAATGTGGAGATAGAGAACCGGTCTCTTGTCCGAAAAAGTTTGCATGCTGCTGTCGACATTCCGGTTGAGACCCAACTTGAGGAGAAACATGTCATTATTGTTCGACCAGCTACTGGCTTGTCACCTGCCAACTATAGGACTGTTCTTGGAGCAAAAACCGTCAAAGAGATTCCAGCGGGCGAACCTATCGATTCAGAGTCAATTGATATGGATTCAGGAGTGATCAACTAATGTTCGATGGGACAGATACTGTACTTGTTATCGGGGCCCATCCTGATGATGAAGTTCTTGGTGTAGGTGGAACAATGGCCAAACACGCCGCCGCTGGTGATGAGGTCCATTCGTTGATCGTGACTGAAGGAACGACACACCAGTACGGGGACGAACAACTGATTGAACAGAAACGTAGTGACGCACAGAAGTGTGCAGATCGACTTGGAATCGCAGGGGTTCATTTCGGTGAGCTACCAGATATGCGACTTGACTATACACCTCACGTTGAGGTAAACGCCATCATAGAGAAGGTCTGTGACAAGATTAAGCCAGATATCGTCTACACACACTCACGACGAGAAGTCAACCGTGACCATATTGCGGTTCACGACTCCACACTCGTTGCAACACGTCCAGAATCGAGTGTGTCGACCGTGTTGGCGTATGAAACTCCGTCGTCAACGAATTATGCGCCATCAACTGATGGGTTCGAGCCGAATTTGTTTGTCGACATTGAGAATCATCTGGATACTAAAATACACGCGTTCAGTGCGTATGAGACGGAACTTCGAGAGCCACCGCATCCGCGTTCTGCGGAATCTCTTCGAGCGATTGCGAAGGCACGTGGTACTGCTGGTGAGTTGCGGGCCGCCGAAGTGTTTGATTTGCTTCGAATGTACCGATAGGTCTGTCGTTACTGTTCAAGAGGGGCGGCAGGCACCCCAACTACGGTTGTGTCTGCCGGTACATCTTTGGTAACAACTGCACCTGCACCGACAACTGCGCCCTGCCCAATTGTCAAGTCCTCGATAATTGTTGCACTTGCGCCAACGTAGGCATCTTCTTCCATGACAACACCTCCAGCAAGGGTTGCATTTGGTGTCACAGTACTGCCATCCTTTAGTACCGACTCGTGTGAGATCGTAACGCAGCTATCGATAAGTACATGATCTCCAACGACAACATCTGGGCCGATATATGATTGTGCATTTATCATTAGCCCCTCCCTAAGTTCGGCTGTCTCGGAAATCTCTGTCGAAGGATGTACTGCGTTGAAGAATGTGTAACCATGGTTTAAGAGCCGATCAGCTAGCTGTAATCTCACCCCTGGATGGTCACCAAACGCAACAATACACTGTGTGTCGGCTGTATACTCTGCAGAGAGTTCATCGAGGCCCCCAATGATGTCGTATCCAGCTATTTGTTCGTTATGCTTGGTTGAATCGTCGTCAACGAATACAATGTCCTCAGTGTCTCCTCCTGCTTGAAGGATATCTATAACAACTCGACCCTGCTCACCAGCGCAGTAAATTGCTTTCATCTTTCCTCTTCTAGCTGATCACGGGCATTTTCAAATACGTCTCCGACTTCAAAATCGTATGCTGAAACAAGAGCGTCTGCTGATACTGGCGCGTCATCGCCGACTTGGATCTCCGTTAGTTCTATAATCCCTTCCCATGTTCCAACACCTACAGTTTCAGAATTCACATACGTGATCTCTCCGGGCGTTACAAACGCTGTACTGTCAGTTGGTGGATTTGCGCTCCAGATCGTTACTTTTCGACCATCGAGATACGAAAAGGCGCCTGGATACGGTCTCGTTTGACCACGAATCCAGTTGTATACCTCTTGAGATGGTTTCGTCCAGTCGATTAGTCCATGATGAGGATCACGTTTTGGCCACCATGTCGCCTGTGTCTCGTCTTGGGGGTTTCGTGGAACGACACCGGCTTCAAACTGCGGGTAATAATGTCGGATGAGTTCTCTCGCGGCGTCGACTACTTTCTCATAGAGATCTGCTGCATCATCCGTCGTATCGATTAAAATCGGTTTTTGACCGATAAGATCGCCTGCATCGGCTTCTTCTACGAGATGGAAAAACGAAAGCGCGGTTTCCTCAAGTCCTTTGATAAGCGACCATGCTATTGGGGCCCTACCACGTCCTCTCGGTAGTGGTGCAGGGTGCATCCCAACTGCTGTCACCGATGGTATGCTGAGTACGTCTTGTTCCACTAACCGGGACCAGCCGATGACGAACAAAATATCCGGAGCGTATTGCTTGATTTGTGACTGGACGGTTTCCGTGTTAATTGATTCAACTTGGTAGAGGGTGACATTTGCTTGCTCTGTGAACGCTTTTAACTCCGTTTGATCAGAAATCTCTTTGTCACTGCCTCGGGTATAGACTGCTTGGATATTGGCTCCAAGCTCGTTGAGTTCGGTGAGACAGGCAAGCCCGACCTCATTGTGTGTAATAAAGACAACGTTCATAATAATTCTGAGACTCCAGATTTGAAAAATGTTTTGTAAGCTAGTATGTGAACTTCTTTCGGATAAGCTGATCTGTGATGTCTATCTCTGCTAACGTTTTACAAATACTTACTCCAGCACCACCGTAATTATATGGATTCTGGCAGCGTTCTGCCTGTGAACGGACTGTCTCGTCGTGTAAACACCGTTCGATTGCATCTTGAATCTGATCTGTCTGATGTGGTACTGAAATCGTGTTCTCAGCACGTTCACGACCCTTCTGACGTGGCCCAATATCAACAACAGGAAGACCAAACGAGGGTGCTTCAATAATTCCACTAGAGGAGTTTCCAATCATTACGTCTGCAGCAGCCATCAGTCCAAGATACTCACGGCGGGGGAGGCTATGGAATGCCTTGACAGTATCACCGAACGATTGAGATTCGATCTTTTCAATAATTTGATCACCACCCGCATCCGAATTTGGATAAATAATGACTGTTTGTCCCTCAATTGATTCAATCGCATCAAGTGTTGCAGCCATCTGTTGGCCCGCATGTTCGAACTGTGTCGTCACAGGATGCTGAACGAGGAGTAGGAGTCGTTTATTGGGGTCGATACCGTATCGGTTGACTACTGTCTCTGCAGCATCGTACTCTCCAGCAAGGACATCATCTAATCCGGGGGCCCCTGAGACGGTTATTCGCCACTCTTCTTCACCTAATTTCCGGATTCGCTCTGCACTGTTTTCTGAGGCTGGGAAATGGATGTGTGCAAACTTCGTGATCGCGTGGCGTATACTGTCATCTATGATTGCTCCCTCCATCGTATCACCGCCGTGAATATGAGCAACCGGGATATTCATATGAGCCGCAGCAAGCGCTCCAGCAAGTGCCTCATCACGATCTCCGAGTATGAGCAGTATATCTGGGTTAAGGCTTTTAAACGCTTCTGCCAGACTTGCTGTTCCGACTCCTAACGATTTAGCCATAGCTGTCCCCGTATCACCGTGGAGCTGCATTAGCACTTCACGGTCAACGGTGAATCCATCATCGTGGATATCGGTAACCGTTTTTCCGTGTTGTGGAGAGAGATGCATTCCGGTCGCAACTACTGATAACGATAGTTGATCGTGTGCCACAATTCCTTCCATCGATGATTTTAATAACCCATATTCCGCCCTAGTACCGGTTAAAACAAGAATATCTCGACTGACCATTCTACTAAATAGAAACCAGTAGTAAAGATTAATCTGTTGGGATAGCACTGTAGCATACAGTATGGTCTTACCTAACGGGGAGTTAATATTGGCCAAAGTGTTCATGTGGGTAATATATAATAATGGTGTCGAATTATGATAGCAAAAGATGGAAAAACAGTGGTAGTCGCCGAAACAGCTTGCGCACATGAGGGAGATACAGACCGGCTGCTCAGGCTCGTTGATTGTGTGAGCGAATCGTCAGCGGATGCAATCAAATTTCATGGATTTACAGCAGATGGTCGATCGGTACCTGAAACACAGTATCATAATGTTGTATCTAACCTAGAAATATCTCCTGAAGAGTGGTATGGTGTTATTCAAAAAGCAAAGAAATATGATCTGAAGATTATTGTAGATGTATTTGACATTGAAAGTGCTGAACTAATGAGTGAATTAGGAATTGACGCATTTAAAATACACGCTGCAGACATTCAAAATATTCCTTTATTACGGACGGTTGCCAAGACTGGTAAACCACTCATATTGTATGTTGGTGGGGCGACAAAAATGGAAATATATGAATCTGTCGAAAAAGTAGAAAAATATGGTTCGGAAAACATTATACTAATGTATGGATTACAGAACTATCCGACTTCTTTTGAAGATTCGAATCTTAGAAAAATATCCCAATTAAAAGAGGAATTTAAACTCCCTATTGGATATGCTAGTCATACTCCCGGTGGCTCGATGCAAGCAAAAAAGTTACCAGCATATGCTGTAGCAGCAGGAGCGGATTTGATCGAATGTCATTTTTGCTTGAATCGAAAAAATAAGAGAGTCGACTATATCTCTTCACTCAACCCAAACGAATTTGAAGAAATGGTTCGGAGGGTTCGAGAGATTGATACTGCAGTTGGGACTCCAACTCTCAATTTATCCACTGCTGAAAAAGAGTACCGGCAAGGGGTTCGGAAAGCACTGTACACTAAGAGGCGGATCGGTTCTGGATGCCAAATTACCGAAGACGACGTTGTGTATTTGCGGGGGGATGAAAATCCCAATCATCATCCTGTCAATATGGATCAGGTAATTGGAAAATATACTGTTAAACCAATTGAAAAACATACCTCTCTATCGATGACTGACATAGATGTCAAAACTACTGCAGTGTTAGCCTGCCGCTCAGAATCGACCCGGTTGTATGGAAAACCATTCCAATTACTTGACGAAAAGTCAATTTTACAACATATTGTTGATGGATTACGTACCGTTCCAAATTTAGACGAAATCACGCTGGCAATAGCAGATACCCCTTCACAGTCAAGTTATATCGAGTTCGCGGATCGAAATAATCTTTCGTACGTGATTGGTCCCGAAATAGATGTACTACAAAGATGTATCTTAGCAGCTCAAGAGACTAGTTCTGATTTTGTTGTGAAAGCAAACACTGAAAACCCATATGTAGCCTATGACCTGGTTGAAAAGGCTATTTCAACGATTATTGATAAAAATGCTGATTTAGTAGTTATGGAGAATTTACCGCTGGGAAGTGCCGTTGATACGGTTTCAACCCAAGCACTTGTGCGATCACATAAATACGGTGATGACAGACACCGAAGTGAATTTACTAGCCGATTTATCTTGGAAAACACCGACTCATTTAATATTGAGTGTGTTACACCCCCATATGAACTACAACGTCCTGAGATCCGGTTGACCGTTGATTATCCTGAAGATTTAGTATTAGCACGTAAAATAATGTCGGGGATAAGCGACGAAAGCGTGGAACCATATTTATCTATTCAATCTCTCATTTCATTCCTTGATAAAAATCCAGAAATCATGGATATAAATAAAGCATTTGTTGATGGGACTGAGGATTCTATTAAACAGGAGCGTCCGTTCGCGTATGGAAATAGAGAAGCCTAAGATATAATCTTGCATAAGGTCTGTAGACAATTGAAAAATGCCTAACAAACGTTATGTATGATAAGGCTTAAACTCTATTTTAACTTCTTTATTAATACAAAAATAGGAAGTCATATGAATCAAATCATATGTGATTTGGTGTATTGGCCCATTTCTTGTCCATCATAATAGTTCCTTTATTGAGTTAAATATATATTCGTGACCAAGTGCATTTGGATGGTGATCGTCAATCATCATTTGTTCAACATTGTGTGGATCATATGGTTCTAATATCCTCACATTTCTAAAATCATCGGCTAAATCCTTGTATATGTTATTATATTTTTTAATTTCTATATCTATATGTGGGTTTGCTTCTTGTAGTTGTGCCGTTGGTGAAGCAATTGCGATCGATATAACCTGGATGTCATTTTTTTCTGCTCGTTTATAATATTGTTTTAGATTAGATTTGAAACAAGACGGCGGAACATATTGGCGTTTTGCTTTTCGAGTTCGTACAGTTTTCATTACACTCATATATGGATTTGTGAATGTAGATGGAACTATTTTAAATAATTCTCTTTCATATTCATTTGAATACCTTGGAGCACAATCTACAATCCCTACTTGTGTTATAATTATGTCAGGATCATATCGCTCCAAGGTATCTTCTTTCTGTAAGCTATCTGTCGTTCTAGCACGCTTACTTCGGTCTACAAATTCTTTTGAGGTACTTTTACGTAGTTTATGAATGTATGTGTTCTTGTAAGATACGCCTTCTCTTGGCATTCCAAGAGAGTCTGCGACAATTAGAACTATGTCGTCCATGCCTGATAATCTACATCTAATCAGGTTGATCTTATAAGTGGCGTTTGTGGCTAAGCTAACGACCTACAATTATATACGAAAAATTCTACTCTGTTAGATAACTATCTAATTAGCAAATGACCTTGAAACATATAACATGCTCGTAGACCTGCTCAGCGGCTCGTTAGTACATGAACGGATGGAGAGATATTGACGAGAGTGAAGCTCTCGCTAGTACAGCCGAAATCAAAGATGCTCTGTTTCTTCGGCGTTCAACCTTCTCATCAAGCAGCTTGGCACTGGGTATCTCGGCTGGCTGATAGCGGTCACAACCCGCCTGAGGCGAAGCCGAAGCGGGTTGCAGTTGACGAGATCGCTGTCAAGATCAATGGTGAGTGATCTTGATTGCATGCTACAATAGACATCGAGACAAAATTGATTCTTGATGTTGAGTTGTTCGGACGACATGGAACCGATCCGGTTGCAGCATTACTTCATCGACTGACTGAGAAACACGACCTTTCCGAGGCCGTGTTTCTTGTCGATGGCTACGGCTACCAGACTGCCCTTGCTCGATTAGGATTGAGGGGTCGGTTTAACTGTGTCAAGCGAAACCTCATCGAAAAATGGTTTCACACACTCAAAATGAGAGTTGACCGTTTCCATAATTCGTGGGTGAGCAGTCGGTCAGCCGTCCGTGAGTGGCTAATACAATTTGCACAATACTACAACTTTCAGCGACCGCACCAAGCTTTCGATGGACGAACACCAGTTGAGAAGGTTATCTAGACAGTGCCAGTAGATATATGTCTGAATAACATTATTTATTAGTAATCACTTTTGTTTCTGTTAGACTGTCTATAGATTGATTCAGTTTTGGTTGTAATAATGAGCGAACTAAGAATATCAGCGACGAACACTCGATAGACTACCTATGATGAATCATCCAATACGTCTTGAAGAGCACAGCATGCATTCTCAATAGCATTTGGTTCAAAATAATATCTTTGATCGAATTTTATATTGTTTGAACCAAGTGAGGATAATAGTTCACCAACTGAAGATATCTTTTTAGCTGATCCTTTTGTTACTAACTGATTAAGTGTCGAAGAGCCAATGCAATCATACACATAAGTTTCTAAATTGAAACACAGTCCTTCGTAGATTGCTGATGACCCAACACCGATCTGAACATCCGACTCGGCAAATAATTTGTACAATGGAGGTTCTGAGCTATCAATCACTTCAATATTTGTGTCAAGAAGCCACGGATACTTGTTTTCCCATTGTTCGTATTCTCCTGGATGAAGTTTGTATATCAAATCATAATCAATATTTAAATGTTGTTCAACTTCTACAGCGAACTTTGATAATTTTTCTCCTATTGTACCTTGTGAAATGAATAAAATTTGGTTTGTTGACTCAGAATTGTCGTATTTTTTGTATTGTTGTTCGAGATAAGGATATCCTACACTAATTACTCTCTCATTAGCGATTGGGAAATTGACATTCTCACTCCAAAAATCACCCCAGGTGAAAATATAATCTGGAAATGTACTTTTTGTTTGTCCTTTAGGATAAGAGTACGCAAGGTGATCTTTATCGATAACCCCATGTTGTAATTCGACAACACTAATATTAGCATTATTA
>Ga0208412_1001448_pt1 | contig 9623 bp, 18 predicted proteins | sample AntDeeMetag02WF4_FD_184758 | JGI IMG/M metagenome (GOLD analysis project Ga0208412, IMG submission 184758) | Saline lake microbial communities from Deep Lake, Antarctica - Antarctic Deep Lake Metagenome 02WF4 (SPAdes) (version 2) | ecosystem: Environmental > Aquatic > Non-marine Saline and... | reverse complement strand
GCCGCTACTCCCGAAGTTCGGGTTCCCTATGTGGGCTATATCCGTCTGATTTCAGACTTTTTGGGCTTCTGACCCAACTTGTGTGTCACCTTCAGGTGGCTTGATGCATCCTTTGGGTACCACGATTGATCCAAACCAATCCGAGTTTGACGACGACACGATTCAAATGGATCTAATGGAAGAAACCCCAGACGAGTCATTTGACCTTGCTATACTCCATCCTCGATGCACGGATAAAAGCGACATGACAAGCATCTCTGGAGATGCCGAAGATCACGCAAATCAGATACCTCGAGCCCGTGAAATTGCTAACGAAATTGCTGATGATTACGTAATTGAGAATAAACCGAGAGACGACTTGAACAACCCAACTGTGCTAAATGGGAATATGTTTGGATTGCCAATCAAATATGAACGAGCCTTCGAAACAAGCTTTCCAGTGAGATCACCACCACGAGAGAGACAACTCGGAGAAAAAACAGTAACCCCCTACTACTATTCTGACCGATCAGTAGCATGGTGGAAGTCAGTCAAAGGCTACTCTGGAGATTACCCGAAACAACACTTAGCCAAGAACGCGATCCCCGCTATCTACATGGAAACGATAACACGATCTTGGTTAGAAACACACGGGAGAAATAGCGAATCGCCACAGGATAACAATAACCGCGCACCAAGAAAAATCGCAGACGGTCAAGAAAATCTCACCGGAAACCAATACTGAAATCACCCATGTATCAACAGCGTGTGAGGGGGGAGGGGGTAGGGGTAGGGCTATGCGCGCGGGTGCGCGAGAGGCTGATAATTGGTAAGTTACTCCTCGTTGATCCTATCGAAGCGTAACTCTCCCAGCACACACCGCGCAAAGTCTTCGTAGCTGTATGCAGCCCTGACAAGTTCGTCGGCGTCTGGTTCGGTCCATCGTGGGGAATTAATCAGTCGTGCTTTGGTCTCCTGATGTCCTCTTATACAGGCGCGTTCTCTCTCGCTGATAGTGTCGTTCATGATTGGAGCTCCTCGATCTGGCTGTCAGTATATCCAAACTCCTCGCGCAGTTGATCGGCTGCTTCGTCGTAGTGGTCTACGAGGTCGACTGGTTTTTTGATCTCTGTATTGTGCCAATCGATATGCCATAGAGGGCCTTTTGTTGAAATACCGATCACATTGAAGACCTCTTTTAGTTCTCCACTCTTACTCGCCTTTGCGATCTCTTGTTTGTCGTCGTCACTCAGGGCGTCTGCGTTTTCGTATGGGTCTTCTGTGTTTTCTTGATCTGGCATAGAGTCAAGGTTATCGTCTACCCATTCTTCACCCATGAGGGCTCGAATCGTTGCATCATACCCTTCTGTTAGCTCTTCTGGTACCTCTGCATTCGTTTCATCAAGGTCGATTTTATCGAGGTCTTCAGTGGGAATGTGTTCTAGGAAGTCTGAATCGTAGTCTACCGTTTTCTCAGCACTAGGTCGTTTCAACCGGACTGATTTCTTGTTTAAGCGTTTAACACCCCACATCGCTTTCCCACGATAGACATCACGACTGAAGACGATTGAACCAGGGGATAGCTTTTCCCGCATGGATTTGTTTGCAGATTTGGTTTTTTCTGCATTATGTTCTGCAACCGACGATCCGACCTTTTCCAGAGCCCGGCTTTTTGCACCTTTTGCAGCAGCTCGGACTTTGTTTAGTCGTTCATTGAGTTCTTCTTTCCCCTCGTGAGCATACCGGCGCAGTCTGTCTGCTTTGTCTTGTGGATATTTAGCAGGGCCAGCTTCCATCGCTGATGGCATTTCTTTATTCCGTTTTGTCTTATCCATCCATCTGTTGAACGCTTTTCGTGCGGCATTAACCCGACGAAGGATTATATCGTCGTCTAAGAATTCGTCTTGAGCATTTTCTGGCAAGTCATCGTAGATCGCTTCGATGGTGTCAAGAACTTTTTCGGGTGGATTGAGGTAGATTTTCCCATTCCTGAGTGCAAGAGACATTTCCCGAACAGCGTTCATCAATTCGGTAATGTTGTTGAATGAGTCTACGTCATTTAGGTTGTCTTTGGCTTCAAGAGCATCGATTGCCTTTCGCCGTCCTGCTCCAATGCCATAGATCCACCCTTCGTCAGCTAACTCGTCGTATTCGTTGGTTGGATCATACTCTTCATCTGTTTCTGTTGGTGCTGTTTTACTCATTGTAATAGTGCTGCTGCTGGTTGTTACATCTCTCTACTTCATATTCCACACTTCACCCCTAACGGGTATTAAAAACTCAACCTTGAACTCAGGCTGAAAATTGGGATCGTTCTGCTATCGTTTCTCCCTCTTCTGTGAGGACTAATATACCGTCATCTTCAATTGAGATGTGTTCTCTACTCAACTTATGATCAACTAATTCTTTAATTAGGCTTCTTGGTCGTGTTGTTTCCTCTTCGATTGTATCTACCGTTGGGGAATCTTGGCTATGGATTACGGTAAGGACTTCTTTTGATGCTGGTGATAGGTGGCCCATATGACCAATGATGAATGTTAGATAATAGTCGTTGTGGTGGTTGGGTTTTTGGTTTAGTATTGAACGACAAACCCGACCTCTAAGTGTTCGATTCTGTCTCGGTTCTTTAGGATTGCTGTATTCTCTTTCGACATGAATCTAAACATGTCTCTGATTTCTTTAGCGCAATCTTGAGGGGGGAAACCAGTAAATCTCACACCTGAGTCATCGAAGTGGGCTCCCTCAACATCAAACAGATATACACCACTGGGTGTTTCAAGCTCGATTTCGTATGTCATAGAGTTCTATGTTTAGTCAAGCAGATTCTAGTTAATTGAGTGGATTAGGTTTAGTTATAAATCGGTGGGTTGCCTGTGTTGAAATGGGGTTTTGTTATTCTTTTTCGAGTTTTGCAGCTTCATGGAAGAGATCGGTTACTTCCTTCATTCCTGCACAAAACGCTTCGAATTCCTTTTTGTTGTACCAATTTGACATATGAATTTGAGTTGAACTCCCTTCTTCGTATGCCTCTATAGCGAACTCTGGTCCGTTGCCGATTTCTCGTTCGGTAACGTAGATGTCGAGTTCTTCGAGTTCTTCGTTAAAACGCGATTCAACGCGGTCGATATCGATTTGAAAGTCTTCTTTGACCATAATTAATGGATTCTCGGCTGTCTGCTTACGGCTTGTGATTTGTCTGCCAATGCGTCGACTGCTAATTATGACTCTCTTCCACTAACCAACGAGAGATAAAAACTGCTTATTCTATTCCTTCCCGTCGTTATATCCCATCATGTAGACTTCAGCAGCTGTTAGTGCTTGATTGAAGAAATCGGCTTCAAACACACTTTCTTTGTTATCTCCCGTTGGTCTTCGTACTTCGAATGGTAAATCTCCTTCAGGGTGGTTTCTCTGTGCGATTGTGATTGTAGATCCGTCAGGGTGTGTGAACGTCACTTCTGCATTTTCGATGCTGGTGATTTCCCAACCTTCTTTTTGACGTTGACTTGTGAAGGTGTCTCCTTCATTAAAATCGTATCCGGCGTTAGTAATTGAGTCTTTGATGTTGTACTCTGACATGGGTGTATTCTCTATTTTGAAACAGCTTAGTTGTTCTGCGATCTGTGTGTTTGTTCTACTGTACTGATTTAACGGATGGATATTATTGTCCTGTTTTTCTGTTTCCTAAATCGGTGTGTAGGTGAACCTCAGCAAAGTGATCGTCCCACAAATCATCTTCTCTGTCGTCATAGTGGTAATCCGCATTGCCTCTGGTCCTTTCCATTTCTGCTAAAGACTCTGCTGACATCCCGTTTGTTCTTAGTCTACCCCACCATGTTGGATAGCGTTCTTTGAATGGGATTTCGCGTAGTCGAGCCTTTTTGAATTGTTCTACTTGTTCTTGTAGTGATCGTGGAAGGTTGTCTTTAGTGCTTGTATCTGGTTTTTCGTTTTGGTTAACTTCTGGATTGGAATCGTCCGTTGGAGGGCTAGTGTCGTCTTTCGTATTGCTGGATTCTGATTCAGAGGTCCAGTTGTCGATATCTGTTTGTGATGTCATGATTCTTCGTTTGTGGTATAAATTAATTAGTGGATCTGGTTTGTGCTTTTAGACACTCCAGTAACCGAGCAGATCGTCTGCTGGAATGGTGACTTCGAATTCGGATTCACCCTCGGCTTCATCTTGGGAACCATCTTCCAGAGTCATTGTTCCGTCACTGTGGAATGACCACGCTCGTGGTCGGTAGGCGATCAGTTGGTGGCCCAATTCTGTCTCGTATTCTGTGCAAACATCATCGTACGGCAGTCTGTTATTGTAATTTGGAACGTCTCCAACCGTAATGACCAGTGGATCTCTTGCTTCGGTATCTAGGTCGACATTGTCGATGATTTCAGCAACCTTAGATTCAATTGCGTTGGTTTCTACTGGTTCTAGATCTCCGTAATTGGTGTAGCTGGTGACGACCCTACCGTTATCGATGTTGGTTGTGTTGTTGGTATTGCTTTGATCTTCCTTTGCTTTATCATCAAGGGAATTTCGGTTAGGAGGTTCCAGCGTAGTAGTTCCTCCTGTACTGATTGGTAGGTCTGTGGTATCCATACCGGTGAATTCTGGCCACGTCCACCACATTTCGTCGAGGACTGATACTGGTTCTACTCCATGATCGTACAGTGATAGGCCGACACCTTCTGAAGTCCTTTTGAGTTCTGCTGTTGTGTTCGGGTAGTCATTTTCCCAAGCTAGGTGAGTCTCGTTATTCACAACAGCCTCATCAACAGTCTTGATTGCTTCAGTGACTGTTTCTTGGCTTACACCGGCACAGTGGAATGCGAGAGCCATTGATTCTCGGATGTGCTGGTAATTTGTTGGAGCTTCTCCTTCCCACTCTGGGACAGAAACAGTGTTTTCATCTCCCTCGTGGTCTGCATTTTCTCTGTCGAATTCGATTGCATCCATCCAGATCTTATATGCGGCTATAATGTCACGGATGCTTGTGGCGTGGGGGATGCCGTTGAAGGTGGAATCGATGCCCACATTCTTAAGGTAATTTTCCATCTCAGTTTCGGTGAAGTTCATAACGACCTCTTCGGCGTGTTCAACTACTCCTTGATTGATCACGCCGATTTCACCTTCTACAATATCTTCGTCGAATGTTTTAGCGTCAACTTTGTAGATTTCTTCGCCATCGAATAGCGTGATACTGCCTACTGGGATATCTCCCTTCTTGCTTTCCAGATTGAGTTCTTCAATCCGGTAAACTGGTCCATCGCTATAATTATCCGGACTGTCTTGAACAAACTGTCCTTCTTCTAGGTCGTGAATGTCGTAAATTGTCTTGTGTGAATGCATTTTATGTTATTGTTGAATCTGTTTTATCTACTGTTCAGTTCTTCAACGGAGGTTATCTAACTATTACTCTCACTCCCAACCGAGAAATAAAAACACCACTTCTAGTGTATGGTCTCAAACTAATATACAGAGATTCCGATGTCTTCCAGAAGATCGTATAGGGTTTCAGCTTCATTTCCACCTGGTGTGTCACTGTCTAGTGCCTGTTCTGGTGGCATCAGGCCGACTGGCACTCCATCTGGATTTACGATTGCTTGTCCGTTTTCACGTTTGCAATTGGAGAAGATGAGTTGATCCCATCCGTTGTGGGCTTTTTCGCATTCGAATTGTACAAAAATCGCATCTGAGCCTAGATTGTATGCGATCTCTGTGATATCGCAGTCTCCGTATTGTGCGTTTTCTGGCAACTCGAAAACGTCCATTTTTTCTCCGGGTGCATTTGTAGTTTGCATGGTTAGTGGTTTGGTTATTTATTGTAGAATTCAACTACGTTTTTGCCTATTGGTGAGTTGATAATCGCCTCTGTGTTGAAAATCTCCATCTGGTCGATAACTAGGGCGAAGATTGCTTCGCTATAGAACTTCTGTAGTGCGAAGTATACACAGTGGGAGAGGGATTCATTATTCCCTGAGAGTTCTTCGAGGGCTTCTTTTTCTCCACCATGGGAAGGGACTTGTAGACTCGTGAAAAGTTCTGTATACTCTCCTAATTGGGTTAGCACTCTATCAATCGACATCATGCCTAGTCCCGTTCCTACGACTTCATGTGTGCCGAACTCACTACAGTATCGGTCGATCTTGTCGGGGTTCTTTAGGCCCTTAATTTGGATGATGGTGTGGGCTAGATCAGCCAGAGTTTGGAGACGTTTTGTTGGTGACTCGTAGTGGGCCTTATCGATTCCTTCGAGAAGTCTGTGGATTTCTTCTGTCTCGTCGTCTAATTCATTTTCTTCCTTTGCTTCTGCTTCTGAGTCCTTATTCGTTTCTTCACTTTGCATGTTGGGGTTCTTTTGGTTTGGTTCTGTTTGCTCTTTGTCTTTTTGTGAAACTGTGTTTGGCTGTTCTCTCTGTGGCTGACTAACTGGCTCATGGATTTCACCATGAATTTCGTGACCAGTACATAGCTTGCGCCTGAACCCGACTGCGTGCCCTGGGTCATCTTCACCGCCTCCAACCAAGACTGCTACATCATATACGTCATTGAACTCGTTTTGAAGTTCCTCTTTCGTGTGTTCTGCCTCCTGTTTCGTGAGTCCGAATGGTAGGTCTGTGTATTCTCTCATCGTGGCAGTTCACCTGTTTCAAGGTAATTTCGAGCTTCGTCCCAATTGCGTAACTCATCACCTTCGTCGGTCACATACGTTGCTTGGGGCATCAGCTCGTCGATACCAACATCGGCTTTCTTGGGTGAAACTGCGACGACATCCCCATTTCCGTTCACACTGTGTTCTTGTTCGATCCAAGCAGGTTCAGTTACTGTAACAGTCCGTTCAAAGGTTTCTCCAGAGACTACAACACCTGGACCGGTTGGTGGGTATGCTTCGACCTCGACAGGCTCTGCTGTTGCCGCAGATCCATCCGTGATCGTTCCTGCATATTGACCGTCTCGGACCCGTTCACAGATCCAAATGCAGTTCATGTGTTCATCTAGGCTGGTCACATCGATGAGTCTGACCCGTTCTCCGGTTTCTGGGTGCTTCAGATGCCGTCCGATATCTAGTGTGGAGAGGTGGACCGTTTCGGTTTCTTGTGGTAGGATTCCTTGACTACTTTCGTCTGTGTTGATGTAGCCGCAGGCTTCGTTGATTGCTACGTGATAGTCGTCGTTCACACAGACGGAGACTCCTTCTGTGTTGAATCCGTATTCTTCTTCGATTAACTGGTAGATCTCGTTTGCCAGCTCCGTATGCTCACTGCTTTCTTCATCGTGTGGGATCTCGTCTGGAGTTACTCCCATCAGCTCCACAAATACGGATTCGTTAGAATTTGCACTGTTGTCATCGCTCTGTTCTGTGTCGTTGGCTGCGGTCATTTCGTTACTCATTGTTGAAGGGTTTTGGTTGCTACAGAAGACTTCAACCGAATCTCCTATTCAAACCGAGATCTAAAAAATACCAATTCAATTTTACCTTACCAGGCCTAATTCTGGGTGGTCAACTGGATCAAAGTCACCGTCTGGATTGATTGTGGTGATTTCAGATTGTGGGTTGTTCTCTTTCCCTGCGATCATCTCTTCTACATAACTTGGAAGGGAGCTCATCGTTCGCTCACCTCCATCACTTGCCGGCCGTCATCGGTTGCGTAGACGTTTTCGATCAGGAGATCTGGAGCGTCCCGCAGTTCCTCGAAGTGTTCACTGTGCCGACTTCGGGACGTGAGTTTGACCATCGAGCCGCTGCACCGGCTAATTCGGCCCCGATTGTACTTCTTATCCAGATAGCTGAATGCTTCTTCGACTGCATCGAGACTGTCCAGTACGACCTCGTTCACTGTCGGTGGTTTTTCATCGACTGTTTCAGGCATGATTCAGACCTCCATTTCCTTTGCTGTCTCGACGAACCCCTGCCGTTCGAGATTGGAGTTCCACATCCCACCGGCGAATCGCTGTACACCGGGGAGACCATCGTCGCAATGCCTGAACTCGTGGGGATGGACAGTTTTCTGAATAGCAGTCCATTCGTCGCCGTCGACGTCGAAGACGATTTCGGGGTCCGACATCAGATCGCCGCGCTGTGTGTAGTGGTGAGCCACGCTCACGCGGGTCCGTGCAACTCGCTCGATAGTGAGGTCCATGAATACCTCCGATTCGATGGTGATCGATTCGTTGATGTCGAGATCGAGGGGCGATTCGTAGTCGAGTGCTGCCAGTATCTGTTTGATTGCCTCCATAGCGGTCGCCCATCGACCGTGAAAAATGATACTGGAGGTGTACTTAAAGGTCGCCTGTGGTGTTATTTCTCCGCACTGATCGCATCTTCGATGAGTGCTGCTTCGGCTTCTTCAGCGTACTCGCCGTACCCTGCATCTTCCTCGTCTTCGCCGTCGTAGTACCGCTCGTGGCGCAGTGTGAGCGTGTAGTGTTCTTCAAAATCGCTGGACCGACCGCGTTCAGACCAGTGCTGCACTGACTCGACTTCGACTGGCAAGCCATCGGTATTGATCCCATCCAACACTTCTTCGTCGGTGTGCGATACTGAGATGTAGCAGTTTCCGAGTTTGTCTGGACCGTAGGACCCCATACCGACTCCAGGATGGGTGTGCCAGTCGTCTCGGAGTTCATCTATCTCCATCGCGACGTCGGCGAGGTCTTCCAAGATCGCGGCAAGGGTGTTCGACTTCCCGGTTCCACTGGTTCCCTCAACAGAGAGGCGGAAGTCCTGTGTTTCGACCGGGTCGAACTGTACGTCGCCAAGTGTCACTGTGCTTGTGGTGTCGTTTTTAGTCATCTGCTACTACTCCTACCAGATTCTGACACTTTCCGATCATCGACATCGCTACGCTCTGGGTTCTGATCGACGCGCGTGAGGTCACCGTCGGTGAGATCACAGTCGACCATCCAGCCGTTCGCCGCGAAGTCCCGCATATCTGCGATACCGTCATCGACGTGGCACGGCATCGAAACCACTTCCCACGGGTCCAGATCATCCGGGCCGATCCCGGTCTGGTAGAGCCGAGTCCAGCCGTCATCCCGGGGTTTGGTGATGAAGCTGATCCGATGGTCGAAGCCCGCCACGTCACGCTCGTGAGTCAGCACCATGAACGTCGCGTCGGTGGCGGCCTCCGCAGCCCCGATAGTCGCGCGGATGCGGTCGTTAGTCTCGACGTCGACGAGGACCTCGCCGATCGCCTCGATGTCCCGATCCGGCTCCGAGACCTCGTCGGCAGCAAAGTCGACACCGTTCGCAGGCTCGTAGTCGTCGCCGTGGACGTCGTCCCACTGACCAACAGCCATCTCACTGGGGATCACTGCTGGCTCGTCGCCGTCGAACTCTTTCTCGCAGCCAGCGCAGATTCCTGTTTCGTGTGCCAGCTCAAGTCCTGTTCTTGTGCCACAGTCCGGGCAAGTGACGTATCCATCAGCAGCCATGGATGTCCTCCATGTGCAGGTTGTGATCTTCGACAGTGTCGCTCGTTTCGTCGCAGAGGACACACTGGATCTGCTCGACCCCGTCTCCGAGACTATCAGAACTCATCGTCCCACCTCATTTATCAGTCGACCACTATCACCACAGAGAGCATAGTCCGGACACCTTCGTTCGTAAGTACATTCAAATATATTAGAAGGAAAATTAATG
>Ga0208412_1001428_pt1 | contig 9750 bp, 6 predicted proteins | sample AntDeeMetag02WF4_FD_184758 | JGI IMG/M metagenome (GOLD analysis project Ga0208412, IMG submission 184758) | Saline lake microbial communities from Deep Lake, Antarctica - Antarctic Deep Lake Metagenome 02WF4 (SPAdes) (version 2) | ecosystem: Environmental > Aquatic > Non-marine Saline and... | reverse complement strand
TCACGCAGACGGTTCATGATCGTGAAGTGGCACCAGCAGGCGCAGCCCTCGTTCATCATCTTCGTCTGCCGCTGGGGCTCGAAATAGGTCGACAGCGTGCGCACGATCCGCAGCAGTTCACGCTGCCACGGTCTCAGATTCGGCGCCTGTTTCTCCAGAAACAACAGCAGGTTTTCCTCGGGCAGGGTGAGCGCCCGTTGGACCGCCTCATCCTCGGAGTTGCGGGGCCCGGTCGGCGGTTCATGGCGGGCGACCACCCGCCACAGTTCCTGCTCGGTTTCCCGCTGCCAGCGCCGCCGTTCCAGCACCCGCTGATGCTCTTCCTCGACCGTGCGTCGATGGGCCCGCGAGAGGAGGTCGATACCCTGCTCCTGGAGCGCATGCGCGGCGTCGAGGGTGCGTTCCACCGCCGTCTGGCCGTACTCCTCCTCGCAGCGGGCCACGTAATTGCGCACGAATTCGGCGTAGTCGAGGATCGTGTCCGCGTCGGACCATTCACGGAACGTCTGGTTGTTGCGGAAGAAGTGGTTATGGCCCATGGCGGCATGCGCGAGGACCGTAGTCTGGGCGGTCGCGTTGTTCTCCTCCATGAGATAGCAGACCGACGGATTCGAGTTGACGATCATCTCGAGCGCCAGACTGGTATGTCCCTTACGGTACAGCATCTCCTGATGGGCGAAGTGCTTGCCGAACGACCAGTGGCGGTACATGTGCGGCAGCCCGAGCGAGGCGTAGGCGTCCAGCATCTGCTCGGAGCTGATCACCTCGATGCGGTTGCGATACAGCTCCAGCCCGAGTTCGCCGACACCGACTTCGCTGACCGCGTCATGGATCGCCTCGAGGTCTTTCATGGTCCACTCGCCGCCGGTGAACAGGGGCGTCCCCGAACGGGCCTTCGGTGGCAGCGTCGCTGTGCTCATGCTTCGATCCCGCTGCGGTGAAACAGGTCGCGGAAGACCGGATAGATATCGGCCGGGCGTGCGATGCCCCGGCGCGCGAAATGGGCGTGGCGCTCCTCGATCGCGTCATAGGCATTCCAGAGCGCGCTCGGGTTGCCGGCCAGCGGATCCTGCCCGGACGCCGCGTTGCGGGCCACTTCGACATAGGCGCCGTACTGGCAGATCGGCAGGATGCGCTCGTTGAGCAATTCCACGCATCGCGGCAGGTCCTCACGCCAGTCGTCGCCGTCGGAAGCCTGGGCGAGATAGAGGTTCCAGTCCTCGACCGGGAAACGGTCCTTGACGATCCGCAGCATCTCCTCGAACGCGCTCGATACGATCGTGCCGCCGGTGAGGCGGTCATGGAAAAATGTCTCCTCATCGACCTCTTCGGCCTGTTGCGTGTGCCGTATGAACACGACTTCGACCCGTTCGTACTGGCGCACCAGGAACAGGTGCAGCAGCATGAAGAAACGCTTGGCGAGGTCCTTCATGTCTTCGTCCATGGAGGCGGATACATCCATCAGGCAGAACATCACCGCCTGGGTGACCGGACGCGGGACGCTGTCGAAGAAGTTGTAGCGCAGATCGATCGGGTCGATGAACGGTACCCGGGCGCGGCGTGCCTGGGCGCGCGCCAGCAGTGCCTCGATCTCGGCGATGCGGGTGGGCGTGGAGGCGCCGTCCGCGGGCGTGATCGCGCCCGAGCGCAGTTGTTCCAGTTCGCGTTCCATCGCTTCGATCGCGGCGCCGCTGGGTCGGCGCAGCGCCACCCGCCGCGCCATCGAGTGGCGCATGGTGCGCTCGAGGTTCATGCGCACGGGCGGGCCATCGGTGGTGAAACCCGCCCGTTGCCGTACGGTCGATGTTTCCGACGCGACCCGCGTCTTGACCAGGTCGGGCAGTTCGAGGTCTTCGAAGAACAGATCGAGGAATTCATCGCGCGACAGCTGGAACGTGAATGCGTCCTCGCCCTCGCCCTCGGGGCTGCCGTCGGTGCCGGATCCGCCGCCGCCTTCAGGGCGCGCAATACGATCCCCCTCGACGAACTCCCGGTTGCCGGGCAGGACATGTTCACGGCGCCCGGCCCGCGGATCCGGGACGAACCGCGGTTCGTGGACGTCGTCGCGCGGGATCGACACGGTCTAACCGCGTTCGGCGTCGGTAATGCCCCGGTTTTTCAGGTTCTCGCGGATCGCGCCGCGAATCTGTGCCCGTGCCCGGCGTATGAAGCGCTGTCGGTTGCCGAGGTTCTTGCCCCGCGGCTGCTGCCGGCGGTCGACGATGACATCCATGGATCAGCCCGCCTTGCGTACGCGCATGTACCAGTCGACCAGACGCCGGACTTGGCGTTCGGTGTAGCCGCGCTCGACCATCCGTTCCAGGAACGCCTGGTGTTTCTTCTCGGTCTCGGTGTCTTTCTTCGCGCCGAACGAGATCACCGGCAGGAGTTCCTCGACGTTGGCGAACATGCGCTGCTCGATCACCTCGCGGATCTTCTCGTAGGCGGTCCAGCGCGGGTTGCGGCCACTGTTGCGGGCGCGCTCGCGCAGCGCATACTTGACCACTTCGTTGCGGAAGTCCTTGGGATTGGCGATCCCCGCCGGCTTCTCCGTCTTCGCCAGTTCATGGTCGAGCGTCTCGCGATCCATCAACTGGCCCGTATCCGGATCCTTGAAGTCCTGATTCTCGACCCAGGCGTCGGCGTAGGCGATATAACGATCGAACAGGTTCTGGCCGTAGTCGTCGTATGATTCGAGATAGGCCTTCTGGATTTCCTTGCCGATATGCTCGGCGTAGCGGGGTCCCAGTTCCTCCTTGATGAAGGAGAGGTAGTTCCCCTCGGTATCGGCGGCGAACTGTTCGCGCCGGATGGCGCGCTCGAGCACGTACATCAGGTGAACGGGATCGGCCGCGACCTCCTTGGTGTCGAAATTGAAGGTCTCGGACAACACCTTGTAGGCGAAACGTGTGGACAGGCCGGACATCCCTTCGTCCACGCCGGCGACGTCGCGGTATTCCTGGACCGTACGCGCGGTCGGGTCGGAGTCGCGCAGACTCTCTCCGTTGTAGACCTGCATCTTCGTGAACAGCGATGAATTCTCGTGTTCCTTGAGCCGGGTCAGCACGGAGAACTTCGCCAGCATGTCGAGCGTCCCGGGCGCGCAGGGTGTATTGGCCAGCTCGGACTCGCGCAGGACCTTGCCGTAGATCATCGCCTCTTCGGTGTAACGCAGGCAGTAGGGCACCTCGATCACGCAGATCCGGTCGAGGAAGGCCTCGTTATTGCGGTTGGCCTTGAAGCTTTGCCATTCGGATTCGTTCGAATGCGCCAGGATCAGGCCGTGATAAGGCATTGCGCCCAGGTTCTCCGAGCCCACGTAGTTGCGCTCCTGGGTCGCCGTGAGCAACGGATGCAGCATCTTCTGGGGGGCCTTGAACATCTCGACGAATTCCAGAATGCCCTGGGTCGTGAGATTGAGGCCGCCGGAGTACGAATAGGCGTCCGGGTCTTCCTGGCTGTAGAACTCGAGTTTGCGGATGTCGGGTTTGCCGACCAGCGTGGAGATGTCCTGGTTGTTCTCGTCACCGGGTTCGGTCTTGGCGACGGCGATCTGGCGCAGCTTCGACGGGTGCATCCGCACGACCGAGAAACGCGTGAAGTCGCCGTCGAATTCATCGAGGCGTTTCAGTGCCCACGCGGAACACATGCCGGGCAGGCGATGCCTCGGGATGCCGTACTCCTGTTCCAGACGATCCCCGTAGCGTTCCGCGTCGAACAGACCGAGTGGGCTTTCAAAGAGCGGACTCAACTGCTCACCGGCCTTGAGCACGTAGATGGGGCGTTCTTCCATGAGATGCTTGAGGCGTTCCGCGAGTGACGACTTGCCGCCGCCAACGGGACCAAGCAGGTAGAGGATCTGTTTGCGCTCCTCCAGTCCCTGAGCCGCGTGGCGCAGGAATCCGACGAGGCGTTCGATGACTTCTTCCATGCCGAAGAAGTCGAGGAAGTAGGGGTAGTGCTTGAGGGTACGGTTCTGAAAGATACGCCCTAGCCGTTCGTCGGCGGACGTGTCGATGAACTCGGGTTCACCGATGGCGTCGAGCATGCGCTCGGCCGGGCCCGCATACATTAGCGGGTCATTGCGACATCCGTCGAGATAATCCTGGAAGGACATCTCGGTCGCGGTCCTGCGTTCGCCATATTCGCTCTGCGCAAGATCCAGAATGCTGGGTTCGCTCATTGTCTCTCCGCGATGATCGGTACGTCGGGTATCTCCTCCCTTACTTCTTATTGTTGACTGTAGGACGTTTTTGTCTGTTGCAAGATTAATTCGTACGAGTCCATCCTTCGGATGGTTCGCCAGGATGGCGGTGCTCCCGGTTCTATTAAACTCCCCGGACTGCAGGTGTGCAATGGCCATTCGACGGTGCGGCACGACCGGCTGTCCGGGACTATCAGGTTCGACAGCAATGGAGGGGATGCGTTCACGGAGGTTTGCGCCTGGAACCCGGTAACGGATGCAGCCGGAAGCCCGGACGAACGATTGGCGGGCAGAGCGTTCGACGTCGGCGGTGATTCGCCGGCGGGTCAGTCGGCCTTGTGGCGCAGCCAGGCGCGGGCAAGCGCCCGGATTTCGGCATCGTCGCCTGGGTCCCAGGTGGCCCCGCACGGCTGGCGCATGACGACCCGCCAGGCCTCGAGAGGTACCCGATAGCCCGAACGCCACTGGCCGCGCTCGCCAACGACCGCCGCGGCGCCCTCATCGCGGATCGGGCCGATATCGGCGTACTGGCGCACGAGTTCCGTCACCGCCCGCGTGAGTTCCGGATCGAAAATCCGGGTACGCCATTCCGTGGGGATTTCCACCCAGGCCCGGTGGCCACGCCGCACACACCGCCATTCGGGCGCGAGCTCCTCCAGCAGCAGATCACGCACCCGCGGCTCGGGCCGGCCATCGGCCCAATACCAGCCCCCGTCCCCCCGCCGCAGGGCGCCGTCCAGTTCGGTAATCTCGGGTAAGCGGAAACTCATCAAGTCTTCCCAGGGGCCGGTGGCCTGGACCGACTCCGATATAATCGTCAGAAGACCACGCCCCGGGGCTCCCTTGCAAGGCCGGGCTAGATCGACGCATTCCGCATGTCGAGAGACGGGCCTTCGGTTCCGGGGCGCCTGGCAGAGTCGCCGCGACAACGCCTGCAGGGCGCAATGGCCGGGGCCGCCGTTCCCCCCGCCCCCAACTTGACCTCGACTTCAGCCCTCGGGTACGTTCATTTTCCCGGTCGGGCCGATACCCCGGGCCTTCGCGCCCCGAATTCGGCATGGAACCCTCTGGAAGTCAAGGATGACCGTAATCCCATTCCGCCGTGCGCGGTCGAGAAACCGCGCGGAAAATCTGCCCGCGGAAGATGCCCGACTTTCGCAGGATAGCTGGCTGTGGGCGCTCGGCAGTCTCTGCAGCCTGCACCGCATACCCTTCGATGCCGATCTGGTTCGCGAACAGAACCCGCCGCCTCACGATTTGGCGCAGTTGCGCGAGGCGGCGGAGTCGGTCGCGCTGGAGATCGAGCGCGAGGCCTGCAACGTGGCGGCACTCCCTGCCCACAGGTTGCCGTGCCTGGCCTGGCTGAGTGATCCGGCTGATCCCGTAGCGGAAGACGACGAGTCGCCCTCCGAAGGCGCCCCCCGGGGAGAGGGAGAACTCGACGCCAGCCGGCGCCTGGTACTCGTGGCGCGTAATGCGAATGGGCGCATGCTCTACTTCCACGCGGGGGAGGATCAGCCCCGGACCGTGGCCACCGCGGAGGCGCACACGAAGTTTCTCCCGGTTTGCTATCCAGCACGCAGCCGCGAAGAAGCGGCTCCCGCCGACGAGTCAGACGCCCAGCCCCCGAGCTTCGGATTTCGCTGGTTCATTCCGGAACTCTTCCGCTACAGGAAGGTCTGGCGGGACGTCGTCACGGCCTCGCTGTTCATCCAGTTGCTGGGCCTCGCGATGCCCCTGTTCACCCAGGTGATCATCGACAAGGTCATCGTCCATCAGACCACGAGCACGCTGCTGGTGATCGCAACCGCATTGATCATGTTCACGGTGTTCACCGGTGTCATGACATGGGTCCGCCAGTATCTCGTTCTCCACACCGGCAACCGGGTCGATGCCGTGCTCGGTGGCCGGGTCTTCTCGCATTTGTTCCGGTTGCCGCTGAAATACTTCGAGCAACGTCCCACCGGCACGCTCGTCGCCCGGCTCGAGGGTGTCGAAACCATCCGCAACTTCCTGTCAGGCGCAGCGGTCACGCTGGTGCTGGACCTGCCCTTCCTGTTCATCTTTCTCGCGGTGATGTTTTATTACAGCTGGCAACTGACCCTGATCGTCGTCGGTTGCCTAACGGCAATCGCGCTGATCAGCCTCTTCGTCGCCGGGCCGCTCCGGCGCCGGCTCAATGAACAATTCCAGCTCGGCGCACGCAATCAGGCCTTCCTCACCGAATACATCAACGGTGCCGAGACCGTGAAGTCCCTGCAGATGGAACCGCAGATGCGTCAGCGATTCGGGGACTACCTGTCCTCCTATCTCGGCGCGGGTTTCCGGACCCGGAGTCTTTTCAACACCTACAACGTTGCCGCCAACACTATCGAACAGGTGCAGATGCTGACGGTCCTCTGTGTCGGTGCCTGGATCGTCATGACCACCAACGCGCTGACCGTCGGCATGCTGGTCGCGTTCAACATGTTCGCCAGCCGCCTGGCGCAGCCCGTGCTCCGGATCGTCGGCCTTTGGCAGGAGTTCCAGCAGGCGGATGTCGCCGTTCGCCGCCTGGGCGACATCATGGACGCGCCAGCCGAGCCCTACAGCCTTATGCCCACCCGGGCTTCGGGCGGGCAGGGACCGATCCGCATCGAGGGGCTCGCCTTCCGCTATGAGCGCGATCGCCCCTTTCTCTACGAAAACCTCAACCTCACGGTCGAGCCGGGCACTGCACTCGGTATCGCGGGACCTTCCGGCTGTGGCAAGAGCACACTGGCGAAGCTGCTCCAGGGCTTCTACCAGCCAACCGAAGGCCGTATCACGATCGACGGCCGGGACATCCGACAACTGGCCGCCAATGAACTGCGCGCATACTTCGGCGTCGTGCCCCAGGAGACCCAGCTGTTCTCGGGCTCCGTGTACGATAATCTGATCATCGCGAACCCGAGGGCGACCTTCCAGCAGATCGTGGAGGCCTGCCGTGCCGCGGAAATCCACGAAACGATCGAGTCCCTCCCGGAAGGCTACCAGACCGCCCTCGGTGAACGCGGCGCCGGACTGTCCGGCGGCCAGAAGCAGCGCCTGGCCATCGCCCGCGCCCTGTTGAAGCGGCCGAAAATTCTCATCTTCGACGAAGCCACGAGTGGCCTCGATGCCGCTACCGCGGAACGATTCGCCGCGACGGTCAACAAACTCAAGGGGCGTGTAACTCTCCTGTTCATTACGCATCAGGTGCCCCTGGGGCTGCATCTGGACGACGTGATTTCGCTCGGTGGAGGTTCCGGCTTGAAGCCGGAGGCCGGTGTACCCGACTCTCGTGCAAAGACTCAGGAGCAGGGCGTCAGCGAGTCATAGGTTCTCCGGAAATGAAAAGCTCATGACGGCAGTAAGGAAGGCAGCAGTTGCGGCCATGGGATCAGGGTCTATGAGAACGCCCGCGTGACCGAGACCATCCGAGCAGGGCAGCACGCAACCGGGTGTCGTCGGCCCGGGCGACTTCCTCAGCGGCATGGGCGGTGACGACGTGCTCGTCGGGGGGATTACCGGGGCCCGTGCGTATTCCACAACCTGCCTCGTCAGCGAACCGGTGTGCTTGGACTCCGTGCGCTTCTCGCGCGCATGGGCGCGTTGTGTCGCGCCCTTTCACGAAGCCCGGACCGGAGCATCACGCGACCGCCACCGACGTTTTCACCGACGGCATCCAGATCGTCTTCGGCGCCTGCAACAAAGAGCTGTGCACGGACGAGATCGCGTATCGCGAGGGCACATATGAACATCCATGGCGCAGGGAGCCGTCAGTCTGGCTCAAGCAGAGCGCATGTCTGCAGGTCACGACTGACAGAAATCATGGAGCAAGACGTCTGGTGGCGAGGGGATCCGTTCCGGCGGTCTCGTCGTTTCCGGAGGCTGATCGTTGCTATCGAGCGGGCGCCAGCAACGGAGAGGTCATGAACTTGACGAAGCGACGCTCGGTTCTCCGTATCGCGCAGTTGCTTCGGGAATCGACTCCGTCCGATCCAGCAACGCAGAGGCTCCCTCGATACCTTTCCCATCATCGATCCTGCGCTTCCATATCGCGGCGTGACAGGAGGCATGGAAATGACTGAATCACGATCCATGCGTTATCGCGTAAACGTAAAGGTATTGGGTGCGATTGCCGTTGTTGCCTTCCTGGTCGTATGGCTGGGCATTCCGACCTACCAGAAGTGGCGCGCGGACAGACTTGTGGATGAACTGTGTGCGAAGGATGGGGGTATCAAGGTTTATGAGAAGGTGAAGTTGCCGCCGGATAAGTTCAATAAGTTCGGGGAAATTCGTTTGCCCTCAAAGGAAGACATGAAACCGAATGACGAATTCTATTATACGACGGAAACGCAGTGGATCGTCGCCGGTGATGAGAGCATATATGACTTCGAGTTGTATCGATATCACATCTCACTGTATAGGCGTTCCGGGGGCGAATTGTTGGCCGAGGGAATTGGATATACAAGGCGAGGAGGAGATCCTGTTGGACCATGGCACTCATCGTCTTATATGTGTCCGAAACGACCCAGTGCCGGAATAAAATATATCAATCAGCGCGTCTTCATTGAAAACAGATAGTTTTGGGGTTCAGGAAATGAGCGGACTGAATGACTTTTCTTTGCAGGCCAGCCTGGCATTCGCTGCTTATGCTGATTTGGATATCGGTAGGCCGGATGTTCAAACATTCAGGGCTGAGGATTTTGCAGAAAAACAGGCCGAGGATTTCAGTGCTCGATGGACCGTCATTGACCAATACATCGACGCCTCCGGCGCCTCGGCCACGGTCTTCGAAGAAGTCGATGGCGGCCAACCAACGCTATCTGGCCATCCGTGGTGCTGAGCCCGATGACGCCGGCGACATCAACGCTGACTACATTCTGGCACAGGGATTCCGCTCGCAGCTCAACCCGCAGTTCATCGGGCTGCAGGGTGCGGTGCAGGACTGGATCGACGACGGCACGCTGTCGCCCGGTTTCTCGATCACCGGCCACTCCCTCGGGGGTTACCTGGCGGTTGGCCTGGGCACGTCGTTCGACGAAGCAGGCGCGGTCTACACCTTCAATGCGCCCGGTTTTGGCGGGGATTCGGGGGACATCGCGGACGCGATCCGCGATGTGTTCGGTTTGGGCGATACGCCGCTCGTTTCCGATGTGACCAACATCCGCGGCACCGCCGGCATATCCCTGATCGCCGGCCTCGGCCAGCAGCCCGCTCCGCCGACGTTTATCGAGACGGAAAGCAAGGCCAACCCCTTCGACAACCACAGCATTGTCGGCCTTGCCGACGCGCTCGCCGTCCATGCCCTGTATGGCGAACTCGATCCCTCGCTGGAAGCCTCGGGAGTGATGGATATCGTCAAGGCGTCGCGAAGGAACAACGAGGTGTCACTCGAAGGCGCGCTTGATGCCTTGCGGGAAATCGTGCTCGGCGGCGACACGGCGTCGACCCCCGAGGGAAACCGGGAGGAATTCTACGACAACTGCTTCGCACTGAAGGACAGTGCCCGATACACCGCGCTTGTCGGCAATGCCGACATC
>Ga0208412_1001407_pt1 | contig 9850 bp, 9 predicted proteins | sample AntDeeMetag02WF4_FD_184758 | JGI IMG/M metagenome (GOLD analysis project Ga0208412, IMG submission 184758) | Saline lake microbial communities from Deep Lake, Antarctica - Antarctic Deep Lake Metagenome 02WF4 (SPAdes) (version 2) | ecosystem: Environmental > Aquatic > Non-marine Saline and... | reverse complement strand
ACCATGGTTTCACGGTCCATGCGGGCCCCGACGTCACGCTTGAAGAGGATCTGGGCCGCCGCGATCTGACGATCAACGCGATGGCCCGCGCCGACGACGGTCGACTGATCGATCCATGGGGCGGACGCGCCGATCTCGAAGCGCGACTCCTGCGCCACGTCTCGCCCGCCTTCACCGAAGACCCGCTGCGCGTACTGCGCGTAGCCCGTTTCGCCGCCCGCTTCGCACCGCTTGGTTTTCAGGTCGCCGACGAAACCCGTGAACTGATGCGCTCCATGAGCGCGAGCGGCGAGCTCGATTGGCTGGTCCCCGAACGGGCCTGGCAGGAAACCGCCCGGGCACTGGCGGATCCAGCGCCGCGGCGGTACTTCGAGGTCCTGATGGACTGTGATGCGCTGGCCCGCGTGCTGCCGGAACTCGTGCCGCTATTCGCGGCCGACGCCGACCCGACGCCGGCAACGGCCCTGGACCGCGCGACGGCAGCGACCCCCGACGCATCGATCCGTCTTGCCAGCCTTTGCTTCCCGCTCTGTCCGCACGGCCCACTCGCTGAACTCGGCGAACGGCTCCCGATCCCCCGACGGTGGCAGGAACTGGCGCGCACAACGAGTCAATGGCACATGAGTTGCCTTGAATTACGATCGGATCCCGCGGCGATTCATGAGGTGCTTTCGGGCCTCGATGCGCTGCGGCGCCCCGACCGCTTCGAGGCTGTAATGACCGCCTGCGACGCGATCGCCGCCGCACGTGACGATCGTGGCGACTGGCGCCAGCGGCGCGACCTGCTTGAACGAGCACTGGCCGCGATCCAGGCACTGAACGGCTCGACACTCGCGGCGGAAGGCTGGCGCGGGGAGGCACTGGGACAGGAACTGGAGCGGCGGCGCAAGGCGGCCATCGCGCGCCTGGTCAGCGTTGACGGGGGGTAGCCGGCTGCATGCGGGTGGTTCAGAATGGCCAACCCTGCGGGGGGAAAATATGAAACGACTTTGGATTTTGCTGATGGCGCTCTGGGCAACTGCCGCGAGCGCTGAAGTCCTCGACATCAAGATCTACGATGCGTTCGGGCAGTCCTACCAGAGCGTGAATATCGGCGCCCGCCTCGCCTCCATCTACAACATCTCTTTCGACCCCACCATGGTCATTATCCTGGGGCCGACACTCGCCGATGAGCGCGTCCGCGAACAGGAAAAGATCGCCGCCGCGATCGACCCCGAGGAACACGGCATCCTGTTCGCCATCGGCACGCCATCCGAGACCTACAGCCGCGGTTTCAGCCTCGCCCCGAATACCGCAGCCGAGCTGATGCCGAATCCCGAGGCCTTTCGGGTGCTGGTGCTGGGCGCAAACGGGACGGTGCTATCGAGAAGCGGCAGCGTGATGTCACGCGAGCGTCTGCTATCGATCGCGGCCAATCAGCAATAGCGCCCCGGGGAAGTGATCGCGGGAGTAATAACGGGCATCCCCCTTTGGCGGGCATCCATGCAGTGACCGTTTGTCGTCGCGGTCAGCGGCCACGCGCCGCGAGCCGGTTATCCAGACGCGTCAGCGCGTTACCGATGACAGTCCGCAACAGGCCCCACGCCAGCACCGCGCCGAGTGCGCTCGCCGCCGCATCGGCCAGATCAAAATGGCGGTATGCGCTGCTGTACGCCTGCCCCACCTCCAGCAGCACACCGAACAAGCTGAACGCGAAAACCAGCAGCAGTTGCGCCCCCGCACCCCGGTAGATCTGACCGAACCAGAAGGTGAGCAGCGCGTAGGTGGCCCCGTGGAGCAGCTTGTCACCGAGCGCGAATGCCCACTCCGGTGGCACGGGGGTCAAGGACCCCCAGACCGTGGCGGCGACCAGCGCATAGCCGATCGCGAGCCAGAGCGGCCGGAAGTGCAGGCGCTCCATCACCGCTCGCACGCCAGCGAAATCATGCGGAAAGCACGCGCTGGGCAGCGCCGAGCGCAGCGCCGCGCTCGATCGGGGCGTCCATCTCTCCGAGGATCGCTTCCAGGGCGCTGAGGCAGAGCATCACGTTCTCCGCGCGGGCGCTATAGCCCATCAGGCCGATGCGCCACACCTTGCCGGCGAATGCGCCGAGGCCGGCACCGATCTCGAGATTGAACTCCTGCAGCAGGCGCGCGCGCACGGCGGCCTCGTCGATGCCGGCGGGTGTCCACACGGAGTTGAGCTCCGGCAGCCGGTACGCTTCGTCGACCACGAACGACAATCCCATCGCCTCCAGTCCGGCCTTGAGCGCCTCGTGCATGTGCCGATGCCGCGCCCAGGCGTTCTCGAGCCCTTCTTCGGTCAGCATCACCAGCGCCTCGTGCAGTGCATAAAGTGCATTGACCGGTGCGGTGTGATGATACGCGCGCTTCGACGATCCGCCACCATCGCCCCAATATCCCATGATCAGATTGAGATCGAGGAACCAGCTCTGCACCTTCGTCGAACGATTCTGGATCGTCTCGATCGCGCGTTCGGAATAACTCACGGGCGACAGGCCCGGCGTGCAGGACAGGCACTTCTGCGTGCCGGAATAGATCGCATCGATGCCCCACCCGTCTACTTCGAGAGGGATTCCCCCGAGGGACGTGACCGCGTCGACGATGGTCAGGCAACCGTGGTCGCGGGCGAGGCGACACAGCGTTTCGGCATCGGAACGGGCGCCGGTGGAGGTCTCGGCATGGACGAAGGCGACGATCTTCGCCTCGGGATGGCGCTTGAGCGCCTCCTCGAGTTTTCCCGGATCGACCGGGCAACCCCAGTCATCCTCGACCATCACCGCGGTCGCGCCGCAGCGTTCGACGTTCTCTTTCATGCGGGCGCCGAACACGCCATTGCGGCATACGACCACGGTGTCGCCCGGCTCGACGAGGTTCACGAACGCGGCCTCCATGCCAGCGGAACCCGGCGCCGAGATCGGCATCGTCAGCCGATTCTCCGTCCGGAACGCGTACTGCAGCATCCCCTTGATCTCGTCCATCAACTCGATGAACGTTGGATCCAGATGGCCGACGGTCGGCCGCCCCAAGGCCTCGAGCTGGCGCGGATGGACATCGGACGGGCCGGGGCCCATCAGGGTGCGGACGGGCGGGCGGAACGATTGCGCGGTCATCATGATGAGTCTTCCCTGCGGATCGGCGGACAAACCGAAAGAGTATAGAGACCGCCCATCAGCGCGTCCAAGCAGGACTTGTCCCAGTGCGACGGAGAACTCACCGAGACCGCAAACGGCAGGCGGCAGGCGGCAGGCGGCAGGCGGCAGGCGGCAGGCGGCAGGCGGCAGGCCGGCAGGATTGTAAATCGACGCGTGCTTGAGGAAAGCCTCGTAGGCCGGCCTTTCCCGGCGGCCGTTGCATTTCTTCCATGCGCCGCCGTATCGCGCCGGGGAATGCCGGCATTGCGCGGTGACATGCCCAAGCCGGTATCCATCGCCACGCGGACCGCGCAAGGCCGGCCTACGTCCAACCGGATCGCCGGCTGCCGCCTAGAACGCGAACACGAGGATCAGTACCGCCCCGAGCGCCACCCGGTAGACGACGAATGGCGCCATGCCCAGGCGTTCGATAAAACGCAGGAACAGATGGATGCACGCCCAGGCCGCCAGACCCGAGCACAGTGTCCCGCTTGCAAGCACACCCCAGGCGACCGCGTTGCCGGCGGCGATGAGTTCGTAGACCTGCAGGAGTCCGGACAGCACGATCACGGGGATCGAGAGCAGGAACGAAAACCGGGCGGCGGCGACGCGATCGAGGCGCAACAGCAGGGCCGCGGTCATCGTGATGCCGGAGCGCGAGGTCCCCGGAATCAGGGCGACGGCCTGAAACAGACCGATGAACAGTGCATCGCGCCAGTCGAGACTGTCCTCGTCACGTGTGCCGCCACCGCCGCGATCCGACCACCACAGCAGCAGACCGAAGCCGATACTGGCGGCCGCGATCACCAACGGTCCACGCAGCGTCGTCTCCACCACGTCCTTGAGCAGCAGACCGGCGAGGCCGACCGGGATCGTGGCGAGCACCAGCAGCCAGGCGAGACGGCCATCGGCATCGCGCTCACGCGTGAACGGTGCCTTGATGCCCGCCACCACGAGACGGGCGACGCGCACGCGGAAATACCCGATCACGGCCAACAGCGTGCCGAGATGCACCGCGATATCGAAGGCGAGGCCCTGGTCCTGCCAACCGGTAATGACCGGCACCAGGATCAGATGCGCCGAGCTCGAAATCGGCAGGAATTCGGTGATGCCCTGCACCAGGGCAAGCACGAGCAACTGAAGCGGATCCAATGGCTTCTCCCGGGCCTGCCATCGCGACTGCCGCGAGTGTACCGGCGGTGGCTACCGGCTTGCGAATCGGACTGCGTGATGATGGGCGACAGGCACGATGCGCTGTCGTTTTTTCTCGCAGAGGCGCGGAGCGCGCCAAGGTCGCGGAGAAAGACATGGTCAATCCCGCAATACTCAATCGGAGTTGCAGGGACGAAATGAAATGTCGGCCAGCGATTAATCGACGACGGCCCGATCGCAGCCCCAAACTTTTAAGGCCCCAGTACCTTTTATCTCTCCGCGCCCCCTGCGCGCTCCGCGCCTCTGCGAGAAAAAACGGACGAGCCTGTCAGGATGCCGACACACCCCGCGTGCACAGCCGTCTGCTACACTCCGCGCCATGTCGGGACTGGCTGAACGCCGCATTCTGCTGGGGGTCACGGGCGGGATCGCCGCCTACAAGGCCGCCGAGTTCACGCGCCTTTTGACGGGCGCGGGCGCGCAGGTGCGCGTGGTCATGACGCGGGCCGCGCAGGATTTCGTCGGCGCGCTCACCTTCCAGGCGCTGTCGGGCGAAAAGGTACACACCGATCTGCTCGATCCCGACGCCGAAGCGGCGATGGGGCACATCGAGCTCGCCCGCTGGGCCGATCTCGTCGTCATCGCGCCGGCGAGCGCCGACTGCATCGCGCGCATGGCGCATGGCCATGCGGATGATCTGCTGACCACGATCTGCCTCGCCACCGAATCCCCGGTCGCAATCGCCCCGGCGATGAACCAGGCGATGTGGGCACATCAGGCCACGGCGGACAACGTCGAAACGCTGCGCGCGCGGGGCGTGGCGATCCTCGGCCCCGCCAGCGGCGACCAGGCCTGCGGGGAGACCGGCAGTGGCCGCATGCGCGAGCCGGCGGAGCTGCTGGGCGATTGCGTCGAACTGCTCGGGCCACAGGTGCTGTCAGGCCAGCATGTACTGATCACCGCCGGCCCCACGCGCGAGGCACTGGATCCGGTACGGTATCTGAGCAATCACAGCAGCGGACGCATGGGCTATGCCATTGCGGCGTCCGCGGCACGCGCCGGCGCGCGCGTGACGCTGATCAGCGGACCGGTCCAGCGCCCGACGCCCGCCGGTATCGAGCGCATCGGTGTCGAGAGCGCAAGGGAGATGCAGACCGCCGTCGAGGCGCGTATCGATGCGGCCGATATCTTCATCGCCACCGCGGCGGTTGCCGACTATCGCCCGGCGGAAATCGCCGAGCGGAAGATCAAGAAAGGCGACGAAGACGGTCGGACACTCGCACTGGCGCGCAACCCGGACATCCTTGCGCAGGCCTGCGCGCGTTCGCCGCGCCCCTACTGCGTCGGCTTCGCGGCGGAGACGGACGCGGTGGCCGACAACGCGCAGGCGAAACGCCACAGCAAGGGCGCCGATCTGATCTGTGCCAACACCGTTGGCGCCGGTGTCGGCTTCGGCGATGTCGACAGCACGCTCGACCTGTTCGACGACCGCGGCTCGGTCCGGCTCGGCCCGGCGGACAAGGAAACGTTGGCCCGCGACCTGATCGCGGCGATCGCCGAGCGCCTCCAGACGCCAGCGCACGAACAGGAGAACGAAGCGAATTGAGCGAAGAGACCTATCGCCTCCGGATCCTGGATGAGCGCGTCGGCGACTCGATCCCGCTGCCCGGCTATGCGACCGACGGCTCCGCCGGTGTCGATCTACGCGCATGCCTCGACGCGCCGTTGACACTGGAACCCGGTGCAACCGCCCTGATCCCGACCGGGATCGCGCTGCACCTGGCGCGGCGGGATCGCGCCGCGACCATCCTCCCGCGCTCCGGCCTGGGCCATAAACACGGCATCGTTCTCGGCAACGGCGTGGGCCTGATCGACAGCGACTACCAGGGTCCGCTGATGGTCTCCTGCTGGAACCGGGGCGACACACCCTTCACTATCGAGGTGGGCGAGCGCATCGCCCAGCTCGTGATCGTGCCCGTCATCCAGGCCACGTTCGAGATCGTCGACGATTTCGAGCAGACCGCCCGCGGCGCAGGCGGTTTCGGCTCGTCCGGGAGGAACTGATTCGATGAGCAATAAAACGCCGGCCGTCGCGCCCAGCCTGTTCCGCGCCTATGACATCCGCGGCGTGGTTGGCGACACGCTGACCCGCGCGAGCGTGGACTCGATCGCCCGCGCCTTCGCCGCGGAGGCCGCGGCGCGTGGCCAGTATCGCGTGGTCGTCGGTCGCGATGGCCGCCTCTCCGGGCCGGATCTGCTGTCGGCCCTGCGTGACGGCCTGGTTGCCGGCGGCATGCACGTCATCGACATCGGCCCGGTGCCGACCCCGGTGCTGTACTACGCGACCGTCGCCCTCGAAACCGGGACCGGCATCGTGCTTACCGGCAGTCACAATCCGCCGGACTACAACGGCCTGAAGATGATGATCGGCGGCGACACCCTGTCCGGTGACGCCATCCAGCGTCTGCGCGAGCGGATCGAATCCGGCGACATTGCCAGCGGCAACGGTGCCGCCGAAGAGATCGCCGATTTCACGGATACGTATCTCGCGCGCGTGTTCGAGGATGTGCATCTCAAACGCCCGCTGCGGATCGCGATCGACTGCGGCAACGGCATCACCGGCGCCGTCGCGCCGAGGCTCTACGAGGGGCTCGGTTGCGAGGTCCACGCGCTCTACGCCGAGGTCGACGGCAACTTCCCGAACCATCATCCGGACCCGAGCAAACCGGAGAACCTGACCGATCTGATTGCCTGCGTACGGGAGAACGACCTCGATATCGGCCTCGCCTTCGACGGCGACGGCGACCGACTCGGCGTCGTCGACGGTCACGGTAACGTGATCTGGCCGGACCGCCAGATGATCCTGTACGCGCGCGCCGTTCTGGCCGAGCGACCCGGCGCCCGCATCGTCTATGACGTCAAATGCAGCAGTCACCTGAGCCAGGCGATCGCGGACGCCGGCGGTGACGGCGAGATGTACAAGACCGGCCATTCGTTCATCAAGGGCCGCATGCGCGAACGCGACGCCGCACTCGGCGGCGAGATGAGCGGCCACATCTTCTTCCGCGACCGCTGGCCCGGTTTCGACGACGGCCTCTACGCTGGCGCGCGCCTGCTCGAACTCCTCGCGGCCGACTCGCGGTCGCCGCAGGCGGTGTTCGCCGAGCTGCCTGACAGCATCAACACGCCGGAGATCACGATCCCGTTCGCCGAGGAGGGCGCGCACTTCGCGTTCATGGAGCGGTTCGCCGAACAGGCACGCTTCGACGATGCCCGCTCGATCCTGCGCATCGACGGCCTGCGCGTCGATTACGCCGACGGCTGGGGCCTCGCCCGCCCCTCCAACACCACACCGGTCGTCGTCACCCGCTTCGAGGCCGACACGCAGGAAGCCCTGGAACGCATCCAGAACGCATTCCGTGAACAGATCCTGGCGGTGCAGCCCGACCTGGAGTTGCCGTTCTGAGGTCAGGGCTTTGGAACGGCGCATGGACGCGAATGGTGATTGGGGATCAGAACATGCTCAGGGGCTTCTCCGAGATCGCGTAGGCGCGTTTTTGCGCAGCAAACGCGCCTGCGTATACATGCATTCAGGTGGCCGGGTACCGATGCTGGCGGTCCTCGCGTCCATTCGCGGTTCCAGATTATCCGGACAACGATTCATGACTGATCAGAGTGGCTACGAAACCGCACGCGTCCTGAACGAGGCGCTGCCGTATATCCAACGCCTCGCCGGACGGACGGTGGTGATCAAGTACGGCGGCAATGCCATGGTGGACGAGGCGCTCAAGACGTCATTCGCGCGTAATGTGGTGTTGATGAAACAGGTCGGCCTGAACCCGATTGTCGTGCACGGGGGCGGACCGCAAATCGGGAAAATGCTGGAAGCGATCGGCAAGGAGACACGCTTCGTTGCCGGCATGCGCGTAACCGACAGCGAGACCATGGATACGGTCGAGATGGTGCTCGGCGGGCAGGTCAACAAGAGCATCGTGAGCCTGATCAGCCAGCATGGCGGGCGGGCCGTGGGGCTGACCGGCAAGGATGGCGGGCTGATCCGCGCCGCACCACTGGAACCGATCGCCGACGAGAAGCAGCCGGACGAGATCATCGACCTCGGGCACGTCGGCGGCGTCGAATCAATCGATCCCTCGATCCTGCACACGCTCGAGCATGGTCAATTCATCCCGGTGATCGCACCGATCGGCGTCGACAGTCACGGCCGCTCGTACAACATCAACGCGGATCTGGTAGCCAGCCGCATCGCGATCACGCTGGAAGCGGAGAAACTCCTGCTGCTGACCAATACCTCGGGCATCCTCGACGATGCAGGCGGCCTGATCACGCACAGCAGCCTGAAAAGCATCGACGACATGATCGCCAGCGGCCGTATTTTCGGTGGGATGCTGCCGAAGGTTCAGTGCGCGCGGGAAGCCCTCGAGGCGGGCGTCGGCGCGGTCCAGATCATTGACGGGCGGGTCGAGAACGCGGTGCTGCTGGAACTGTTCACCGATTCCGGCGTCGGGACACTGGTTCACCTTTAAACACTTTCCCATGCTCAAAGGGAAGCCCTGAGCCGGAGGTGAACCGCGCGCGTCGTAGGTCGGCTTTTGCCGAAGGCAACAGCCGGCACGTACGTTGTACAGAGCCGTGACCTCGACCGCCGTCTGGCTCCCTACGGTCGCAAGCCGGCCTACGGGCTACTCGCTGTCGGCCATGAGTTCGCGGAAGCGTTCGATCTCCCGGGCGAAGCGGGCTGCCATTCGCGTGCGCTTGGCCTGGATCTCATCGAGCTCCCTGCGGCGCCGTTCCAGCCGCTCACGCGCAGCCGTGCGTTGCCGCTCCATCTCGTCCCTGTGTTCGTTATCCTCGGGCAGATCGGCGAGCAGCCTGTCATAGCGCTCGATCCGGTCCCGTACCCGCTCGACGCGATGCTCCGCGAGCCCGATCTCGCCGTCGACCGCTTCGAGCCGTCGATCGCGCGTGCGCTCGATGTCAGCCACGCTGGAATAGGACTCCCAAAGGATGCGATCCCGCCGCGTACGCTCCGCGCGTTCGGCCTCGGCCGCCTCCTGCCGCGCCCGTGCGGCGGCATCTTCCTTCTCCTGTGCCTCATCGGGGCCGGCGCTTCGGGCCGACTCGGGCGGCGGCGCGTCGGTATAGTGGACTTACCCCTCCTCATCGACCCAACGATGGAGTTCGCCGGCACCAGCCGCGGGAGCCCACACGAGCAAAAACGCCAGAAGTACTCGCGTCGCGCCGGATCCCGCCGATCTCTGCGTCACTGCCATGCCGACTCCCCGGTGGCCGCTCCGCCCGGTCACCTGTCGACATGCGAAGCAAAACGCGTGCCGCCCTGATTGACCAGGGACTGTTAACACCCCCCGCGATCACCGCGGGAAGTGTTAACAGGCCCTAGCGTCCTCCGTATTGCTGCCGATACTGGGCGATCTCCGCGCGATCGCCTGGCCGGTCTCCGCGCTCATCAAGATAATCCAGCACATCGCCCAGCGTAACGATACTGACGACCGGTGCGTCGAGGGCAGCCGCCGCCTCGCTCGCCG
>Ga0208412_1001400_pt1 | contig 9893 bp, 7 predicted proteins | sample AntDeeMetag02WF4_FD_184758 | JGI IMG/M metagenome (GOLD analysis project Ga0208412, IMG submission 184758) | Saline lake microbial communities from Deep Lake, Antarctica - Antarctic Deep Lake Metagenome 02WF4 (SPAdes) (version 2) | ecosystem: Environmental > Aquatic > Non-marine Saline and... | reverse complement strand
AATGACAAGAACACAACCGCGAACAAGGTGACTCTCGATGCGTACGCTCACTGATCTCGACCAGCCCCCCCGTGGTGCTCAAAACGGCACTCAGCACGGTACCCAGCATCGCAACCAGGGCGATGCTCCCATGGCCCGCGACACCGTCGCCAGCCACAGCGGTGCCGGCAGCTCGCGCGCCCACGAGAGCGCGGTCAAACACGTCACCGGCCGCGCTGCCTACATTGACGATATCCCCTGCCCCGCCGGCACGCTGCATGTGATGGTCGGCCAGTCGCCGGTGGCGCACGGCCGCGTCACGCGTCTGGATCTGGAGAAGGTCAAAGCGTTCCCCGGCGTGGTTGACGTGATTAGCCTTGCCGACGTACCCGGGCACACGGATATCGGTCCGGTGTTTCCCGGCGACCCGATCTTTGCCTTCGATGAAATCAGCTACGTCGGCCAGAGCCTGTTTGCCGTGGCCGCCGACAGCTACAAGACCGCGCGGCAGGCGGTCAAAGCCGCCATCGTCGAAATCGACGAACAGCCGGCCAACCTCGACCCGGTGGCCGCCGCCGAGCGCGAAGAGCTGGTGCGCCCCACCCACGTCCACGAACTCGGCGACTGGCGCGCCGCGCTTGAAGGTGCGCCCCACGTGCTTGAAGGCACGCAGTTCGTCGGCGGCCAAGAACACTTCTATCTGGAAGGTCAGGCCTGCCTGGTCGAGCCCAGCGAAGACGAAGGCGTGATCGTACATACCTCCAACCAGCACCCCAGCGAAACGCAAAAGCTGGTGGCCGAAGTGCTGGGCATTGCGTTTCATGCCGTGACCGTTTCCACGCGGCGCATGGGCGGCGGCTTTGGCGGCAAGGAAACCCAGGCCTCGCCGTGGACCTGCATCGCTGCGATCATTGCCCGACGCACCGGCCGCGCCGCCAAGGTACGCCTGCCCCGCGCCGACGACACCCGCGCCACCGGCAAGCGCCATCCGTTCCACAACGCCTACAAGCTGGGCTTTGACGAACGCGGCGTGCTGACCGGCGGCGACATCGACGTGATCGGCGACTGCGGCTATTCGCCCGACCTTTCCGAGGCGGTGGTCGACCGCGCCATGTTCCACGCCGACAACGCCTACTCGCTGGGCGCGGCACGTGTCACCGGCAAGCGCGCCAAGACCCACACCGCGTCCAACACCGCGTTTCGTGGCTTTGGCGGCCCTCAGGGCATGATGATCATCGAGCGCGCCATGGACGACATCGCCCGCTACATCGGCGAAGACCCGCTAACGGTGCGCAAACGCAACCTCTACCGCACAAGCGACGCCGACGGCACCCCGCGCAACGTGACCCACTACGGCCAGCGCGTCGAGCAACTCAACCTGCTGCACGATATCGTCTCCCAGCTGGAGAGCGAGAGCGACTACTGGGCGCGGCGCCGCGAGATCACCCGCTTCAACGCCCAGAGCCCAATCATCAAGCGCGGCCTTTCACTAACGCCGGTGAAGTTCGGGATTTCATTCACCGCCCAGCATTTGAATCAGGCCGGCGCGCTGCTGCACGTGTATACCGACGGCAGCGTGATGATCAACCACGGCGGCACCGAAATGGGCCAGGGGCTGCACACCAAAATATGCCAGGTGGTGGCCCGCGAGTTGGGGCTCGACCTTGAGCAGGTGCGCATCACCGCTACCCGCACCGACAAAGTGCCCAACACCTCGCCCACGGCGGCCTCCAGCGGTACTGACCTGAACGGCATGGCCGCCCGCGACGCCGCCGCCAAACTGCGCGAGCGTTTGTTTGACTTCGCCGCCGTCCATTTTGAGCACGACGCCGGTGGGCTTGACCGCGAAACCATGCGTTTGGAGCGCGGCCAGCTGGTTGCCGGCCTGGGCGAAGCCGAACAGCGCATCGACTGGGGCGAGCTTGTCCAGGCCGCCTACATCGGGCGTATTTCGCTGTCCGAAAAAGGCTTCTACGCCACGCCGCTTATCCACTACGACCGCGCCACTGGCCGCGGCCGCCCGTTCTACTACTACGCCCACGGCGCCGCTGTGTCAGAGGTCGAGGTCGACACGCTGTCCGGTGAATATCGCATTAGCCGCGTGGATATTATTCACGACGCGGGCGAATCGCTTAATCCAGCCATTGATATCGGCCAGGTCGAAGGCGCGTTTATCCAGGGCATGGGATGGCTAACCAGCGAAGAGCTCAAGTGGAACGATAAAGGCCAGCTGACCACCGTCGGGCCGTCTACCTATAAGATTCCGGCTTTTGGCGACTTGCCCGAGACGTTTAACGTCAGGCTGATGGAAGGCCACCCCAACTCCCAGGCCAACATCTACCGCTCCAAAGCAGTGGGCGAGCCGCCCTTTATGCTGGCCATCTCGGTGTGGTCGGCGCTGCGCGACGCGCTGGCAAGCCTTGCCGACTACCGCTTCTGCCCGGTGCTGGATACGCCGGCCACGCCCGAGCGCGTGCTGATGGTCGCCGAGACGCTGCGCCAGGCAAATCGCAGCCGTGACAACGACGCGAGGCCCGACCATGAATCCGCCTGACGTCTGGCACAGCGCGCTTGACCGCCTGCAGCGCGAGGCCCGCCCCCATGCGCTGGCAAGCGTTGTCGGGGTGGCGGGCTCCACTCCGCGGGAGCCCGGCGCCAAAATGGTAATTACCCCTGAAGCCATCCACGACACGCTCGGCGGCGGCAACTTCGAGCTGCAGGTAATTAACGCCGCGCGCGACGCGCTCGCCCAGGGCGAAAGCGGCACGCGACTGGAGGCGTTTCCGCTGGGCGGGCGCAGCGGCCAGTGCTGCGGCGGCTACGTCCACGTGCTGCTGGAACTGTTTGCCGGGGCCGAAATGCGCGTAGCGCTGTTTGGCGCCGGCAACGTCGGCCGCGAACTCGCCGGGCTACTGGCGCCGCTGCCCTGGCAGCTACTGTGGTTTGATAGCCGCGAAGACGCCTTTCCTGCCGCTGACGGCAATGAGCGTCAGCAACGTCGGCGCATTATGCCAGGCGCCGGCGGCGAGCCGGGCGTGGCCAGCGCCATTGCCGGGCTACCCCCCGGCTGCCACGCGCTGGTGATGACCCAGGATCACGGCGAGGACCGCGCCATTGTCGATGCGCTGCTGCGCCGCGGCGACTGCGCTTCCATTGGGCTGATCGGTTCGCGCTCAAAGTGGGCGAGCTTTCGCCGCCGGCTGGTGGATGCCGGCCACGATGATGCCGAGCTTAAACAGGTGCGCTGCCCCATCGGCGTGGCCGGCGCCCACGGCAAGCGCCCCTATGAAATCGCGCTGGCGGTGACCGCCGAGCTTTTGACCTTCAAGCCCGCCGACGCACACCCTGACCGCCGCGGTGTCGCGCCCGAAACGCTGCGCGCCGCCTTTCATTCTCTTGGTTCTGCAGAAACCAGTTCTGCAAAAATCAGCGCGCCTCACAAGCAGAGCGCTGGTTAACACGTACCCCAGAGCTAACGGAGAGATTGATGACCGACGTTTCGACCCCGCGCGTACTGCGCGGCCCGCTGTTGAGCTTCGCCGCCGACCCCGGCGACGGCGACACCCCCGCGCCAGGAAGCGTTCGCCACCTTGAAGACGGCGCCGTCTGGATGGTCGACGGCCATATTCACGCCGTGGGCGACTACGCCGAGCTGGCGCAACACCTGCCCGCCGGCACCGAGGTGGTGGATTACTCAGGCAAGCTGATGATGCCGGGCTTTATCGACAGCCACGTGCACTATTCGCAGCTCGATATCATGGCCTCCTACGGCCGCCAGCTGCTCGACTGGCTCAACGACTACACCTTTCCCGAAGAGTGCCGCTTTGCCCAGCGGGCCCATGCCGAGAACGTGGCCGAAGCGTTTCTGGATGAAACGCTGCGCGTGGGCACCACCACCGCGCAGGTATTCTGCACCTCGCATCCCGGCTCGGTAGATGCGTTTTTCAGCGCGGCCAACCGCCGTGGGCTGCGCATGCTGGCCGGCAAGGTATTGATGGACCGCCACGCGCCCGAGGCGCTAACCGACGACACCCTGGGTGGCCTGGCCGACAGCGAACGGCTGATCGGCGACTGGCACGGCAAAGGCCGGCTGGGCTACAGCCTGACGCCGCGCTTTGCGCCAACCTCCACCCGGGAGCAGCTCGAAGCCACCGGGGCGGTGCTACGCAACGCCCCGGACGTGCACCTGCAAACGCACCTGTCAGAAAACGAGGGCGAAATTGCCTGGGTGGCTGAGCTGTTCCCCGAAAGCAAAGACTACCTCGGCGTTTACGAGCGCTACGGGCTGGTCGGGCCGCGCAGCACTTTTGCCCACGGCATTCATCTGGATCAGGGGATGCGCCAGCGGCTGGCGGACGCCGGCGCGAGCATTGCCTTTTGCCCCACCTCGAACCTGTTTCTGGGCAGCGGGCTGTTTGACCGTCAGGCCTGCCACGAGGTCGGCCTGGCCACGAGCTTGGCAAGTGATGTGGGCGGCGGCACCGACCTTTCAGGGCTGGCCACGCTCAAAGGCGCCTATCAGGTCGGCCAGCTGCTCGGCCAGCCGCTCACCGCCTGGCAAGGCTTTTACCGGCTGACGCTGGGCAACGCAAAAACCCTACACCTTGACCAGCACATCGGCCAGATTCGCGAAGGCGGCGAAGCCGACATCGTGGTGCTTGACCCTCAGGCCACGCCGCTTCTGGCGCGGCGCACGGCGCGCTGCCAGACGCTTGCGGAAATGCTGTTTGCGCTGATGATGCTAGGCGACGACCGCACTGTTTACGCCACCTGGGCCGGCGGCCGTCGGGTTCACGCCCGCGACGCCGCCTAGATGACCAACGGGTCGAGACAGCCCGTTAACACAGCTCATCAAGAAAGCGCTCAAGCCTGGCAAACAGCGCCTCGCGTATGGGCTCGGCTTCGTTGACCAGATGATGGCGCGCCAAAGGGTGGCGATACACCTCGGCGCGGGGAAATTTTTTGGCCAGCACGTCAAGGTTATACGGCCAGTCGACGGTGTGATCCTGCTCGCCCTGAATCATCAGCACGGGCAGCGTGCTGGGCGGCTGTGCCAGCAGCTGCGGCATCCAGCGGCGCATGGCACTTACCCAGATAAGGCTCAGCCGCTCGGACTGCAACGGGTCTTGCTGGCGCAGAAAGTCGACGAAGGCGCTATCGGTCGAACTGGACCGATAGCGCCGCGCCACCGAGCGCACAAAGGGGCTTACCAGGCGATGCATCGCACTGGCCTGACGCCAGCCCTGGGGGCGCACCAGCGGCGCCAAAAGCGCCAATCCCGCCCAAGGCGCGGCGTCTTGCCGGCGTAACGCATCGGTTGCGAGTATCGCCGCACCGGTACTCTGCCCGATGCCCACCCAGGGCGCGGGTACCAGCGTCTGCGCCGTTAATGCGGCTTGCACAGCGTGCAGGCAGTGGCGATAGTCATCAAAATCATCAATCGTTGCCCGCTCCCCGCTCGACAATCCATGGCCGGGCAAATCCCACAGCACAACCTGCCAGCCGCGTGCTAAAAGCCGCGCCAGCAGGTGGCGATAAAGCCCCAGATGGTCAAAATAGCCGTGCATCACAAACGCGCTACCTACCGGATCGCGCGGCGACCACACCTGACACCAGAGCGAAAATCGCCCGCTTTCGATAAACCCGGCATAGACGTGCGCTGCACCACACCACAGCGGCGTCAGCCCGTAGCGGTTAAAGTACGGCTCCACCACACGGGCCTGCGCGCTGCCCGGCAGCAACGGCATAAGCGGGGCATCCTCCGCGTGGCAAAACGCGGCCTTCAACGCGTCAAACTCGTTCATGCGCCCTCTCTTTTCGGCCCATTTGTCGGTCCGGTTCTCGACTCAATTCGAATCGCGATTTAACAATGCCCGCTAAATAAGGTAAATTATCATCATTTGGTCGAGCATTCTGCCGCTGAGGGACTGACGCTATTTACATGCCTGCACATTTGTGGAACTATTTTCCACAAATCAAGCAGTCGGCATCTGCGTCAGCGCTGTCATTCGCACGTCGACCGGCATGAAACAGTAGTTGAGACAGCAGTTGTATTCATTATGGCCGTGGCGGACATCTGGTACCACGATTGGCCACGGACACTCTAAGGGAGAGTTTCCATGAGCGAGCGTATCACGCGTCACCGTTTACAGGTGGCAGCGGAACTTGATCGCTTTATCAACGAGCAGGCGCTGCCGGGCACTGGCGTTGATCAAGATGCCTTCTGGGCGGGCGCCGACGCGTTGTTCCACGATCTGGCGCCGAAAAACCGCCAGCTGCTCGACGAGCGCGACTCGCTGCAGGAAAAACTCAACGCCTGGCACCGTGACAACCCCGGACCGATCAGCGACATGCCGGCCTACCGCGGCTTTCTTAGCGACATTGGCTATCTTGCCAAGGTGCCGGGAAAAGTCGCGGTCACGACCGACAACGTTGACCGCGAGCTTTCCGTGCAGGCAGGCCCCCAGCTGGTGGTGCCCGTCAACAACGCGCGCTACGCGCTGAACGCCGCCAACGCCCGCTGGGGTAGCCTCTACGACGCGCTCTACGGTACCGACGTCATCTCTGACGCCGACGGCGCCGAGAAAACCCGCGAGTTCAACTACAAGCGCGCCGCCAAGGTTATTGCCTACGCCCGCGGCGTGCTTGACCGCGTAGCCCCGCTGGCCACCGGCTCGCACCGCGACGCCGTCAACTACGCGATCCGCGACGGCCATCTGACCGTTACGCTTGAAGGCGGTCGCGACACCGGCCTGCAAGACGCTGCCAAGCTGATCGGCTTTGACGGCAACGCCGCCGACCCGACCTCTATCCTGCTGGCCAACAACGGCCTGCACGCCGAGATCCAGATTGACGGTGACAACTTCATCGGCAAAACCGACCCGGCGCGGATCAAGGACGTGGTCGTGGAAGCCGCCATTTCCACTATCATGGACTGCGAAGATTCCATCGCCGCCGTTGATGCCGAAGACAAGGTAGGCGTTTATACCAACTGGCTCGGCCTGATGAAGGGCGATCTGCAGGAAGCCATCGTCAAGGGCGACAAGTCGTTCACCCGTGAGCTGCACGGTGACCGCACCTGGCAGACCACCGACGGAAAAAGCGTCACGCTGCAGGGCCGGTCGTTAATGTTCATCCGCAACGTGGGCCACCTGATGACCACGCCGGCGATTCTCGATGAGCACGGCAACGAGCTGCCCGAGGGCATTCTCGACGCTGTCGTCACCTCGCTGATTGCCCTGCACGACCTGAAAAAGAGCGCCGATCAGCCGCGCAACTCACGCACCGGCTCGGTGTACATCGTCAAGCCGAAAATGCACGGCCCCAAAGAAGTGGCCTTTGCCGACGAGCTGTTCGGCCGCGTCGAAGACATCCTCGGCATGACGAAAAACACCCTGAAGATGGGCGTGATGGACGAAGAGCGCCGCACCAGTGCCAACCTCAAAGCCTGCATCAACGCCGCCAGCGCGCGCGTGGTGTTCATCAACACCGGCTTTTTGGACCGCACCGGCGACGAGATGCACACCATCATGGAAGCCGGCCCGGTAATCCGCAAAGGCGAGATGAAAGGCACGCCCTGGATTGGCGCCTATGAGAAAAACAACGTGCAGGCGGGCCTAGCCTGTGGCCTGCGCGGCCGTGCCCAGATCGGCAAGGGCATGTGGGCCATGCCTGACCTGATGCACGACATGATCGAACAGAAAATTGGCCACCCGAAAGCCGGCGCCAACACCGCTTGGGTACCGTCACCCACGGCGGCCACCCTGCACGCGCTGCACTACCATCAGGTAGACGTAGCCGAGGTGCAGCGCGAGCTTGAAGATCAGGGCGAAACCGACCTGCTCGACGATCTGCTCAGCATCCCGGTTGAAGCCAACCCCAGCTGGAGCGCCGATGAGATCCAGCAGGAGCTGGACAACAACTGTCAGGGCCTGCTGGGCTACGTCGTCCGCTGGGTCGAGCACGGTGTGGGCGTTTCCAAGGTGCTGGATATCCACAACGTCGGCCTGATGGAAGACCGTGCAACGCTGCGTATCTCCAGCCAGCACATCGCCAACTGGCTGCACCACGGCATTATTGATAAGCCCCAAGTGGAAGACACGCTCAAGCGCATGGCCAAGGTGGTCGACGAGCAAAATGCCGGCGACGCAAACTACACGCCGATGAGCTCGCACTTTGACGACTCCACCGCGTTCCAGGCGGCGTCTGACCTGATCTTCAAGGGCCTGGAACAGCCGTCTGGCTACACCGAGCCACTGCTTCACGAGTGGCGTCGTGTGGAAAAGGCTAAAGCGCAGTAACACGCGCAAGGCAATAGCCAAACCCCCTCACGGCCTGCCCTGAGGGGGTTTTTGTTTTATCCCCGGTGCCGCGCCGGCCTGCAGGCAGCAATGCCCAGCGCCAGCCAGCCGGCCATCAGCAAAAGGCCGCCAAGCGGGGTTAAAAGCCCGACGCGCAGCCCGCCCAACGCCATGGCGTAAAGCGAGCCAGAAAACGCCACGACACCCAGCGCCCACAGCGCCATCACCGGCCACAGGCGCGCCTGTGGTTCGAGCCGCTGCCAGATCAGCACCGCCATGAGCGCAAGCGTGTGCCACATTTGGTAGCGCACGGCAGTATCAACCGTGGCGATCGTCGCCTCACTTGCCCACGCAGACAGCCCGTGGGCCGCGTAAGCGCCGAGCATGACCGCGGCCGCGCCGGATAGCGCCACGCCGCACCACGCTGCCTTGTAGCCCAGGGCTTTAGAGTCTTGCTGCGTTTGTTCTCCTAGCTTCACGGAGATCTCCTGTGTTTTTTGGCCGCACGTATTTGACGGCCGGTGCCGGCTGCCGAAAAGCGCTAAAATCGCTACAATAGCGCTACGTTAGTTCAACGCGGGCGGCAGCGCTGATTTTTCGCTCCCCCGCGCTTTCGACACTCACTAAAGCGGTATGACAATGACTGTTATGACAACGCATGCCATTCAGCTCAACGGCGAGCCCCATGCCCTCGCGCCCAATACCCACGCTGCCGATCTCATCGAACAGCTCGGGCTCGGTGGCCGCCGCATCGCCGTTGAAATCAACGAAGAAATTGTTCCCCGCAGCCAGCTCGCCGAGACGCGCCTGGCCAACGGCGACAAGGTCGAGATCGTCCACGCCATCGGTGGCGGCTAGGGCACACCACAAGGAATTGTTATGACAACACTCAACGACGCGCCGCTTACCGTTGCCGGCCGCGATTTTCATTCTCGCCTGCTGATCGGCACGGGTAAATACAAGGATTTTGACGAGGCCGGCGCGGCAATCAGCCAAAGCGGCACAGAGATCGTCACCTTTGCCGTGCGCCGCACGAATCTGGGCCAGGAGGAAGGTGCGCCCAACCTGCTCGACGTGATCTCCCCGAGCCGCTATACCCTCTTGCCCAACACCGCCGGCTGCTATAATGCCAAGGATGCCGTGCGTACCTGCCGGCTAGCGCGCGAGCTGCTCGACGGCCATAATCTGGTCAAGCTTGAGGTGCTGGGTGACGATGAAACGCTCTATCCCAACGTCACCGAAACGCTCAAGGCAGCCAAAACGCTGCTCGACGACGGCTTTGATGTCATGGTCTATACCAGCGACGACCCCATCGTTGCCCGCGAGCTTGAAGCCATGGGCTGCTCAGCGATTATGCCGCTGGGTTCTCTGATCGGCTCCGGCCACGGCATTCAGAACCCGCACAACCTGCGCCTGATCGTCGAGCGCAGTCGCGTGCCGGTACTGGTAGATGCGGGCATTGGCACCGCCTCGGACGCGGCCATGGCCATGGAGCTTGGCTGCGACGGCGTGCTGCTCAACTCAGCCATTGCCAACGCGCGCGACCCGGTGCGCATGGCGCGCGCCATGCAGCTGGCCGTAAAAGCCGGCCGCGATGCTTTTCTGGCCGGCCGT
>Ga0208412_1001394_pt1 | contig 9921 bp, 6 predicted proteins | sample AntDeeMetag02WF4_FD_184758 | JGI IMG/M metagenome (GOLD analysis project Ga0208412, IMG submission 184758) | Saline lake microbial communities from Deep Lake, Antarctica - Antarctic Deep Lake Metagenome 02WF4 (SPAdes) (version 2) | ecosystem: Environmental > Aquatic > Non-marine Saline and... | reverse complement strand
GAAATATTACACACCAGAAATAGAAGAGTTTCATGTTGGATTTGAAGTTACTTATAATCATTTCAATAAAAGAATAATTCATGTAATTAAAGAAGATGAGTTAAATTATGGAGATTATCAAGGAGTTACAGATTTTTATGAAATAATAAAAAATGAACCATTAGTTAAATACCTTGATAAAAAAGATATAGAAAGTTTAGGGTTTTCATATTATAAAACTCATCCTGGTATGGAACAAATGGAATTTGATAAAGGAGAGTATGAATTAACATATGATCCCAACTTTAAAGGAAAACAATGGTTAAGAATAAATTTAGAAGGAGAGGGAGATGTAACTTTATTCTCAGGAAGTATTAAAAACAAATCAGAACTTAAAAAATTATTAAAACAATTAAATATAAAATGAAACTAGAGAACTTAAAACCAGAGATGTCAACTCTAACCAAAATAGACAACTTGAATTATAACCTAGACTTTGGGGATATAAAACATAAATCTGACCCAGACCTGAAACTAAAGTTTGAAACAGATAGTGAAGATATAAAAGTAAAAACTTCTTGTGGAGGATGTACGAAAGCTTGGGTAAAAGATAATATGATATTTATAAACTATAATACTAGTTTATTAGGCAGGATCCTTAAACACGTATATATATTTGAAGGAGAAAATAAAATAGATATAAAACTAACAGGAAAAATAAAATAATGCAACAAAATACAGCAGAAAGAGTAGCTTTTATAGCAGAGCTATCAGAGTTTATTCACGAGAGAAAAGATCTTACATTAGGACAAATCCTTTACAGTTTTTGTAGACCTATGGGTAAAGAAGAAAATAGAAATGTAAGCATACTATTAGAAAAGACAGACTCACAGATATTAAACAAAATAGAAAAAGCAAAAATCGTAGAAAATGACAACTGAAGATAAAATTATAGATAGAATACAAGCGGTATTTAAAGATTACCAAGACTACGCTAAATTTTTCGACAAAGAAAGAGAAGAGGTAGAAAAAAAGAAAAAAGAAATAGCAAAATCCTTAGAGAAAGGAAAAAGCTTTGAAGAGTTTCAAGAAGAAATGGAATTTCTTATGTTTGGTTATCAAATCAAAATGCAAGACGTAAGATCTATTGTACAAGATCTAGTTGCACTATATTCTCTTACTTCAACACTAGACATAAAAGATAAGTTGGATGAAGACTTGATAGAGAAAGTTGAAAAATTAAAAGAGTCTAAACGAAAACTAACTTTTGTGCCAACAGAAGATGGCTTAGAAGAAAGAATTAATGGAACGCAAGAGAAAGCAATCAACGAAATAAAAGAATCACCTCAATACGATGCTATTATGAAGATGCTTTCTGATAATTTAAAAGGGTAAAATTTCAAAAGCATAATCGTATACGTAAAATTAAACAACTGTACAAACACTTTTAGACCGAGGCACACCACCTCGGTTTTTTGATTAAATGTTTAACATATTTTAACAATCAATTTAGTTGTAGTATCTTTACACAAAAAAATAAGAATTGGATAATTTTGTAAAAAGCTTTATAAAAGACAACAAGCCTCAAGTTGAGAAATACAAAAAGTATTTCAAAGAAAATGATTGGAGTATACCTGTATTAAATAAAGATACTGAAGGAAATATATCTACATCTAAATATTATTATGTAAAAGATGTAAAGGTCAAACAAAAAGGAGCTTACGTACTATTACACGAAGGCAAAGAATCAGAGTATAAAATACAAGCTAAGATTGTAAAAACTATAGTAGACCGCCTAAAACACTTCCACTCGGTAGTTGAATCAGATATAGGCAAGTCTAAATCTGTGGATAATATGGTTGACAAAATGGTTGACCTAATAGAATGTCACTTAAAACGAGTTGATAATTATATAAGAAATAGTGATTCTCTTGAATTAAAACAAACCAGTGATTCTTCAGAAAAAACTGAAAAAGATTTTCAGTCGGAAGACATAGAATTTGACAATTTGCTTTACGGAGATAAGTCTGATATATCCGATAAAATAAATAAGCTAGACTTAAATCAAGATAAAGAACACAGTCTTTTAGAGTTACATGGTAATTCGAAAGCACCTCTTGCTATGAGAGATGCCGTAGAGGCTGAATACCCCTATATAAAAGAGTATGTGGAAACATTAGGAATAGATTTCGATTCACCTCCTAAAAATGAAATGTTAATACATGTAAAAAATCCACCTGTATGGAATCCAGACAAACATTATTTTGAACAAGATAAAAAAACACTACAATTCTATGTTGACGAATTTAAAAAACTAAGGAGAGGGATAAAGCTAGGAAGTGTATTTATTTCCCCTTGGATGTATTCACATCTAAACGTGTTTAAAACAGACATACCTACAGAGGTGGAAGAGTTAGATGGTAGTTTTTCGTCTAAGGATGTAATAATGAATCCACCATTAAGAGATAACGAGTGGTTTATTATACAAGACAATTTTGTAAAAGCAAAAAAGTTAGATGAAATGCTTTTTTTATGTGCGACTAGGAGGGCGGCTAAGACTACTCTTATAGCTTCATTGCTACAGTGGACTGCGCTTGATAAAGGTGGAGAGCTTGTAGTTGCAGGAGGTTCGGCAAAAGATTTAGGGCAGATAGAAAAAAACTTTAAAAAAACAATGCTTCATTCAAATCCTGCATTTTATTATCCCAATATTACTAACGATTGGTCTAAGATGGTCAGACTTGGAGTAAAAAAGAAAAACCAAAAAAACATAAACCCTTGCTTTCTAGCTGTAATAAACTTAGATAGTGGTGCAGATAAAAAATCTGAAATTTTAGCAGGTTTTACGCCTAATGCTTTTGTTCTTGATGAAGCTATGAAAAGCCCATTCAAGACACAATTAGATGGGGCAAAACCTTCGTTTGACTCACCTTACGGTAAAAGGTTAGTACCCATTTTAAGTGGTACAGGTTCCGCAAATGAAGAGCTTACAGAAGATGCCCACCTGATGCTTAAAAAACCAGAGTCATATAATATTCATGTGATGGATTGGAAAGCCCTAGAAAGAAATATACCCGAGAAATACATAACTTGGAAGAGAAGGGATTTTGGTACATATATTCCTGCACAAATGAGTTCAAAAACAGGAATGGTTAAGAGAGAAATAGGTTTAGCCGAATATTTGGGTATAGAGGAAACAAAAGCAATAAAACCCATGAGAATAATGGTAACGCAGTGGGATAAGTCCATTGATATAATATTAAAAGATAGAGAAGCTATTAAAGATGATAAAAAATCTTTAAACAAAGAAAAAGCTTATTACCCAATAGATCCCGAAGAAATATTTTTGTCAGGTAAAGAAAACCCTTTCCCAAGAGAAGCTTTAAGAAGACACAAAGAAAGGATAATAGAAGAAGGTAACGTTGGAAAAAATGTAGAGTTATTCTTTAACGAAAAAACTCAAAAGGTAGAATACGACCTAACATCAAAAGAGGTAGCAGATTTTCCCTACGCAGGAGGATTTCATGACTCACCTGTTACAATTTATGAAGATCCTTTACCTAATGCTCCTTTTGAATTTTGTATAGTAGGACTAGATGACTACAAACAAGAAGAAGCAAGTTCAGATTCTGTAGGTTCATTTGTTGTCATAAGGAGGGATACAGAGAAGGTTGTAGCCACATACCATTCTAGACCTGACCCTCACGGCAAATTCCATGAGCAAGGTAAGCTATTATGTGAACTATATAATGGCCCTGTATTTATGGAGAATGCCGATATGGGGTTCAAAGAATTTACAGACAGATTAGAAGTAACAGACGAATATATACTTAAAAGTGTAGACTTCTTAGGAGATGTAAACTACGATTCAAATCAAAGAAGACAATACGGTTGGCAACCTACAGCTAAAAATAAAGCTTATATTTTTAATATAATGTTTAAAATATTAACTAAGAAGGAAGACTACGAAGATTTAGAAGGAAAGATAAGAACTAGGTATAAATTTGAAAGACTGATAAATGACGTCAGATTATTAGACGAAATGATAAATTATAGACCAGGAGGTAATTTCGACGGTTTAACGGCGCTTATGTCAGCTTATGGCTATGACTATTATTTAACTGTCACAGGTCAAGCACCAGATAAACCTATGACGGAAGAGGAAAAAAAGAGAAAAAAACAAATGCTAGATAAGAAAAAAACAAACTCTAGGAAAAGAGGAATGTTTCCAGAAAGTAGACGAAAAGGTAGGCTTTGGTAACACATAAAGTTTAACAATTTTGGTTTTACCAAATAATATAACTATTTTTGTATAAAATTAACATAACTGCCACATGTCTTTAGGATCCGATTCGGGTAATCTATATAATAACGTATACAAAGGCTTAGGAGATAATAGTAGAATATCTACTTCTTTACCTCCTCAAGCGTTGCCCTCTTATAGAAAGAAAGAAAAGTTTGCTAAAGATAATTTAGATAGGCTAGAAGAAATAGGACTAACACAAATAAGAAAAAACATTATTTATGACGAGTACTATAGAATGGTTGAAGGAGACCTAGCTTATACAGATTATGAAGAACAACCAGAAATACTAAAGAACGTAGCCGATATAAGGCAGAAAGCCGACATACCTTCTTATGTAAGGCATTTTGATTTAATAGGACAAATAACAAAACACTTACAAGGAAAATACAACGATACAAAACATAAGTTTGTAGTTAACTTTTTTGATGATGTAAGTAAAAATGAGTACGACAGAGAATTTTCAAACAGAATATTTGAGTTTACACAAAAAGTATTCAGTACTGAATTGGAATTAAGACTTCTTAGAAGCGGTGTCACACTACAAAAAGAGTTTAAGTCAGAAGAAGAAAAGCAACAGTATCTACAGTTTTTAGAACAACAAAAACAAAAATACGATACCCCTCCTGATATTAAAACAGCTATGAGTACCCAATGGAAACCGATAGCTGCAAAGTGGGCTCAAAATGTACTAGCTAGAGATAGAAAAAGGTACTCTCTTGATGAAATGGAAAGAGAGCACTTTAAAGACTTTTTTCTTACAGGTAGATACTTCAAACATTATTTCATAGGTCACGATTACTACATGCCAGAAAGATGGCATCCAGTTGAAACTTTCTTTTCAGAAGACGCTGATATAAAATACCCTCAAGACGGTGAGTACGTAGGTAACATACAAGAGATGTCACCTTCAAAGTTTGTAAACAAGTTTGGACATCTAATGAAGGAGAAAGACATTAAAGAAATTCTTAATGCTTTTGACTATGCAGGTGGAGGCTCTGACACATTAAACAAAAAACCTGGTAAAGGAATAGAAGACGCTTTCACAGGGGACACAGTATTAGTTCCAGATGAAAACTACTATGACAGACAGTCTACCGTAGAATTACAGTCAGCATTAAACATGCCTTTAGGTGAAGAAACTTTCTATGACGCAGATGGTAATGAAAGAACAAGAGATGCGTGGGTTCCCAATTATGATTTCCAAAATACAGGACTATACAACATATCTAAATTCTTAAGAAGAGATATTGATGTAAGAGAAGACACCATAAGAGTTGTACAAGCTTATTGGAGGTCTTGGGATAAGATAGGTCTAATATATAGAGAAAATGAATCAGGTATAACGAGTTTAGATTGGGTTACAGATGAACTAGACCAAGAGTTCTTAAAAGAATTCGACATAAATAAAGTAACTAATAAAAGTTTACAAGAATTTATTAACGAGCACGACAACGGTACATTAGAGCCAAACAGTATAGTATGGACGTATGCACCTAGAGTATGGAAAGGAGTAAAAGCTGCAGGAACCAACTCAATACTTAAAAAAGATTTATATTTAGAAGTAGAACCAATGCCTTTACAGATTAAAGGAGGAGAATCTAATATATATGATGTTAAACTTCCTGTAACAGGTATTATAACAAACTCAGAGGCTAAAAAAATAAGACCTTACCAAGTAGAATACAATTATCAAATGAACCTCATGCACTCGCTAACAGAGAAAGAAATAGGTATATTTTGGTTATTTGATATAAGCTTGCTTCCTTCGGAGTTTGATGGTATGGGAGATGCAAGAGAAATTTTACTTAACGTAACTGACATGGCTAGAGATGTAGGCCTTGTACCTTTAGATATGTCCAAACAGAATATGAGAGGACGTTCAGGCCAACAGTTCAACTCAATGATGGCACAAGATATATCCTTTGTCCCACAGATACAACAAAAAATGCAATTAGCTGAATACTATAAAAGCTTGGCGTTGGAACAAATTGGTATCACTAACCAAGATATGAAAACACCTTCTGAGTATGCAACAGCAGAAGGAATAAAACTAGGTCAACAAAACTCTTTCTCTCAAATAGAGCATATCTTTGAGAAGATGGACAACTCTAGGTTAAAAGATTTAGAAATAGGTTTAGCTATAACACAACACTGTCAAGTAGACGAAAAAGATATAAGTTTAGGGTTTACAAGTTCTGATGAAGAGATAGCTTTAGTAAGAGAAGTGTTTAGTGATGATAACTTTCATTTAAGACAATTTGGACTGCTACCAGTGGCCGACTCTAAAAGAAAGAAAGAGCTAGAACAGTTCAAAAGTTACCTATTAAGCAATAATGCTATACAAAATGATTTATCTGATATAGCAGAAGTAATTACATCTGACAGCTTTTCCAAAGTAAACGGAATACTAAAAGAATCCCAAAGACAAAGGCTACAACAAGACGAAATAAAACGAAATCACGAAAAAGACTTAGTAGACAGAAATAATCAAGCTGAAGCAGAAAGAACACAAAAAGAAAGACAATACCAACTAACAAAACAAAAAGAAGAGCTTGATAATAGGCTAGAGGTGGCGCATATTCAAACAGTAGGAAGAGTCAAAGATAGGAATGAAGAAAATGGAGACTCTGAAGCCGTGGATAAAGTAGCATCACAGTATCTCAAAGATGAAGCTAAAAGTCAAAACGAAGTTAAAAAAATAGAGCTTAAAGAGCAAGATCAAAACCAGAAAAATGAAGTAGCTATAGGTAATCTTAAAGCTAAAATGGAAGAGTTAAGAATAAAAAGAGAAAACAACCAAATAAAAAGAGAAGCTATAAGAGCCAAAACATTTGGCGATGTAGTAAATAAAAATTAAATATTTTTTAACATGACAAGTTAAAATTTTATTAATTTGTGATAACGAAACAATAACTATATATTTGTACCAACAATGGCAAGACTAGAAAACCAAGAAGAACAAGGAGCAGGATTTTATGATTTCTCAGAATTAATGGGAGAAACGGAAAGTCAAGAGGAAGAAGTAAGAGACTTAGACTTACCTGAACCAGAAAAAGAGGAAAAAGAAGAGGAAGAAGATATTGAAGAAGGAGCAGATGAAGAATTAGTCGAAGACAATAATTCTAAAAAAGAGACTCCTGATGAAGTTGAGGAAGAAGAAGAGTTCAAAAAAGAAAGACCTTCAAGTCAAAATAATTATTCTTCATTAGCTAAAAAATACATAGAATTAGGTACTTGGAAAGATGCTGAAGTTGAAATAGACGGAGAATCAGTAACACTTTCAGAATTAGAAGACCTAGACGAAGAAACGTTCTTAGAAATAGTTAAAGCTCAAGATAAAGAAAAAAACACCGAAATAGATAAGAATTTCATCAACAAAGAGGATTTAGATGATATCTCCTTAAAGATTATTGAAATTTCTAAGAATGGTGGAGACATAAAAGATGTTTTAAAAGCAAAAGAAACATACATTGACAACCTCAACACTTACAATCTTGAAGATGAAATGCATCAAGAGGATTTAGTTAGACAGATGTATAGGTTGGACAACCCAAAAATATCTGACAAGCAAATAGACAGACTAGTCGAAGCGGATAAAGTAGATTTGGAATTAGACGCTAAAGCTAGAGATTTTGCAGATAACCTCAAGAAATCTTATCACAGTATGTTAGATAAGAAAAAAGAGGAAGCTTCCAAATTAAGAGAGCAAGAACAGCAAAATAGAAAAACTCTTAGAAAAGACTTAAGAGAGCACTTAACTAACTTGGGTATCAAGAACGATTCAGCTTTAAGACCTTTATTAGACTCTGTAACAAAAGAAACAGAGAATGGCTTTACTGTAGATAATCAGTTTAGAGAAATGAAACAAAATCCAGAGGAACTAGCTGAATTTTTACTTTGGAAAAATAATAGAGAAGACTATAATAAGCTGATAAGCGAGAAACAGACTTCTAAATCTAAAAAAGACACTTTGGTCAAACTAAAAATTGCGAGAGGTAAACACACAGAAGGCAAAAAGGCAAGTAGTAAAAAAGTCAATCCTTCTGAAGATTTAAGTAAAGAACTAAAATTTCTATAAAAATAATCACTACTAATATTTAAATAAATAAAAATGACTCTACAATCAAAAGGAATCCCTACTATAAGAAATGGCAATCAAGCCATTGCTTTTATGAAAGGAAAAGAGGTGTCAAAGCATTTCCAAGGATATATGGACAATGCTTCCCTTCGTACATGGTATGAAGAAGACCCAAACAACAACCACTTAGGTTTAATGTCTTTCTGGAATCAGCAAGATAGAGAAAAGAAACCTACTAGTTTGTTCGACGAATTGCTGACTTCTAAGTCCGTAATTGAAGTAAGTGGACAAGAAGGCAGATTTACCTATTCTATTCCTATCAAGGAGCGAAAAGGTATCTATACAGAAACTGACATGTCAGCTCAAGATGTTCCAGGTATAGACGGAAGTATTTTTTATATTACTTTAAACAGAGAGTTTGCACCAGGTACAGTACTTACTTATGATGATTTTGATGGACAACAAATTGTTGTTTCTGAAGAAGAAGACGTATTACCAACAGGTACAGGTTACAAACACCCTGTAGTATTAAACACACAAAACAAATCTGATTTCTTTGATTCAGCTCTTTTAGGAAGAGGTATTGAATATTTTGAAGTTGGTCATGGAGTATCTGAATATGGTACTAAGTTTGCACAAGTCCAAATGCCAGATGCACCAGGTTCAATGAAATTTGAATTCAGACTAGGTTCTGCTATTGGTGTAGAAAGTTATGTTACAGCAAAAGCTGCTTCAGCTTCTATGGCTGATGGAATAATTACTGCAGGAACCAAAGAATACATGAACAAGGTAAAGCAAGAAATGGACTCAAACGGTTATGGTGAGTTTGCTGTACGTATGGATTTAGATTCTAACGGAGCTCCACTAAGAGAGACTGCTAATATCGGCCTAACAATGGAGCACCTAACTGAAAAGTATTTACATAAATTGTTAGGGACAAAACTTATGTTCCAAAGCGCAGGGGAAATAAAAACTACAAATGGTGTACTAAGATTCAACGAAGGTCTTTGGAAACAAGCACGTAGAGGACGTATCATTGAGTATGGAAAACCAGGCGGAATTACTCGTCAACATATTAGAGAAGCTGTTGAGTATGTGTTCAGAACTAAGCCTGATATGCAGTTTGAAAACAGAAGAGTTAAGTTCAAGTGTGGTATGGAAGCATTCTACAATGTGCTTAAAATTTTCAAAGAAGAAGTTAACGCACAAGTATCAAACTTAGCGTCACTATTAGGAGCAGACAGAGTTCTTTCTAGCAATCCAGTTTCAGGAGACCTGCGTAACCTAAAACTAGAGGCAGTAAGATTTACAGATGTATATATCGGAGAAATAGGTCAAGTTGAAATCGAACATGACCCTTCTCTAGACTTCGGTTTAAGAGGTGATAGATTTGAAAGAGGCATGCAACCACACGGTAGAGCCCACACAACTCACACAATGGTTATTTGGGATGTAACTAACCAATCTTATTCTAACAACATGTCAGAGATTCCTCAAGGCGCTAATCTTGTAGAAGGTGGAAACGCTAACTCTAGTATGTTCTTAGTTAAGCCTGAAG
>Ga0208412_1001381_pt1 | contig 9986 bp, 9 predicted proteins | sample AntDeeMetag02WF4_FD_184758 | JGI IMG/M metagenome (GOLD analysis project Ga0208412, IMG submission 184758) | Saline lake microbial communities from Deep Lake, Antarctica - Antarctic Deep Lake Metagenome 02WF4 (SPAdes) (version 2) | ecosystem: Environmental > Aquatic > Non-marine Saline and... | reverse complement strand
TGCCCAGGTTCTCTTCTTCAACCCAGATCTGCAGCGTGACCTCCCGCCCGTTCATGGTCGTGAAATGATCCTCAACGCACGCCAGATCACCGGCCACCAGCGCGAAGAGATACGCCGGCTTGGGATGCGGATCCTCCCAGGTGACAAAATGGCGCCCGCCTTCAAGCTCGCCGCGCTCCACGGGGTTGCCGTTGGCCAGCAGCACCGGCTCGCGGGTGGCGTCGCCAATCACGGTGACGCGAAACACCGCCATCACATCGGGACGGTCGGGGTAAAAGGTAATCCGGCGAAAGCCTTCGGCTTCGCACTGGGTACAAAACATGCCGCTCGACTGATACAGCCCTTCAAGTGCGGTGTTCTCTTCTGGCGCGAGGCGCACGCGCGTCGCAAGCGTAAACGCAGCCGGCACGTTGGCAACGGTCAGCCCCTTGTCATCGTGCTGGTAGGCGCTTTCAGCAAGCGGCTCGTCGTCAAGCAAGAGAGACTCAAGGGTAAGCTGCTCGCCATTGAGAAACAGCGGCGCGTTCGGCGCGGCTTCAGGATGACGCTCGATGGTGAGGCGCGCCTCGACGCGGGTGCTGGCGGGGTCAAGGTCAAACGTCAGCTCGGTATGGGTCACGCGATAGGCGGGCGGCTGATAGTCGCTTAAATGAACCGGCTGCGGTTTTGACATGGCGTATGACTCCTTGTTGGCACCGGCTCAAGAATAGCCGATGTCAATGCAGAAAATGTGGAAAGACGCCGCCGCAAACGGCAGCGGCGCTATTTAATCTCGCAGGCTTGTCGCAAGCGTTAGCTACGAAAGCCAGTCATGAAAGCGTATCGAAAACGTTAGTCACGAAAGTTATCAAACTGCAGCGGCATATCGGGACCTTCTTCGCTGCGCAAAAGCGCCATGACGCCCTGCAGGTCGTCGCGCTTCTTGCCGGTCACGCGGACTTTTTCGCCTTGAATCTGCGCCTGTACCTTGGCCTTGCTCGCCTTGATGCGCTTGACGATATCTTTGGCGTCGGCCTGCTCGAGCCCCTGTTTGAGCGCTACCGTTTGGCGCGCCTTGACGCCGGCAAGCTCGGGCTCTTCTTCGTCCATGCAGCGCGCATCAATACCGCGGGCAATCAGCCGACCGCGAAGCATTTCCAGCATTTGTTGGAGCTGAAAATCCACCTCGGCTTCCAGCTGCACTTTTTCACCCTCCAGGGTGAAGGTGGCGTCAACGCCCCTGAAATCAAAGCGGGTTTGTACTTCACGATTCGCCTGATCGACGGCGTTGGTCGCTTCATGACTGTCAAATTCGGACACAATATCAAACGAGGGCATAGACACTTCCTAAAAAAATAGCCACTTCCTGAAAAGATATGACCCCATATTCTAGAGCAGCCACCCCGCTGCCTGCCAATTTGTTTAGCCAACTAGCAAAATGCGCGGCGACTTTCGGCGATCGGTCTCTATTATACAAGCCTTATTCAACGGCGTTGGCATTGCCCGCCCGATCGCTTAGGCTACGCCGCCAACCCCTTTCTTTGTCTGATACCGGCCCAAATACCCCGAACACATATCCAGAACAACAGGAGACACCATGAGCGATCGCGATACGCGCCACCAAGCATCCATGCAAAAGCTGAAGGCGCACGTGGATGAAAAAGTGGCCAACGCCACCGAACAGCGCGGCCTGATACTCATCAATACCGGTAACGGTAAGGGTAAAACGACCGCCGCCTGGGGCACCGTGACGCGCGCATTGGGCTACGGCTACAAGGTTGGCGTAGTGCAGTTCATCAAAGGACTCTGGGAGTGCGGCGAGCGCAACCGCCTGGAAGACGACCCCAACCTGGACATCGCCATTATGGCCACGGGTTTTACCTGGGACACCCAGAACCGCGAAGCAGACACCCAAGCCTGCCAGGCAGTCTGGGCCGACGCTGAGCGCATGCTTGCTGATCCCGACGTCTATCTCGTGGTGCTCGACGAGATCACCTACATGCTCAAATTCGGCTATCTCGACATCGACACCGTCAAACGCGCGCTAGAAAACCGTCCGCACGAGCAAACCGTGGTGATTACCGGGCGCAACGCCCACCGCGATTTGGTCGCCATGGCCGACACCGTGACCGAGATGCAGGAGGTTCGCCACGCCTTCAGCAGCGGCCTTCAAGCGCGCCGCGGCATCGATTTTTAAGCGTCGTCTGGCAGTCCGTCTCTGGCAAACAGCCAGCCTCAGTAGAGGCTGGCTGTTTTAGTGCTACTGATCGGTGCTCGGATCAATCGTCAAACGGGTTGCGCAGCACGATGGTTTCCATGCGGTCAGGGCCAGTGGAAATCATGTCGATGCTGGTGCCGATCTCTGCTTCAAGAAAGCTGATGTAGGCGCGCGCATTAGCCGGCAGTTTATCGATGCTCTTCACCCCGATGGTCGATTCCGTCCAGCCCGGCAGATCCTTGTACAGCGGCTCGATGGCCTCGTAACCCTCGGAGTCCACCGGGTTATTCATTACCTCGCCGTCTTTGCTGCGATAGCCCACGCATACGCGGATGTTTTCCAGCCCGTCGAGCACGTCGAGCTTGGTCAGGCAGAGCCCCGAAATCGAGTTGACCTGCACGGAGTGGCGCAGTGCCACGGCGTCAAACCAGCCGCAACGCCGCGCGCGGCCCGTAGTCGCGCCAAACTCGTGACCTTTTTCCGCCAGATGGCGGCCGTGGTCGTCAAACAGCTCGGTAGGGAACGGCCCTGAGCCAACGCGCGTGGTGTAGGCCTTGGTAATGCCCAACACGTAATCCAGAAACAGCGGCCCCACGCCCGAACCGGTGGCGGTACCGCCGGCCGTGGTGTTGGAGCTGGTCACGTAGGGGTAGGTGCCGTGGTCGATGTCCAACAGCGATCCCTGCGCGCCTTCGAACAGGATATTCTCACCGTTTTTACGATACGCGTGCACCATGTCCACGGTGTCGCACACCATGGGGCGCAGCTCTTCGGCCAGTTCCATGGCGCTGTCTAGCACCTCTTGGAAATCCACCGCCGGCTCGCCGTGGTAACGGGTCAGCACGAAGTTGTGGTAATCGAGCACTTCGCCCAGCTTGGCGGCAAAGCGCTCGCGGTGGAGCATGTCGCCCAGCCGCAGCCCGCGACGCGCGACCTTGTCTTCGTAGGCCGGGCCAATGCCGCGGCCGGTGGTGCCGATCTTGGCCACGCCGCGGGCTTTTTCACGCGCCTGATCCAGACGCACGTGATACGGCAGAATCAGCGGGCAAGCCGGCGACAGGCTCAGACGCTTGCGTACCGGTACGCCCTTGGCTTCCAGTTCGCGGATTTCTTTGATCAGTGCCTCGGGTGATAGCACCACGCCGTTGCCGATCACGCAGGCCTTGTCCTCACGCAGGATGCCCGAAGGAATCAGGTGCAGTACCGTTTTTTCACCGTCGATCACCAGCGTATGGCCGGCATTGTGGCCGCCCTGAAAGCGAACCACGGCCGACGCCGACTCGGTGAGCAGGTCAACAATCTTGCCCTTACCTTCGTCACCCCACTGGGTGCCCAGTACTACGACATTCTTACCCATTATGCACTCGTCTCTTGTGTCAGGGCCGTTGGCTGCCAACGACCGTCGATAAGCTCAAGCCTGCGGTCACAGCCGTGGTCCGCAGGCCCGGTACGCTGTCCTGGCAGCGCCTGTATCACCCGTTCGCCTTGCTGGCGCAGCACCGTAACGACGTCGCGCAGGGTATCATCGGCATCTGCCGGCGCCAGAATGGCGCCCCGCCGTGGCGTTGCGCTGGCAAGCGTTGCCAGCTGCTTCAAATCCATGGAAAACCCGGTGGCCGGCCGGGCGCGGCCAAACGCGCGGCCGGTATCATCATAGCGCCCGCCCTTGGCCAGCGCGTGGCCAAAGCCCGGCACATAGGCGGCAAACATCATGCCGGTGTGGTACTGGTAGCCGCGCAGCTCAGCCAGATCAAAGTACAACGGCACGTCAAAGCGTGCGCGCACGCCCCGCTGCAGCGCGTCCAGGTCATCAAGCGCGGCGGTTACCGTGGTCGGCGCGCCGGCAAACGCCGCGCGCGCCCGGCCCAGCACATCGGCATCGCCGTGCAGCTCGCCCAGTGCGATCAACATATCGGCAAGTGCCGGGTCAGACACGCTGCGCTGAACCTCACGGACGATCTGCGTGGGCGACTTCAGCGCCAGCGCGGCGAACAACGCACGCTCTTGATCGTCGTCAAGGGCGGCGGCCTCGACCAGACTGCGATAGATACCGATGTGTCCCAACGCCAGATGCATTTCATCAGCACCAGCGACGGCCAGACTTTCCAACGCCAGATGGATGATTTCACTGTCGGCATCTAGCCCCGCGTGACCAAATAATTCTACGCCCACCTGCACCGGGCTGCGCCCGCCCTGATACTGATCCGCACTGGCCCGCATGACGCTGGTGCAATAGCACAGCCGCACCGGTCCTTCGCGACGCAACGAGTGCGCATCCATCCGTGCCACCTGCGGCGTCACGTCTGCTGTGGCACCCATCATGCGGCCGGTCAGCTGATCAGTCAGTTTGAAGGTTTGTAAATCAAGATCGGTGCCGGTGCCGGTTAAAAGCGAGTCAAGAAACTCGGCGGGCGGCGGCATTACCTGGTCGTAACCCCAGCAGTGATAGAGGTCCAGCAGCGCACGACGAAGCTCTTCCATACGGCTTGCTTGCGGCGGCAGCACCTCATCCATGCCGTCGGGCAATAGCCAGCGGTCAGCGATGGTCATGTCAACAATCCTGCGAGACGACGGTGAAAGCCCCAACCGAGAATCCACCGACATATCGACAAATTCATCAACCTGAGGCCACAAAAAAACCGGGCGACGCCCGGTTAATAAAGTCTACCATGTTTAGCCGCCGGATGAACCCCGTCCATCCGGCAACGCCGCGCTTATTCTGCGCTGCTCCCGCTTGGCATGGCATTTTTCAGGTAGCGGAAAAACTCGCTATCAGGCTCAAGCACCATCAAGTTATCGCTGTTGGCGAAGCTTTTGCGATACGCGCTCAGACTGCGCCAAAAAGCAAAGAACTCGGCGTCCTGTTCGTAGGCGTTAGAGTAAATCTGCGCCGCTTTAGCGTCACCTTCACCGCGTAGCGTTTCAGAACGCTCGTTCGCCTGAGCCAGCAATACCTGGCGGCGGCGGTCGGCATTAGCCTGAATCCGCTCGGCTTCCTCTTTACCCTGGGCGCGCCACTCACGGGCTTCACGCTCACGCTCCGAGCGCATACGCTCAAACACGGCGGCGGATACGTCCTCGGGCAAATCGATTCGCTTAATGCGGATATCACGAATGGCCACACCCAGCTCGTTACGCATAAGATCGTCGAGCTCCTTGCGCGGGCCGGTCATCAGGTCATCGCGTTTCTCAGCGATAATCTGCTGCAGCTTTAGCCGCCCGAACGCGTTACGCAGGCTTTCGTCCACGCGCGGCTGAATCAGGCGCGCGGCCATCATGTTGTCGCCCCCCGTGGCTTCATAGTAAAGCGTCGGGTCGATGACCTGCCACTGAACGTAAGAATCTACGATTACCGCTTTCTGCTCGCGGGTCAGGTAGCGGCTGGTGTCGGTGTCCAGCATTAATAGCCGCGTATCAAACTTGCGGATCGTCTGGGTGATCGGCACTTTGACATGCAGCCCTGGCTGAATACTTTCTTCTATCACCTCACCAAAGCGCAGCTTAACCGCACCTTCTGTTTCATCAACAACATAAAGCGTGCTGCTGACAAGCCAGGCGACGACGGCCAGACCGCCGACGATCAGCAGGGATCGTTTATTGATCATTTACCGGCCCTCCCTGCGGCTGGACGTTCTATTGCTGGAACTGTTACTGGAGCTGCTGCTGGAAGACGATGACGTCTGCGACGTGTTTTCCAGCACACGTGGATCCAGGTTGTCGTCGTTACGGCTGGACGAGGTGCCGCGCATCTTATCCAGCGGCAGATACATCAGCGGCGCATTGTCGCTAACATCCATCAGTACCTTAGGCGTAGAGCCAAACAGCTCTTCTATGGTTTCGATGTACATACGCTCGCGCATGATATCGGGCGACTTGCGATACTCGCCTAGCAGCGAGATAAAGCGGTTGGCCTGACCCTGGGCTTCGGCCACAACCGATTCGCGATAGCCCTGCCCCTGTTCGATAATACGCTGCGCCTGACCCTGGGCTTCAGGAATAATGGCGTTGGCGTAAGCGATACCTTTGTTGATGGTACGCTGACGGTCTTCGCGGGCACGGATGACGTCATCAAAGGCGTCAATAACCGGCCCCGGTGCCGACGTAGACTCAATGTTGATGGTCTGCAGCTGAACCCCGACTTCATACGTATCCAGGTAGGACTGCAGCCGACTGGCCACCGAGCTGCCCAGAATCTCACGCCCAAATGTCAGGATGTCGATCATGTCGGTGCCGCCCACTACGTGGCGCAGCGTTGAATCCAGCGCGTTTTCAAGCGACAGGCCAGGATCGCGCACGTTAAGAACGAAATCAGACGGATCAGAAACCCGGTACTGGGCAGAGATCTCCACTTTCACGATGTTCTCGTCGCGCGTCAGCATCGACTTTGTCTGAGTCAGCGAGCGGACCCGCGTAACGTTGACCATGCGCACGTCGTCAATCAGCGGCGGATTCCACTGCAGACCCGGCGTAACAGTTTCCTGAAACTTACCAAAACGTAGCACTACGCCACGCTCTGACTGGTCAACCAGATAAAAGCCCGAGGCCGCCCAGATGGCGAGCGCAACGATGAGCAAAAGCCCCGGCAAGGCAAAGACGTTGCGCGGCTTATTGCTGCCGCTGCCATTGCCATTACCGCTGCCACCGCGGCCTTTTTTGCTGCCACCAAACATGCCGTTGAGCTTTTTCTGAAACTTCTTCAACGCTTCGTCCAGATCCGGCGGCCCCCCGTTATTGTTATTGCCCCCATTGTTGCCTCCATTATTCCCCCCGCGGTTGCCGTCATCGCCGCCTTTGCGTCGACCACCGCTGCTCCACGGGTCGTGCTGGTCGCCACCACCAGGCTCATTCCAGGCCATACATCATCTCCATTAAGGTGTTCACCGGCACGCTACGTCGAGGCGTGTATACGCGACGCCGTGCTCCTTAATATTATTGCGGTTTACTATTCTTGACTTACCCTTTGCACTTTACCATTACTGCCAGATAAAACGCGTTGCTCTGCAGCCAGCGCGCAAACAGCGCGCCGTTTCAGGGCGGATTACTTACCAGTCAGCCGGCTGTTTAAGCCCCTCAGGCAAATAGGTATCGGCGCGCTCGCCAAGCTTTGCCATCAGCTGATTAAAGTCGCGCCTCGGTAGACGCACGTCAAGTACCGGGCGCCCTTCTTCGTCAAAATATTCGGCGCGCACGGCATTAAGCTCATGGAGACCGGCGCGCAGCTTGCCTTGCTCCGGGGCCAGCGTCAGCGGAAACTCTATCACGTCATCCGCCAGACGTTCGGTCAACGCCTGATACAGCAGATCCAGACCGCGGCCGTCCTGGGCGGAAAGCCAGACGACTTCAGGCATGCCGTTGCCGTCACGTTCGATGCGCGGCGCGCTATCCAGCCGGTCAATCTTGTTCATCACCTTGAGCATGGGCACACGGTCGGCGCCGATCTCGCTGAGCACGCCGTTAACCTGCTCGACGTTAAGCTCGCGATCAGGATCGGCCGCGTCAATCACATGCACCAGCAGCGAGGCGTCAACCGCCTCCTGCAGCGTGGCCTGAAACGCCTCTACCAGCTTGTGCGGCAGATGACGAATAAAGCCCACGGTGTCGGCCAAGACCACCGGCCCTACGTCGTCAACGTTAAGCCGGCGCAGGGTCGGGTCAAGCGTGGCAAACAGCTGGTCGGCGGCGTAAACTTCAGCGGCCGTCAACGCGTTGAACAGCGTCGACTTACCCGCGTTGGTATAGCCCACCAGCGAAATGCTGTTGATTTCAGCGCGCGCCCGCGCACGACGGCTCTGCTCGCGCTGCTTACGCACCTTGCTGAGCCGCTTGTGAATCGATTTGATACGGCCACGCAGCAGACGGCGGTCGGTTTCGAGCTGGGTTTCCCCGGGGCCGCGCAGGCCGATGCCGCCTTTTTGACGCTCGAGGTGTGTCCAGCCACGCACCAAGCGCGTTGACATGTATTCAAGCTGGGCCAGCTCGACCTGCAGCTTGCCTTCGTGCGTTCTCGCCCGCTGGGCAAAGATATCCAGAATCAGCCCGGTGCGATCGAGCACCCGGCACTGCAAATCTTGCTCCAGGTTACGCTGCTGGGACGGATTTAACCCGTGATTGAAGATAACCAGCTCGGCTTCGTGGGCCGCGAGCATGGCTCGCAGCTCTTCAAGCTTTCCCGAGCCGATAAAAGTGCGCGAATCGGGGCGCTTGCGGCTTGCTGTTAACAGCGTCGCCGACACCGCGCCGGCTGACCTGACAAGCTCAAGAAACTCGCCCGAATCTTCGCGGTCGAGCTCGTCTTGAAAATCAACGTGCACAAGCACGGCCGTTTCACCGGCGTCTGGGCGCTCAAAAAACAATCAACACCTCATGGGCTGGTCTGCGTATGTGGGCAATCAGGCCTCAGCGTCGCTTTCAGCGTCGCTTTCAGCGGCAGCGTCCGGTAGCGGCAGGCGCACGTTGCGCGACGGCACAACGGTAGAAATTGCATGCTTATACACCATCTGGCTGACGGTGTTGCGCAGCAGAATGACAAACTGATCAAAAGATTCAATCTGGCCCTGCAGCTTAATCCCGTTAACCAAAAAGATGGAAACCGGAATGCGCTCCTTGCGCAGAATGTTCAAGTACGGGTCTTGAAGGGACTGCCCTTTGGACATGGTGCTCTCCCTAAAACTGTCGTTGGAGTTGGTTATTAAAAGTGCGCCCGAGGCGCCCTGCAGTATCATTACCCGAAAGGCCGGATCGTGGCCGCTCGAAAACACTCGCTATAAAAGGGGTATCTTACGCTAAGCGTTGCGCTCACGCACGGCTTTCAAGAATGGTTTTCAAAGACGGCTTTTTTCGACCAGCATCAGCACCTTATCCAGCGCCTGAGGGGATAATGTATCCACCCAATGTACATCATTCCAGCGCCTAAGCCAGGTCAGCTGACGTTTGGCCAGCTGCCGCGTGGCAATAATCCCGCGTTCAAGCAGCGCCTGGTGGTCATACTCGCCTTCCAGATACGCCCACACCTGACGATAGCCTACGCTTTTCATTGACGGCAGATCAGCCGTCAGGTCACTACGCTTTTTGAGGGCGGCGACCTCATCAATCAACCCCTCGTCGAGCATCGCGCTAAAACGTCGGGCAATACGCTCGTGCAATACGTTCCGCCTTTCGGGGGCAAGGGCTATGGACAGCACCTGCCAGGGAAAGGTTTCCGACTGTTGTTCGGCCCAAAGCTCAGTCAGCGTGCACCCGCTTATTTCGAACACCTCAAGTGCGCGCAAAATGCGCTGCGGATCGTTGGGATGAAGGCGCTGCGCCGACACCGGATCCACCTCGGCAAGGCGGCGATGCAGCGCTAAAAGCCCGTCGCGCGCCTGCTCCGCCTGTAGGCGCTTGCGGATGGCCGGATTTGATGCCGGCAGGTTGGCTACGCCGTCAAGCAGCTGCTTGTAGTAAAGCATGGTACCGCCCGTCAGCAGCGGCGTTTTGCCCCGCGCGCTAATCTCGCGCATCTGCTCGAGCGCATCCTTACGAAAATCCGCCGCCGAGTAAGGGTCAGCCGGGTCGCGGATGTTGATCAGGCGGTGCGGCGCCCGGGCCAGTTCATCTGCGCTGGGTTTGGCGCTGCCGATATCCAGCCCCCGATACACCATCGCCGAGTCCACGCTGATGATTTCACACCCCAAACGCTCGTGTAGCGCTATCGCCGCGTCGGTTTTACCGGCGGCGGTGGGCCCCATTAAAAAAATGGCCGGCGGGCGTGAATCAATCATGGGCTTGGTTTACTCCTTATTAGCCGCTT
>Ga0208412_1001365_pt1 | contig 10054 bp, 4 predicted proteins | sample AntDeeMetag02WF4_FD_184758 | JGI IMG/M metagenome (GOLD analysis project Ga0208412, IMG submission 184758) | Saline lake microbial communities from Deep Lake, Antarctica - Antarctic Deep Lake Metagenome 02WF4 (SPAdes) (version 2) | ecosystem: Environmental > Aquatic > Non-marine Saline and... | reverse complement strand
TGGCTTGGTCGGCTATATTGTCTACTTCTATGGATCGTCCAGTATCCAAACTTTCTAAATAATCAGTTCTTAATGTACTCATTGTACCCCTCCATTAGCTATTGTCCAAAATGAATTAAGACCAATAGTGATTGTTTGACCTGCACCTACAGTCATCGTTGGGCCAAATGCCCAAGCGTTCTTATTCTCAGGAATAGTAACACTATTTTCAATGATAGGGTCATGCCAAGAAATAGGGCTGAAAGCACTGGCCTCTACCGGGACTTCCCCTGATAGTTGCTTCTGTATGTTGGCATCAGCAGCCCCGAACTCACTTCTTATGTTAGCGTCAGCAGCCCCGAACTCATCTCTTATGCTAGAGTCTTCCGACCTAAGCTCATCTCTTATGCTAGAGTCTTCCGACCTAAGCTCATCTCTTATGCTAGAGTCTTCCGACCTAAGCTCATCTCTTATGCTAGAGTCTTCCGACCTAAGCTCATCTCTTATGCTAGAGTCTTCTTGTTTTCTTTCAATAACCTCTGACTCTAGTGGTTCCTTGTACCTATCGTCACCTTCTCTAAAGTTTACAACAGAGTCAGGTACGCTCTGGTCAGAGTCTGTTACCTCTGCCTTGCCATTCACATAAAGGTTACCGTCTATTGTAGCATCCTCAATAAAACGGATAGCAGATTGGATAGTATATCCCTCTGGAAAGAAACCATCTAAGCTTTCATGAACAATATAAAGTAGCTGCAAGAAGCTATTGTTTAGTACCTCTTGCCCAAAGTTGTTTCCTCTTTTAAAATCTGCGTAGGGTACGTCCTTAGGCATTACCCTTCTTATTAAAACATTATCTTCTCCAGCAGGGGGAGCTACTGATAATTCAAGAGTGTTTGAACTGGTTAGAGAGAACGAGGCTAATGCCCCGTCCACAACCACTACCAAGTCTTCATCTCGAAAGTATCCCTCGTCTTGCCCCGTGAAGGAGAAGGTGAATGCTTTTTGAGTTCCGTTACCAGATCTCTTAACATAGCTAAAAGCCATTCTGACCTCCTCTCCTTAAGTTAATTCTTCTATAGTCCGGGTTAATCGTTAACCGTATTTGCTATGCCTAATGCAACACCTACGGCTGCTGTGTTCATTATAGGAGTTATGCCATAGATCTTTTTAAGCCCTTTCATTGCAGCTTCTGAATCACCAGAGCGAATACCAGACACAGTTCCTTGTACGCCCTTGGAACCCTGAGTTAAAACACCAGCAGCAGGCAAAGACTCAAGACCTGTTATTGGTCTAGCACCAGAGCGTGAACCGCTTGTACCGGAACCTCCAGTTAAGCCTACAGTAGCACCAAGCTCCATACCGAAACCAAGCAGACCTAAATGTGGACTCATGTTAGCGATACCCATTGCTACGTTTGCGGGTTCTGTGGCTCTTTTCCAGCTCTCCTCGAAATCATCTCCGTCTGCCTTCGCCTTGGCATAAGCACGACCGTAGTAAGAAGCAGCGGATAGACCTGTTCCCCACATAACCTTTTGAGCCATAGCGATTTTGTCACCACGGATACCTGCGACTACCTGACGCTCTATTGCAATCAACGAGAATGCCCTGAACTGAACTATAAGCTTGCCTATCTCTTTGCTCATCCAGAGAGGAGTGTCACCAACAAAGGACTTCTGCATGTGTCTGGCAAGCATTGAGTTGAATGCAGCACCCAGCTTATCTAGGAAAATCTCATCCAAGCCATCACCTGTGAAGATCTGTATCTGCTCCCCATCAACAGTGGCGTACTCCGGATTGTTTCTAATGTGATTGAACACAGTGTCTATCTCATCCGGGGATACACCTGCTCTCTCAAGGTTCTCATAATCCAGTTCCCTAGGTGTGATCTCACCATTAGCCATACGAACCAGCCGATCCTGCATACCTCTAAGTGCAAGGTCTTCAGATCCATGCTGGATTGAACGATAACCTGAGAGTAACTGTACCTTGTTACTAACAAAGCCATAAGCATTGTTGAATATCTTTTCAAAGGCACCCTGACCCGGCTCATCCATTGTATCAAGCAGGTAGTTGTTGTTCTTGATCCAAGCACCTCGCTGTCCGTATGCGCCAATAATCTTGTACATACCCTTAATATCTTCTGATTCTTCTATCTTACCGATAGCTGCGAAGTCTTTGAACTTAGTGTTACGCATAGTAGTACCAAGGCCATTGTTTACAATAGCGTTAGCGTTCTCACTGATACTAGCAGGCCCGTTCCAGCTAAGCCTAACAAGAGATGTGTACTTCCGGTTCATACGTAGACCTTTTAACCCAAACGGGATGTCACCTGAAGCTGTTGTGTCTAGGCTCTCTCCGTATATAAGACGAACAGAATCCATTAGCTGGTCTGCATCCTCACCCACCTCGTCTATCTGATCTTTGAGGGTAGCAATTTCTTCCTTAGTATCTCCTCTCTTAATAGCCAGCTCGATCTCGTTCTCCAAAAGGTTCTTAGCTTCTTTCTCGATGTTCTCGATGGTTGACTCTACCTCACCTCTGCTCTTAAAGCCTTGAGTCCCCATAGCTGCATCAGCACTGGCCTCTCTTGCGTACTTCATAGCGGTGTTCTGATCTGTATCAATAAGGTCTACCATACGAATGCCTTTGTGCATGTAGTCTATCTTAGCACCCAACGACAGCTTAGCTCTGTTGGATACCTGTTCAATAGCCCGTACATCACTAAAGCTTTCAAGGAACTCATCAATCTGTTCAGTAGGTACACCAAGGTCTTCAAGGTCAGCTCTCAATGCTACAATGTTTGATTCAGTTAGTACGCTCTTTACACCAGCTTGTCTTGATTTCACTGTAGAGTTAACAGCTCTTGCGTACTGAGCCTTAGCTACAATACGGGCTGACTTCTCATTGAGTTTTAACCTACCATTCATATAGGCACCAGTCATGGTCTCTATAACATCTTCTTTCGTATTGGCTCTGCTGGCCTTAAGTATCTTATTACCACTAGGGAGAACTGACCAATACTTAGGATCATGCTTGACGTTCTCAAATCCCTTAACACCATAACGCTTGCGGTACTTAAGAGACTCTTCTAGGATACTCTGTCTTGCTTCTGCTGCAATCTTGATATCCGGGTCATCACTACCACCACGAACCATAGCTAGTACAACTTCATTATCAAACTCTTTCATCTGGTCACCGATACCTAGGTGCATCTTCCAAGAGCTAACACCGTTCTTATTTGCCCAGCGTACCTTGGCTTCAAACTCACGACCACCTTCCTCATTAAGGATACGTGCCATGAATGTATCTTGATGGATAGCAGCAGGAACATGGCCCTTGCCAGCTAACTGCGGATCAGATAAGAGCATACGTGATATACCTCTTATAAGGTCGCTAGGGCTAATATCAAGTCTGCTATACAGAGACTTCAATCCAGTCACACCAAGTCCAGACACCCTACGTAGGTAATCTGCTCTAGGGGTCGCTGCACCGAACTGAGCTGCTTCAGCGGTCATCTCCTCTATACGACCATCCCCCGGCACATCATAGATGTCATCCATGGACTCAGAACCTTCAACACGCATAGCACCAGTGGAATCATCAGCGATCTTCTCAGCGGTTGTAGGTGTACGTACAGTGCCATCCTCGTTAACCCTAGGGGTACGCTCTGCTTCAAGAGCTGAACGCTCTTCCCGTAGCTTCCTCGCTGTCTCAGCCATCTCGCCTGATCTGCGTAGCTCAGCCCTGTTAAGCGGGGACATCTGTGCTTCCATGCTGTCAAGGAGTTTACCCTTAAGATGCTCTGGAACAACACCATTAGTTAGCCTGCTTATATCTGCCCATGCATCCCGAAGTGGTTGATCGGCCTTTAGCCTCTGGTCGATATCATCAGCCTTTGCTTTAACCTTGGCTATTCGTTCATCTATGCCACTCAGCTTCCCTTGACGCTCAGCAGCACGTCTTGCACGGATACGCTTAGTACCGCTGGGGTCAACAGCAGGAACCCTTGTGCGGCTCTCTTTGAGCTGGTTGAGCTGGTTTTCTAATTGAGATCTCTCTCTAAGTAGAACTTCCCGGTCACCTTTGCTCATTCGGTTCTTAGCAAGAGGCATCAATTCATCTACCAACTGCTGTCTACCGTCAATGTTACGAACACTTGTTATGCTGATAGCTTCCTCTATATCCTGAAGAGACCTATCAATCTCGTACATTCTAGTAATCTTCTGAAGATCCTCGTCTACCCGACGGCTTTCCTCAAAGGCTTCCCGGTACTTATCTGTTCTAGTTGGATCAATGTTAGCTTGTTTTCCATTCCTAATTCTTTTGAACCCAGAAACACCCAAAGGAATCGCACTAGATACGAGACCACCACCAACAGAACCAATGACAACATCTTCCCACCCTCTATTTGTATCTGTTTGTTTAAGTACACCCTCTACAGCGGCACCCTCTACGGCACCTAAGGCACCAGAAGATAATGTTCTTGATAACAAGGTGCCTCTGGCTAAAGAACCAAGGCCACCCGTTGCAAGGTATAATGGAAGTAGAGCCTCATCAGTCATACCTGCTGCCATCTGGTAAGCGAACCCTCGTATACCGGCATCACCTAACTGTTCAGCTCTTCTTCTGTTGTTGTTGATCTGATCTTTTCTTGCTTCGTAGTCCTCGTGATTAACAGCAGCAGCAAGAAGTTCCAGTTCATTATCTGTGAACTTTTTAGCATCTTGCATAAGCAAACTTTCTTTATCAGCTAAGAATGCCTCGTCCTCTTCAGCTCCACGTAGGTCAGCCACCCTCTCCATACCAGCACCCAAGGTTACATTCTCACGGGCTAGGCTCCATAACTCACCTGCTCCGAGGTCTGCTTCCTCAGCAGCCTCCATTTCTCTGATTCTCTCATCCCTCAGCGTACTGTAATCAGTAGAAAGAATGGGGGAGAAGGTAGTTCCAATGCTCTTGTCTTCCCGAGTAGGAGCTACGTTAGATGGGGACTGTGCTTCTACCTCTGCTGCCATCCCTTCCGGGGCAGGTTGTGCCCCTGTAACTGTACCTTGTGGAGCTACGGTAGCCTCCGAAGGTGAGCTGGCTGGGCTTCTACGCATAACACTATTGATCTCGTCTTCAGTTAAACCTGCTTCTCTTGCTTGCGCTATCAAACTATCTTGAAAAGCGGCACTGTTGTACGGTTTCTCCGCCATTATTCCTCCTGTCATCTCGCTTGTAGGTTATCTTCTTCTGGCAATCAATAAAAATGCGCCCTGCCATTCTTCTTCCTCGACTTGTTTATCTTATCTCTAAGTTGTAAATTCTCGAGAGCTTCCTGTACTCTCTTAGTATCTACAGCTTCCCGGTAACCAGTACCAAGCTCTCGCATTGTGGCAGGTCTATTGAGAAGAGGTGAACCTAACTTATCAACCGGCATTATCAATCCACCGCGTCTTGCTGTGAACTTAATGTCTTGCATAGACAAGTCATCTAGTGCTGAGTTCTCATCCATCTGTTCTAGGTTAGAGCCAACGAACCATTCAAAGGCTTGGTCTAGCTCATCAGGCCGAATCAAAAACTGGCCCTCGGCATCAGTTGCTTCCGCTAGGATACGTGATCTACTTCTGTTTATAGCAGATCCCGATGTCAACCTAGTGAAGTTACCCAAAGTTATCTCTGCGGCAGCAGCACCAACAGAGTCAGGATCAGTAGCACCGCTACCCATCAGAACACTAGCCTCTCTTGATGCCTCAGTTGACAACCAATTACGGATGTGATCTGGTGCTGCCTCGGAGTCTGTGAACCAAGCTGTTCCCCACTCCAGAAAACCTCTATCAAGGGCATCGTCTGCTGCATCTCTGGCATCAGATTTAGCTGTGGCCTGCTGCTCTGGTGTCAGATTGGTCTCACCGTGCGTTGCTGCCCAAGCTCTTCTCCAAGCTCTAGGATCTGGTTCCTCAGTCTCTCTCATGGCATTGTAGTTATTGATGAAAGCTCTGGTCTTGCTGTTAGCACCGTACAATGCGATGTCAGACTCATTCAGCTTAGGCAATATCTTGAGTGCTTTGTTAGCCCAATCAGGTACACCATCCTCATTTTGAAAGTCGGCAGGGTCGAGGGAGGATAAAGAAGAAAAGATCCTTTTAAACTCTGGAATCTCTACACCAGAAGCTCTGCTTATAGCAAGCTTTCTCTCAACTGCGTACTCGTGAGCTTCAGTTTGATCTAGCTCACCTGTCTCTACTAGCTGAGCTGTGTACTCATCTACACCTTGAGATACCCCAACTACTCCATCTCTTACCTCTTTGTTAGTCAGGTCTGGCCTAAGACCAACAGGCATAGAGTCTCCATCAGTTTGATTGCGCATGATGTCTTTCTGTACTTGAGTATTCCTCTCTTCGGCAGCAGCAATACTAGCCTGCTGTTGCTTGAGAGAGGAGACCCTTGCAGCAGATACAGAACCGGGATACCTTTCGTTAAGGTTGTCCAAGGCAGCTTTTGTTTGTTCCCAGCTTGCCTGCCTTTTTCTCCATGACATCTCAATATCACCACGGATGCTACCGATCTTAACAGCATTCTTCTGAGCTTCTTTTCTCTTGTAGATCTCTCTGGCTTGAGCCACCCTAGCGTCACTGGAAGCCCACTCTTGTTCCTCTATAGCAGACAAGATCCTGCCATCACCAACCTCAGCATCTCTACTCGCTGCATTGACGATAGTATTCCTGTACTCCTCAGGGGTAACTCCCAAGGCATCGGCCTCAGCATACAAGCTACCATCTTTACCGATAGCCTGTGAAAGCTCTTCAATACTACCAGCAGCTTCACGGTACTCTTCAATACTAGAACCTAAGGCATCTGTCCTAAGCCAAGCTTGATGTTTTTTCTGAGCTGCTGTTCTTATCTGGTGTAGCTGAACCTGAGACTCTTGCAGCCTATTACCAAGAGCCTTGGACAACTGATCATCTGGTTGGTACTGACTGATTAAACCAGAGTAAGCATCTCGTGTAGCTACCGCGTACTCATCATCAGTCATACCGGGGTTTTCCTGAACAGTCTTAGCAAGCTCAGAGTTTGTTTCAAGAACCTGATCACGCATGTTGATAACTTGATAGGATCGTATGCCAGCGTTGGTAGCATCGTCTGTAGGGTCTAGCCCCTGAATTGCTCTCTGCTGTTGTGTTACCTTATCAAGATCTATCTTAGCTTTCTCGCTGCGAACTGAGGAATCAACAGCCTGTTCAGAAAATTTCATCAGTCCAGAAACTACCCTAGCTGATTTAGTGGGTTGATTAAGGGCAGCTTGTGGTTCAACAAAAGTGTCTACAGTTTTAGACGATTGTGCTCTCCGCTGGTTCCTTGGAAGAGCCTCGATAGCCTCTCTTGATATTTTACCAGTAGCCATTACGTACCTCCTTTCAATGTTGCAGCCGGATCACCACCGTAACCTAGGCTTTCTTGTATGTCCTTGCCTTCCGCTAATCCCTGTACACCAGCTATACCTGTTTGTAGTCCTACCTCTGCCCAGCTTGGACGTTGAATCTTCCTGTTGTCAGTTCTCGCTGCTGTACCTACCCTGATCTGCTCAGCTTGGTTCCTGAAACCTTGGAGTTCAATATCTTGATTGGTTATGATGGTGTTCATATTACGACCTCGTTGTTGCCTGAGGTCACGAACCATACTGTCTACGCTGAGACCACTGGTGCCTGAGGCTGCTGCCATCAGACTAATCTTAGAACGCCTAGATGCGTACTCTCTTTGATTAGCCATAGACTCCTCAACAGCTCGTTGCCTAGAGTCTTTTTCTGCTCCTGACAACTGACTGTACTGGTCTTGCATAGAGTTCAAAGCGGATGCGTTCTTCTGCTTCCTCTGTGTTTCTGCTGCTTGCGCGGCGTTCCTGGCCTGTATACCCTGCATCATAGCAGAGCCAGCAGCCGTGACTGCTGTTATCGCCCCGGCGTTAGCCGCTATCCAAGCACCTGCTGCTGCTATAGCCATGCTTTCCTCCTAGTTAAAATCATACACGGCGTCCCCTTTGTGTGAACCTACCCCTCCACTCCATATCTCTTAGCTGGAAAGGTATGTGGCTGTCCGTGATTAGTTTGAATGTTATCTTCTCTGATTCTTGCCTGATAGGAAAGCTGTACTTACCCGGAAGGATAGGCGCAAAGCCAATGATATTACTGAATCCACCAATAACCCTGCTATTGAACTCGTAATTTCTTGTGACTCCCCACTCATTTTCAACAACAACTTGGGTTAGTCCTGTCTTATCATAGTTGATATTAACATCATTTATAATAAGCCTATCTGTGTCTATAACCTTACCAGCCCTATCTTTTATGAAAGGCATAGTTGGTTGGTAGACCATCTTGTATCTTATTCCACCAATGATAGAAACTTCAGACACGTCATCTGGCGCTATGTTCTCTTCTATAGATACTTGCTGTCCTGTCCTACTGAATGTAATTGTTACACCAGAATCAAAGCAGCCATCCCCTCGAACAAGAGCTAACTCTTCACCAGCATAACCATAGGGTATCTCAACATCCCACTGCCCATTGGTCTTAACGGCTGTTGCTTGAAACCTCCTGTCTAGCCTAGCAGAGAATGAAAGCCCATTATCATCGGGGTCTCCTGTTTCGATACGCTCAAGCTCAAGGTTACCCTCTCGGTTTATGAGGATGTAGATAGTATCATTGTCGTAAGCTATGTACTGTACCTCACCCTCGAAGATCCACTTACTCCATGAGGACTGAACTCTATCCTCACCTTGCCACAACCAGTTGTACACATAGACTTCACTAGGGTCTTCAGCTAATACAAGAAGCTGGTTCTTGTTTGTGCTGGTAGCGAGTTGCCTTGCTCTACCCAAAATGTATTCATCTACGTGGTCTGTTACTGGTCTAGCTCTCTTTGTATCTGTGAAGCTGTCAGTATAGAACTCCCGGATACCAGAGAATCTTCCGTAAGCAAAAGCAAAGAAGATAACATCGCCTGAGGCAACAGGTGGACACTCAGCAATATTCTCAAAGGTACTGGCGAACTGCAAAGTTGCGTTGCTCTTAGTGATAGGATCTCTTCCGCTTTGCAAGAACTGTCCGTTTCTACTGAAGAATACCCTGTCACCATCTAGGATAGCAGAGTTCTCAAGGAAGTTAACCTTATTGGTATCTGCGTACACATCAATAGGATCTGTATCTAGCGCAGTCCTTACTGTGCTCCTAAAGAAATCAAAGAACTGATTGCTTCGGCTATGTATAACAGACTCTCCTGCTGTCAATGACAACCTGTTTTGTAATGTGCCTATGCTAGTCAGGGGAACACCATCTTGTACAAAGGATGGCATCGGGTTACTCTCCTCTGTCCCAAAACCTCTCTCTTCCCAAGGCCCTTCCTTTATAATAAAGACAGCCTTACCCGCCTCAAACCTATCTCTTATAAGAACAACAGGCATAGTCAATACATCCAGACCTACACTCTGCTCAGGGCCTTGTGTCTCCACCCACCTTACAGTAGATCCAGAGTTCTCTGTTGCTACAAGCCAGTAGTTGTCATCACTATTGTTACCTTGACCAACCACCTCAACACGGTATCCCACGGGTGCGTAGACAGGTAGATCAGTTACTTGCTTAACCAAGTTCTTTACAACAAAGAGATCTCTGCCATCTGCACCGTCTGTAGTTGATATATCAAAGTCTGTGCTGTCAGTCTTTCTTACTAGGATAGTGTTACCTTCAAGAGTAAACTCGTATCCAACAATATCTCCTAGGTTGGTGCTATCTGTTGCTTCGTAATACTGGAACTGATCAACAAACTCCGTGCCTTGTTGTGTGGCCTGATTAACCTCTTGGTATACGGCCTCATAAGTTTTTCCATTTAGGAAAATGGTATTATCAGGAGTGCTTCGTGATGCATCAGTAAACTGTAGAGTATATATTCTGTCAACACTAGGATTTACATAGTTGTTATATAGCCTTTCAGCTACAACAGAAGTATCTACATCATTTATGTCTTCAGGTTCACTACCATCTGGTGTTGTATAAGACGAGATAGTTGTACCATTAAGGCTAATAGAATACGTCCTACC
>Ga0208412_1001364_pt1 | contig 10071 bp, 8 predicted proteins | sample AntDeeMetag02WF4_FD_184758 | JGI IMG/M metagenome (GOLD analysis project Ga0208412, IMG submission 184758) | Saline lake microbial communities from Deep Lake, Antarctica - Antarctic Deep Lake Metagenome 02WF4 (SPAdes) (version 2) | ecosystem: Environmental > Aquatic > Non-marine Saline and... | reverse complement strand
ACATCCCCGGGCTCGTAGCCGGCGACGGCGCGGGCCTCCGCTCGCAGGCGCATCTCGCGAGCGCCTTCGCGCTCAAGTTGCTCGGCACGCTTTGCGACAGCTTCGTAATCGGTGACGATCATCATTGGTCGCCCACCTCGACAGCACCGACGATCGCATCAGCCATCGTCTTGAACAGGTACTGCACTTCGAAGCCGCCGCGACGGTCAGCGATGTAGTCGATCCAGTCGTCGATCGTCTTCTCAACGTCCTTGAGGTCGTAGCGGAACGTGCGCTCGCCGTTCTCGATAACGTGAACGGACTCGTCGGTCGTCCGGTAGACGTGGTGTGCGCCCTCGTTGTCGATGCCGACGGAGATGTAGTTGGCGCGTGGGTCGGTGGTCTGTGCTTCCGAAACCGTTTCGTGGGTTCGCGGTTGAATACTCATTGTCCTTACCTTGGGACACAGGTCGGGTGCTGGAACACCCGGCCAAGAATCGGTTTTCCCGGCCACCCTGCGCCTCTACTCTATAGTAATGCACTTGCGCTTGTAAATGTTGCGGTTGTCAATAGCGGATGTATATAGACAGTCGAAATGCTTTCCCGTGAGGGCGTGGAACGTTGCACTTGTAAATGGCGGTGAGAAATCAGAGTGGTGTGGCGCTCACACCTGACGACCTGAACGACCTTGACAAGCAAATCGTCGAGTATCTCGCTACAGAGGGACGCGCCTCGCCGACGCTGTTCATGCGCGCGGAAGATATCGATACCTCGAGGCAGTGGGTCTCGAGCCGATTTACCCGACTAGCCGAGCATGACCATATCCGCGACCTGTACGATACGGGAATCTACGAGCTCGTGGAAGATCCTCGCGAGGTGAAAGATGAGTAGCATGGTGAAGACGATGATTCAAATGAGAATCCTGTTGCTGGGTTTTCGGTGAATGCTTCGACGGTCTCGGTGAATGAGTCAATCCAGTTCACAGACGAGTCAAGTGATAGTGATGGAAGTATTTCCAGCTGGAGCTGGGACTTCGGTGATGGCTTGAGTAGTACGGCGACTGATCCGGTTTACAGCTTCAGTGAGGCGGGGAATTATACTGTTGAGTTAGTTGTTGAGGATGATAAAGGTGCTACTGATTCCACGACTGAGTCAGTGACTGTGGAAGAGGAAAGCAGCAACGACGATGACGGCGGGGATGGTTCTGCTGGTGGAGGCGATATCAGCGATACAGACGACAGTGATGGGGATAATACGGATGTACCGGATGATGGCGATAATGAAGGAGAATTCACGGGGTCAGACAGGCTGTTGATCGTATTTGGTTTATTAGTCGCAGTTCTCTGGGAATTTGTCCTGTTCTATTAGTTACTGCGGTGTATCCGGCTATCACTGCGCAAGTAAAAAGAGTATCAAAAGATCAACTTTATAAATAGAGAGTGACAGAGAGCAAACGATAGCGGCACACGACCTCTCGGTAGCCACCAATGACAATATCTTCACAGGACCGAAGAACTGCAGAAGTCCAAATCGGGCAGTTCGGGGCTCAAGATGAGCTGACAGCGGATCTTCCGAACGTTCTTCAAAATATGCTTCATGAATTCTCGGATCGAGATGGTATGCCAGATGATCTCACCTTGAGTGAGAGACGAGCAAGGAAAATTTGCGACACCTGTAACACAGGGAACTATTCGCTTGATATTGCATCTCGATTAACAGCTGAGCTAAGCGATTACCCGTTCAAGGCATGCTATGAAGATAGCCTCATGATAGATGAGTTGAAGGCGATCACAGAAAATGACAACTGCTCGTTGCCTACAGTACAAGTTTCTCCCAGCTATTTTCAATACTGTCAAGGTTATTCTGTTCAAACCGATTCTCGAGGAAGCGGCAAAGACCTATATGTTCTTGTAATGAACGTGAACCACACCGAGGTACTGCTTTACGACCCATACCGGTTTCGGAACAAGGGCCGAGGGAATATGGAGCCAACCCAGATCGATAAAAATGATTTTGAGGATGCCTGGCTTGGTAAATACGAAGTAACGAGTACGCTATGGGTTGAGGGAACAGATCAACAGCGGATAACCCAATTCAGCACATGAGCCAATCAAGAATGGAGCCAGAGGTCGTTCACATCCCTCGTAGGGAGGAGCACCCCTTGGAAAACCTTATTGAACGAAAGCTGAAACAAATATATGGCTCAGGGACATACATATCCGACTACTACGAAACTGAGGACGGGAATCTGTCTATCAAAATTGGGAATTCCTTCCCCAAGGATGTGACCGACTGCAGACCAGGAGAAGAGCCAGTTATCAAATTCATTGACATCGATGGTATTGCAGAGCTGACTGGCGAGGAGGTGGATTCAAGGTACAAGATCCAGATCAAATCCCGAGATGAAGTGTCTGAAGGGCTTACTAGGGAGAAGCGGAAGCTGCGTGAGGATCTTGGTGATGCTATGGCGCGGGCGACTTACGATAAGATTGCTCAAACGCCGGCTGTAGAGAATCAGCTTAACCCGATAAAACAGATTCTTCGGTGGACAAGGCTGTATCATCCGGCATCTTTTGAGGATGTTAGAGATGCTCAGGACAAAGATGATGGGAAGACTCTACAGTACGTACGGACGTTAGAAACTCTGGGTTTCATCAGGTTTGATGGGAAGAAGTTGTATGCTGAGGATCCTCTCAACAAGTATGATCTTGACGACATTTCCACTAAGAAGTTCAATGAGAAAATACTTGGAGAGGTTGTTGAGCGCGGATACAAGCAGTTGAGTGAGCAGCTAGGCCTGAATATCCTGCGTCACTTGCCTAAATTTGCGAATGGGTACTATTTCGATGCGATCGAAAGGAATGATCCGGACCTTCATTTGGATCTTGATTCGATCCGGTCGAATATTGTTGATCTCTACGGCTATCAGTCGGGGCTGCATGATTGGGTGCTCCGTGACAAAATGGATGAGCTGGTTTCATTGAAGATCCTAAGTGAGGACGAGGACTATTACCATGCGAATGTGAAAACGTTTTACAAAGTAGCTGAAAGAACAGCGGTCTGAAGTTTTCTCTAGCTGGTTTGTTCTCCCAGTTCTTGGATGAAGAGTTCGATTTCACGGTCTGCAGGGGACATCTGGCGTAATGATTCTGGCGAGTCTGTGTCCTGTATGGTGTTAAGAAGGCATAATAGATTGTCTTCGGGTACTTCGTCTTCGAGATGGTGTCGGAATCGGTCGGGGTTTTGTTCCCGATGAACGGAAAGTTCGACAGCAGCGATCGCTAAATTCTTTGCAATGAGTTTATCGGTTTCGTATATTGAGGATAAGACAGAGAGTAGGCTCGATTGGAGTTCAGTAAGAATGTTGTGCTCTATTCCTTGTGCATCAGCGTTCTCTGTTTCAGAGGCTTGGAGTTTATTTATCAGGTTCACCAATATTGTGTCAATTCTGTTGATCGCATTTTTGCTGGTTCGGCGGCGGAGGCCCTTGCTGATTTCTTCGCGCTCTGTGATTGTTTTGAGGTTGTTGATAGTATGTGATAGGCCGCCTGAGACGACGTCTCTTCGTTCTCCAGAGAGGTAGTCGATGTAGTCTTGATCGACAGGGTCTGTTGTCGTTATGTCCTCGCAGATACGCAGTCTCGAGGAGAGAATTGGCTCGATCAGATTTGTCTCATCGGCATCTATAGCGGTTGAGACTAAGTCGCTGTATGATTCGAGAAGTTCAGGCTCGATATAGTCGATTTCGAATGCCTGTAAGTGGATAGAGGCGAGTTCGTCGAGCCGATTATTCACTGGTTCTGTGTGTCCTTCTTTGATCAGGAGGTTGGTGAGCCTTAGATGTGTAGCGTTAAGCAGTTCTATCCGTCCTTTTTCTCCGTTGGTCCCGATCTCGATGCATGTTCTCCAGTGTTCGAAGATGTAGGCGCATTGCTGGTTGATGTCGCTATTGTCTGTGATCTCGAGGTCTGTTTCTGTGTCTTCGTTTTCGGAGTTTGTGTCAGGATAGTTTTGGAGGAAGTCTGAGATCATATTGCTCATGTAGTAGATGGATTGACGTACTGTGAATTCGTCATCTCGGTTGGAAGAAGAGATCAGTACTTGTTCGATGGTGAGCAAGGGTGTGCGTTTTGGCGGTTCAATATTCTCTATTGTGGAGCGATTGAGCTCAGATTGGTCTTGGATCAAGCTCTCTGTGTCGGCATTATCAGCGGTTCGTCGTAGAATTGTTTCTGGAGCGACGAGATCTGCCATCACCTGTTGTATAGGTATTAGTGAGAGCAGGCATACAGTTGCGACTCCCACGGGGATACCAAGTGTTGTATTGAGATTGAGTCCATGCTGGAATAATGGGTTTGAGAGTGTTATTAGATGAAGTAGGTCCAATAGAATTGATGAGACATATAATAGTATGAGGCCGGTCAATATATTCGGTCTTCCAAACTGCTCCAAGGTCAGTGGACTGAATACATTAGCGTTAACTTGGAGACTGAGCAGGAACACTGAGATGACGATCGCTAAGAAGGATCCTTGGACTGTGGCCAGCAATATGAGTGCTCGGGCAGGGGTTTCAATGCCTCGAGCGATATAGGCAAAGAGAAGTCCGACAAGAGCGCCTGCGCCTAAAACTAATAAGAAATCAAGATGGTTATCGTCCATATTCGGTAATCTCACGCACATGTTGGCAAGATGGTTTCGGTTCTATAGAGAGTGATCAGAGAATCAGTGAGCGCCGGAGTTGGAAAGAACAGTATCTTTGAAATACAGCTGAGATTTAGTTTAGCTGGTATTGCTCAAGTGTTTCTTGCATGTCTGCGAACGCTCTTTGCGCTGTTTCTTCGCTGGTTGCCCCGGCAATGATCGTCTTACCTGAGGCGAAGATAAGCAGTACACAGCTTGCGTCTGTGGGGCGGTAGACTAGCCCGGGGAATTGTTCTGGCTCGTATTCTGTTTGCTCGAGCCCGAGGCCGATTGCGAGAGCTTCCAGGTTCTGGCTTTTTTCGAGGTCCGCTACGAAGACATAGTTCTGGATAGTGAATGAGGTGTTGGAGGTGTCTGAGGTCACACCCATCTCAGTGAGAAGGTTGAGAAACCGATCTCGGTACCGGTGTGCTTGCTCCCGGGATTCTGCACCTGTGACGATGTATTTCCCGGTACGGTAAATGGTGATGAGAGGTGTATCGTCACTGAATCGGAGGTAGACCCCAGGGTATTTGTCAGGGTCATAGTCAGCGATCGAGGAATCCAAGTCATCTACGAGCTGAGAAAGCTCTATTTCGACGTCGAGAGAACCAGATCCTACGACGTTGACAACATCCATATGGCGCATTTACCCTTGCTGCTTGACGGTTTCTTCTACGATCTCACTCTCTTCGTCAGTCAACTCGTACAGTTCATAGACTATCTCGTTGATTAGGTCATTTGTTCTGTCGATCTTTTGTTCCAATCCCTCGGAGTGATCCTTTACCTGAAGATAACTATCTAATCCACTCTCGATATCACTGATTTCGGGAAGCGTAAGCTTCCGCAGACGATCCACCAAGGAATTGGTCTTAGTTGCTGTCTCACGGAAGTTAGCAAACCCGCCTGCTTCGCTGATGGCTACCGGCACAAATCCTTCAATCAAATCTGCCTCAGTCTCAGAGAGATCGGTGATTTGTAGAGCCGGCTTGAGATCGGTTTCAGTGTATCCCCACTGGTCTGTCTCATAGTCACCTTCTTCTTGGTCTTCCGGCTTGTAGCGTGCGGTCAGCTGTATCTCGATAGAGGTAGGTGACTCACGGACTACTTTTACGGTTCCAACTTTGAGCTTTTCACGGTCCTCTGCTGTATCAGTTAAGATAGAGTCTGACGAGCCTGCTGGCGGTTGAGAGAGTCCGACCTCTGACAGCGTTTGGCCATCTGAGTAAGATCCAAGATGGTCGAGGAGTGAGAGATTGCAGTTTTGATACTGTGAATTGAGATCAGTTATTTCTTGAGCGAAATATGCGAGCAGGTCATGGATGACGTCAGTACTGTTCTCGTTGATGTGCTGTTCTACTAAGCTCAGTACTTCACTGGAGTCGCCCGTTTCTAACGCAGACTCGTAGGCGGAGATCGCATTTTCAAGTAGAGATTTGCGTTCAGCTTCAGGAGTGTTAAATTGGATTTCCCGAATGGGAAGCTGCTGGAAGTACTGCTTAGTGCAGGTGATATAGCCCCCTCGGAAGACATTGCTGATCGATTGTAGGCACATGAACAGCAGGTTCGAATTGATAAGTGAAAGGACATAAAGCTCAGAGTAGTCAGTATCCTCCACAAGGGAGATAGCGAACCCGCCGCTAGCCATGAGAATGTAATCGGATTGTGGTTCCGGATATTTCGAGAAGGAAGGCGAATCAGCGAGAAGCGGGATTAGCAGTTCTGCTTCATCATGGATACTCAGGTTCCGCGGTGCACTGTAGTCATACCAGTGCGAGTAATCTGCTCTATCCTCAAGCAGATCTCGGTTCTCTTCCAAATAGCTCCATGCCTGCGGATAGTTGGTAGAGAACTCGTCTTCAGGGATTAGATTGTAGTCTGAGTCATAAGGCCAGATCAATCGTTTGTCCTCAGGATCGGTGAACGTGTATTTTCCGAAGTCAGTAGAATGAATGGGTTTTCTCAGCACCTCCGATTCAATGTTGAACGTCTCGGATTTGGCGTCTGAGGTACAGACTGTGATACTGCTGTGTTGATCTTCCTTCTGTAGTTCGAAGACGCTATCGTCGCCAGAGCTGGTTCCTCGCCCGATCGCTGCAGCGATTTCTCCTAATGGCTGGGCCTTGCTTTCTGCCTTATCGATTATATTTTGGATCTCTCTACGGTGGAAGTTCCAGCTCTCACCAGAAAGCGATTCATTTTCGAAGGTATTTTTGCTCCATTTATCTGATTCTTCGAGTTCTCGAATAGTTCCAGGATCACTGTCGTCCCCAAGTTTCCAATGGAGGAATGGATCCTCTTGTTCTTGACCTTCTAAGAAGAGCAGTGTGGTGTATGTGGTTGCAGCACCTGCGAATACTTGGTTAGAGCCGAAGTCGACGATACCAGAGATCCGTTTGTTTATGGCTAGCCGCTTTCTGAGTTCTTCTCCGTAATCGACTTGGAACACTTTGTTGGGAATAATATATCCAAATTTGCCTTCGTTATCGAGTAGATCGACTCCTTTTTCGATAAATAGCACATATAAATCGTAGTTCCCGATCGCAGTTTCATAGACTGACTTGTAATAGCCAGTGAATTGCTTGGGCAGGCGCTGAATTGGCGAATATGGCGGGTTTCCGATTACGGCATCGAATCCTGCGCTATCTTGCTTTTCGCCATCTTCGTTAAAGAAGACCTCTGGGTACTCAAGTTCCCAGTGGAAGAAGGATTCATCATTGCCGTGGTCTTGAGCGGAGCGGAACCAGTCTTCTTCCTGGATTTCAGCCCACTGGTTTTCGTCTTCAATGGCGGAGGCCATTTGTTCGTAGGCGTCTTCGGGAACGTCCAGTCCGAATTGTTCGGCGGTATGTACGTTGGTGAGTTCGAATAGTCGCTGGTAGAGGGGATCTTCGCGGATGTTGTCGTAGATCTCTTCCATAGACTTGACGTCTTCCAGGGTTTCGTTGTCGATTTCGAGCAGTTCCTGCATCCGTTCCATCACGTGTTCTAAGGTGTCTTGGCGGACGCGTGCCCATGCCTGTGTAAGCGTGATCTGTCCGTCATCGTTGCCGGCAGGCGATCCGTTTGAGAGTACCTGTGTAACGTCAGAACCAACCAGCGAATTGCCTGCCTTCAGGTGGTGGTCGAGGAAAGCCAGCGGTCGATCAGCGGCAAGGGTGTCGAGCCACATCGACAGCTTTGCGAGTTCGACAGCCATCCCGTTCAGGTCGACCCCATAGATACACTCTTTGGCAATTTCACGGCGGATGTGCTGTTCGTCGAATGCAACACCCATCTCGGTCTCGACTTCGCGGACTTCGTGCATCACCTGCTCTGTGAGGTAGCCGGTTGCCCGAGTGAGGAAGTGGCCGCTCCCCATGGCAGGATCTAGAATCTTCAAATCGGTTACTCGGCGGAGGAACGGACCCAAGTACTCCTGAGTGCCTGGTTCGAATCCCTGGTCTATCAGATCCTCTCGTATCTCTTCGATCAGGGGATCTACTGTTTCCTCTACGATGTAGGTGACAACGTAGTCGGGCGTGTAGTATGCACCAGTCGCTTTGCGTTCGCCTTCATCGTTGACGACGTACAGACTGCCTTCGGAAACTGTTTCGACTGCGTCAGCTACCGTGACTTCTGTGGCAGGTTTCCAGACCTGTCCCCCGTCCTCTTCTACGGCTGCATAGTCTTCGGGAGCGATCCGGAACTGGTGTTCCAGCAGTCCTTCGTAGACACTCCCCAGGTGGCGGGTGTCCAGGTCGCCGTAATCCGCTAAGACGTACCGTCCTTCTTCGTTTTCAGTGGTGGACAGGCGGTAGATCACTTCGGCGAGGTGCTGGTTGCTGACCGAGTTTTCAGAGAGGAACTCGTGCTTCTCACGGTCGAACAGACCGCCATTGTATGGCGGGATCCCCAGGGATTCCTCACCCTTGTCGATCAGCTCGAACAGGTCCTCCAGCTGCCGCCACATTGTGGAGGTGTATTCGCTGTATTCGCTTTCGAATCCTTGATCCACTTCACCGATCGTGTCGTGGATGCCCAGCCGGAGCTGGTCAAGGCTGAAGTTTTCCTCGTACTCTTCTATGGCTTCTTGTTCTTCAGGGTGAATCAGGTTCCGGGATTCTGCGTATAGGACGAACATCAACCGGTACAGCAGCACGAGGGACTGCTCTTTCAACTCGTTCAGGGCTTCCGTGTCGTTGGGGTCGATGTCGAGATCGTTGGATTCGATGAAGCCGTGTCCAAGGACTCGTAGTGCTGTGAAGACGTTGTCCTGGAGGTCTTCCCCTAGTTCTTGGGATGCGGTCTCGCTTTCAGACCAAACTGTTTCAAGGAAGGTTGACCCGGCTGTTTCCCGGAATGCTTCTGGCCGGAAGAACGCATAGAAGTATTTGAACTGGTCTACGTCGCCTTGTTCAAGGAGTTCGGGAAGATCGACTTCGTAGTAGGTCTTTGTCTCGTAGTCTTTAGTGCCGTAGAGTCTCCATTTCCGTCCGTTAGTGAGGATACCCCATTCGATGTCCTTGACGTTCTCGAGGTAGTGTTTGATCTGGTGAGAGGCGTCTCTGTAGGGCCTTTGCTCGCTGAATCGGACGTTGAAATCGGCATCCCATTGTTTGGCTTCGACGACGCCAACGCCGTTGTTGAATAGATCTTTGGTGTTGTTGGTGTCAAGGTAGAGAGAAGCTGCGTCTCGGCGCTGTTCGTCGTTTTCGAAGAGAAGAATGTCGACGTATCCGTTGCCGTCTGGGAGTGTGGTTTCGACCTGAGTTCCGTACCCGAGGATGTTGAGAACTTCGTCGATCCAATTGTTGATGAGATCATCTTCTTTGTAGCCTTCGAAGAGGCTGCCTTCTAACTGGTAGAGGGTTTGAAGGTCTTCCATCACCTCTTCCGCTTCGGTATGGCAGTCCCACTCGGGCCGGTGTTTAATCCGTTCGTCAAGGTAGTGGGTTGAGAAGAGATTCGAGTTATGGTAAGGGCGTTCAGTGAGAGTAGCCTGGCTCATCCGTATTAGCCGTATCTACGTAATCGAAACATCATGTAATTACTGGAAACTCAGAACAAGAGCTTGTACGTCGGTCAGGTTTTGCAAGAGGTGAACCAGCACCGAAGCAGCTGTTTCTTAGGTTTAGAAAGTGCAGTTATCGCCGTATCTTCCGTTAAATTATAGTTGATACGAGTATAGGCCTACATAAGAGAAACGGCCTCGACCCTCAACGCCGGAACCACTCATCTCGCCTCTTTTACAGGCGGATCTCCGACAAAGGTGCTTAAAGCAGGCGATTTCCCCGTCTCTAAGTGGGAGTCAGCATGAACGACATCAAGCGCGGATATACGGATACGGGTTATCTGGTTGTCTTCGTTCGAGAAGTTCGTCTAACGTCTCGACAAGCGAATCAACTCCTTGGTCGGCATACCGGTCCCGCA
>Ga0208412_1001353_pt1 | contig 10104 bp, 13 predicted proteins | sample AntDeeMetag02WF4_FD_184758 | JGI IMG/M metagenome (GOLD analysis project Ga0208412, IMG submission 184758) | Saline lake microbial communities from Deep Lake, Antarctica - Antarctic Deep Lake Metagenome 02WF4 (SPAdes) (version 2) | ecosystem: Environmental > Aquatic > Non-marine Saline and... | reverse complement strand
TCCTCGTCAAGGCGGTTGACGAGAAAGTTAAGAAGCTGGTCCTCGTGGATCTCACCGTCTGCTTGTTTGGTTTTAGACACACCTTCAGCAAGCAGACGTTCTAACTAAGCGGCTTTGTGAAGTACTGAGCCTGCTTGTCGAGTTTACCTGTCTGTCGTTAGTTCTAAAAATAGATCTCATAGTTGCGTCGACAGCTCGTTGAAAAACCTAATGATAGCCGAAATCCTGTATTTGATGATATGAACAAGGATTCGTTGGGAACAACCTGTTCAGCGTTGAGGTAATGCTTGACTCAAATTTTGTGTAATCGAGTTATACGATAAACCGATTGAGCCGATTTAGATTTACAGGATACTGCACGGAATCGACCGATGTCGATATATTATCCAGTGGCCGCACAAACTGATTACTGATTCAATACAAATACCGTGTAGCATCGGGTACTACATCATATAGATTAATGTACTGGCTCTTCAGCAGGTGCGAGCATGTCGTCAATTTGCAAGATGAGGATGTTGTTAGAGTCGTCTCTGGCATCTAAGGTCCCCGTGATTCGGAGTTTTGACAGCGGCGTCGGGCCGACGATTATCTCGTCGCCTTCGTGGAAATCGCGTACTGATCCCTGTAAGTGAATCTCGGCGCGGCAGAGTTCCGGATGGTGAACACTCGAAAGGTCAATGCTCTCAACGTTGGCATTGTCGACTAGTTCGTCGCTATGGACCAGCGGCACTGCGGCGGCTTCGTCCATCTGGTCGACATCCAGTGCCTCGTAGGCGTTGGTGGTCGGTTTATACCCGCCTTTCGGGCCGGGGACACCCTCAACCAACTGGAGGGCCTTTAGGCTCTGCATCTGGTTGCGGATCGTTCCAGGGTTGCGATTCACCTCCTCGGCGATCTGTTCGCCTTTAACAGTGTCTTCTACCTGACGGTGGAGGTTTGTGAGTGCGGTAAGTATTGACTTCTGACTCGGTGTGAGTTCAATTGACGACATAAATTATATGAATAATCGACCGTGTATAAACCCGATGATAAATAAATTCACCATACGGCAAATCGAGTTGTTATACGAACCAATCGTCTCAGTTGCAACGTCCTCAATTCGCCGGTGGATTCGAGAAGCCGCCGAGCAGTTGGCCGACGACGGTGAGAGTGATCGATGGCGATCCGTCTCTAGTCACGATCTCCGCCGTAGCTGGGCCACCTACCACATCGTCGAGCGGGGCGTCGACGTGCGTACCATGATGTCGATTGGCGGGTGGTCGGACTACTCGGCTATTGAGCCGTATCTCGGGGAAGCAACCGAAGCGAAAATTGGGAGAAGTATGGCTGGGAAGTCGTGAGTCGGTCAGGTGAATAGATTGCTTTACTTAGAGGATCAATGCAGCACGGCTTCACTTTCATTCCATATCCAATCTACTGAATTATCTGTGCTACGCGAGGTGCGCATTAACTAGATCGTGTCTATCAATATACTCAATATCTGTCGTTACCCACCAGCTCAAATAGACCGTAGATATTTATTTAAAAAAGTGTCACACCATAATATGATTGATGTATTGATATCAAAGTTATTTCGAACCGATTGGAGCCGTTGGAATAGCAAATGGCTGGGACTGGGTGGTTCTATGACTCTCATCACCATTGGAGTGGTGGCAAATCTTTATTTGATAAACTATCACTCCGACCTGATGATTGTAAACTCGTTTTTCTTGCTTGGTTTCGCTCTATTTGTGGTGATTCCGGGCCTGGTTGGATTAGCAATAGTGGACGAATTTCTCCCGAATAACTCCTGATTTGTACTGACTGATTCAATTTCCCGTGATCAGGGGAATGATTAGTGCAAGACTCGCGTTCGCAGTCTTGCAGATACGTTCTGAATCACTCGGCTGGTAGCCACCCAACTACATGGGTTATCTGGGTTACCGTACTATGCTTCTCGGTCGCCAGCCACGCAAATAGCCAAGCAGATTCCTCCAGCAAGAGCGCTAAACGGGAGTGAAAGCGTCTGAAAAAGAAGCACTTCGGATGCACTTGGGACACCAGTAACGACCACCAACGCCGCATTGGGTGTGTTCTACGCCTATCTCACCTCGATACTCGTCTTACCTCGGCCATCGTCTGGGATCGTATTGAGAACCGATCCACCATGCTCTCACGGATTTCGTAACCGTCCACCGGAGCATATTCTCAACTCCTAATCTTACTGGAACTATCGCCACTGCTCTCAGTTTGGGTGCTGGATTCATTGCTGGTGTCCTGCTAACAATCGCAAGTGGTCGTGAATACACCGTTTGTGGTAAAGATGGATATATTGATCTGGCGTTCACAAAACGACCGCAGTTACAAATTAGGGCTGGGCCGGGGTATGATGAGGGCCCTAGTGATATTACAGATATTGCAACAGCTCCCGAAAGCCATATCGATGGTGAGTATGGTGATACTGCAGAAGGTCTCATTCAGGACTTTCCGTACGGAAAATAGACCTTAGCTGACCTCTATTTTTTGCAATATAAATGAAAGCAATATAAACACGGCGCCGAATCCAACGGCCACTGAAATCACACCTGCATCCCCATTACCAATATTGGCATACACTAATAATATCTTATTTGGTATGAGTATCAGTGTACTCCCGATAATTGTGTGGTTTGAGAAAAATTTCAGCTTGAAAATAAGGACTAGACATAGTGTTACAAGGGCTACTGACGCCAAAGTATAGGATGGTATAATATTTGCACGTCCTGACCAGACAAACAGTCCACCGATTGAAATAGATATGAGGCCAACAATTAGGACAGCAAGTGCTTTTTTATTCTTCATAGACAAATTAATTACTTGGCCTGTGGGATCGTCGTACAGTAGATTGCGAGTCTAACTATCTTCATTCCCATAAACAGGTTCTGTTCTGATTAAGATTATGGACGATAGTAAGCGCAATGGCCATATAATATAATCTAGGAAGCTCAACAAAATAGCTAGTATGGCACTGTATAGATAATCTCCTCAACTGGCGTCCGTCCATCAAGAGCTTGATGCGGTCGCTAAAAGTTATAGTATTGTGCAAACTGTATGAACCACTCGCGGACGCTCGACCGACTGCCCACCCACGAATTATGGAAGCGGTCAACCCTCATTTTGAGCGTGTGAAACCACTTTTCGATCAGGTTTCGCTCGACGTAGTCAAGCCGACCGCTCAGTCCTAATCGAGCAAGGGCAGTCTGGTAGCCGTAGCCATCGACGAGAAACACGGCCTCAGAGAGGTCGTGTTTCTCAGTCAGGCGATGAAGAAATGCTGCAGCCGGATCGGTTCCATGTCGTCCGAACAACTCGACATCGAGAATTAACTTTGTCTCGATGTCTATTGCAGCATACAACCAAGACCACTCGCCATTGATTTTGACAGCGGTCTCGTCAACGGCAACCCGCTTCGGCTGCGCCTCAGGCGGGTTGTGACCGCTGTCAGCCAGCTGATGTACCCACTGCCAGATCGCTTGGTGAGAGCGTTGAATACCCAATAGACGGAGAATCTCTTTTGTTTCTCTCAGTGAACAGCCGGCCGCGTGGAGCTGGACGCCGAACACTCTGACGGGTGTCGCCGTCCGCTCACGCTCCCAAGATTCTTGATAATCCGCCGCTAACGACTCGTTGAGCAGGTCTGCGAGCATTCTGGTCAATTAACTCAAGGACCTGTTCGCTTCTCAAACTGGCTTAATTAGACAGTGCTCGCCCGAACTTTGGAATCTACATTTGATGGCATTAGCGAGTGGCCTCTTTATATGTGAAGATGGGGCGTAGCCACTTGAACTTTGGAGTCTATAAAGGAACTCCAAAGTTCGATTTAGCGGTTAGCATAGCTTGATCACGGGGCGCGACCGACTAACCCAGTCTTAGACAGCTTGACGTGGAGATCAACGTTTCTTACAAGACGATCTACCGGCGCGTCCAGCGCCCGCAGGAAGCGCTGGACGCGCCTCAGCCACATCTCGAAGGGCCCGTTGAGATCGACGAGCTGTACGTGAAAGCCAGACTCAAAGGCCGCGAGCGCGACCAACCGTCGCGCTCGCGTGGTCTTGTCCGCGCGCGGGCGTGGAACATACGTTGGTGACAAGCCTCCTGTGTTTATTCTCGCTGATCGCGGCACCGGTGAGCGGTACGTGATCCCAACGAAAGCCGCCGATGAGTCGACGATTCGACTCCTGCTGGCTAACCGCCAACAGGAGTCGTCAACGGTCTATACTGACGGCTTTCGGGCGTATGAACCGCTTGAAGAGGATGACGGTGAGTACGTTGATGGAGACGTTCACGTGAACACCTGCGAGAGCCACAGATCGCTGGTACGATCCTGGCTCTCGCCCCATCGAGGTGTCTCGAAGGATAAACTCACGCCGTATCTTAGAGCGTTTCAGCTTCGCCGTGAAGTCTTTCGAAAACCAGGAGAAGCTTTAAAAAGCATCCTCGAAACTGCACTATGACTCACCAACAATCTCCGCCACAAGTGCGAATATAAAAGAACAGTGCAACTGTAACGATGACATCAACGACAGCTGCGATATAAACCCAAATTTAATTAGATGTCATTGAATAGTGTGTTACTATGGTAACAAATATTATCAAAATAGTTCGTCAATCGGAATACACTGGTGAGAACCGATGTGGGCCCTGCACAATACTGAACGTGGTTATTGCAGTAATCATAAGTATCGGTGCTTCTCGCAAATCGAAACGTATTGGAATCGTTTTGTTTGGCGTCTCAACTATGCTTATTTATCTTCGTGGGTATCTCATTCCAGGAACGCCATCGCTCACAAAACAGTATCTTCCCGCAGACGTGTTACGATGGTTCGGCAAAGAGCCAAAGCCAGATTTCGATACCGGACTTGGAACGAGTGACACTTCTGAAGTGAACTCAACCCATACTTCAGTATCTAACGAGACCAACTCCGATCAGGAGCCCGACTCAGAATTTGAACTTACAGCTGAACAGTACTTGCTCAGACAGAATGTTGTTGAACCCTGTGAAGAGGTCGACGATCTCTGTCTTACCTCTACGTTCGAAACCGCTTGGCTTGACGAAATCGATCAAATCGATTTCAACGCGATCACTGCTGAAGACGCAGCAAGCCTATTTGGTATCGACACAGACGATGAGCTAGAAATCGTTGAATTTGATGATGCACGAGTAATGAATCAAGGAAATACTCAGGTTGGTAAATGGCCATCGCATGCTGCGCTAGTCGCAGATGTAACTGCTGCTCACGTGCTAAATCAACAAGATTCTAACTGGGACCGATACAGTCCAGAACAAAAAGGACAGATTCTCACGAATATCCGGTTGTTCCTCGAAACATGTCCAACGAGTGGCGGATCTGTAAGCATGTCTGAAGAAACTGTTGAGTCATGTTGCCAGTCTCATGACATCTTTGCTGTTATATGTGATGACACTGGCGAACGACTCTTTGAATATCCTGTTGATGAACTCAAGATGTAGAAATTTAGGCTGAAACAGTTGAGACTACAGCACTGTTTAGTTAATCCAATTTGAGAAGCAAGCAGTTCGTGGTTTGAATTGTTGATGCTATCCCCAGTACTACTCAGAGAGTCGTTGGACACGACAGATCATGAATGTCGGGAGCAAGATCGGAAGGCGAATGCCTGTCAGGGCGTCCCCAGAAACGAAGTTTCTGGTGTGCAAACGAGACGTGTACGTCTCGTCAACGTTCGCCGTCCGGCTCCACACGACCGGTTGTTCACTTAGAGAAACACAAGAGATTCTCCGACTTTTGATATTCAACGGCCTCATCAGGCGATCTTTCAGTTGGTACATTGAGTAGCGGACACCGTTCCTGACCCGCCTGAAGCGCAGCCAAAGCGGGTCGCAGCAAACGAAATCGTTATTAAAACCAATGGAGTATGATGCTGAACCTTCGCCCGCCCTGTCCTTCGACGGGGAATGAATTGCTAAATTTATACATACGCGTTCACTAACTAGTTTGTGAATAGACGGAGTTTCCTTCGACGAGCAGGATGCCTCAGTACGGCACTGTTCGCTGGCTGTATTCAGCGAACAAAGACTAGCGACCCTCGACGATACGTAATCAACGCGACCGACATCTCCGAACAGACGCGGGAACGAATCGAGATTATTCATGACCTCCCGAAGCTTGACTTGGTCGTCGGTTACGTGGCGCCTGAACTGGTTGAGTCTGCTGCTACGTTCAGAGATAGCAAGTCGTTTCTCTCTCCTGAGATGCGTATCTATGTCGCCGGAAATGCCAATATATCTGGAGAAGACCTCTACGAACTCCAATGGGACAAAAAATCTCAGTCCGTCCGAGAATGTCACAAGGAGACGCGTGGAGGCGGAATCACTATCGGTATTGTCGGAACGGGGGTCATTGACAATCATCCGGATCTCGCTCCTGCCCTGAACAGTGCGAGATCGCGAAACGTGACGGAAGACTCCGGAGATCACACGCCGATCGGAGGTCGTTCACACGCGACACACGTCGCGGGGATCATTGCTGGTGCCGGACGAGACGGTGGTATCACGGGTGTAGCACCTGATGCGGAGGTTTTAGACTATCGCGTCACCACTCGACACGGTGTTCTCGCTGGTGACCTCCTCGCTGCGCTCGGATATGCCATTGAGGACGGCTGTGACGTTGTTAACGTGAGCCAGAACTGGTACCCGTACATGCCAGAGTCGGGCCACGACCTCCTTCTGGACGCACTGGAGAGGGTCGCAGCACGTGCTAAAATAGAGGGAACAAATGTTGTCTGTTCGGCAGGGAACAACGCTAAGCGGTTGTCGCCCGACTCACCTCCATTCGCTCTCCTCACTAATGTGGAGTCGTTTGTTACCGTGAGTGCAACAGCACCTACAGGGTACAACTGGCCAGCTATATCCTCGAACGAGACTGTTAGAGACTATCCAGTTGATCCATCCTCTGCGGTCGACGAGCCGGCGTGCACTCCGACGGCGTACACTAACTACGGGCAGGAAACCGTGACTGTTAGCGCGCCGGGCGGTGAGATTGATGAAAATGCTCTCGACAATTATCCTGGCGCACGGTACGATGGTATTCTCAGCACGTCGTTCTCGTACCAACCGAACAGCTCATCCGAAAAGCGCGTCCCGGGGTACGGTTGGGCAGATGGCACGAGTTTCGCTGCACCCCAAGTCACGGGAGCCCTTGCGCTCCTCCGGAGCAAGAACCCTGCACTTAGTTCCGAAGCGGCTCGCCTCCGTCTACGAGAGACTGCGAAAAAAAAAGACCCGTTGCAGTACCGGGGTGCCGGACATCTTGATCTCAAATCGTTGCTTTCGGTTCGGTAGGGAGGCCCTGTGGAAAACGTACAAGCATCCGTCCCTCCGATGATGTAAGATATTGCCAGCATCTATAGTCTGCGCGTGCGAGTGCTGACTTTCCATCGTCCACCTTCGAGTCAAGTGTCGACACAGTTTGATCCGACCCTAGCCAACAATTGTCCGAAGCTGTGAACGAATTATTCGTCCGATTCTGTTGAGTGCTTGGGGTACATCAACCACCACACAAAGAGGACAATAATAAATCCAAATAGCGAAGAAACATCAATGAAGTCAAATGTCGACCCGTCTCCCATAGCTGCGATAAAAAACTCAGCCCCGACTACTACACAGACGAACAGTAAAATAAACAGCGCGGTGTCTCGGAGAAACGATTGTGACTTCATAAGTAGTGAATTGAACCTCTAATTTAAAATTGTCACGGTTCCAACTGTAATGTCGGTATTCTTGGGTGCGTCGGCGGTGTTCAGATAAGCATTGAAAAGCGAGGCGTCACGTTTTTTGAGCGTTCATGCCAGAATCCGGACGCCTCAGCGAGAGTATTGGCCAAATCGAGTTAGATTTTGTGGAACGAGAAGCGACACCGGAGTTTCTAATGAAACTCAGTATCCAGCTGCATCTGTGTGGTCTCTCATTTTCAAAGACTGTTCGAGTTTTTGAGGTATTCGGTGTCAAACGCGCTCGATCAACGGTGCACAACTGGGTTCACAAGGCAGATCTACAGCCGGAGTCAGACAAGAATCCGGATCGCGTTGCGGTTGATGAGACAATGATCCAGCTCAATGATGAACAGTATTGGCTGTACGACGCAATCGATCCAGAAACAAACGAATTGCTACATACAAGTCTTGAACCAACCACAAATACGGTTAACGCTCAAACCTTTCTCGCTGAGATCGACGGGAAATACGATGTTTCTGACGCAATGTTTCTCGTTGATGGCTCACATTCATTACAAGCTGCGTGTCACCAAGCGGGCTACGATTTTAGATATGAAAAACATGGAAATCGGAATACGGTTGAACGTGTCTTTCGTGAGATAAGACGCCGAACTATCTGTTTCTCGAATTGTTTCAGCAACGCCACAGCAGAGACAGCTGACGACTGGATCAGCTCGCTCAGCTTTGCATGGAATCAGCTTATCTGAACACTACTGGTGCGTCAAGGGGATCAACTAATCTTCTCGAGCGCTATCGAATGGAGTTTACCTGAAATATGATCGATAAGATACCTGCTAGGAATCCCACGAATGAAAGGACGATGACGGCACTACTTATTATCTCTGGCGTCTCTTGGCTTGATATCTCCTCGAAGTAGATCAGGGCACTCGTTGATCCAAGTATCACAATAACCGTTGACCGAGCGATATTGTCTGATAATATACTCATTACGTTATCAATATCTATTCCCATACATATATTTGATAAATGAAATATATAAGTTTTTGGTTTTCATGTGCTGCGGGACATTCATTCACTGTTCGTACTTCGTAGCCGGTCTAAGAAATAAAAATATAATTTAACATTCATGAAAGAGGTTTTTATTCTTCAATGAGTGGTCGTCGCCAGTCCCGATGTGGGTAGGCGCAACCTGTTTGAAGACTTCACTTCAAAACCTTCTCCAACTGGATTAGACACGCAATAAAACGATGTTGGGAGGTCAGAATGAACGTGCGTGTGCCAGAATTTTTACTCATCGGTCGCAAAGTGAGCCAACCAAGGCTTTGGTGAACAATTACTGAGCTACAGCATCTGTCTTTGGCGAGGTAAACTCTCTGCGTTCAGTTCTCTTCATCTGTGAACTCTCGATTGCCCTTCATATGGGGGTGTCATAGAACGATTCTCATGGTGCAAATAAGAGGGCTGATCGTCGATTCGAGTGATACAAATCTTGTTTGAATTCGATTCACTCTCCAAATAAATCGCTGTACGGCGGGTGTGTAAACTGTTCTATGGCACCCTGTTCACATAGCTACCATTCAGCATTTAATCTAATTGGCCGTGACTCGGCATAACTCTCGAATCAACATTTAGCAAGTACTGGTTGTACGTGTAACGTTGTTTTTTCCTACTAGGAGCATCTCGTATCTGTAAGTGGAGAGCACCGCATTGTGACGGTTCTTACTTCTATAGAGGAAATTAAAATTATAAACCGTTCTCAGTATTGCGAGACTGCCCCTTACTGCGTATCTACAGAAAGAAATTACAAGCCCAAGACTGTGAATGTGTTTTCGTGCCCTACTAGCAGAAGTCGACTTCGTTTCTGCAGAAGTAGTAGCCACCGAAGTCACACGCGTAGTTGAATCCGACGTATGCAAGCGCCGCGCAGACGGGGGTGCAGACGGGCCAGCCTTTCCCGGTCAGTACACAAGCCTTCGCGCAACCAGCCGCACTTGTTGGGACATACGTCCCCAGGCAGATGGCATCATAAATCTGTTCACAAGTCGAACATGTGAAACTCCAAGAGGCGGAGAACGATCTATTAACTGTTTCTTCGTGGGTGACGATTACGTCGTTGCCGTCAAGTCCGAGGTACTTCGCGTAGAGGTTTTCACCGTCCACTTCGGTGTAAGTGGCCGTGACACCTCCGACAACTCGTCTAGGTCCGTCGTCGAGCATGTATAACTGCAGGAGCCCGCCCCGTTCCTCGTCTTCTCCTTGATCGCCTCCACCACGACCAACCCGTCCATGGGCAGTATGGCTCTGTTCAGCGTACCAGTCGACGCAATCGAAGGCTCAAAGACGACGAGACCGTCCTCGAACGACTTGAAGACCAAG
>Ga0208412_1001323_pt1 | contig 10300 bp, 8 predicted proteins | sample AntDeeMetag02WF4_FD_184758 | JGI IMG/M metagenome (GOLD analysis project Ga0208412, IMG submission 184758) | Saline lake microbial communities from Deep Lake, Antarctica - Antarctic Deep Lake Metagenome 02WF4 (SPAdes) (version 2) | ecosystem: Environmental > Aquatic > Non-marine Saline and... | reverse complement strand
CGATCGGTCTCGGATGAGACCTTTCTGTTCGTCAAACTCAAGGAGCATGTCCTCGATCGACTGTGAGGAGCTCTCGGCGTCCCTCGCAGACGATTGGTCGGTAGCGGTCACGTGCGGCGATGAGTCGTGTTGTGATGTGTGAGATTTCGTCGCACTCGAGAGATCGGTTTGAGCCCTCGTCTCATCCTCCGGAGACCCCGATTCAGTAGAGGGGTCATCGGAGTCGTCAGTACCCATAGAACGACCGATACAGGCTAGTATTAAAAAGGTTCCCCACCCCTATCGAAGTGTGATCTCCCGTTTTAGAATCTCGTTCGCTTTTATGAAGCCGATATCGGCAAATAAATGCTGAAAACACGTGGCGGCCGGCGATGTGTTTAGCCGACAACGGTCGAACACACACACCCCTCTATCGATGTGTTCGATGTCTTCGGTGGGTGGGGGGTGAGTCGAGGAACTCGGTCGAGTGGATCGCCGGGAGATGCCGAGAAACCACTTAGATCACGCAAGACATCGTCTGATAGAATCTCCTCGTTTCTCTGTTCTCCTCCTCTTCTTCTTCTTCTTTTCTAACAACAAACAACACACACACCCCTCTATCGATGTGTTCGATATGTTCGTTTACGCCAAATCTTGTTGGCGTGATCGCGCCAAAATCCCACCTACATTATTCAGCGCTATTCGACGCTATTTCCCCCTAATTCACCGTATAACGTCGCCTTCTCGGCTGATACCCACGAGTACCCGCCAACAAGCAACCGTCCCCTGACTGTTGTCCGGTCGACGCCAATGGTCGAACACATCGATAGAGGGGTGTGTGTCTCTAATTGGATCCGCCGATCTGGAATGAACACATCGATAGAGGGGTGTGTCATGGAGCGGGGTGTGTGGTATGAGGCGTGTGGTACGGACCGTCTCGAGTCAGTTCGTATCACTCGATCTCCTCCGATCGCCAGTGCTCTCGGCTGAAGTCGTGAGGTTCCACCTTGCAGGTCTGTGAGCTCCCTCTACTGTGTCAAGCAACACGTGCAGCAGTACGCAGCCTCGACCCACAGAAGTTTTCTGAAGCAACAACTCCCGGAGCAATCAACAACCAATGCTCACAGCGCAACCTGCTCGTCGAGATCTGCCTTCGACCTTGATCTCCGGCTCATCCCATAGCCGAAATCTCAGATACAAATCTTAGACATACACATTAGATCTGCATCTTAGGTTTGTGTCTTAGCTACTGAACTCGTTGCAGGCGGGGATACCGAGGATATTGAGTTCGTCACCGCTTCAAGCTTGTTCGGCACTTGGTGTGTCGTGCGTGTGGATATCTATCTCTCTTCGACGGGGGCGATCGGGTCGAGCTTTCCGCTCTCGATCATGTCGAGTGTCTCCGGGCGGCGTGACGACTGCAGTCCAAGCAAGCCGATGAACGACTCTGACTGTCGCGATGAACTACCCTAACTGCTGGGGAGCTTTTAAGAACTACTGCCGACGAACTGACCGTCGACGACACGCCTGAGTACTCCCGAAACGCCCGTTGGGAGACCACTGACGAGCAGGAAACCGACGAAAATAACTCCGAATCCGATCAGCGAGAGGGGCGACAGCGTCTCTCCAAGCAGGACCCAGCCCCCGACCGCGGAGACGACCGGGACGAAATAAAACAAGAGATTCGCCTGCGTCGCATCTGTCTCGTCGATGAGCGCGAAGTAAGCGAGATACGCGATCGCTCCCGAAAAGACGCCGACGTAGAGCAGCGCCGCGAGCGCGACCGGTGGCACCGAGAGTCCGGTGACGGATTCACCGGCTGAGAGGCTCAGACCGTGCGAGAGAGCGGCCGCCAGCGGGACGCCCCAGACAGTCCGCGCTGTGCTCGACATCGTCGACTCAGCGCGACGAATCACCACAGCACCGAGCGCACTCGTCACGGCGCCGCCGAACAGCAGCGGAATCCCGATCCCACCGCCGAGCAGCGCCGTCGAATCGGGATTCGCGACCAGCCCAACGCCGAGCAGCCCCAGCACCATTCCCGCCGAGCCGCGAACCGAAAGGCGGTCTTCCGAGAGCAGGACGGCGGCGAACACCGGCGTCAGTATCGGGTTCAGGCTGAAGACGACCGCGGCCACGCCGCTGGTCACGTCCTGTTGACCGACGAACAGCAGCGCGTTCGTCAGCCCGATGACGAGCACGCCCGTCGCGAGGATGCCGACGACGTCGCCGACGGTCCGCGGGCGTAGCTCCGACCGAGAAAGGCTGGTCGCTGCGAACGCCGCCAGAACGATCGCTCCGATGTCGAAGCGAACGGCGACGAAAAACAGCGGCGGAAAGTACGCCAATCCGGCCTTCGCTGCGATGAAGGTCCCACCGAACAGAACCGCCGAAACGAGAAACAACGCACCGGTTCGCCGCGAGAACACGCTACGGCAACACCTCAGAAACAGATCCGAACGCATGCGTGATTTCCTTCGTGATCGCAAGCATATATTCGCATAGTTTCCGGAGACGTATAACGGAATTCGTAAAATATTCCGCGGAGAGAAACACACGAGAGCAGTGAGATCCGATCACGGCATGAAATACTTCATCACGTGAAACAGTTCACGGCATGAAACAGTTCTGGGAGTGAACCTTCCTTAACACAAAAAAGAACGAAGCGGGTTTATCCGGGGGACCACTCCGTGCTCGCATGGAGGCCCCGCTTGAGGAGATCGAGTTTCTCGCCCGGTCGCAGAACCGGGTCGCGGTGTTGCGACTGCTGGCCACCGAGCCACACACACGCCGGAGCCTCGCTGCGGCCACTGGGGCGTCGCAGGCGACGCTGGGACGGATCCTTGAGGACTTCACCGACCGATCGTGGGTCAGACGCGACGGGAGCGAGTACGTCGCTACAGCCACCGGCACGTTAGTCGCCGACGGGATCGGCGATCTGGTGTCGGTTCTCGAAACGGAGGCCAAACTGCGCAACGTTGTGGCGTACCTTCCGACGGACGAGTTGGGGTTCGATCTGCGCCACCTCGCCGACGCGACGGTCACAGTGCCTACTCGAACCCACCCAAGCGCCCCGTTACAGCACGTTCTCGAGGCGATGGACGATGCCGCCGACGTGCGCGCGTTTTCGCACACGCTCAACGAGCAGAGCCTCTCCACGATCCGCGCTCGGGTTGCGGCCGGCGAACAGACGGTTCGCGCCGTGCTCTCGGAGAGTGCCATCGAGGCACTCGCGGCGGAAGACCGCCTGTGGGCACAGCTACGGGCACTCGCCGACAGCGACGGTGCCGAGATCCGGGTCCGTCGAGACGACATTCCGCTCGCCGTCACCATCACCGACGGGACGGTGACTCTCCTCGTGCGAGACACCAGCGGAATTTTGCAGGCGTCGCTCCACACCGACGAGGAGACCGTCCACGAATGGGCCGCGGAGACGTTTGATCGCTACTGGGAGACTGCAGGCCCGTTCGACCCGGACGCCGTTGAGCGGTGACGCTTCGAACGTAGCCGGTTCTCACTCCTCGCAGCCGGTTCTCACTCCGTAAACCCGAGTAGCCGGAGCCCGTTCAGTGAGACGAGCACCGTGGACCCCTCGTGGCCGATCACGGCGAGGGGCAACGGGAGCCCTCGCAGGAGGATCGTCCCGACCATCAGCGCGATCGCACCGAAGGAGATCGCGAGGTTGACCGTGAGCGTCCGGCGCGTCCGGCGGCCGAGTCCGAGCACGTACGGAACCTTCCCGATGTCGTCGCCCATCAACACGACGTCGGCCGTCTCGAGCGCGACGTCGGTTCCGGCGCCGCCCATGGCGATTCCGAGCGTCGCGGTCGCCAACGCGGGTGCGTCGTTCACGCCGTCGCCCACCATGGCGACGTTCTCGTGGCGGGCCACCAGCTCCTCGACGCGCTCGACTTTCTCTTCCGGCAGCAACGCGGCGTGCACCTCGTCGATTCCGACTTCGTCGGCGATCTGGCGGGCGACGCGTTCGTTGTCGCCGGTCAGCATGACGATGTGCGACACGCCGAGATCGCGGAGCCGCTCGATCATCTCGGCCGCGCCGGGACGAACGGTGTCGGTGAACGCGAGCCAGCCGAGGACAGCTACGCCACGGTCGGTCTCGCGGACGACCAGCACGCTCGTCTTTCCCTCCGCTTCCAGGTCCGCAATCGCCTCCAGCCCCGCATCGACCCCCTCGATCGACGCGTCCCCGAGGACCGTCTCGACGTAACTGCGGTTCCCAATGTGGAGCGTCTCGCCCCCGACGGTCGCCCGCACGCCCTTCCCGGCGACGGCCTGGAACCCGTCCGCGCCGGGCACGTCGACCGCCCGCTCGGCGGCCGCTTCCACGGTCGCCTCGGCCAGGTGATGCTCCGATCGCGACTGGACGGCCGCCGACAACCCGAGCAGCCGATCGTCGCTGAGCGCTCCGTTTTCCGCCTCGTCGCGGACGACCACGTCGGTCAGCTGGGTGTCGCCTTCGGTGAGCGTCCCCGTCTTATCGAAGGCGACGGCGTCGACGGTCGCCGCCGCTTCGACGTGTTCGCCGCCTTTGAACAGCACGCCCTGTCTCCCGCCCGACGCGATCGCAGAGAGCACCGCCGCCGGCGTCGAGATGATGACCGCACACGGCGAAGCCGCGACCATGAGCGTCATGGCCCGGTAGAAGGTGGCCGTGAACTCCGCACCGAGGGCCGTCGGGAGCGCGATGGCGGCGACGGTGAGTCCGAACACGCCGAGAACGTACGGCTGTTCGAGGCGGTCGATGAGCCGCTGGGTCGGTGCCTTCTCGCTTTGGGCCTCTTCGACCATGTGGATGAGCTTGGTGATGGCCGACTCGTGGGCGCGCCGAGTCACCCGAATCTCGAGACTCCCGCTCTCGTTTATCGTCCCACCGAACACCTCATCGCCGGGTTCTTTCGACGCCGGCACGGATTCCCCGGTGAGTGAGGCCTCGTCAACCGTGCTTTCTCCGGATTCGACGGTTCCATCGAGCGGGATCCGGTCCCCGGGGCGGACCACGAACACGTCGTCGATTTCGACGTCGTCGATGGGGACGGTGACTTCCGTGCCGTCGCGAAGCACCTGCGCCGCGTCGGGACGCATCTCTACGAGGGACGTGATCGCGCGACGAGAGCGCCCGATCGCGTAGTGTTGGAGGACGTTCGACAGCGAAAACAGAAAGAGGAGCATCGCTCCTTCGAACGGCGCGCCGATCGAAAGCGCGCCGAGCGCGGCGGCGATCATCAGCAGATCGATGTCGACCGCCCGGTGACGAAGCGTCTCGACGGCGCCTTTAAGCCCGTACCAGCCGCCGAAGACGTAGGCCGTGCCGTACCCGGCCCAGCCGAAGACGCCGGCAGCGCCGAGCCAGTTCGCGCTCAGCCCGACGACCATCCCAAGCAGCGTGAGCGCGACGAATGCGGTCTCAACGCGCAGTTCCGACTGATCGTGTTCGGGTTGGTCATCTCCGGGGTGGTCGTCCGCCTCTATCCCGGCGTCCGACCGCCTCTCGGCGTCATCGGTCGCGCTCGGTGCGGCTACCTGCTCGCTGTCCGCCCGGATCCTGACGCCGTGTCTCTGGATCGCGTCTCTGAGCTCGTCGACGGAGACGACCTCGGCGTCGTAGGTGATGTGCGCGCTTCCCCTCCGGAACGAGATTGCTGCGTCGTGGACTCCCGGCAGCCGTTTCAGCTCTCGTTCGAGGGATAGTGCACCGGACTCGCTTCGCCCCCCGCGACGAACGATCGAGGTCGTATACGTTGATGGCGCCGTCGGCTTGGCGACCGTCATGTCGCTCGGGGGCGCATTCTATTGCCGTCGAGGGCGCACGTTTCGAAGCGACTGTCGAATAACACATCTCGATATTTATCTCCGACGTATTACCGTTTTCTCCGTTCCCTCGACGAGATCTGATACCCAATGGGTGACCCCGTGGTATGATCGACTCCGATTCAATTCGGACTGTCTCAGTTGGTCTCCAGGGACCAAACCTCGACCGCGTCCCGATCCACGCGCACTCTGTATCCGAAGTAGGTGAACGAGACGGCCAGTGGCCGCTCGGAGCGATCACCCACCGGATCGAACAATATGTTCAGTGCGTCGGACAGGCACAGCCCGTCAGAAGCTTGGACTCGCCACCGGATCGAACAATATGTTCAGTGCGTCGGGATCGATGCTCTCGTACAGAGGTGGTAGATCGGTTGCATCGCGGTCTGAAACGGCCGCAACAGCTTCAATAACGGCGGTACACGTCGAAACGGTGCCGTCTCGCTCAACGTACCGCAAGCGTTCGCCGGAAGCCGCGTTCTCGTCGGTGGGATCCTTTCTTTGAATCATGCGTGCATTTTGAAAGCCGAACTGATTTCGTCGTCGAACCGCTCGCGGTCGCCGCCTCTCTCGGCTCGGTGTTCTACTGGTGTACCTCTTGTATCCACGAATATAACTTTACTGTGATCATTCGAGTAACAACTTTCTATCACGATCGGTGACGGCTGTTCATCCGGCGGGATCCACTATCACCCATCGGCGGTCGGCACTCGCGGATCGGGCCGAGCTCCTCCTGAATGGCTCTGTTGGAATACGTTGCAGGTGATCTGTTCTGATCCGGTCACAGTCAATACAAGCACAGCGATGGCCGCGGCAAAGCCGCCGGCGAGGACGCTGGATGGCAGTGTTCACCCGTCACGAAAATTATAAATAGTCGATAGCAACCTCACCTCTTCGATTATAAATGACCTCTTTATCGGATCGAACGACTCGTTCGGATCGCGCGCCTGCGGTGCGTTTCCGTCAGTGTTTCTCCTCGGGTCGGCGCGCTAATCTTCGTACTCGTCGACGAGTTCTGGCCGGGTCGTCCGTTCGATGGCTAACGCGGTGAGCAGTACGCTGGCGATGAGGATTGCTGCTGTGAGCTTTCGTCGCATGCGGACGTAGGTACGAGGTGTCGAGCCTATCGTAATGGTCGTCCTACCAGCGTTATCAACATCTTACCACCGATTTGCGAGCGGATCAATGTCGACAAGAAGCCTCATCCGCCGAGAGATTCGGGTGTCACCAGATCATTCGGCTAATCCTTTCGTCTCGATAAGATCCCACACCTCCCTCCCCTCCGAGGTGATCCCGTATATCCGTCCCTTCCGTCGCTCTTCGGGGACGAGCAGGTCGACGAGGCTGCGCTTCCGGAGCGCTCGAAGCGCCCGCGAGACGTGCGTGACGGAGAGATCCACGCTGTCGGCGATCTGCGTCGGCGTCGCTGGCCCCTCCGCGAGCCGGCCCATCACTGCCGTGCGGTGATCGGAGCTGATGACGTACCCAACCACGTCCCAGTCGGTGGTCACCACTGATCACCGCCGGAAAACGGTTTGGGACGCGGCGGATGGCGAATCGGATCGGCTCCCTCGTGATCGTGGTTCATGATTAGTCCCGTTCGGAGAAGTAGTGCACGAGTGATACGATGGCGAAGGCGACGACAATGACGACGCCGAGCTGTCTCATCGAGATCGGGACCGACGGCACGAGGCTAACGATGGCGTACACCAGCAGGCCGGTCCCAGCGAGCGCGCCGTACACCAGCTGCCAGCTCCGCTCTTCCGATTCCTCCGTCGGGAGGTAGTCGTCGAGCCGGTCGGCTGCTTCCCGTAACTCGAGGACGCTGCGATCCCTGTCATACTCGATCAGTTCTGCCTCCTCGAGCTTCGGAAGGTGTGTCTGGTACAGCGAGACGTAGATGCGTTTTATTTGCTGATCGGTCAGATCATCGACAGGGATGCCGTTTTCCTGCGCCGCGAGGCGTTGCGATAGCTCGTTGAGCGGCACCGGTCCGTCCTGCGCACGCAGGTAGGATAGCACGAACCGTCGTCGGGCGTTGCTGAGGAGATCGTACGCCTCGTCTTGGCTTAACATGGCTTGGTCAGAACCCGACATCGTCACGAGTTACCGTGAGTCTCGACCCCTGCCGTTGGTCGCGTCGAGCCCGTCACCCCGGAGACGACCGGTGAGTCTCCGGAACGTGGTGGTCTGGAAAGTCACTCGACGGTCACACTCTTGGCGAGGTTCCGAGGCTGATCAATCGAACGATCCAAGAGGTCGGCGACGTGATACGAGACGAGTTGAAGCTGGACGTTCGCGAGTATCCCCGTGAGTTCCGGGTGCGTATCGGGGATCGGGAGGAACTCGTCGACGACATCCCTGACGTGCGTCGATTTCTCGCTCGCGATCCCGATGACTGGCGCCCCGCGGGTTCGGACTTCCTCGGCGTTGCTCAGCGTCTTTTCGTCGTGGCGACCGGAGAACACCGCGAAGACCGGGGTGTTCGGCGTGACGAGTGCGAGCGGCCCGTGTTTCAGTTCGCTCGCTGCGAACCCCTCGGCGTGCTCGTAGGTGATCTCTTTGAACTTCAGGGCGCCCTCCAGTGCGACCGGATACGCGACTCCCCGACCGATGAAAAAGTGTCCGTCGCTGCCCTGGTATCGGTTCGCGATCGTCGACACGGTCGACTCGTCGAGGACCTGCTGTACCTGGTTCGGGAGTCGCTTCAGTGCGCGCAGGAACGATTCTCTGTCCTCGGCCGGAGATCCGGTTACGTCTGTGCTGAGCCGATCCGACAGCAGCGCCAGGACGGCGACCTGCGAAGAGAACGTCTTCGTCGCGGCGACGCCGATCTCCGGACCGGCTCGGATGAAGAGCGCGTCGTCGGCCATCCGGGCGGCCGTCGATCCGACGACGTTCGTCACCGCAACGGTTCGTGCTCCCTCTCGCATGGCGTGTCGCATCGACCCAAGGGTGTCTGCGGTCTCACCGCTCTGTGTCACGGCGATCACGAGGGTTTCATCCGAGATCGGTGCCGGGCTCGTCACGTATTCGCCTGCGCTGAAGACGTGCGTCGGGACGTTCCGTTCGACCAATAGCTGGCGGGCGTACAGGGCGGCGTGATACGAGGTCCCACAGGCGATGAAGTGGACCTCGTCCACGTCGTCGAACGTCCCAGGGGGGAATGACTCGAGGTCGACGGTCCAGTCCTCGGTGATGCGCCCTTTGAGCGCGCGGTCGAGCGCGTCCGGCTGCTCGTTGATCTCTTTAAGCATGAAGTGGGGGTAGCCGTTCCGCTCTGCGTCCTCCGGTGACCAGTCCACCGACGTCGCGTCGCGTGAGACGGTCTCGCCGTCGCTGTCGACGACTGTATGGCCTCCGGCATGTGCCTGAACGATGTCGCCATCCTCCAGATAGACTACCTCGGAGGTAAAATCGAGGAACGACGGCACGTCGCTGGCGAGGAACCGACGATCGCCGTCGATTCCGAGCACGAGCGGCGACCCGTTCCGCGTCGCGTACAAGGCGTCGTGATCCTCGTCCACGACGACGAGCGCGTAGCTTCCCTCCAGCTGATCGACGGTTTTCTGGAGCGCCTCCACCGGCGTGTATCCCTCGTCGAGGTACTCTTCGAGCAGGTGCGGCACGACTTCAGTGTCGGTGTCGCTGGTGAACACGTGTCCCCGCGCCGTGAGTGCCTCTCTGAGCTCCGCATGGTTCTCGATGATCCCGTTGTGGGCCACGGCAAGTCTCCCGTCACAGTCGGTGTGCGGGTGCGCGTTCCGGTCCGTCGGGGGGCCGTGTGTGCTCCAGCGCGTGTGTCCGATACCCACGCGGCCGTTCGGGTTGGTCGACGCGAGCGCGGTTTCCAGGTTCTCAATTTTCCCCTCGCGTTTGACGACGGTGATCCCGTGGCCGTTATTGGTGGCGATGCCGCTGGAGTCGTATCCGCGGTATTCCAGATTTTCGAGTCCGGACAACAGCGTGTCGGAGATGTCTTCGTGGCCGACGCAGGCGGTGATCCCACACATCAGACCCACCTCGCCTCGCTCTGTTCGGTGCCGTTCTCCGGTGTCGGCCCGAGACGATCTTGTCGAAGCGGGGCATCCGCGCGCCGGGAGAGCGCGCTCGTCTGCTGATGAGACTCCGAGCAGTGGGTCGCCCGCATACACAGCGTTCGTTGAATCATGATATCTGTTACCGACTCGGGTAACGGTCACCATTCTCCACGTCCAGACATTGTTATTCGGCGATTGTAAGCTGGCTTGAAACGGCGGTACAACCGTTCGAAGCGCGCTTACGCCCGCGTATTGGTTCAGCGGATATGTATCGATAGTATGAACATAATAACAGGTATTATTGGAAATATAACAATATCGGATAAGCGGCACTGTCTAGTTAAGCCAGTTTGAGAAGCGAGCAGTTCGTAGATCGAGTGTCTTGCTTGATCCAGAACTGCTCACAGAGACGTTGAACACAGCAAATATTGAATGTTGGGAGCGAGAGCGGACGG
>Ga0208412_1001311_pt1 | contig 10366 bp, 6 predicted proteins | sample AntDeeMetag02WF4_FD_184758 | JGI IMG/M metagenome (GOLD analysis project Ga0208412, IMG submission 184758) | Saline lake microbial communities from Deep Lake, Antarctica - Antarctic Deep Lake Metagenome 02WF4 (SPAdes) (version 2) | ecosystem: Environmental > Aquatic > Non-marine Saline and... | reverse complement strand
AGCAACTGGCCAACGTCGCAACGTTTGAGGCGGTGGAACAGCAGGTCATTATCGATCTTTGCCAAGCCGTTCCCCAGGCTGATAGCCGTGATCTGGCCGTGTTTCGCGGTGTGATTGCCAACCGGTTGGACGGCTACTGGGCTTCCCGCCATAAGAACGACGAACGGCGCATCCGTTATCGCCAGCTTTATGCCGCGTTAAGTGCGGCGATTGATCTGTTCGTGCTGCGCCAGCAATACAGCGACGGCTTTCACTATCAGAGCGTTGAAGCGCTGTACCACGCTTACTGCGCAGAGCTTTATCGCTTCGATACGGCCTACCGTCACTATGCCGTCGCCTCTGACAGCGCCGGGGTGGAGCTACTCAAACGCCTCGATGACGCGGTGGAGTGCTGCTACGACGAATGGTTTCTGGGCCAGCTCACGCGTAACTGGAGCGAGCGGGTGGATGCTGAAGGGCGGCTCGCCGACTGGAAGCTACCGCGGATTCCCCATCAACAGTACTTCTTCCGGGAAGCCGTTCAGCCACAGCTGGATGCCCACCGTAATAAGCGCCTGGTGGTGATCATTAGCGATGCCTTTCGCTTTGAGGCCGCCGAAGAGCTGCGCGAGCGGATCAATGCCAAGCGTTACAGCGAGGCTACCCTAAGCAGCCAACTTGGCGTCGTGCCCAGCTACACCACCTTAGGCATGGCCTCGCTATTGCCACACCGCGAGCTGGCGTATAAACCCGACAGCGATACCGTGCTGGTCAACGGGCAGTCGAGCCAGGGCACTGCTAACCGCAGCAAGCTGCTTAGCGATGCGTTGAACGGGCAGGCCATGGCGGTCACCGCCGAGGAGGCCAGGGGCTGGTCGCGCGGGCAAGGCCGTGAGGCGCTCAAAGGCATGCAGCTGGTGTACGTCTACCACAACGTGGTGGATGCCCGAGGCGATACCGCCAGTACCGAGAGCGAGACGTTTGCCGCGGTGGAAGATGCCATTGATGAGCTTGACCAGCTAACGCGCAAGGTCTTGATGCACTTCAATACCAGCACGGTACTGGTGACCGCCGACCACGGCTTTCTGTTTCAGCGCGGCAAGCTGGATGCCACCGACCGGACGGCGCTGGGTGAAAAACCGGCTATGGCCTTCAAGAGCAAGAAGCGCTATGTGTTGAACTCGCCGCAGGCAGGGCGCCGCCTACCCGATAACCCCAGCGTCTGGCATGGCCACACCCGCGATACCGCCGGTACGAGCTGCGATACCGAGTTTTGGATTCCCAAGGGCGCACATCGCTTCCACTTTGTCGGTGGGGCGCGTTTCGTGCACGGCGGCATTATGCCCCAGGAAATCGCGGTGCCGGTACTGACCGTGAAGCAGCTGCGTGGGGAGAAGGCCGAAAAGCGTACTCGGCGTAAGGTCGGGGTGATCTCGCCCAAGGCTTCGATGAAGATGGTCAATAACATCCAACGCTTTGAGCTGATGCAGACCGAGGCGGTGAGCGAGCAGCACCGCCCGGTCACGTTGGCCGTGGCCATTTACGCGGGTGATGCGATTGTTTCTAGCGAAGAGGCCGTCACCTTCGACAGTGCCAGTGGTGATATGAACGACCGCATGAAGTTGGTGCGGCTATCGCTTGCGGGTACCGACTTTGACCGCAAGCGCGACTATTTTTTGGTGCTGCGCGATAAAGACCTGGGCACGGAGTTGGAGCGCTACCGGGTGGTGATTGACCTGGCGTTTACCGATGACTTTTTCTAAGCCCCGGCGCTATTTTGTCGTATGGGGACTTGTCGCTATCGTTTTGTCGCCCTGACACGACATTTTTCGTGGATGGCGTTGGTAGACAGTTTTGGTAGATGCTTTTTATAGATCGTTTTTATGAACGGCTTTTATGGACAGTTTTTATGGACAGTGAAACGCAATTTGATGTGTCCCGTGGCACCGAGACTGGCCTGGAAGCTGATCTCGATACGCTGCTGAATAGCCACTTCGCCGGGCGGGTGGTGCGTAAGGACCTCACCCAGCGGGTCAAGGAAGGCGCTAACGTGCCGGTCTACGTGCTGGAGTACCTGCTTGGCATGTACTGCGCTTCCGATGATGCGGAGGTGATCGAGCAGGGACTGGTCAACGTCAAAAAGATCCTGGCCGAGAATTACGTACGCCCCGATGAGGCCGAGAAGGTTAAGTCACTGGTTCGCGAGCGCGGCAGCTTTAAGGTGATTGACCGGGTCACGGTGCGGCTCAACGAGAAGCAGGATTGCTATGAAGCGGCGTTTAGTAATCTGGGCATCCGCGACGCCGAAATCTCTGCGGGTATCGTCAAAGCGCACGAGAAGCTGTTGGTGGGAGGGATCTGGGTCATCGCCACGCTGAGCTACTTTCACGAAGAGGGTCAGCGCGGCTCGCCGTTCGGTGTGAGCCAGCTCAAGCCGATCCAGATGCCCCACATGAATATGGACGAGCTCTTCGAGGGGCGGCGTGGCTTTACAACCGAGCAGTGGCGCGAAGTACTGGTGCGCTCTATCGGAATGGAACCCACGTCGCTCGACGAAACCGTGCAGTGGCACTTGCTGGCGCGGATGATTCCGTTTGTTGAAAATAACTATAACGTCTGCGAGCTGGGGCCACGGGGCACCGGTAAGAGCCATATCTACAAGGAGTGTTCACCCAACAGCATTCTGGTGTCTGGCGGGCAAACCACGGTGGCTAATCTGTTCTATAACATGAGCTCGCGGCGCATCGGGCTGGTGGGCATGTGGGACCTGGTGGCCTTCGATGAAGTCGCCGGCATTTCGTTCAAGGACAACGACGGCGTGCAGATCATGAAGGACTACATGGCCTCGGGGTCTTTCGCCCGCGGACGCGAGCAGATGGAAGCGTCGGCCTCCATGGTGTTTATCGGCAACATAAACCAAAGCGTTGAGTCGCTGGTAAAAACTAGCCATCTGCTGACGCCGTTTCCCGATGCGATGATCGATGCCGCCTTCTTCGACCGCTTTCACGCCTACATTCCGGGCTGGGAAATTCCCAAAATGCGGCCGTCGTTCTTTACCCAGCGCTACGGCTTCATCGTCGACTACCTGGCCGAATTTTTCCGCGAGATGCGCAAACGCAGCTTCGCCGACGCCATCGATCAATATTTCAGCCTGGGCGACAACCTCAACCAGCGCGATGTGATTGCCGTGCGCAAGACGGTCTCGGGGCTGCTCAAACTGCTTTACCCGCACGGCGGCGAGTCACCCGGGCTCGCCAAGGAAGAGGTGCGCCCCTGTTTGGAATATGCGCTGGAGGTTCGCCGCCGGGTCAAAGAGCAGCTCAAGAAAATCGGCGGCATGGAGTTTTACGACGTCCACTTCAGCTACATCGACAAGGAAACGCTGGAAGAACACTTTGTGTCGGTCAAAGAGCAGGGCGGCGGCGGCCTGATCCCCGAAGGCCCGGGCAAGCCGGGTACGGTGCATACCATTGGCCTCAGCGATAAGGGCATGCCCGGCGTCTATCGGCTGGAGCTGCAGATCACCGCCGGCAGCGGCAAACTCGCTACCTCCGGGTTGTGGAACTCCAGCGCTGCCAAAGAACAGGTGAAAATCGCCTTCGACTATTTCAAGGCCAACGCGCGCGGTATCAGCGCTTCCAGCAAGGTGCTCGACCACGATTACCACCTGCACGTGGTGGAGCTGCAAAACACCGGCCCGCTGCGTGACCTGGCGTTGGCCAGCCTGGTCGCGTTTTCTTCGGGGCTGTTGGGCAAGCCCACGCAGGGCCAGATGGTGGTGTTGGGGGACATGAGCTTGGGTGGCAGCCTCAAACCCGTGGAAAGCCTCGCCGAGTGCCTTCAGGTGGCCTTTGACGCCGGTGGCAAGCGGGTGAAGTTACCCATGAGCAGCGCCGTGGACATAGCGACCATTCCCGCCGAGCTCTTCACCAAGTTTCAGACCAGCTTTTATTCCGAGCCCGTCGATGCCGTAGTTAAAGCGTTGGGAGTCGAGTGAGAAGGGCGGGGGCGTGATAGGAGCCGATTCTGAAATGCCCCTCCCTAACTGCGCAGGTGACAGTGCAGCTAGGGAGGACGAGATAAGCAATGACATTACAGCCTAACTCCCGCCTTATTCATCAGGACGTTGAACGAGCGTTTTATGTCCAGTGGTGACCGGTACCGACCGATTTTTATGTCATGCAGTTGCTGAGTAGCCGGTCAGCATATAGTTTTTACAGATTGATGACGGTCTCTTCCATAACGTTAGGGTATTGATTTCAAGCAGCGGCGCAGTCGTGTCCGTCAGCCTCCGTGGTGGCCGACGTGTCTGCTGGCAAAGGCGGGGTAATGCGGCGTGTCAGTGCCGTCAGCCGCGGTAACCCTTTCAGCAAGGATGGCCACCATTTGTCGGCGGCATCGCCGAGGTGCACGGTGATGCGCCGGGCGTGCACCGCCAGCGTGGCGGCTACCTTGAGTACCTGCTCGCGCATCCGCCTCAGGCTCCAGCCCTGCCGGGTCTGGCGTTCCAACAGGCAACGCAGCCCCGTGTAGCACCTGATAGGCGTAGAGGCTCAGCAGCAGGCTCACTTCGTTGCGGGCCATCACGTCCTGAACGCTCGAGGCGCCGCGATCCGTCGAGGAGAGGTGCACGTCGAGCGACGATTTCACCTCGCCCATGTGGGCCTCGGCGCTGCCGCGCTTGCGATACAGCGCCAGGACCTTCTCCGGCGGCCAGTCGAACTGGCTGAGATTGGTGACCAGGAAGAAGGCATGCAGCAGCAGATCACCGCGATCCGGATAGCGGTGATCGACTAGGTGGTCCTCAAGTGCGGCGATCATGCCGCTGTTGTCGAGGGTTTCACGCAGCAACAAGGCACCGCTATCGCTAGTGGTGCGGTGACCGCGGAGCTCGACGCGGATGGACCCGTTTCAGGACGGGCTCCAGGGGGATAGGCTTTCACCCATGGCGAGGGGTCTTCTTGAATCAATTTTGTTGGGAACATATTGATTCTACAAGAGAAACCGCTCGCCATCTTCTTTTCTGCCTCCGCCCGGTGAATAAGGCGGGTTCAGGGAGGGGGCAGTCAAGAGTCTTTGTTAACTCTGCGTACGGTCAAGGTTTGTTCGCTGCGGCCAAATATTCCGAGTTCATCGTGCAGTATCGAACTGGTTAAGCCAATGCCATCATTTCCATGTTTTTGAATAGCATTAAGGCCTAACCAGCGTCCTTGAGGAAGTCTTAGTAGATTAATATTTAAGTCCACATTCGGGAATATCCATTCGCCGGGTTTAATTCGGGTAGCCACACCATTGGCGGTGTCGACCATCCCTAATAGATGTACAAAAGAAGAGGTAAGCTTACCTTCAATCATGTTGAGATCATTACTCATCCAGATGATCCCTTGATCTTCTCGACGTTGATCATCTATTTTAAATGTCATGCTCTCAATAAAGCCGCCGCCCCACTTTTGCATACCGCTCCATTCTTGCATGGTCTCAGGGTTAACGGTGCATGTGTTTTCCAATTCGGAGACTTCTTGAGTATCACTAATTTGCATGCGCCAAGCCGTCGCGACGATACAAGTTCTACCTTCGGCCTCCATGCGGGATTCAACCAGTTCTATGGTTCGGCCAGGTCGCAAAATACGGGTTTTAATGGTAAACGGAGAAAACCAGATGACTCCCCAGATATCGAGATTAATACGACCAATACGCAAGTTGCTACGGGGGTGGTATTTCTCTATCTCGGCACATATCACACCGGTGGCAGGGGCCATGTGTTGCTCATTTGGGTTCCAGGCCCCTTGGGCAGCGTGATTAGGCTCATAGTGAGCGGTAACCACACCCTCAGTGTCAATGTTTCTATCGATTAGACGATAATATGCTGACATGTATTTTCCTTTATTAAGTGTTGGATTCTCGGTGATTGATAGCTCGTTCGATAAAAAGTCCGGCAGTCAATGCCGGCGCTTCGCCCGGGTTTTCGGAGCGCGGTTATTTAGGCAAAGAGCCTGATAATTATGGTGAATCGCCCATTTCCTCAATGTAAAATTGGCGCATCTTGAACTTCTGTATTTTGCCAGTCGCGGTCATCGGGAATGCGTCCACGAATTTGTAGTGCCGGGGAATCTTAAAGTGGGAAATTTGGCCCTGGCAGAATGCGATCAAATCGTCGGCATCCATTGGGTCGGCATCGGAGCGCAGTTGGACCCAAGCGACCAGCTCTTCACCGTAAGTTTTATCGGGAATACCGGTCACTTGAACTTCGTGGATGGCAGGATGCGTATACAGGAATTCTTCGACTTCTTTGGGGTAGATGTTTTCACCACCACGGATCACCATATCCTTGATGCGGCCGACAATCTTCACGTAACCTTCGTCGTCCATAGCGGCCAGGTCGCCGGTGTGCATCCAGCCGGCCGCGTCTATGGCCTCGTGGGTTTCCTCCTCGTTGTTCCAGTATTTTAGCATCACGCTGTAGCCCCGCGTACACAGTTCACCTATCTCGCCGCGGGGCAGCACGTTGCCGGTTACCGGGTCGACGATTTTGGTCTCCAGGTGTGGCTGGGTACGGCCCACGGTGGTTACCTGCTTATCGAACGGGTCACGGGAGCTGGTTTGCGTCGATACCGGGCTGGTTTCGGTCATGCCATAGGCGATTTGAACATCCTTGATATTCATCTGTTCGTTGACTTTCTTCATGACTTCGGCAGGACAGATAGAGCCAGCCATAATGCCCGTGCGCAGGCTGGATAAGTCGCAGTCGTGAATGGCCGGGTCGGCCAGTTCGGCGATGAACATGGTGGGTACGCCGTAGAGGACGGTGGCCTTTTCCTGGTGTACGGCATCCAGCACCGCCTTGGGTTCAAAGCCTTCCCCCGGGTAAATCATGGTGGAACCGTGGGTAATACATCCCAGATTACCCATCACCATGCCGAAGCAGTGATATAATGGAACGGGAATAACCATCCGGTCTTTTTCGCTCAACCGCTGGCTTTCACCGACAAAAAATCCGTTATTGAGAATATTGTGGTGGGTCAGCGTAGCCCCTTTGGGGTTGCCGGTAGTGCCGGATGTAAACTGAATGTTGATGGGATCATCGAACTGGAGCTGGTCTTGCACTTTGTTCAGATCTTCCTGGGGAGTGTCCCGGGCAAAGCCGATAAATTTGTCCCAGCTCCACATGCCGGCGTGATCTTCTGTGTCCATATTGATGACGGCACGCAAGTCAGCAAGACGTTGTGATTTGACCCTGCCCGGCGTGCAGGTATGCAATTCGGGGGAGACTTCATAGAGTGATTGGCGGTAGTTGGAGGATTTGAACTTATCGGCCGTTACCAGCACGCTGATGCCCGCCAAGTTCATGGCGTATTCCAGCTCATGTGCGCCGTAGGCCGGGTTAATGTTGACCAGAATGGCGCCAATCTTGGCAGTGGCAAACTGGGTCAGCGTCCATTCATAGCGATTGGGTGACCAGATACCGACACGATCACCGCGCTGGACGCCAATGGCCAAAAAAGCCCTTGCGGCTTCATTGACCTTGGCCACGAACTCCTTGTATGTCCAGCGAATGTCCTGATGCAGGCACACCAGGGCCTCGGTGTCAGGGTACTTGTCGGCGGTTCGGTCCAGCATTTCGCCGATGGTCATGCCCAGCAGTGGGGTTTTGGAGGTACCGCTGGCGTAGCTTGGAAGAGTCTGATTCATTGTATGTCTCCATTTATTTTTGTCGTCAAGGTCTAACAGGGTAGCTGAGCCTGTTAGCGACTCTGGCTGTGATACTCGGGATTTGGTTGCATGTCGCTGGCGATCGCCACGCGATTGGACATATTGTAGAAGCCGATTACGTTGCTCAGATCCCAGATGCCACTGTCGCTGAAGCCGGCATCTCGCAGTGCCTGAACCTGGTTTTCCATAACCGTTTGCGGGGAGCGGGTAAGATGGGACGCGAAGTCCAACATGGCGCGCTGACGCCTATCCAGTTTGGTGGTCCGGTAGTTCATTACCAGGTGTTCGCCCAGGGTCGGGTCTGCGCTCATTACCCGTACGGCGGCGCCATGGGCGACTAGGCAGTAGAAGCATTTGTTTTCTGAGGAAACCACGACGGCAATCATTTCCCGCTCCAGCTTGCTGAGCTCGCTTTCGCCCATCATCAGCTCATTATAGAAGCGGATGAAACCGTCCAGTTGCTTCAGGTTCTGGCTGAAGGCGGTGAGCACATTGGGAACCATCCCCAGCTTTTCCAGGCAGATATCAAAGTACTTCCTGACATCCGCCGGAAGGTCTTCCACATCGGGAATGGGCAGGTCCAGAGCGACAATGTTTTTGTTGTTGGTCATTTCAGATCCTTACCGTTGAAGAGCCTGTCCCACTTTCGAGCCGTTATGGCGATTGAGCTGGCTGCTGATCCATTCGCCGGTGGCGACCAGATTGTCCAGATCCACGCCTGTGCTGATGCCCAGGCCATTGAGAAGATAGAGTACGTCTTCGGTGGCGACGTTACCGGAGGCGCCTTTGGCGTACGGGCACCCGCCCAGGCCGGCGACCGAGGCATCAATAACACCGACGCCTTCTGCCAATACTGCGTAGAGGTTAGCCAGCGCCTGGCCATAGGTGTCGTGAAAGTGTGCTGCCAGGCGCTCTATAGGCACCTGTGTGGTTACGGCTTCCAGCATGCGTTTGGCTTTCAGCGGCGTACCTACACCAATGGTATCGCCCAGGGAAATTTCATAGCAGCCCATGTCGGCCAGCTCCCTAGCGACGTTCGCCACCTGTTCAGGAGCAATATCGCCTTCATAGGGGCAGCCCAGCACGGTAGAAACATAGCCGCGCACGGGGATATGGTGTTTTTTCGCCGCTTCCATCACCGGCTGGAAGCGCTCCAAGCTCTCTGCGATGGAGCAGTTGATGTTCTTTTGGCTGAAGGATTCAGATGCCGCGGCGAACACCGCTACTTCATCCACGCCCGCCGCCAGGGCATTTTCGAAGCCTCTGAGGTTGGGGGTCAGAACCGAATAGCGCACACCGGTCTTGCGCTTGATGCCAGCCATCACGTCAGACGCATCGCCCATTTGTGGCACCCACTTGGGTGAGACAAAGCTGGCCGATTCGATATGGTTGAGGCCGCAATCAGCAAGCCGGTTGATCAGGCCGGTTTTGATATCGGTGGCAATCATCGGGCCGGCTTCGTTTTGTAAGCCGTCCCGGGGGCTCATTTCAACCAGCCGTACCTGTTTCGGGAAGGTCATTAGCCAGCCTCCTCTGCACTCTTATCGGTGACCTCTATGGCAATCAGTTCCGCGCCATCGGAAACCTGCTCGCCTTCGGAAAAGAAGATCTCGCTGACCACTCCATCGGCCGGAGCCTTGATCGCATGCTCCATTTTCATCGCCTCCATGATGACCAGTGTCTGGCCAGCGGTAACCGTGTTGCCTACCTTAGCCTGCACAGTCACAATAGAACCGTTCATGGGGGCACTCAGGCCACCTTCGGGGGGCATGTCCTCAAAAGTGTAGTTTTCCTGGTACAGAGTGCACTGGAAGGTGTCTCCTTCGTAGAAGAGCACAAGCTGATCGTGGTGCAGGTTGCCGTGGATGCTGATTCGGTGACCATTGATCACTGCCTGAAGGTAGTCGTCCTCCAGCTTTGCGGTGAGGTTGTAAACACTGCCATTCACAAACACTCGATAATGGTCATCCCGCTCGATAATTTTCAGCTCGTGGATGTCGCCGTCCACCTGAAACTGCAGAGGCTGAGCATATTCGGAGTTCAGGCGCCAACTGTTGCGGCGGCCGAACGGTGACCACGGATCTGTGCTTACGGACTCCCTGGATTTGCGTGCTTCCAGTACAAAGCCGGCGGCCAGCACCAGAGCTTTGTGGGTGTCCAGTTTTGATTTGGTGAACAGTAAATCCCGGTGGTCTTCGATAAAGCCGGTTGTCAGATCGGCTTCCCGGAACGGTTGTGCATCGGCCAGAGCATGCAGGAAACGGATGTTGGTTTTTACCCCCGCGATCCGGTAGTGCTCCAGAGCCTGAACCATGCGGTTGATGGCCTGGTCACGGGTTTCGTCCCAGACAATCAGTTTGGCGATCATCGGGTCGTAGTGAATACTGATGTCATCGCCTTCGACGACCCCGGTATCCACTCGCACATGGGCGCTTTCGTCGGGCGTGCTCAGGTAGCGCAGGTTGCCGGTGGCGGGCAGGAAGTCCTGGTCCGGATCTTCAGCATAGATACGGGCTTCCAGAGCATGGCCGCGGGTTCTTACCTGAGACTGCTCCAGCGGCAGGGGATCACCCCAGGCCACTTTCAGTTGCCATTCCACCAGATCCTGACCGGTCACCATTTCGGTAACCGGGTGCTCTACCTGCAGGCGCGTGTTCATTTCCATAAAAAAGAAGGA
>Ga0208412_1001308_pt1 | contig 10373 bp, 10 predicted proteins | sample AntDeeMetag02WF4_FD_184758 | JGI IMG/M metagenome (GOLD analysis project Ga0208412, IMG submission 184758) | Saline lake microbial communities from Deep Lake, Antarctica - Antarctic Deep Lake Metagenome 02WF4 (SPAdes) (version 2) | ecosystem: Environmental > Aquatic > Non-marine Saline and... | reverse complement strand
ATAAGGTTAGCGGCGATCTCGTCTGGCAACAAAGGGGCGAGCAGGGCGCATTGGTGGGGGCGGCGAGTGGCGAGCTGTTGGGCGGCGAGATAAACGCGGAGTTTACCCCTGAACAGGTTGCGCTTGACGGCAGCGTGGGCATCGGCGAGCTGCTGGGCGTTGCCGGCATGGCACCTGACGCGGCGGCCAAGCTGGCCGCCGGACGGGCGCACTGGCAGGGTACGCTGAGCCTTGGCGAGTCGCCTTCGCTGCATCTGGGAAGCGACTTTGCAGGCGTGCGCATCAAGCTACCCGCTCCCTTCGCCAAGGCAGCCGGATCGCACTGGCCGTGGACGCTTGACGCGGATGTCACCGCCGGGCGCGTTGAGAGCCGGCTGGGCGATGCGGCCTATTTTCGTGGCCGCCTTATAGATGACCGCCTGGCGGGCAACCTCAACCTAGGAACGCAGGCCGCTCGCCCGCCGGCCTGGCCGAGCCGACGCGGCTGGCAAGTCAATGCCGGTGCCCGCGAAATAGTACCGCTGGAGTGGCGCTCTGTAGCCGCGCTGTTTCCTGCGGACGACAGCGTCTCGGGGCGTGGGAGAGCCGCCGGTGCGAGGGACGCTGCGCCGCTTGGGCTATCGCTTGAAACCCCGTGTGTGAAATATCGGGGCAAGTGCTTGGGCCGCGTGGCAGCCACGGGGCAGCGCAGCGCCAACGGTGAGGTAGACTTGACGCTGGATGGCAGCGTGCTGTCCGGGCATTTGCGCTACCGGCCGGGCACCGCGCAGCCGATCGATGTCACTGTGGGTCGGCTGGTGGTCGACAAGCTGTTAGCGCTGCCCGAGGCATCGCAGGATGCCGCGCCGGCGCCCGACAGCTGGCTGCAGGCGGTCAAAACTCAGGTGTCGGCGCCCGCGGCTATGCCCGAGTGGCTGACCGAGTTGCCCGCCGGGCGCCTGCGGGTGGCTGACATTCTCGTCGGCGAGAAGCGCTTTGGCCCGTTGACGGCCTACTGGCAGGCCGGCCGGCATCAGTTCACCCTGGCGCCGGTGGGGCTGACGCTGGGCGAGCTGTCGGCGCGCGGTGAGCTCGCCTGGAGCGGCAGTTCGGTCACCAGCCAGACCCGCGCTAACTTGACGCTGGCAGGGGGCGATGTGGGCACAGCGCTTGCGCGGCTTGATCAGCCGATTGCCATGCGCAGCAAAAGTACCCGGGTGGCAGCAACCCTTGAATGGCCCGGTGCACCCTGGCAATTTGCCCTGAGCCGAGCGAGGGGAAACATTTCTACCGACATACGCGACGGTCGCTTTGTGACGCTGGATTCTCCTTCAGCACGGCTAGTGGGGCTGTTGAATTTTGATAACATCCTGCGCCGCCTGCGGCTGGATTTTTCGGATGTGACGGGCAAAGGAACCGCGTTCAACCGCGTGCACGGCGAAGCCGACGTGGCCGGCGGCTTGCTGCGTCTGCGCGGCCCGCTGACCATTGATGCACCGGCGACGACCATGCGGCTTACCGGCAGCGTTGATCTGCTTCAGCGTGAACTTGATCAGCGTCTAGGCGTCACACTGCCCATCAGCCAGAGTTTGCCCATTGCCGCACTCGCCGCCGGTGCGCCGGTGGTGGGCGGTGTACTATTTGTGGCGCATACGCTGTTTGGCGATGCCCTTGAGCGTGCCACAACGATTCATTACCGGTTGGAAGGCCCTTGGGCTTCGCCGGACATTACACTGGAAGGTTCTCAATGACGCAGCTTGACCAGGCAGCTTCGATGTTACTTACCCCCGGGGGGCTTGATCTGGACAGCCTGGATACCGGGCTGTCCTATGCCATGGGGGCAGGTATTGACTATGCCGATTTGTATTTTCAACGGACCTGGCAAGAGGGCTGGGTGCTTGAAGACGGCGAAGTAAAGGAGGCTAGCTACAGCATTGACGGCGGCGTTGGCGTACGTTCGCTGGCCGGAGAAAAAACCGGGTTTGCCTACTCCAATCAAATTACCGCTGATGCGCTAGTTGACACCGGCAAAACCGCCTCGGGCATCGTGCGCAGCGGCACGCGCCTGGGGCGCCAGGCGGTCAGCCCCGTTAGCGCCGCGCTTTGTTATCCGGGGATTGATCCGCTGGCCGGCCTGAGCGCTGATGACAAGGTGCTCATGCTTAAGCTTGCCGACCGCGTGGCACGCGCTGCTGATACGCGCGTCAGCCAAGTCAGCGCCTCGCTTTCGGGGACTTACGAGGTTGTACTGGTACGTGCAAGCGACGGCACGCTGGCGGCGGATATTCGTCCGCTGGTGCGCTTTAACGTCAGCGTTATTGCTACTCATAACGGCCGTCGCGAACGCGGCAGCGCCGGCGGCGGCGGGCGCTACTCCATGGCACAGCTGCGCGATGCGGGCGTCGCTGAACGCTACGCCAAAGAAGCGGTGCGCCAGGCGCTGGTTAACCTGGAAGCGGTAGACGCGCCGGCCGGGCAGATGCCCGTGGTGCTGGGCGCGGGCTGGCCGGGTATCCTGTTGCACGAAGCCGTGGGCCACGGACTGGAAGGCGATTTCAACCGTAAGGGCAGCTCGGCGTTTGCCGGCAAAATGGGGCAGCGGGTAGCGTCCAAAGGCGTCACCGTGGTGGACGACGCTACCTTGATGGATGGTCGCGGCTCGCTCAGCGTGGATGACGAGGGTACGCCCGGGCAACGTACGCCGCTGATTGAAGACGGCATTCTTACCGGCTATATGCAGGACAAGCTAAACGCGCGGCTGATGGGCATGGCGCCCACCGGCAACGCGCGGCGCGAGTCTTATGCCCATATCCCCATGCCACGCATGACCAATACGTTGATGATGGCCGGCCAGGACGAGCCCTCAGATATCATCAAAAGCGTGCGGCGCGGTCTCTACGCGGTCAGTTTTGGCGGTGGTCAGGTGGATATCACCTCGGGCAAGTTCGTGTTTTCGGCAAGCGAGGCCTACCTCATTGAGGACGGCGTGATTACGGCGCCGGTCAAGGGCGCGACCCTGATCGGCAACGGGCCGGAGGCCATGGGTCAGGTGTCAATGATCGGCCACGACATGGCGCTGGATACCGGCATTGGCGTATGCGGTAAAGAAGGTCAGGGCGTACCGGTTGGAGTTGGCCAGCCCACCCTGAAACTCGATGAGCTGACCGTGGGCGGCACGCAATCATAAGCCCGGGTCGTGAGCCTAAACGTCTTGGCTTACGCGCAGATGTTTGAACAGTTTGCGCGCGCTGACCGGCGGCTTTTGCTGCTCGCGTTCGCGCTGCGCATTGCGCACCAGCTGGCGCAGCGTCTGGCGGTCGGCATCGGGGTGATCCTGCATGTAGTGATCAACGGCGTCGTCGCCTTCGTCAATCAGGCGGTCGCGCCATTTTTCCAGCCGGTGAAAGGCGTGGTCGCGCTGAAAGCGCTCTTTATCAATGGCATCAAACTCGGCGTGAAGGGCGGTTAAATCTTCCTTGCGCATGAGTTTGCCAACGTACTGCATATGCCGGCGCCGAGCTTCACGCGTGTTGATGCGCGCGGTTTCGTCAATCGCGCGTTCCAGATCATCGGAAAGCGCAAAGCGTGCCCGCTCGCCGGGTTTCATGGCGATCAGGGTTTCGCCCAGCTGCTGCAGCGCGTGCATCTCGCGCTTGAGCTGGGACTTACTGGGGCGTTCTTCGGGCGTATCGGTCGCCGGAATTGGGTTCTTTTTGGGCATGGTGAAACTCATCAAAAGTAATGTCACGAACGGGCTGCTGAACACCGCCAGCACCGCACGATGGGAAACAGACGGACCAGAAATAGACGGGTCAGAAGCAGACGCGTCACGAATAGACAGCCAAGTGGCGATATTATATCAGGCCGCGTGAACAAACAGGGCTTGTCATCTTCGGCGAGCCGGTTATCAAGAATACAGGAGGCCATCATGGCACAGGCATTTGATGCGCAGGCGCAGCAGGCAGTGTTGGCATCCCGCGCGCAGCAGGCGCTGGCATTGGCAAAACGCCTGGGCGCTGACGCGGCGGAAGTGGGCGCAAGCGTTGATCAAGGCGTTGAGGTAAGCGTGCGGCTGGGCGAAGTAGAAACCGTGGAGCTATCCCGCGATCAGGGTATCGCCATTACGGTGTACGTGGGGCAGCGCAAGGGTAGCGCCTCGTCAACCGATGCCGGCGATGCTTCCATTCAGGCGACGGTAGAAAAAGCGCTCGCCATTGCTCGCTATACTGGTGAAGATCCGGCGTCGGGGCTTGCTGATGCTGAGCTGATGGCGCGCGAGATTCCTAATCTTGGCGTACATTATCCGTGGGAGTTATCAACCGAACAGGCGGTGTCGCTGGCGCTTGAATGCGAGCGTGCCGGCCGAGATGTTGCGGGCATAACCCAGTCTGATGGGGCCTCGCTTTCCACCGGCGAAGGCGTACGCGTCTATGCCAACAGCCATGGGTTTCTGGGTACGCAGAAGGGCAGCCAGCATGCGCTGTCGTGCATGCTGATTGCCGAAGACGAAAACGGCATGCAGCGCGATTTTGCCTACACGACGGCGCGCGACCCCAAGGCACTGCGCGCGTCGGCCGACGTGGGGCGCGAAGCGGCACAGCGTACGCTACGCCGGCTAGGCGCCAAGCGTCCGGCGACCGGCAGCTTCCCGGTGTTGTTTGACCCCTCGCTTGCCAGTGGGCTCGTGGGCCACCTGATGGGTGCGCTTGCCGGCGGCGCGCTGTATCGTCAGGCGTCGTTTCTTTGTGACCGCTTGGGCACGCCGCTGTTTCCCGAGTGGTTCAACCTTGAAGAGCGGCCCATGGAGCTTGGCGCTACGGCCAGCTCGCCGTTCGACGCTGACGGCGTGCAAACGCGCAACAACCGCTTTATTGAAGAGGGCAAGGTAGCAAGCTATATGCTCTCGGCCTACAGCGCTCGCCGGCTTTCGATGCAAACCACCGGCAATGCCGGCGGGGCGCGCAACCTGCGCATTAACGCGCCGCTGCAAACGCCTGGCGCGCTGCTGGAGCAAATGGACTGCGGGGTGTGGGTAACCGAGCTGATGGGGCAGGGCGTTAACGGCGTGACCGGCGACTATTCGCGCGGTGCCACAGGCTTCTGGGTAGAAAACGGCAAGGTACAGTACCCGATTGAAGAGTTCACCATTGCCGGCAATCTGGAGCAGATGTTTGCCAATCTGGCAGGCATTGGCGACGACGTGGATACCCGCGGCAGCATCCATACCGGCAGCTGGCTGATCAACGCTATGACGGTGGCGGGTAACTAGGCAGAGCGGTCGTGGTTTTTGCCACTGCTCTTTGCTACTGATCTTCGTCGAAGCGCGCGGTAAATAGCGCTTCGACGGCGTCTAGTGCCTGTTCGGCGTCTTCGCCCTCGGCGTGCACGGTCAGTTCGGTGTCGCAGGGGGCGGCGAGTATCAATAGCGCCATGATGTTGCTGGCGTCGGCTTTTTGCGCGCCCTTGTAAACGTAAACCTTCGATGCAAATGGCTGGCAGCAGGCGACAAGCTTAGTCGCGGCGCGGGCGTGCAGGCCGCGCTGGTTGGTCAGTGTCAGGGTTTTACGCGGCACACTGATTCCTTTTGGCAAAGCGATTGTTGTTTAGCCGTGGGCGTCGTGCGCGTGTGTCGAGCGGGTGTACTGCACCGAAAGCTCGCGATGGCGCACGTGGACTTCGTCGATGGCGTCGAGTATCAGTCGCCCCAGCTGCTCGGCCAGGTACACCGAGCGGTGCTGGCCGCCGGTGCAACCGATGGCCACGGTAATATAGCTACGCTGGCTGTTCTGGTAGGCCGGTAGCCAACGGCTCAGCCAGTCGTGAATATCGCGGCACATGGCGTCAACGATGGGGTAGCCGCGCAAAAATGTCTCGATCTCGGCGTCGCGCCCGTTCAGGCCGCGCAGTGCAGGGTCCCAGTAAGGGTTGGGCAGACAGCGCGCATCGAACACCAGGTCGGCGTCCAGCGGTACGCCGCGCTTGTAGCCAAAGGACTCAACGGTCAGCGTGAGCTGGTCGCGGCGGCGATGCGCGACCTGATCGGCAATGCGACGGCGCAGGTCGTGAACCGACAGCCTTGACGTATCAATGGTTAAATCGGCGAGGTTGCGCACATCGCTAAGCGTGTCTTCTTCCTTGGCGATGGCTTCTTCAAGCGTCATGTCGCTATCCCGGGTGAGCGGGTGGCGGCGGCGCGTGGCGGAGTAGCGTTCCAGCAGAATACGGGCATCGGTGGTCAGATAGACCACGTGAAAGCTAATGTCCCGCGCTTTGAGGTCGGCGAGAAGCCCAGGCAAGCGTTCCAGTGCACCGGGCAGGTTGCGCGCGTCAATGCTCACCGCCAGCTGCTGGGTGTGCCGGGTCTGGTTGCGCAGTTCATCCACCAGCGAGCCCAAGAGCATCGCCGGCAGGTTGTCGATGGCGTAGTAGCCGAGGTCTTCCAGCGCCTGTAGGGCAATGGATTTGCCCGAGCCGGAACGACCGCTAATAATGACCAGTTGCATAGCGTCTCTCGTGGGTTCGAGCGGATAAGGGGGCGCTATTTCTCGGGTTGCTCGCGAATACTGGCGATAATCAAGTCGAGCAGTTCGCGTTGGCTTTGCGCGCGGCGCAGCCGCATGCGCGTGTCAGCATCGTTCATGATTAGAGCGACCTGGCCTAAAAGCGCCAGATGGGTGTCGTCGGCTTGCTCAGGCACTAGAAGGATGAACACCAGATCCACTGGATCGCCGTCGATGGCGTCGAAATCAACGGCCTCGGCGAGCTTGAGAAAGCCGGCGATGGGGGCGTTGCAGTGCGGACTTCGTGCATGAGGAATGGCCACGCCGTTGCCGATACCCGTGCTGCCGAGCTTTTCACGGCTAATCAGGCGGCTGAACACTTCCTGGCTATCTAGACTGGGGATGTTCTGCGCGATAAAGGTGCTGAAAAATTCCAGCACCCTTTTTTTACTGCCCCCGGGCACGTCATACAGTACGCGCTCCGGGGGGAGGATGGCTTCCAACGTCATTATGCTTAGCGCATGCCGGCGCCTTGAGCGCGGGCCTGTGCTTTTTCCTTGTGTTTGACCAGCTGGCGGTCGAGCTTGTCGGCCAGCGCGTCGATGGCGGCGTACATGTCGTTGTGCGTAGCTTCAGCATGCAGCTCGGCGCCGGCAACGTGCATGGTGCAGGCGGCCTGCTGACGCTCTTTTTCCACAGATAAGGTAACTTGCACGGTAGTGATGTTGTCGTAATGACGCTCGACCCGAGCGAGCTTTTCGTTTACATAGTCACGCAAGGCGTCAGTCAGTTCTACGTGGAGACCGGTGATATTAACTTGCATGGACATGCTCCTTATCCGTCGGTATGTGATTTGATTGTAACCCTTTTGGGGCGTAAACAAAGCCCCCAGCGCGAGTTTCGTTGGCTAGCGTTGTCGGCGGCGCTCGCTGGTAGGGGGAATGCCCAGCGCTTCGCGGTATTTAGCCACCGTGCGGCGGGCAACGTGGATGCCTGCCTCGTCTAAAAGCGTCGCCAGGCGGCTGTCGGAAAGCGGCTTGCCGGCCGGCTCCTGCTCTACGAGTTTTTTGATCCGCGCGCGAATCGCGGTGCTTGAGTGCGCGCTTGCGTCTTTGCCGCCAAGCTGGCTGGAGAAAAAATATTTAAGCTCGAAAACACCGCGTGGGGTATGCAGGTACTTTTGCGTGGTCACACGGGAAATTGTGGACTCGTGCATGCCGACGGCGGTGGCAATATCGGCAAGCACCAGCGGCCGCATGGCTTGTTCGCCGTGGTCGAGAAAATCCAGCTGGCGGGCTACGATTTCGTGGCCAACGCGCAGCAGGGTGTCGTTGCGGCTGGAAAGGCTTTTAATCAGCCAGCGGGCTTCCTGAAGGTGTTCCTTGAGAAAGCGGTTGTCCTGGCTGTTGTCGGCGCGCTTGATCAGGCTGGCATAGTCGGGCTGGATGCGCAGCCGTGGCATGGCGTCCGAGTTTAGCTCAAGCTGCCAACCGTGCTCGCCGCGCCGGGCGAGCAAATCAGCAATCACATAGCCGCTGGTGACGCTGCCAAAGGCGCTACCGGGACGCGGGTCAAGGCTTTTGACTAGCTTCGTCACCGTGTCAAGTCCGGCATCATCAAGCCCCAGGCGGCGTTTCAGCAGGCGTGAGTCGTCGCGCCCGAGCGCGTGCAAAAACTGGCGCACCAGCCGGCGCGCGGGCATCAGCAGCGGCGTGGTGTCGGGCAGCGCGTCAAGCTGTAGCGTCAGGCACTCGCCCAGATCCCGGGCGAATACGCCGGTGGGCTCAAATTGCTGCAGCCGCGCCAGCACGGTTTCAACCTGTGCCAGGCTAGCGCCGGTGAGCGCCTGGCGGTGCAGGCCGTCGCGCATGTCGTCAAGCGACTGGGTCAGGTAGCCATTGGCGTCAACGGCGTCGATCAGCGTTTCAGCGATAAAGTAGTCGTCGGCGGTGAGATCGAGCATCGCTAGCTGCCAGAGCAGGTGCCCGTGAAGGCTCTGGCCGGCGGTTTGGCGTTCAAAATCCGGTCCGTCGGCGCCGCTTGCGCGCGGGGTATCCTGATAGGTGTCGGCCCAGTCGCTATCGACGGAAAGCTCAGTAGGAATGTGCTCCGCCCAGCTGTCTTCGGGCGTATCAATAGTGGCTTGCTCGCCGAACTCGTCTTCCTGGTCGAGCAGCGGATTGTTATCCAGCGCCTGCTGGATTTCCTGGCGCAAGTCGAGCGTCGATAGCTGCAACAGCGCAATCGCCTGTTTGAGCTGTGGCGTCATGGTTAGCTGAGTGCCAACGCGTAGCTGCAGAGACGCTTTCATGGCCATCGAAGAATCACTCCTCGGAGTCAAAGTCTTACCCTAAGCCGCACCTCTCAAGGCTGCAAGCTAGCGGCGGGTCACCAGGGATCAGAAACCCGCGCTTAAAGGCGGAACTCGGCGCCGAGGTAAACATCGCGCACCTGCTGGTTGTCCAGAATACTATGCGGCGAGCCGTTGGCAATAATGTGTCCATCGCCAACGATATAGGCGGTATCGCAGATATCCAGGGTTTCGCGCACGTTGTGATCGGTAATCAGCACGCCGATGTGGCGGGCTTTCAGCGCACGGATCACGGTTTTTATTTCGCCCACCGAGATAGGGTCGACACCGGCAAACGGCTCGTCGAGGAGAATAAAGGCCGGTTCAATGGCCAGCGACCGAGCGATTTCTACCCGGCGGCGCTCGCCGCCGGAAAGGCTCATGCCCAGGTTGTCGCGGATATGGGTGATATGAAAGTCGCCCAGCAGCGCTTCAAGGCGTGCTTCACGGGCGTGGCGATCCAGATCCCGGCGGGTTTCCAGAATGGCCATGATGTTATCGGCCACCGAGAGCTTGCGAAAGATTGAGGCTTCTTGGGGCAAATAGCCGATGCCCGCCTTGGCACGCTCGTGCATGGGCGCGCGGGAGAGGTCGTGAGCGTCGATACTGACGTGTCCGGCATCGGCCTTGACCAGCCCCACGATCATGTAAAACGAGGTGGTCTTACCCGCGCCGTTGGGGCCAAGAAGCCCGACGATGCTGCCCTGGGGAATGTCCAGGTTGATATCCTTGACCACGCGGCGGCGCTTGTAGCTTTTGGCCAAGTGGCGGGCGTGGAGGGTTTTGACCGGTGCTTCCGGCTGATTGTCGGCAGTAATATCGTCAAAAGACACCCTGTGGCCCCTTTTATCTGGTCGGTAATTGTCAGTCGTGGTCGGGTTCGAGACTTACAGCATGGTGTGTGCCGAGCACAGCCTGCGTTACTGCTCCGGCTGCAGCGTCATGTGGATACGCTGATTGTCGCTGCCTTCCACGTCAGAGCGCGCCTGTACGACTTCCTTGTCGATAAAGTATTCAAGCCGGCCGCCGCTGAAGTGGTCGCCGCCTTGGTTCAGCTCGGCCTGGTCAATTAGCTCGACGCGGCGTTCGGCGACGTGATAGGTGATCTGGCGCGCTTCGCCTTCGATGGGCTCTTCCTGCCCGTCGGGCTGGTGGCGCAGGTAGGCACGCTCGCCAAAGGCGGTGGCGCGAGATAGCTCGCCGTTGTCATTGCGCTGTATTTCCACGCGCGCGCCGCGCAAATGCATCTCGCCTTGGCGCACCTCGACGTTGCCGCGATACACTGCCGTGCCGGCGCGCTGGTCGAGATCAAGACGGTCGGCCTCGACCTTAACGGGCTCGACCGGCGCTGCCTGAGCAGTGGCGAGCCCCGCCCCTATTACGCTGATGCCGAGTGCGGCAGCGGTGATGAAGGACAACATGTTGGTGTTCATGGGGTTTCCTCAGGTGATGCCGTTGCGGGCGGATGATAACCGCGGACGCGATCGGTCAGGCGTACTTGACTAGTGTCAAGCCATGCATCCAGGCGCTGGGCACGAATGCGC
>Ga0208412_1001301_pt1 | contig 10404 bp, 15 predicted proteins | sample AntDeeMetag02WF4_FD_184758 | JGI IMG/M metagenome (GOLD analysis project Ga0208412, IMG submission 184758) | Saline lake microbial communities from Deep Lake, Antarctica - Antarctic Deep Lake Metagenome 02WF4 (SPAdes) (version 2) | ecosystem: Environmental > Aquatic > Non-marine Saline and... | reverse complement strand
GGAAGAAGTTCGACCACCGTTCTATTAATCAATAATCTGTTTGTTCAAACGTTATCCATATTCCAAACCTCACAGATTATATCTGCCATCTTTTCACTACGGTGTTTAATTTGTTCAATTCTCCACTCATCGTATTCTTCAGCAACAGCTTGAGTCATGAGGAAGTCTGTTTTATGTTTGTAAATTTGACGTTTTTGTTCAAATGGATTATCTGACGCAGTTTGATTTAGACTATCGTTTAGCAGAGTAAGATTCCCAATCCTCTTTTTGTACTCTTGGAATTCCTCTTTAGTACAGTTAAGGTATTTTTCCCATTCATCATATTTGTCAGCACCAATCCGTTGTGGAGCAATATGCTCAATATCTACCGTATCTCTATTAGCAACCGATTTTTCATTCCCACTAGAACGCATATAGTGTTCTTCTTCAATTCTATCAAGAATGTATTTCGTAAAGTCGTTGTTTTTGAAATCTCGATTAATAATCCGCTCCTTCATTATCGTATTATTTGGTGACCGTTGTTCTGCAATCCGTCGTAAGTACATATTCGGATTATCATGTTGATTCATCTTAGAACATATTTTAGACCAGAATCTATCACGACTAGTGTTCGAATCTCGTCCTGCAATCTTATCTCGTGTATTCAATATCTCTAAGATGTTGAGAGCTTCAAGAACCTCATCAGCACTCTCATACTCAATGACAATCTTCAGTAAGAGAGTTCGAATCCGGTCATTCTTAATCTGCGTTGAACGTAGTTTTGAGTTGAGTTCCTGAATCCTACTCTTCTGGAAATTCTCACTGACTTCACAGTTTTTGATATCAACATACACTTCAGCTTTTGTACGCATATCCTCTAGCATCTCTTCAAGAGAAATACCATTGTTCGCTAATTCACCAGATAGAAGCTCATCAACATAGTCATAGAGTTTGTTTTTGGAAACGTTATCTTTGATTTTCGGGAGAAGGTATGGACATATAGTAGTGAGTGAAGAACCGATACATCTGGTTAATTTCAGGACGAATGATAGTCATTATATCTTCCCAGAGGGCCTTCACTCTCTCTTCATCAATAGAATCATTTTGATTGGCTTCCATAAACACTCGATTCTTCACCAAGTAAACAGCACTGAGGTCAAGCCCTTTATCGTTCAAGCTCTCGAAAAGCCGGAATGCAGAAACTTCACTACCACACTCAATCTGAACTAGGTAAATTGAATTGACTAGCTCATTATAAATTTCACGTACTTTCTCAATCTTGTGAGGTTCTATTCTATTCGCATAATATTCATAAGCATCCTTGATTTCCGAATCGTCAATAAGGTCAAAGTTCCCCATCTAAAACACGTTTGAAATCATCATTATGGAACTTATTCAATTTCAATTTATTATGGGTCTCTCCTGTGGTTGGATTCTTTATTTGTAAGAAGTTGCTGTTAACCAATTCAGGTAAATTAGAATAATCATCGTCATCTTCAGCCTCAAATCGGTCTCTAATAACGCAGAGTAAAATTGAGATAGTCGTCAGTCTTTGTTGGCCATCCACAAGCTCCAACGTTTTGATGTCTTCACTCTTGTTATTGATTACAACTATCGAACCTAAGAAGTGATTATCTCTCTCACGGGTAAGAGCATACACATCATCCCATAACTCTGCCCACTGGTCTTTCGACCATGAATACTCCCTCTGATAATCTGGAACACGAATCTGATGAGACCCTTGTAGTATCTCATTGATGTCGTAATCGTCGGCTGAAAGATTGAAACCTGATGTCGGCATTATATACTATCCAAGTAGCAACAATATATAAACCCTGTATACTATGAATTACGACTAACGAAGTTCAACTCGCATTCTATTAACCAACGTTCCATGTATTTTGTTGGTTAAGACCAGTCAATAGATAGATTGGATTATACACTGGAAAGCAGGGAGTAAGCTCGAATTTATTGTATTATCTGCGGAGGATGCCTCTCACCACAGGAACAAGGATACCCACCTTTACTTTTATATTTTAGAATGAGATTATGTGAGATTCGTCCCCCGTCTGGACACCGATAGTAGAGTTTTCGTAGAGTCCATTGTCGGTCTTCGTCATACCATGGGTCTCTTCCATCGACCTCGTCAAAGTGACCCCAACAGAGTTTCCATTCACCATTGGGGTGTCCATTTTGGCTTGAGATTGCGTGTGTTGCTGTTGTTTCGCACTCTTTTGCTTGGCAGATTGGAGAGACTCTAATCTGGTTCGTAGAACCTGTTCCAGAGTTGGCTTCAGTCATTCTTCCTCCTTATTTCATTCTGCTCTTCTTCATCGTACAATACGAGTCGGTTATTTGTATCTCTATTTTCAATTTCAGTCAGTTGGAGAGAGTATTTCTGATTATAGGTTATCACACTCTCAAACATTTCAGCCTTCTCAGTATGCGTCTCAAACCTACCTACATCAGCACCAACGGGCACATGATATAAGATGTGACATTTGTTTTGCGAGAATGTACCTTGGTCAATAGCAATAAAGTCGCTCCCAGCATTGTACAGGAGCTCAGTTATTATATCGAACGTTGCTTCATCAGGTGATAAGAAAAGATACTCATTATCGTTTTTAAAATCGTACTTGTTCATGATTACCGTAATCTCGCAGTCATTTTGTGTGTCTTCAAAAGTACTCATTATTGCTCACCTCCATTAGAATATGCTTCTGCAGAGCGAGGACAACCATCTGCAACATACGCTTCTGATTTTGAAGAAGCTACACTAACGTGCAACAAGCTGCCGAACTGTTCTACAATTTTTTCTGAAACCTCTACCATTTCTCGACTCGTATATTTTCTTAGCATATAATATCATAAAGAAAGTATTAATATAAAGGTTTCGGTGTAAATACAATAAAAACAATTTATTGAGATTGTTTCAACCGTTATTATTAGAATATTAGTTTTAAGTCGCCCTATATTGGCATAGTGCGGAATCAGACTCTGTAATTGCCATCTGCAGGGTTGAATACAGTTTCATTCTGCTCCAATTTTTGCACGAGTGTAATTTATTGGAGCTGACTGAGGTGAGGGCCGAATGCAGCGGGGGCAACTGCGGTGGAGGCCGAATGCAGCGGGGGCAACTGCGGTGGAGGCCGAATGCGGTGGGGGCCGAATGCAGTGGGGGACTGCGGTGGGGGCCGAATGCAGTGGGGGACTGCGGTGGTAGAGGTAGGTTTTGTTCTAATGGGCTATCCTGGTTTCACCAGTCCTCTTCTTCGATTTCATTTTTTAGCTTGAGCAGTTTGAAGGATGATTTCATTATTTTTGATATCACATATAGACATATACTGGTTAACTACTTAAGTATAATGATTTTATTTTAGATTTGTAGTAGATACGAGTGTATAGTTAAACAAATCTAGTGGAAATAAGTTAGTTTGTAAATTAGGTACTTACAGAAATCTGGTATTGGCAAATAAACTAACACTACCGGTACTCTATGGACTGTTTCCGTACGGGTGTCTTTCTCACTGTACGAAAGGCACGTCTTTTAAGTATAATTCGCCCTGTACTTTAGATATGGAACAAACAAAGAACAAAGATGGAATTGTCGCCACCTATATCCGAGTATCTACAGAAGACCAACAGCCAGAGAACCACCGTTCAGAAGTAATCGAATTCATAGAAAGCGAATTTCCTGAGTGGGGCCAACGAGAGTATGCCGATATATACACAGGCACAAGCACTGTTGGACGCCAAGAGTATAACAAATTACGAGACGATATTCAGCAAGAAAATATTCACTCAGTAGTCACGACTTCTGTATCTCGTGTTGCTCGCTCGATTCGAGATTTTAGCGATTTCGTTCACACATGCGAAGAGAATGAAACTGCACTGTACTTCACCAAAGAATCCATTAAGTACGACCCACGAAGCAACGACCCGTATCAAAGAGCTATGTTGCAGATGCTCGGAGTATTTGCTGAGCTCGAAGCCAAAATAACTCAACAACGAACGAAGGAGTCTATCAGACAGATGAGAGCCAATGGGTACAAATGGGGCCGGTCTTCGTTAGGGTTCTCAAAGAATAGTGGAGACCTGTATCCGACCGATGATTTTGACCGTATCTGTGGGGTCCTTGATTTGATTGATAGTGGTAAGCTGAGTCAATCGAAAGGAGCGCATATGCTAGACACCTCAAGGACAACTATCAAACGAATTTTAGAGAACAATGAGCGGAGAGAATTATATGATTTACCGATTCAAAAGCAGAAACGGATTTAATTCAGGGGGATGATTCTAGGCTGGAACTCATACTCTTGATTACATTCGTCGCACTTGATGAGCGACCCATGAGTAATCGGTCTTTCTCCATAAATTACTGATTCACAGTTTGGACATTTGTTAACACGGACAGTTTCGCCTTTGCCAACATCGACATGATATGCCTTATCATAATCTTTGATAGCCTGTGCTATCTTCCCAATCGGTATCTGCAGGATTTGAACCCGCTCCCAAGCTTTTCCCTCACGGTGTTCGGAAAAACCGTTGACCAAAATGTAGGAAGCCATAACAGGCTATCTCTGACCTGCTAAGCCAACGTGCTATGATTCCACACGACCGGTGAAATAGAAGGTCAAATCATGCACGACAAAAATTCAAATCGAAAGTCGAACGCGTACAATAGTAATGAATACCAGCACGTCCAATCTGTAAATATTGAACCTCTCTCACCAGAGGAAGCATTAGAATTCCATATCAATCGTATGGGTGAAGAGTACACTGATAGCACGGTGAGAAGTCACAAATCCCGTCTCCAGTACTTCATCCAATTCTGTGACCAAGAGCGTATAGAGAATCTCAATGACCTCAGTGGACGTGATATTCTGTTGTATAGAACGTGGAGACGAAATCAGAATGGAAAGGGTGACGGTCCAATATCTGATGCAACTCTTAAAACTGCGTTAGATACCTTACGTGTATATCTCAAAACTGCTGTGAGGGCGGATGGTGTTCACCCACAACTCCCTGAACAGATTGACCCGCCGACTCTCAGTAAGGAAGCCGCCAGCAGAGATGTAATGTTGAGTTCGGATAGAGCAAGTGAGATTATTGAATACTTACGGAAGTACGAATACGCAACTGTCCTTCATGCAGGATTCGAATTAATTTGGCACACAGGAATGAGACGAGGTGCAGCCCGTTCAATTGATTTAGATGATTACTATCCTGATGAACAGTACATCCAACTCAAGCACCGACCAGAGAGCGATACACCTCTCAAGAACAAGAAGGATGGAGAACGACCAGTTGCCATCTCTAAGGACTTGTGTACAATCCTCAACGATTGGATAGATACTCACCGTCCAGATGTGGAAGATGACTACGGTCGGCAGCCTCTCCTTGCTACAAAACACGGTAGACCTCATGCTATGACTGTTCAGAAGTACGCGTACACAGCTACACGTCCATGTGCTGTTGGCCAAGAGTGTCCACACGATAAAGACCCTGAGACGTGTGATGCTGCGATTCGAAAACAGGATGCTAGCAAGTGTCCTTCATCCGTGAGTACACACGCGTTACGACGTGGAGCATTGACACACTGGTTATCTCAAGATTGGCAAGTGGAGCACGTATCCGACCGAGCAGACGTATCTCCTACTGTTCTAGAAAAGCACTATGACCAACGTTCTGATTTGGAAAAGATGGAGCAACGGAGACAGAACTTAAATAACATCTGATTCTATTTTCACCCTTTAGACCTAATACATTTAGGGGGTGTTTGTGTTGTATATAATATGTCAACTGACATAGAAAACAACAACAACGACTGTAGAACAAACGTAGCGCAAGTAAAGACAGACACTCACGACATCGTAGCTCGATATGAATTCTCAGATTTAGACGACCATATCGTGATTAAGCTCTTGAACAAGGCCGGAGGTGGAGACAAACACTTCCTTCATATCAACGGTAATATTCACATGGTATGGAATCCAGCGCAGGTAAAACGAGTTTGTAAAGAAGAAGGCGTCTCTCCAGCATCAGCACGTCAACTCTTGAATCAGATTCACTACTCTGGTCATAGTGACGTATTCCAACAATAATTTTTCTGTAACTTACAGAACTTTTTAAAAACCAATCATCAGACACATGACAAGTTATTTACTAATACAACTCTAGATTAATATCTATGACTTCTCAAAAGAAGAAAGAATTTATCGAACGTCAAGCTCGGAGAAACGATATTACACCACGTCAATTCTGCATTAGACAAATCGAGGAATGGAGAGAACACCTCGAAACTGTGAGTACAGATTTCAGAGAACTGGATGAGGAATCATATCAGAAAAGACTTGACGAGGAGATTTTGGAGCGTGAACAATGAACGCCGAAGAATTGCTACAAAACAGACGAGATTTCATTTATCATCACTGGGTTAAGATGAGTTACATCAGTGATGAATTTGAGAATCATCCTAGCCGAGAGTGGTTAAATGAACACTGCGTTGTCAAAGATATTGCAAGCGAGATTCCTGATGATATTCGCATCGTTTCTGAAAGAGAACCTGAGTGTATAGAAATGTTCCGAGATTTCAAAACAGCACAGTTGAATCACGATACGTTAGAATACATTGATATAGGACACGTATGGGATTTTGTGGAGTGGGATTATGAATTGGATGTGGAAAAACCGTGTGGACCTTACGACGGTTTTGATGAATGTTTAACAGGGGCAATTGAATATGCGAGAGAAAACGATTTAGCTATTTTGAGATATACGTCTATAACATCTTTTGACAATCTTCGATACCGGTCATTATCAGAATTAGATTAAAATTTGAGTCTTCGAAGGTAGGGTAAGAGAGATTATTTTCTAGTTTAAATAAATAGCTTTTTTATTGATGGCGTTGAAGATGATGATATGGCGTTCGAAACATTCAGTGGAAGTTCGCGTGGAAGCGCACAACCAAAGATTTCGCTTCGAAAGAGTGAATCGATTGGAATCAATACAGCAGCAATGGATGAATTCTTTGACGAAGAACATGAATACACAGAAGTTCAATATGACTCTGAAACAAATGTATTGAGACTTATTCCGAAGAAAGAGAAAACAAGTAAATCGTACAAAATCAGTCGGTCGGAAAGTGGCGGTACTATTGCACCTACATCAGACCTCAAAGCCTTCGGTCTGATTCCTGAAATCACGACGCAGTACGCTCCAGAGAAACATAAAGTCAATCAGAACAAGTACTACGTCGATGTGAATCTCGACAATCCTATCGGCACTCACGGCTCTCGTGATGAAGATGAGAAACCAGCAAAGAACGAGATTACACAAGAAGACTTGGACTAAGACGACGTAGAGATTGAAGAGAAAGCCGAACAGTAGCTAATCGTCTTTCCGTCTTATGATTCTCCCGATTCTCCCGATTCCATTAATACCTTGTTCACCACCTACAACAGCCGCTAACAGATTAAACAACCAGAACCCGCCAAGGATAATCACGAGTCCAGCGGCAACTAATATAGACAATAGTATTGTTGCAGATATTCCTGTACCTACACTTCCGCTACTTCCGCTACTTCCACTATCAGGTGGAAGTATCTCACCATCCAATATCCTCAGACCGTATACCCAAATGTATGAATCCCCAAAAGAATGGGGATAATCATCATAAGACGCGAAACCACCATACTCAATCAACGTAAGTTCAACCGTTTTCGTTTCACCTGCTGCAACGGACACATTAAATTTTCTACTAGTAATCTTCGAAAAACCATCATCAATATAGTCTTCAGCACTGATTGTATAGTTCCTGTCAGCGACGACTTGGAATTCTGTTGTATGGCCTACCTTAGACCCTATATAATTCACATTAACAAATGATGCGTTAACAGGATTTCCGTCAGCATCGTATGTCTTTACGATTAAATCTGTAAATATGAGTTCTCCATCTTCAGTCCAATCTTCCTCATTGAGAGATAGCGTACCTTCTACGATGTCACCAGTTGCATCTTCAGTCACACGTACGCTTACTTGATAGTCTCCATCGTCATCGAAGAAGTACTCAATAGACTGTGTATCACCTCCAAAACTCTCACCTGATACAAACCACTCGAAACTAACCTCGTCGGCTGTAGCACCCGAAAGCTCGGCTGTAAGGTTTACCTCTTGATTCTCTACAATCCGATATTCATCCAAAACAATCTCGACACCAATTGCTCCGTCTGATGTGGTACTATCTTCATCACCATCAGTGGTCGAATCATCAGTGGAACCGTCGTCGGTTTTTCCATCTTCATCACCATCAGTGGTCGAATCATTAGTTGAACCGTCATTCGAAGTTCCGTCATCAGTGGTTGAATCAGATTGCAACGTAACGTCGTTCGTCGTTACAGTATCATTCTGAACAGTGACGGATTGAGATGTTGAATTGTATCCATCCGCGTCCACACTCAAAGCGTACCCCCCTACGCGTAAATTATCGAATCGATAGAAACCCGTGCTATCCGTCTTTGTAGTTTCTCCTGTATCTAACGTTACTGACGTGTTCTCTATTGGATTTCCACTATCATCTGTAACATTACCTTCAATGTCTCCTCGCTCGTAATCTAGAGTATAACTAAGCGTTGTAGGACTATCCTCAATGGTGATTGACTGCGTGGAAGATACGTACGTGTCTTTGTCTACAGTGATGTTGTACGACTCGTTGTATGTACCAACAAGCGTTAGGTTTCCATCGGAGGACGTTTGATACTCTTGACCTTGGAAAGTGACTGTAGCATTACTCAGGGCTTCCTGAGATTCATCGAGTACAGTGACGTTGATATCATATTCAGAGCGATTGAGAACTGAATCTACAGTCGTATCGATATTGACGTTGACCATGTCCGATATGGTATCATGACCAGCTTTCGAAATCGTGTAATCATACGTTCCTTCTGTGAGAGTTAGTACAGCCTGTCCGGTCGAATTCGTAGTGAGAGTTTGACCGTCGATTTCTACGGTTGCATTGTCTACAGCAAATCCAGTGTCATCAGTGACGTTGTACGTGACGTTGTACTCTTGTGCGACTTCAGAATTCGCTAACAAATAGCCAGTCAACTGATTCGATGTGTCGTTATTGCTTACCATGATGTAGTAATAATTGACCTCATCAGAGTTGTAAACCGAATCTATATTAAAAAATGTACCATCTTCAAAATTCCACGTACCAGATGTACCAGTTCCTTCAAATTGACTTATAATCATCCTATCTCCATTATTCATTTCTGCATGTAATTCCATATCAAAATTCTCAGAGTCAAAGTTGTAATTCACACTTGCAGATTCTGTATTTGGCGGGAACTTGAATTGCTCTGAAGTGTAGTCTGTTGAATTTGAATCTAACGTAAATGATTCGTTGAAAATCTGTACTGTCGATGTCGCTGTTGCAAATCCTGCTCCAAAGAATATCAGAGAAGCTGCGAGCAACGTAAAGAGAATAACTAGTCCTTTTTTATTCATGTTAGAATATTATTCATAAAACCCTATACTTGTTAGGGTGGATTTCAGATGCTCCTTATATTACGGGATAATCACCCCCCCACCCACACGAAATCTCTGTGTGGGGGTATGCAAGTGTCCAGAATATAAGACAGAGGTCTGATTTTATTGATTGGTGATGAAGATAATGCTCGCCCAAGTTCGACCCCCCCCGTTAAAAGGACCCTTAAATTTCGTACTTAGAGAGCTTCCGCCGGGTTCGCACCCCCCCCTAGACACAAATTTCGTGTGTGGGGGGGGTAAGTATCCAGATATATAAGGCGAGATTCTTATTTTACTACGGAAACGTAGTAAAGCACACCTCACAAAAAACAGAACAATCACAAAAACTCAGGATGCACATACCAACAGTTGCTTGAGAACTTATGATTCAGGAAACCTTCCTCGGTCATATTATTCAATGCAGACCGTATGGTATCCTCTGAGATTTCTGATTGAATCCTTTTCTGAATATCTTCAGTCGTCCATGTAATCTGAGATTCTTGCCATACAATAGCCCATACTTCTTCTCTCGGAGTAATATCACTCATAGTTATTATTTCGAACAAAGCCCTATATTTATTCTGCTCGTTAGAACATATCTTCAAACTCATTCGTTTCTTCATACTCTATATTTCCACAACCGAAAGAATCACGATATTCATTCCACGCTTTTTTCTTTCCTTCGAATATTTCATAATCATATTCTGAATTTCCAACGTACTCTTCAAACTCGCTCTTATCATCTATACTTGTAACCATGTTTATTATTTTATAATTTAATCCTAAAGGTGTTATCGTGATGTTGGTTAAGAAGTGCGTAGAGTGTTGGTTAAGAAGTGCGTAGAGTGTTGGTTAAGAAGTGCGTAGAGTGTTGGTTAAGAAGTGCGTAGAGTGTTG
>Ga0208412_1001299_pt1 | contig 10422 bp, 10 predicted proteins | sample AntDeeMetag02WF4_FD_184758 | JGI IMG/M metagenome (GOLD analysis project Ga0208412, IMG submission 184758) | Saline lake microbial communities from Deep Lake, Antarctica - Antarctic Deep Lake Metagenome 02WF4 (SPAdes) (version 2) | ecosystem: Environmental > Aquatic > Non-marine Saline and... | reverse complement strand
GCGTACATTAAATTCGGTTAGGACATTCGATACCCCTGACCCGATCAGAGATGAGTCGACAGCAGAATGGAAGCCCCCGCTACTATAGAGAAAAGCTACTGAAAGGTTCGATATGAGCTCATAGAAACGATTGTTCATGTAGACACCGACGAGGAAGAATATTACCCCAATCAGTAGAAGCTCAACCAGTTTCGAGTCAACGGTCCGGGACAACAATCCCCGGGAATATATAGTCGATAGGAGGAGAGTCATCCCGACGATGAGCAGGTACAGAAAGACCCAGGTGTGATAAAGATTCATCATGATACCGGCGAGAATAATGAACACGACGCGATGGCGATACGAGTCCCGTAATCGTGGGACAAGAACGATTGAGTAGAGAAGCATGGCAGTGGCGATGGTTTCAGTGAACCATGGTTCCGAGGTCTTTAGAATGGTAGTTCCCGCGGGAAACAGGGCAAAACACAAGATCAATAGAAGATAGCCACGATTCAAGCCTCTACTTTCGCTGTACCGGACTGAAGATACGTACCACACTCCAAATATCACGGGAAAGAGAAATACTCCCTGTAACTGTAGTCGGTTCAAAAGCTCCAGTGATGCTACCAGATCAGTCTCACCGGTGATGATGTTCATGACTGCCAACAACTTAGATCCTAAGTCGTAGTTCTGGCTTCCTGCATATGACGATACCACCGTGTAGGCGGGGAAATCCGATACGTATCCGTTACGAATAATAAAGAACCGGGATATATCGATGTTAACCCCGTACCCAGCCGGAATTGGCGATCCGGATGTGTACCGGAGGTATCGCAGATACCAGGCGATAGTGAACATCCAGACGGAAAAAATGGCAAAAATACGCTTTTTCATCTAAATTTCTCTCTTTTAAGCATTAACTGATACACAAATTTTTATTGGTTCGGGTACCGTCGCCCAACTTAGTTCCGAGCAGAGCAACAGAATCATTTCCAAATCGTTCGAATGTGGCTCCTGTATCAGTTCCCGAATATCTACTGTAGCCTCATCAATTGACGATCTGTCGCTAGTACGGAATTGTCTCGGAAGATATTCTTTATCTCCACAAACCTCTCTAACCACGGCAAACGCCCCATACGCAAGCGCAGATGTCTCCAGAGTAACATCGTCGAACGAATCGTACTCCCATAGGTCAAACGTCATTGAAGAGGTTTCCGCCTGATATGTTTCGTATCGACGCTGTCATATATGAATCTTATTTTTCTCTCCCACCTTTTTACACTCCAAGTTGAGATTATTTACAGCGGGCCTTGTTTAGACGGCCCCGATAACGTCGGCTGATGTCTGTGTCGGCTGAACAGGATCTGTTTATGAGAGCCTCTCTGTTCGATTTTGTTTTTGAAAGAACGACCGTTTCACCCGACCTATACCGCGTCTAAACAAGGTTTCTGTAGAGTATTTCGGCATGGTAAGCACTGTTTCAGCTAGGTTGAAACAGGGAGGCCACAGTCACTGACTTGTGGGCGGAAAAAGATACAGCAGGGGCCGCTTGGTTTGTTCCAGTGGTGATCGTGCGGAGTCAGTTGAGTCGTTAGCAACAATGAAGTGATCTCACGGGCCCACGCTGTGCCGGCTGTCGAGACCTCGGGGTAAACACGTATTAGGAGATGAAGATCTTTCATTACAATACTTGTTGGTAAATCTTAGTGGTACCCTCGGCAACGGTATCCCAAGTAAAATTGCTCCAGACATATTCTCGGATTGAACTTGACTTAATATTGGTCTGTAGAATCTCTTCTGCTCCTTCCCGCAAAGCCTGTGGATTTGGATCGACACTCTGGCTGGCTTCGAAATCTAGCCATTCAGCAACTCCGCAAACATTCGTCGTCATAGCGGGCGTCCCACATGCCATCGCTTCTATCACGACGTTGCCGAATGACTCATATTTGTTTTTAGAGGGCAAAACGAAGAGGTCTGCATCAACGTATGCAGCTAACTTTTCTTCGTTATACATTGGCCCAGTAAAGCTAATGTTCTTAGCTTGAAGCTGCTGCTGTAGCTGTTGTAGTGATGTTAGATTCCCATCATCAGGTCCAACTATGACCAGATCTCGATTCTGCCCCGATTCCATCCCTTCAAATGCGCGAATCAATAGGTCAATTCCTTTTCTTTCGTGGAGCCGACCGAGATAGAGAATCATCTCAGAGCCATCGTCTATGCCATATTTCGCGCGGAACGTCCCTTCCTGTGGAAGATCTTTGTATTCGTCTTTTTCAATCCCATTCGGAAGATGGGTGATAGACTTCTCCCGAACAGCGGGGAAGACTTCTTGATACTGGCCTGACTCGATGTGAGAACTCGCGATAAGATGGTCCGAGGAAGCCAATATCCTCTTGCCTAAGATTTGATCAAATACCGCCTTCTGCGTTCTCTTCGATTTTCTAGGTATAGCTCCCCTGGGCTGGAGGACCAGTGGGATGCCAGCGCGGGACGCTTCGTAACTTGCTATTGCTGCTTCAAAGGAACGAAACTCATGAAGATGGACTACATCAAAATTAGCAATTTCATCCCTCAGAGCAGGCCATATTCCGAATGCTGTTGATATATTTGCTTTCCAAGCGAGATTGTTGCTTAGGTTTCGGAACCTACGCACTCTGATTCCATCGAGATAATCAGGATCACTATAGTCGGCGTTTCTGGAGTCGGCATCTAAGACATCAGTAGTAAACACGCTCACCTGATGCCCTTGCTCAACGAGGTTTCGGGTAATTTGATACGATGACTCAACGGGACCGCCATAGGCATACGCCGGCGGAAAACTGGATATTACGTGTAATATATTCATTTATTTCACCACCTTGTTTTTGAGCATTACATAGCTATAAACACCGGCTCGGATAAGAATGAAGAATGGGAATAATATCCAAGCAGGGTCTCGATCTCGGGTTAGCCCCGTTACCATCCTCCGCCCACCGACAACAAACTGTTCATAAACAACCTCCGACAAGGAGAGATTCATAGCTCCAAAGGAATTGTCTGCGAAAGCCTCTGCTCCTAAAAATTGTTTTTTGGCGAATTGTAAAATTGAATCCCCCATATCAGTATCATGGTATACTGAATCAGTGATGTAGACTACAGAGAAACCTGCTTGCTTAAGTTTGACTGCGAGATTAAAATCTTCTCCCCAGTGGACTCCTTGGTCAATTCCACCGACTTCTTCTAGAGCAGAGCGTCGAAATAATGATGTTCCTCCACCACAAACCCCGCGAGAGTTCTCGATTCGGTCTTCTATGATGGCCTCCCAGAGGCCCCAATATACTCGTGATAGGGGCGGAGAATTTTTCGGACCGACATTTTGTGGCCAAACATTAGCAACGGATTCGTCATAATTGAAATATTGAACAGCTCGGCCGAGCCAGCCGCTATCAGGAAGATAATTATCGCTATCGAAGATGCCGATGATTTCCCCCATAGAGGATTCAATCCCCTTCTGCCGAACGCGTCCAAGAGGGCCATCCACTTTCAGTATTTTGTCAGCGAACTCTTCAGCGATTCTCAGTGATTGATCCTCCGATCCGTTATCTACAACTATTGTCTCTATATTTGGGTACTCTTGCTGCTGAATACTTTGGAGACACTCTCTGAGGACGTCATCATCGTTGTAACAAGGGATAACGAATGAGACCAATGGCGGTGAGTCGCTGTCTATAACATTGGCTGTCAATTTCTCACTTGGTGGGTCTTTCACCACGTAAGGCGTGGGATGTTTCCCATGTATTCCAGTCATTATTTGGAAAGCACCATTGCTACGTCTTGACTGATCGTCTTCCAATCATGATTATTTTCAATGTGCTCTACGCCGTTCCAGCCCATTGTCTTTCTCATCTCCCGATTTGTAAGAAGTTCCTCAAGCGCTTCCTTGACGTGTGTGGCCTCATTTTCGACCGCTATTCCAGCGTCAGATTCCTCGCTCGCCTTTTCGATCTCAGCGACGGCACTCGCCACGAAGGGAGTACCAACTGACATCGATTCGAGGAGCTTTGTTGGGCATGCGTAGTCGAGTTCGTAATCCGTCTTCAACGGCACGAGGCTGACAGTCGCTCCGGCGACTCGCCCCGGGATTTCAGAGCGGTCCACGTATCCGGTGAAGTGGACGCTGTCATCAATATCCCGATTCCGGACGAACTTCTGAAGCTCCTCCCGTCGCTCGCCGTCACCGACAATCGTCAACTCTACGTCCTCGGAGAGTTCTACAAAGCCCTCGAGGAACGGGATGAACGACTGTCCCGTTCCAAGGTTTCCGGCATATATGACGTCGGTGGTGTACTCGCTCTCAATATCCGGCGAGAACATCTCGACGTTGACGCCGAAGGGAATAACGGAGATATTCAATGAGGTGCTTGGGTGTTTGGCCTCGTAATACGCGGCCATCGTCTCGGTGATGACGAAGACCTCGTCGGTCTTCGCGAACGAAACTCGCTCCAAGTAACCGACGGCACGGAAGAGGAACGAGTCTTCGTCGACGTACCCCAAATCGGCGGCGTTGTCGAGCCACAAATCGAAGATATCGATTACCCACACCCGTCCGGTCAGTTTCCCGACCAGCCCTGGTAGGAAGGTCGTATGCGGTGCCGACATGGTGACGACACAGTCGTACCGCCAAAATGTCAGGAGGACGTAAATCGTGCTTAACACGGAGAATATCCCATAATTGAATATACGTCCAATCGTAGAGTCACTTTCCGGTTGGTACGTGAATAGCCGCGTGACCGGAACACCCTCCCTGGTCTCTCGACTGACTGGCCGCCACCGACGCTCGAACTCACCGAAGGGGAAGGTTGGAAACGTCGTCAGAACATGAGGTTCGATCGAGTCATCAAGGTGACGAGATATCTTCTCCCAGCGGTGGGCTCCCCCCATCGACTCCGGCGGATAGAACTGCGAGACAATCAGGACTTTTGTCGAATCTTGTTCACTCATTAGTATGTGGCTGTAGCGGGTTTCCGATCCCGGGTCGCAGTACGCTCACGCCGCGTTTGGAGAGCTCTCCGACAAAGGCTGCCAGCTCGTGGTTCGTTTCGTCATGGGCGACCAACTGGACGACGGCGTCCGGATTAATTTCGTTGACAAGAGACTCAATATTATCGTAGGTCTTGTCATTGACGAAGCGATCACGGTGGATGATGTCGAAGCCGTCTAGACGTAACTCCTCGACGATGTCTTGGGCCGGACTCTCTCGCGGATCCTGCGTGTTCGGCTTGTACGCGGCACCGAGGACAAGGACACGTGGCGAATCTAGTCCACTGAGTGCGTGCCGAATGCGCCGTGCCGTCGCTTCCGGCATCATGTCGTTGATGCGTCGCGCCGTCGTGATGAGGTTCGTATGCTCCGGATCGACCTCATTGAGGAACCACGGGTCGATCGGGAGGCAATGGCCACCTACACCGATGCCTGGCTTTAAGATGTCGACGCGAGGGTGGTTGTTCGCGAGATTGATGACGTCGGTCATGTCCAGATCTAGGCTGTCGCCGATCAGGGCGAACTCGTTCGCTAGGGCGATGTTGACGTCGCGGTAGGTGTTTTCCATCAGCTTACAGAGCTCGGCCGATATCAGGTCTGTCATGTAGACGTCGCCCTCAAGGAACGGCTCGTAAATCTGGGCGGCGGCGTCCGCACACGCATCGGTGTACCCACCGATCACCCTGTCATTGTGTACGAGTTCCTTGAAGATGTTTCCCGGGAGGATCCGCTCCGGCGAGTGGGCGAGGTGAACGTCGGTACCCGGCTCGAAGCCGGCGTCGGCCAGCTTTGGAGCGATTACCTCCTTACACGTCAGCGGCGGGATCGTCGACTCAACGTTGACGATGCTGTTCTGGCTCAAGTGCGGGATGATGGATTCGACTGCCGCCTCAACCGCACTCAGGTCTGGGCTCTTCTGCGGCTCGCGCATGGGCGTTGGAACCGAGATGACGAACGCATCGCCGCTCTCCGGCGACGTTTGACCGACGAGGTTCTCGGCCACCTCGTTGCTTTCGAGCATGGCCTGGAGTTCGGCCTCGTCGAGGTTGAGTGACTGATCGTTGATAGCCTCAACCAGGTTCTCATCTATGTCGACGCCGACGACGCTCTTCCCCGATTTGGCCAGTCGGAGTGCGAGGGGTAGGCCGATGAAGCCAGTCCCAATAATGACGACTTTCTCGATGTTGGGTGTACTCTCAGTCAAGGTCGTAGTAGTCCCGCATCCATTCGATTGTTTTCGAAAGGCCTTCTTCAAGTGACACACGTGCCTCGTGGTCAAGGTCACGCTTCGCCTTCTCAACACTAGCTCGCTTGTTTAAGGTGTTATATTCCTCGCGTCCGCGGTACTCCACCTTGTCATCGTCTTTGTCTAGATAGCCAAGGATCATATCAGAGAGTTCCTTGATGTCGTAGTACTCCTCACCGGCAATGTTGTAGACTTCTCCTGGCTTGAACGTGTCTACAATGTTCGCGAGCGTCCGAACCGTATCCCCTATGTAGGTGAACGAACGGTGATGGTTCTCGTAGACATGATATGGGTTATCGTGGAGAGCATGATAACAGAATTTACACACAACACTCCGGTACTCACTGAACTTCTCACCAGGGCCATACGTATTGAAAAACCGGACACGAACGGTTTCGTTTCCATGGCGGTCAGCAGCATTGAGGATTTGCTGTTCGTTGACCCACTTCGAGATCGCGTAGTCGTTGAGTTGTCGGGGTCCCTCTTCAAGCGGCACCGACTCTTTCATCAGGTCGTCATAGTCTCCATATACCTCACTTGACGACGAGAATATCATCCGGAACCCATGCTCGTTCTGGAGGCGGAGCATGTTCTTCGTCCCAATAGCGTTTGACTCCCACATCGTCTCGTAGAAATCTTCACCATTCTTACGTCCAAACTCCGCTGCAAGATGGTAGACGTACTCGAAATCATGTTCCTCAAAAATGTTTGCCAGCTGCCGATACTGACTTACGTCGCATTTGAAGTACTTTTCTCGTTCACTCCATGGAAGATCCGCAACCCAGACATCATGACCTCTAGACTCAAGTTCCTCTGTAAGGGGAGCTCCTACTGCACCAAGTCCACCAGTAATTAGAATTTTTGCCATAGTGATATTCAGAGAGTTTGACTACTTATCATTTGTTACTCAATCCAGCTATGATTCTGAGGGGATATGCTCAATGATCTTTATTGATGCTTTCCCGTTCCCAAATGGATTCTCCCAATCACCTTCTTTACCATACATTTTGTCTGCCTTCTCAGTGATTGACTCTGAATTAATGTCAGAAAGCACGTTTCCTCCTACCTCAACGGTTTCCGGACGTTCAGTAGAATCACGAAGTGTCACGCATGGTATTCCAAGAATACACGCCTCTTCCTGAACTCCCCCTGAATCCGTGAAAATTAATTCTGTTTCTGATTGAAGTGTGAGAAAATCCAAATAATCCTGTGGTTCGATTATTCGGATGTTTTCAGGAACTTCAATTCCAGCTTCGTCTAGCGTGTTCCGAGCTCGGGGGTGGATCGGATAAATTACTTGTTGTTCAAACAACTTAGCAGCATCACTCACCCCAGAGAGTAGACTACTGAACCGAGAGGTATTATCAACATTGCTCGCGCGGTGTGCAGTGAGAAGGAAATACTCGCCCGGCTTAAGATCGATTTTATTGAGTATATCGGACTTCTGCCTTGCTAAATTGGAGTTTTGCTGTACCGCATCGACAATCGTGTTTCCGACAACATGGACCCTGTCTTCAGGGATTCCTTCACTGAGCAGGTGATCCGCCGATTGTTCGGTTGGAGCAAACAGATAATCTCCAACGTGATCTGTCAGAACTCGGTTGGTCTCCTCAGGCATTTCTCTGTCGAAGCTCCGAAGACCTGCTTCAACATGTGCGATCTCCGTGTCCAATTTCGAGGCCGCAATCGCCCCCGCAAGTACGGAGTTCGTATCTCCTTGTACAACGAGTACATTCGGTTTTTCTTCAAGGAGTTTTTCTTCAATTCTCGATATCATCTCACCCGTCTGCTTACCTTGGGAGTTCGAACCGACCTCCAAGTTGTAGTCTGGAACTGGCAACTCCAGTTGTTTGAAAAACACCGTATCAAGGCTGTCCGAATAATGCTGCCCTGTATGAAGGAGCGTGTAATCAATGTTACGTCGTTCACACTCCCGGATAACGGGCGAGAGTTTGATTATTTCTGGACGAGTACCGAGTACGATTGCTATTTCTGTCATTCGTGATTCTGTGTGAGAGTATTCGAAATACGATTCAGTATCAGTCGATATGGGTGACCATATTTCTCACCTGACTTAACACGAGCCCACTGAATATACAGAGGACGCCTGTCAAAACCGAAAAGCCACTGATCAGCGCACGCCACTGATGGAATGCCGCAGTTGTCTGGTAGAGGTATGCTGTGTGGAGTAACAGCCCGCCTCCGAGCCCAAGGAGGACCACCGCGGGTACCCCAAAGAATAACAATGGGTGCCGATCTCGGATCAATTTCGTCACAAACGTTGCCACACTCAGCCCATGCTTGAGCGGGTTATGCGTCTGGCCGTCAACGCCCTCATACCGTACGTCGATCGGTACCTCCTCAATATCGAGTTCCCGGTCTACCGCCTCGCTGATCATTTCGCTTTCGACTCCCATCCCATCTGTCCGGAGGGTTAACCGCGAGGCTGCCTCGGACGAGAACGCTCGGAATCCGCTTTGCGTGTCACTCAGATTCTCCCCGGACGATCCTAGTGTTAGGTAGTCAAGCACGCGCTGCCCGAATCGTCGGTGTAGTGGCGTCTCAGTCTCTTCTTGATCGACGTACCGGCTGCCGATCGAGATGTCGCAGTCCCCTTCCAGGACGGGTTCTGTAACGTCCGGAATATCCTCCGGGAGGTGCTGTCCGTCACCGTCGAGGACGACGAGACTGTCAACATCGGTATTGGTAGTATACTGTAGCAGCGTCCGGATAGCGCCACCTTTGCCCTTATTTTCCTCGTGTTCGATCACGGTCGCTCCGACAGATCGGGCGATCTGGACCGTATTGTCGGTGCTTCCGTCGTCAACGACTACGACCTCATCTGCGTACTGCTGTGCTCCCGAAATGACACTGCCGATCGCGATCTCCTCGTTGTACGTCGGAATCCCGGCGACTACCGTGTCGGACACGGCATCGAGATGTTCTTGTTCGGACGCGACCTGCCCCTCGTCATCCACACCCCGTGGTGCGTGGGTCGCCATTATTCGCCCCTCGTACGGAGTATATCGAATTCCGGTCTCACCGTTCTTCTCCGTGACATGAGGTATTTGAACGAGAATAAATCTATGTTATAATAAGTGTTACGCTATTCTTACCAGTCCGATCCGACAATAAATCTGCTCATAATCCGCTAGACAGCGCCTTCAGAATCGGATTTCGGAGTCTCGTGTAATGAGTCACGAGCTGCCAGCACCAACGGTTTTTTACCCGTTTGAGTATCGGCCTAACCGTCACCTAATCTGGCCGGGACTGTGGCCCGGATGGAGTGGTTTCTGATCTGTTTGCGGTGTTGAACCCCTCTGATACCTACTGCTCAACGTTCGCACAGAAGTACAGGACACCTACATCGAATGACGCTAGTAACCCGGACATACCGGCTGCGAAGAGACCCAATTGCGACATAGATCCATTCCAGAGACTGATTCCAATCGCAACCGCTGAGACGACGAAGAGGAGCACAAACAGCGTGGTCATCAAGCTACCGAGTTCAAAAAGAAAGTGAGAGGAACACTTCTCAAAGGCGATATAATATACCCTAGGGCCTAGATATCGAATATGGTAACTTGATGCGGTTCAATAACATCATCGGGAGGCCATTAGAGACTAGCTTCGCCAAGGTTGGTCCCACAGCCGAAGCTAGGCGGTACCGCTGAAATCACGGTCCATATCTCTATGAATACAAGGTCCGAGATCACCACCGTCTCACGAGTCTTCCTCAGTCACCAAACTGCTAAGCCCGCCTCCATATACGTCCAAGTTATGAATGTCGTCGTCCTCGCTGCCGGCAAGGGGCGTCGCCTGTGGCCCCTCACCGAGAACCGACCAAAGCCGATGTTACCAGTCGGAAATCGACCGAGATCACATCGTGACGGAACTCGAGGCGACGCCCGTGACTGAGGTGATACTCGTCGTCGGCTCGAACCGCGAACGCGCCCAGACCTATTTCGAGGACGGTCGCGACGGAGCACTCGATATCACCTACGTCACCTAGGGGCCGCAGCCCAGGACCGGCCACGCCCTTCTCAAAATTTAATCGCACGTCGGGAACTCGATCGTCGGTACTTCCCAAGCAGCGTAATCAGCTGAATTGAATCGCTAAATTAACCACAAGAAAGTGTCTGGATCTGGATGTGTTCACCATACCTGATCCAGACGAG
>Ga0208412_1001295_pt1 | contig 10437 bp, 7 predicted proteins | sample AntDeeMetag02WF4_FD_184758 | JGI IMG/M metagenome (GOLD analysis project Ga0208412, IMG submission 184758) | Saline lake microbial communities from Deep Lake, Antarctica - Antarctic Deep Lake Metagenome 02WF4 (SPAdes) (version 2) | ecosystem: Environmental > Aquatic > Non-marine Saline and... | reverse complement strand
CGCCCTAGTAACCTTTGACAAGCTACGGGATATCCAAGGGCTGCAGGCGTACCTAGACAAGAAAGAGATCAGACTATCTCGGGCATTCCTGATGGACACCAACCAGATCCGGGACGCTGAGAGGGTCACAGCAGAAGAGATCAGACTGATTGCCCGCGACCTAGAGACAGCGCTTGGTGGTGTATACACTCGCCTTGCACAGACTCTACAGTTGCCAATTGCTAACCGGCTGATGCTGCGTATAGGACTAGAGATCGAAGGCGAAGAGATTGAGCCTATCATCATTACTGGCCTAGATGCACTGTCTCGCTCAGGTGATCTTGAGTCGTGGAGAATGTTCGTTAACGATGCAGCTACACTGGATGCTCTGTCACCAGAGATCCGCAGGCACCTAAGCGAGAGCCGCATCTTGAAGCACCTTGCCGCTAACAACAGCCTTGATCAGGGTATGGCCTTTAAGACGCCTGAGGAGCTACAGCAGATGGCTCAAGCAGAGCAGGCACAACAACAGCAAGCCGTTGCGGAAGAGGTCGCAGTTAAGACAGCACCGCAAGTAGCAAAGAACCAAGGAGAATAAATGAGCTTAGCAGGCGTTCAACCAGCGAACACTAATGAGATGCCAGTAGCACCCGTAGCTGCTCCGGCAGAGGCACCAGTTGAGCCGGTCACAGAGCCGGTCGCTGAGGCACCCGCTGCAGTAGAAGCTGCACCCGCTACCACTGATAAGCCTACGTTACCTGAAGTAAAAGAAGAGGCCAAGCCGGAGGAGAAAGCAGAGGCAGAGGCTTCTGAAGATCTCCCGTATGAGTCTACTGGTAACGAGTACATGGACGAGGTGCTATCCGCTTTCCACGAGGGCGGCGTAGACTTTGATAAAGCATTCGGAGTATTCTCTGAGTCTGGCAAAGAAGAAGACATTGACCTTGTATACATTGAATCTGTTCTAGGCCGCGCAGCTACGCAGGGTATCCTTGCTGGCGTCAAGGCTGAGAATGCTAAGATCGAAGCTGAGGCAGTAGCAACTGCTGAAGTTGTACACAAGGCTGCTGGTAGCAAAGAGCTGTGGGACGGTGCCTGTAAATGGATTGCCTCAGGCAAGTCAGGTCTAACCAAGGAAGGATGGGACCAGTACAATACAATGCTCGCCGCTGGCGGCATTCAATCTGAACTCGCAGCAAGGGAGCTATCCAATATGTACCAGCAGTCACCCGGTTTCACCAAGCCCGCTAATCTAATGGAAGGTGATGCAACTGCTCAGCCGTCAAGTGTTGAGCCAATTTCTCGTCGTCAATATGCCGAAGAGTTAAATAAAGTCGTCCGTACCAATGGCGAAAATAGTCCAGAGGCACAATTACTGCACCAGCGTCGGCAAGTAGCCATGCAGCGTGGATTGTAATTTATTTGTGGAACTAAGAAGATAATAAATTAGGAGTTAAATTTATGGGTTATCCAACTGATTCAACGGGCCTGTCCCGCTCAGGTCTTGAACTTGCCGCAGTAGGCTCAGCAACAACTGTACAACCTTTGCACATTGAACAATACGGTGGAATGGTTGAAGGCACCTTCGCTAAGAAGTCCTTCATGCGTTCATACGTTTCTATCAAGCCCATCCGTGGTACTGATACCGTTACTAACGACCGCGTTGGTGAAGCTACTCTCCAGAAAGTTGTCCCGGGCGTTCGTCCTGATGCTTCTGTTGCACAGTTTGACAACGTAAAGGTTAAGGTCGATACCATTGTATTGGCTCGTAACAACGTAGCACTGCTTGACGATTTCCAAGCTCACTACAATGTCCGCTCTGAGCTGGGCCAAGAGCACGGTAAGACACTGGGTAAGTTCTTCGATGAAGCCTTCATTATCCAAGCAATCAAATCCGCGTTCATCGTAGCTGCTGTTGACAACCAATCTGTCCAAGCTGGCGAAACTGGTCTGCCTGATGGCTGGTACGGTGGCACTAAGGTTACACTCGACGCTGTAGGCGATGAGACTGATCCTGACCTGCTGCAGAAAGCAATCGAAGATGTATGCCAAGGTATCGAAGAGAACGATGTTGACCTCGACGGTGGCGTTATTCTTGTAGGTCCTGCTGAGTACTACACTCTGCTGCGTAACGATCGACTGATCAACTCGCAATACAGCATGGGTAACGGCGACTATGCTGAAGGCATGGTACTTAAGTCCTGTGGCCTTCCACTGGTCAAGACTAACCGTATCCCGAAAGCTGCTGTAAGTGGCCACTTCCTGTCCAACACAGGTAACGGTAATGCTTACGACACCACTGCTGAGCAAGGCCGTACCAAGGTACTTGTTATGCTTCCTAAGGCACTGCTTGCTGGCGAGACCATCCCGTTGACCTCTAAGGTTTACTACATGGACTCAGAGCTGCAATGGTTGACTGCTGCGTAAGACGCAGCAACAAGCCTTTTACTGGAGCGATCCAGTACCAAAACCTACCTAAAACGGGGAACTCTCTACGAGACAATCCGTTACTAAATTGGGAATTCCTATGCCTACTTGTAAAGTATGCGATCACGATATACGTGACGCAAAGCGTAGTGATGCTAAGTACCACCCAGAATGCAGGGCTGAGTACAAAAGATTATGGCATCTAGAAAACAAAGCACGTATGAACGATCTGATGAGAACAAACTACAGGGACAATGAGGATACTCGTAAAGAGTACGTTGCCCAGTATAAAAAGGACAACAGAGATAAAGTAAGTCAATGGGCCAGAACCCGCAACCGTAAGCTAAGACGGGTTGCTTGGGCGTCGCGGAAAGATATAGATGTATTCTATATAGCCGCGAAGAAACTTACTGAACAGACTGGAATCCAGTTCTCTGTAGATCACGTGGTGCCGTTGACAGGCGACCGCGTGACGGGGCTACACTGCCCTGCCAACCTTCAGATCATTACTCTTGAAGACAATCTCAAGAAGTACAACAGCTTTGTACCATAAACGTCCAACGACTATCCCGAAAGGGAGTAGGCCCAAGTGGGTCGAAACGGTAGGGATCTCTCGCAGATCTTGATATAGTCTGTTCTGCATAGCGATATGCAGGAGTTCATAAGAGAACCGGCTGAGTCTAACGAACTCAGTTGAACATAAAGTTATTGATAGCTACTTGGCCTTCGGTGTAACTCCTAACCGTGCAGAGCACGCAGGCGTTGTTGTAGCTGCTGTGTAAACAGTAGTACTGCATCTAAGCAGTGACCATGGGGTCATCCTTCGGGATGGCCCCTTTTTTCGTTTAGGAGCAAAATAATATGAACCTTACTGAACTTGAGGCAATCAACCTCATGCGAGGAGCTATCGGCAAAGCGCCTGTAAGCTCACTTGACGCAGTCAACCCGGACGTTATCGCAGCCCGGGCGAGACTAAGAAACACGGCCATTGAAGTACAAGCAACTAGCTGGTGGTTCAATACGGAAAGAACCGTGACCCTCGTGCCGAACACGGAGGGTGAAGTTGTTATCCCTAGTAATGCACTAGAGGTTAGAACCCACGATCCTTTCGCGTATTTGACTATACGCGGGAAGCGACTGTATGATCCAACCTGTAACACATTTCAGCTCGATAGGTCAATCAATGTAGATATGATTGTCTTCCTTGAGTACGATCAACTGCCCTACGTGGCATCTAACTATATTCAGTACGAGGCGGCACGTAAGTTCCAAGCGGACTACGATGGCGACCCTGTGCGTGTACAGCAGCTCAGACAGGATGCACAGCTCGCAAAGATTGAGCTAAAGACTGCTGAGCAACGGAACCGTAGAACCAACATGCTGTTGGGCGCTGGTCCTGTACGACTTAATTCAGGCATTCGCCCGTACTCCACTTTTGGGGGCGGACGTAACGCCAACTTCCCAGGAGGCTAACATGGGCAAGCGAGTAGACGGATCATTAGGAACACTGCTGCAGGGGATCTCTCAGCAGCCCGATAAAGAGCGCTTGGCGGGACAGGTAGAGGATCAGGTCAACATGACATCTGACCCCCTTCGTATGCTTCACAGGCGTCCGCCTACTCAGTTTCAGGCCAAGGTAGCGGCCCCTGTAGTTGACCCATCAAAGATCTTTGTTCACTTCTATTCTAGGGGTGACGCAGAAGAGTACTTCATTGTTGTGTACCCTAACGATGGGAACCCGCGAGTGCTTGGCAAGGATGGCACGGAATTCACCGCCTCTGTCTCTGCCTCTATGCAGAGTTACTTGGACACGCCTAATCCTAAAGCTAACCTAGCAGCAACCACGGTAGGAGACTACACGTTCTTTACCAACAAGACTGTTACTATAAGCGGAACCAACGATGAGCCGGACGAGTGGCCTGTTAATAATCCTTCTAGGGTAACTATCCTAGCTGAACAGTACAGCCGTGACTATACTATTACTGTACGGGCGGATACATCAGACGGGCCTAAGTACTCTTCTGCCACAGTGACTACTCCAGCAAGCACTGACACGGATGCTGAGGAGAACGTCAGTGCTAGTACCACTTTGCAGTTGCTGAGGACCGAGCTACTGGACGTTACTAATTTCGCCGATTACTTTGATATGTATGTAGATGGCAACGAGTCCGTTATTATTCCAAAAGCTACCGTTGAAAAGTACTCCGTAGAGACCACAGATAGCACAGGCGGCGACGCCATTGTAGCAATAAACAACAATGAAGTGACCGGGCTTGCTGACCTACCGTTACACGAGAGGGCCGATTCTGTATACCGAATTGCTGGCGGAACGAACGCAGCCGATGATTTCTATATGCGCTTCACAGTTAACTCAACAGCGCCCCTAAGTTTCGGTCCGTTTAACTTTGATCTTGCGTACTTCCAGTCCGGAATTTGGGTAGAGGCCCAGTTCGGAACTGCTGTCCTAGATCAAGACACAATGCCGCACATGCTCATACGCGGGGACAGCTTCGACTTCGTTGGTGGCGCAGGCGGCGAGACGGTAGACTCTGTTGAGATAGATCGTTGGGCTGACCGTACATCGGGGGACAAGACTACTAACCCCTTCCCTGACTTTGTAACTAGCTCAATAGTAGACCTAGCAGTGTTCCAAGGCAGGCTCGTGCTGGTGTATCCAGAAGGTATTAGTATGTCAGTTACTCGGGACTTCTTCAACTTCTTTAAGAAGACAGTTACTGCACTGCTGGCTGACGCGCCTATTGGGCTGGCCTCGGCTGGCGTAAAGGTTAACCTGCTACGTTTCGCACAGACGCAGGACCGTGACCTTGTACTGTTCGCAGATCAGGCGCAGTACACTATACCCGGAGGTTCAGCAATAACCCCGCAGAACGCGACCATGGCAGAGAGCACTCAGTTTGTTATGCAGACAGAGGTACGGCCCGCTCCCTCAGGACAGAACCTGTTCTTTGCGGTTAACTCAGGGGTGTACTCAGGCGTGCGGGAATTCTACACAGACAGCGATCTTAACAGCAACAACGCACGGCCTATCACGGTCGCGGTGGAGAGGCTGATCGTAGGTGCTATCCGCATTATGTCTAGCTCAACAAACATTAGTAAGATGGTATGCGCCGGGAGTGCAGGCAGCACAGCTTACGTGTACGAGTACCTGTGGGAGGACACCAGCCGCCTTCAGAGCGCGTGGAGTAAGTGGGAGTTCAGGGACGACCTGTACATCTTTCACATGGAGTTCAGCCAGCAAACGCTTTCTGTGCTGTCCTATGACAATGCTACCAATGAGGTGCATGTGTGCCTGATGGACATAAGTCAGGATACTACTCAGACTTACTTTGAGGGTGACTTGATGATGGATCACAGAACAGAGGTAGACGGAGTAAATCTGACCGCCTCTGGACTTGGGCACCTTCCTGCTGACGTAGATAAGCTGCTGGCAGTACAGGGTCCGGGATGTCCTTACCCGGGTATGCTTGCACGTATCATTGACTGGGATGGCAGCACAGCTACCCTGAAGAATGATATGCTGGGCGGTACGGTGCTCTTCGGCATGAAGTATGAAAGCTCAATTACTCCCTCGCGGATCTATGTGCGGGATCAAGGTAACAGGGCCATTGGTACGTCTCAGCTCACCATAGGTGCTATGTTCATTAACTTCATAGACTCAGGTGATTTTAACGTAGACGTACAGGCTGATTACGCCTATACTGAGCGCAACTCTGGCCGGATACTCGGGCAAGTTAGTTCAACCATAGGAGACTTCAGCCTCACAACAGGTGCCTTTGAGGTCCCTGTACGCGCTCGTAATGACCGCTCTCGTATCAGGATCTACAATGACTCGCCTTACCCCTTCACTGTTTCAGATATTGAATGGGACGGGCTGTACTACAAGCGCGGTTCGCGTATAACTAGACCATCATAAAGCCGGGAGGTTTATATGTCTTTACTACTACTCGGTGGCATGGCGCTACAGGGATTCATGGGATACAAGCAGGCTTCTCAACAGGCTAAGATGAATAACATCCTTGGGAAGCACAAGCAGAAGATCCAAGATCAGAACAATGCAGCGGCCAGACAGGCCGGTAATGATAAGCAGACGGTAACTACCCTGAACATTCAGCGGGCTATGCAGCAGTATGTTAACGCAGACGCAAGCATTGACGTTGCTCGTATGAAATCTCGGGCGGCGTCCATTGTTAACTCTGCCGCTGCTGGAACAGCCGGTATGTCTGTGAACGATTCCATAATGGACATCGAGCGTAACGCAGCTAAGGCAGAAGCCAATGAAATGTACAGTCTTACTGAGACAGTTAGTGAACTCGAAAGAAGCCGTAGGCAGACCGAAGCTGAGGTACAGTCTAGGACCACGAACAACCTGTTCCTACCTACGCCTGCTCCAAGTGCCCTTGGCGCTGCTGTTAATGCTGGCGTTAAGTATGCTACTACAACCTATGGATCAGAATGGGATGCAGAGAGCCTTGGCGTTGCAGACAAACTACAGGGACTCGGATCGTTCGCAAACAGAAATCTCGGAATCGGTAACTAAGGGGAATATCATGGCAGAAGCACCACAGCGCGGCGGTGTACGCGATCAGAACATTGAGCGTGCAGCACAGACTGAGAAGGTAAGAACTCTTCAACAAGTTGACAGCTTCGCTCCAGAAAGAAGTACTGTCTTTGGAGATACTACAGTCCGTACAAGTCCGCTGCTGGAGGGGCTTGCTAAGTTCGGGACTAAGCTAGGGATGGCCGAAATGGAGAAGACAGCTAAGGCTAACTTCCTCGCGGGCCAGACTATGCGATCATCCGGGGAGGCTATGGCTGAGGGCCTAGCTCCTCCTACTCGCCGTGGATTCAAGGCGATGGATGCTAAGATCAAAACCGACACATGGTACAATGAACAGAAGCAGCTTATTGACAGCGGAGAGAACGGGACAGACCCGCTCGCCTATGCGCAGGAAGTAAGCCAGCGGGTAAAGGGTATGCTCACAGGAGATCGTGAGACAGACAACATGATCACTGAGGCAGCAATGCCGCTAGTGCAGGACCTAGGGCGCTACCAAGCCAATGCTAATATCAAAAGGCGTCGTGCTGACGCTCTCACGCAGTCTACTGCAGACATTTCAGGCGGCATACGCAGTGTACAGGGATACAAGAACAACGGAGATCAGGTAGGGGAGCGCGATGCTCGCTCACGATTGATCTCATCCTTGTCGCTACCTAACATTGCTGACCCTGAACTCCGCCAGCAGCAGTACGCTGATATGGCTGCTATTGCTCTGGATATGGGCGACCCTACTGTACTGAACTATGTACGGGAGAACGAGATCCAGTTTAACCCGGCGCAGGAACGCTCAGTGCTGTCAGCAAAGAAGCGCTATACTGCTAACGAGAAGGGTAAGCTAAACACAGTGTACCAGCATGATCTTGCTGACCTAGAGGCCGGGATTGCTGACTCAGCTACCCTGCTTGAGATGAGAGAGAACACCGCGTCCTTCCAAGAGAAGTACCCAACGAAGAACAGCAACCGTTACTACGCTAGTCTCGAAAATAGCTGGCGCGCTTCTCGTGGAAAGAAGATGTATGGCAAGGTTAATGAAGAGGCGTACTATAATGGGGAAATTGAATCGCAGGCAGGCATGAGTCCTAAAACAAAGCAGGAAACAGCTAGGGCGGTTGAGCAACAGATAGAACAGAACCCAACCCTTACTGCTGAAGAGAAGGCTACGCAGACGATGGAGCTGTGGTCCGCCAACAACTCGGTTAGCGGTGATCGAGCTAGCCGCTGGGACGCAGGCATGACTAACGCATTCAAGGAAGACGGTACATTGCTGGGGTCCTTTGAAGAGGTGTACAGCGATTTCTCTGCTCATTACGCTAAGAACCCAGACCTTGCTATGCGGACCCTTAGTGCAGAAAACCGCCTTAAGTTCGGTAAGATCCGTAATCTAAGTGAGCTAGGTGGGATGGAACTCAGGGATGCGGCTGCACTTGTGCGGACAAATAAAGAGAACGCCAAGGATCTTACTCCAGACGAACGTACTAAAATGTCGAATGAGCTTGACGATGCAGTAGATAATGTAATGGGCAAGGGCTTCTTCAATACTATCTGGGGAACCGTAACAAGTGCCCCAGCAGTAAAGAACGAGGGTATGGTACGGTCACGTATCAAGCGCCTCGCCGATACCTATATGCAGACTGGCTACCCGGATGCAGAATCAGCAACTGAGGCAGCCCGTATTAAGATCATGGAGTCGCACGAGCAGGTAGGGGACGCACTTATTTATAACGGCGGCACCTCGCTTGCTAAGTGGATGGGCGTGGCGGACAAGGATGTACCAGAGGCAGTGGAGTTCCAAAAGGAACAGATCCTGCTTGCCAATCCTGACTTTGATGCTGACAATGTAATACTTATGGGTGATCCGGTAAGTGGCTCTTTGATGTTCGCTAACTTGAACGAGAATGACATCATTTCAGATGTAGTCTCTGTAGATATGAAGGCAGCAGGCGCAGCCTATTCGGATGCGGTAGTTAAACCTCGCAAGCGGCTGCAGGCCATTGAGATGGATGCTGCTGATCAGAACCGTGAGCGCAAGGTGCGCTTGTATTCTGAGGCCGTTGAGTCAGATATCTACACAGAATCTGAAGCAGAGGCTGGCCTATCTAACTGGCTAGGTTCCTTTGTTATCGAGAGCCGCATGGCTGATCGGTTCGACAGCAACAACCCCGGACTCCGGGCACAGTTGCGCGATAAGATCATTGCTGACGAGGGACTTGAGAACGATGTTAGCGCAGGCGGCATTGTAGGTAACAGGGCTGCTAGCATTATCGACACCTTTGTCGAGGAGCAGATGCAAGTCTTCAGGGATGATAACGCTGAATTCCGTGCCCGCATTCAGCAGAAAGAGATGAATGACAACGGCATTGATAGCGACGAGGACTACCACAAGTTCAAGATCGCTAAGGATGCAAGCACCCGCCAGAACACCCCCGCGCAGAACAAGATGATCGCGGATGGTAAGACGGATGAGTACCAGCGCAGCCTGTACCCTAACCTGCCCACTAAGCCGAATGCCACCTCAGCAGATACGTTTGTGCCAGAGGCGTTAGAAGTTGCTCGTGCGATCCTAGGGGACTCAAATATCTTTCCTGAGGTAGCGGTTGCTATTTCTGGACAGGAGACTGGCTGGGGATCAGCCGTTAAGGGCGGTAACTATCATGGCATAAAGGGAGAGGGCCAGAAGTTCACTACGCATGAGGTAATTGATGGGGAGCGTCAGAAGTGGGAGGACGAGAGCTTCAAGGTGTACGGCGATTATATTGAGTCTACTCAGGGACTGAGGAACCACCTTAACGAGAACCCACGGTTCCACAAAGCGCTGGAAGCCAGTACGCCAGAGGAGCAGATTCGACTACTTCACGAGGCTGTATACGCAACTGATCCAACATGGGCAGACAGCCTGATTAACATTATCTCACAACCACGTTTTAAATAAGGAGGCTATATGGCCGATGTAACAGAGAACGCTACACCTAATGCTGAACCTGAAGCATTGGCACCTTCTTGGATGAAGCGGTACACACCGATTAGGAACGAAGACGACGAGCCGGGATTCGGAGAGACTCTCGGCGCGGCTTTCCAAAGGGAGAATCTGGCATACAACGTGCTGGATTCACTTTCCTCAGAGAAGCCTGATGACATTGATCCTGATTACGATTTCCAAGTACACAAGAAAGATCTATTGGATGGCCTACCACAGGACTTCCATACAAGTATTGCTCTTGAGCCTTCACTCGCCGGTGCCCAGTATGAACGGGGCCGTGCGATCGAAGACTTAGAGAACCAAAAGATTATTACTGACTCAGGATTCTTCGGCGTATCTGCGCAGATGGTTGCTGGGTTAGCAAGTCCAGAGAACTTTGTTCCGTGGACTGCAGCGGCATCGTGGGTCAATCGCGCAAGCAGACTTAAGAACGGCCTGCGTCTGGGCGCAGTAACTGCAGGCGTAACCGGTGGCT
>Ga0208412_1001293_pt1 | contig 10442 bp, 10 predicted proteins | sample AntDeeMetag02WF4_FD_184758 | JGI IMG/M metagenome (GOLD analysis project Ga0208412, IMG submission 184758) | Saline lake microbial communities from Deep Lake, Antarctica - Antarctic Deep Lake Metagenome 02WF4 (SPAdes) (version 2) | ecosystem: Environmental > Aquatic > Non-marine Saline and... | reverse complement strand
ACCAGCGCTGATTCACCTCCTTCAGCGTCCTCGGCCGTCGCACCGTCACCGGCGCCGACCGCGACGTAGACGAGCGAGAACATGACGGTCGCGACCACGAGGAACGCGCCCACGACGATCGGTGCGGCGAGCGTCCGCGGCCCGACCTTCGCCGTGGCGAGCGCGATGCCGGCCGCGGGCGGAACCGAGAACACCGCCGCCCAGAAGACGCGCTCGTGCTGGGACGTCACCGGTGCCCACCCCGTGCGGGAAGTCGTGTCGTGCACTCCCCGCAGAAGTCGTACGCGTCCGGCACGCGCCGGCGACAGTTCGGACACGTTCGGCCGTCGGTCCCCGGAGCGCTCGCGGCACCGGGCGCGGCGGCAGTTCGACCCTCACTACTGGAATCGCTCGTGGCGTCACGCGAGGCGGCGTCGGGCCGACTCCCCGTCGTGCCGTACGTCACGTACCCCTCGCGCGGATTCGGACGGTCCGCGTCCGCGTCGAGCGCAACGTACCGCGAGAGGTACGCCACCAGCGGCACCTGCGCGAGCGGGACGACGACGAGCGCCGCCAGCGCGAGTGATTCTGCGAGCACGACTCTCACGTGATGGAGTACGACGCGGCGACGGTCAACGCGAGCGCTGCAAGCAACCCGATACCGATCAGGTACGAGAGCGACCGGGGCTCCCAGCGCAGATGCTGGTAGTAGCCCGCGACGATGACGGCCTTCAGGAACGACAGCGCGATGATGAGCGCGAGCGCCGTCCCGTAGTCGATCCCCGCCTGCTCGACGAGCACCTGCAGGGTCGCGAACGCGAACAGTACCACGTATATCGCCGTGTACAGTTTGAGTCTGGTCATGGGTTTAGAGGATGTAGAACAGCGGGAACAGGAACAGCCAGACGATGTCGACGAAGTGCCAGTACAGCCCGAAGTACTCGATCGTCTCGCTGTTCCCGAGGTACGCGCCACCCCACGCTCGCGGGATCATGTAGAGCGCGATGGCGAGGCCGACGATGACGTGCGCCGCGTGCAGTCCCGTGGTGAGGAAGAACGTCGACGCACGGACGTTCGTCGACAGCCAGAGCCCCTCGTGGAACAGGTGCTCCCACTCGATCGCCTTGTTGCCGAGGAACCCGAGCCCGAGGACGAGCGTCGCCGCGAGGCTCGCGACGACGCCCGTGCGACTCCGTCGTTCCGCCGCCTCCAGCGCGAGGATGACCGTGAAGCTACTCGTCAGGAGGATGTACGTGTTGATGAGTCCCGGCATGATGTTGTCCGGGATCGGCTCCCAGGCGATCCAGCCGGTGGAGAACCTGAGGAAGACGTACGCGCCGATGAACGCACCGAACAGCACGACGTCGCTCGCGAGGAAGATCCACATCCCAGTCTTCATGTTCGACACCTTCTCGAACGGCCAGCTCTCCCCGAACGGCCCGCTCGGCCCCGTGAACTGCTCGCGAGTCATCCCGACGAGGGAGCCGAACGTCCCGATCGCGCCGACGGCGAGCGAGCTCGCGTGCAACGTCCCCATCGTGCCGTCGGGGAACTCGCCGCCCTGGAACCCCGAGAGCCCGAGCAGTAGGAGGAGTGCACCAGCGCCGACGAGCGCCGGCCAGATGCTCGCGTGACTCGGATGGTCGTCGCCAGCGTGCTCGCCAGCGCTCGCGTGCGCGGCGACAGCGGTCTCGGCGCTGGCGGTGGCCGCCGGCGGGTCACCGCCATCGGGCGTCGCACCGCCACCGTCCGTGGCGGCGCCGCTCCCGTCGGCCGCGGCGGCGTCGCCGTCACCGGTCCTGTCGAGCACGTCACTCGACCCGCCGAGGAACGTCAACTTCCCCTCGCCGTAGGACGGGATACCCGGGAAGTTCTCGAGCGGCGGCGGCGACGACACCGCCCACTCGGCGGTCGTCGAGTACCTCCAGGGGTTGTCGTCCGCGCGCTCGCCGCTGAACGCCGACACCAGGAGGTTGTAGAACATCACGACGAACGACGCGGCGAGGACGACCGCGCCGACGGTCGCCAACTGGTGCCAGATCGTCATCCCGGCGTCGTAGTCGAACACGCGCCGTGGCGTCTCCCACGCGACGAACATCGGGAAGTACAGCAGATTGAACCCGACGAAGTACAGCGCGAAGTGGGTCTTCCCGAGGAACTCGTCGTACATGCGTCCCGTGATCTTCGGGTACCAGTAGTAGAGGCCGCCGATGAGTGCGGTGACGCCACCGACCATGACGTAGTGGAAGTGCGCGACCACCCAGTACGTTCCGCGGAACTCGTAGTCGAGGACGACCGCACCGAGGAAGACGCCGGTGACGCCACCGAGGATGAACAGGAGGAGGCCGCCGAAGCTGAATAGGAACGGCGTCTTGAACCGGATTCTCCCTTTCACCATCGTGTAGATCAGGGAGAACACCATGAGGTCGAAGGGCAGGGAGATACCGATGGTGGTCGCCATGAACAGCGTCTTGATCTCGAGGTTGATGCTCGTGAGGAACATGTGGTGCATCCAGACGATGAAGCTCTGGAGTGCGACGAGCACCATCGACGCGATGAACCACTTCCGGCCGACGAGGCGACGGCCGGTGAACGTCTGGAACGTCTCCGCCATGACGCCGAGTGCGGGGAAGAAGACGATGTAGACCTCGGGGTGCCCGAAGAACCAGAACAGGTGCGTCCACAGGAGCGAGCCGTTCGCGCCGTTGGCCGCGAAGTATGTCGTCCCGAGGAGGCGGTCCGCGGAGAGGATGAGGAGTGCCGCGAGCAGTGCGGCGAACGCGAACAGCATCATCCACACCGTCAGGAGGATCGTCCACGAGAAGATGGGCATCCGCCGCAAGGTGAGGCCTTCGGCGCGCATGCGATGCATCGTCGTCAGGAAGTTCACGGACGACACCGTCACGGACGCGACGAACAACAGGAGGGCGAGGACCGCGGTGCTCCCGCCGACGCTCGGCGTGAACGCTGGCAAGTTCAGTGGTGCGTACATCGTCCACCCGCCGGCGAACGACGCCCCCTGGAAGAACGAGACGAAGAGGAGGATGCCGGAGGCGAGGTACAGCCAGTAACTGAGCGCGTTCAGTCGCGGGAACGCCAGGTCCTTCGCGCCCAGCTGGAGTGGGACGACGTAGTTCGCGAACCCGAACGCGAACGGCGACAGGAACCAGAACACCATCACGAGCCCGTGCACGGACACGGCCTGATTGTACGCCATCGCCGACAGCGGCCCGGCACCGGGCGCACGCGGCGCCCAGAGCTGTGCGCGGATGAGGAGTGCGAGCACGCCACCCATCACGAGGAAGGACAGCGACGTGACGATGTAGAGGACGCCGACGTCCTTGTGGTTCGTCGTGACGAACCAGCGCTTCAACGCGGACGTCGGCGGGAGCCCGTGCTCGTCCTCGTGGGTCTCCCCGGGCGCTTCGATTGTACCACCGTCCGCGCGTGCGGTCGAATCGCTCCGTTCCGGTTCGTCGGTCGGTGCGTCAGAATCGGTCGGTCGTGGTTCGTCGTCGGTCATGTCACATCACCTCCTCGTGCGTTCGCACCGCGGCGGCGATCGTTCGGGCGGCGTCAGCCCCCGGTGCGGTCGACACCATCGTTCCCGGCTCCGCAGTCACACTGGTCGGCGTCGTCGACTGGCCGGTGGTGGCGACGCTGACAGCCACCGACTCGTCCGTGGAGTCGTTCGTGGAGTCGTTCGTGGAGTCGTTCGTGGAGTCGTTCGTGGAGTCGTTCGTGGTGTCGTCCGTGGAGTCGTTCGTGGAGTCGTTCGTGGTGTCGTTCGTGGTGTCGTTCGTGGTGTCGTTCGTGGTGTCGTTCGTGGTGTCGTTCGTGGTGTCGTTCGTGGAGTCGTTCGTGGTGTCGGCGTACCACGATTCGAACCTGGATTCGCTCATCACCACTACCTCCGCGGTCATGTGCGAGTGCCCGCCGCCACAGAGCTCGTAGCAGTTCGCCTGGTGCGTCCCCGTCTCCTCGGCGACGAACCAGGTGCTCGTCTCCTGTCCGGGGATGGCGTCGGTCTTCGCGCGCAATTCGGGGATGCCGAAGTTGTGGAAGACGTCCCCCGATGTCACCACCAACCGTACCCTGCGGTCCTCGGGTACCCGGAGGGTTCCCCGGGTCGAGTGCCCGTTCGGGTAGACGAACTCCCAGTAGAACTGGTGGCCGACGACCTCCACCGTCATCGGTTCCTCGTCCTGGATCGGCTCGGGGTTCTCGACGTTCAGGAGCGTGAAGTACGTCCACGTGATGAGCGAGACGACGATGATCGCCGAGAGCGAGAAGGAGAGGAACAGCTTCCGGCCACCACCACCGCCGCTCGGGAGTTCGCCGAGTTCGGGTCGACCCTCCGCTCTGCCCTTGGCCGCGGACGCCCGGTACTTGTACGCCTTCTGTAGCATGTACGCGACGACGACGATGCTGACGAGCGTTCCGAGCATCAGGAAGACGGTGTAGATGCGTCGGAAGACGACCGTCCGTGAGCCCTCGGGTACGAGTTGCATCGGAACCGCCAGCCAACCGAATAGCGTGACGAATGTTACCATGGGGCGCTATCTGGTCGAACTTCAACACCATCCCACTTAGAAATTCGGTACGGACCGGGCCATCGAGGGGGCGAGACGCACGAAAAGCCGATATCGAGGGACGGCAATGGGTTCCGAACCCGGCAACGATTGCAGGAACCGAGCGATGGCGCGCGCCAGCCAGCAGACCACCCCCGGGCAATCGAACCCGAGTCTGGCGGTTTCGGACCCTACAAACGCACCCCGGGTTCTTCCGTGCTCGCGTCGCTACCGACGACCGAGACGAGAGACAGCGACGATCCCTACGAACCGCTCCTCGCCGACCAGACTCTAGACGTCGTCGACGATCTCGACGCCGGAATCGGACACCTCGATGTCGAACAGGCGCTTCACGTCGACGTCCGCGAGGTCGTCGCGACTCCCGACCCGCCGGAAGACGCACGCCACGTCGACCAGTTCCGCGCCGACGTCGTCGATCGCCTCGAGCACCGCCGCGATGCTCTGTCCGGTGTTCACGAGGTCGTCCACGACGACCACCCGGTCGCCCGCCGCGACGTCGTTCAGGTAGTACTCGCCGTCCGGATGCTCGAAGGGTACCTCGCCGTCGAACCCGTACTCTCGGTTCCGGATGACGACCAGCGGGACGTCCGTCGTCAGGGAGAGCGCGGTCGCGACGTGCACGCCCATCGTCACGGGCGCGACGATGACGTCCGCGTCCTCGAAGTCGACGACGCGAAGCAGGCCGTTCACGACCTCGCGCATCAGCGAGGGGTCGAGCGTCGGAACGCCGTTGCTCACCGGATGGACGAGGTACCGATAGCCGTCGCGCTCCACGACGGGCGCGTCGTGGATGGACTCGCGGAGTCGCTGCATGTCCCATGAAGAGCCAGAACGGGCTAAAACCCGTCGGTTCGCCGAGAGCGACCGTACCGACGCACGAGGACGTGCCGTTCCGCCGACGCGACCGTCGTTCCAGGGCGACTGTTCTTGGCGGTATCTTAAATAGCGATGCCGGCGAACGCTCAAGGTGGAATGAATATTTCTGAGATCGCGACCGAGGACTACGTGGAAGTGGACGTCGATACCCGGCTGGGGAAGGTCCGTTCTCGCTTCACGAAGGACAACCCGAAGGGCATCATCGTTACGCGCGACGGCGAGTACGCGGGCGTCCTCAGCGAGCGCGAACTCCTCCAGAGTCACGTGGAGGACGACGCGAAGGTGCGCGCCCTCGTGAAGCCGTCTCGGAACGCACCCGCGCCGAAGGTCCGCCGGCACGAGGACGTCCGCGAGACCGCGCGCGTCCTCGTCGAAGGTGGCGTGAAGGTCGCACCCGTCTTCGAGGGCGACAACCTCTGGGGGATCGTCACCGTCGACGCCATCATGGAGGCGGTCCTCGACAACCTCGACGCGCTCACCGTCGACCAGATCTATACGCGAGACCCCATCGTCATCGAGGAGAACGGGACGCTCGGGCAAGCCATCAACCTCCTCCGCGAGAACGGTATCTCGCGACTCCCCGTCGTGAACGACGAGGACCTCCTCACGGGCGTCTTGACGACGCACGACCTCACGAACGTCGTCGTCCGGACGGACAAGCAGATGACGACCGGGAACCGCGCGGGAGAGTCCGACCGCATGCTGGACATCCCCGTCTACGACATCATGACCAGTCCCGTTCGCACGACGACCGCGGAGGAGACCGTCGAGGACGCCGTGCGGACGATGCTGAAGCACGACCTCGGCGGGCTCGTCGTCGTCCCGCAGGGGAACGACGAGATCGTCGAGGGCGTCGTCACGAAGACCGACGTCCTGCGCGCACTCACGTTCACCGAGGAGAACCACATGGACGTCCAGATATCGAACATCTCACTGCTGGACACCCTCACCCGGAAAGACATCCGGGACGCGATCGAGCAGGTCGTCCAGAAGTACCAGAAGATGGACGTCCTCCACGTGAACGTCCGATTCCAGGAGCACAAGGAGAAACTCCGGGGGACGCCACTCATCTACTCGCAGATCCGTATCCGAACCGACAACGGCCAAGCCGCCGGCTCCGGCGAGGGCTACGGCGCGGAGAACGCGTTCCGCGTCGCGCTCGACAAGCTCGAACGGAACGTCCTCGAGATGAAGGAGTACCGAGCGGACGAGGAGTACGAGGGCCAGCTCAAGCGCAAACTCAACGAGCTGTAGTCGCCGTCCGTCGCCGACCTCGGTCGGTGCTCGACTCGCGGACGCGTTCGACGGCTCGTGGACGCGTTCGACGAGTCGCGGCGGATAGTGGTGACTTGATTCGCACGCGAGTCAGTGGGCGGTCGGCCAGAACGCCCGGATTCTCAGCGTCGGTCGTCGGAGTTCGCTTCGATACCGCTCCCCGTGATCTGGAACTGGATGGATTCGCCGGCGGGTTTCGCACGGTGCTTCTCGAGGGTGGCTTTCCGCTTCCCGCCGCGGTAGCGGTCGACCCGGAGGACGGTCCCCGTCCAGTGCTCGAGGGTGTGCCCGCCAAGCGCGCGCGTCCGGTCGCTATCGGGGTCGGTGAACACCTGGTTCGTGATGCAGACCGCGAGGTCGTGGCGGCGCGCGAGACTCAAGAGGTGCGTGACCTGGTTCGCGACCTCGCGCAACGAATCACCCCCCTCGACGTCGTTCCCGCGCTCCAGCCGGTAGAATCCGGTCGCGGAGTCGAGGACGACGAGGTCGGCTTGCTCGGCGAACTCGGCGACGTCCTGGACCGCCTCAGCTTGCTCCGCGAAGTCCAGGGCGTCCTTCACGACGACGTTCCCAGTCACCGTCTCGACGTCCACGCCCGCACGCTCGGCGTGCGCTGTCGCGACGTCCTCGAACCGGTCCAGGGAGAGCCCTTCGGTGTCGATGTAGACGACGAGACCGCCCGCGGCGGCGACAGCGACGCTCGCCGACAGCGCGACGTTCGTCTTCCCCGCCGCCGGCGCTCCGTACACTTGCGTCACGGTCCCGCGTTCGAGACCGCCGCCGAGGAGGTCGTCGAGCGCCGAACAGCCCGTCGAGATGGCTGCGTCGTTCACGAGTAGCACTCGGGGCGGGACCGCACAAAAACGCTCGGGAACCCCCGCCTCGGTCGGTCGTCGCGCTCTCGACGGCGACGCGAGCGTCAACACCCCGGTTTCTTCATGAGAGTGTCGTCGCTCGTGTCCGTCGACGCGGAGCGCACGTACTTCGTGCCGTCGCGCTCGACGGCTTCGAGCTTCATCTGGTCGCCGTGGTACTCGACGACGATAGTGTGGCCCTCCTCCGCGATCATCTGGTGGACCTCGGCGGGCGTTCGCGTGGTTATCTTCCCGCCGGACGTGACGAACCCGATCTCCTCGATGCACCGACAGTCGTCGACGTCGGCGTCGTAGTCCATGCTCACGCACGCGATGTTGTAGCTCGCCATGCTACCTCCTTATAGGGGGGAACGTAATAGGGTTCGGCGCGGAGCCGTCGGGTCGAGGTCGAGTGGACCCGGAGCACGGTCGGTCCGACGTCGAATGGACCCGGACTTATCTCCCGCGAGCGCGAACCGCCTGGGTGTGATAGTGGTCGCGACGGGGGACTTCGAGGTGTATCACGACGTCGTCGGCGAGCTCCGGGACCGCGGTGTGGCGTTCACGACGGTCGAGTCGGACGCGGAACTCCCTGATGAGACGTCGGTCGTCATCACGGCCGTGGACGACGACGTGGACGTCGAGGCGGTTCACGTCGTCGAGGCGGAGCCGGACGCGCCGCGGCGTGCGGTCGAGGCGGCGCTCGCGTACCTGCGTGGGAGCGACGGCCGCACGGTCGTCGGCGTCGACCCGGGCCGGAAGCCCGGTGTCGCGGTCCTCGCGGGCGACGTCGTGGTGGCGGCGTTCCAGGTGCCGGCGACGGAGGCGGCGGAACTCGTCCAAGAGGAGGTCGAGGGTGCGGTGGACGCGGTCGTTCGCGTCGGCGACGGTGCCCGCAGGGAGGGCGCGAAGGTCATCGGCGGCCTGGAGGACGTGCGCGTGGAACTCGTGGACGAGACGGGGACGACGCCGTACCTCGGTACCGGGGCGCGCGGGATGGGTGACGTGCTCGCGGCGGTGAACATCGCACGAACCGAGGGCGAACCAGTCGAGTCTCGCGAGTTCGAGCCGACCGCGGGCGAGATCCAGCGCGTCCAGAACCGCTCCCGTGAGCTCTCCGCGGAGAACCGTGCGATCGACGAAGTGCTCGCGCGTCGCGTCGCTCGCGGGGAACTCGAGGTCGAGGACGCACTCAGAGCACATCGCGACGAGTCGGACGACGCGTAGCGGCAGGTGGTGGCGCGCATCGCGTGCGGGCCGAGGTGGGCAGGGGCGTCCGCTGCGAGTACGCGCTGGAGGGCAGGCGGGGCCTTGGGCGGTCGTCGTCAGCGTTCGGTCGTCGTCAGTACGCGTTCCATGCGCAGTGCGTGCACGCGGAGACGCCCTGGACGTTCGCGAGATCGCCCTCGCACGCCGGGCACGTGCTCGCGCTAACGGTGCCACCGTCGGTGACGGCGGTCCGCTCCTCGGCGTCGGTCGCGTCGTCGCTCGCATCGGTCGCGTCGACGGACTGGACGTCCTCGGCGCGGTAGCAGCCGAACGTGAACGGGTGGGTCTCGGTGGGGTCTGGCATCTCGTCTGGTACCACCGCGTGATTGCATATAAGGGTACCCTGGAATGAATATATGTCCATGGCTACGCCTAGAGGTATATAAGGGGTAGCTTCGGTAGCGTGGCCGCCGACGTTAGAACGGCGCTCACGTGCTCCTCAGGGGTCTCTATCGCTGGTTCGCGAGACGGGGTCGGTCCGCAACTCGCTCCCAGTCGTCACTGCTCGCCGGCGTCGACGGCGGTCTCCGCGCGTCGGATGACGTGCCGCGTCGGTACGCCCGAGTCGCGGGCGGCCGCGGCGGCGTCCTCGTACTCCGCGCTCACGTCGTAGACGACGCCCTCGCTGTCGCTCGCGATCTTCACGTCGACCGCATACGTCTCGCCGTCGAGGTCGAGTTCGACGGTCTCGAACCGGCGGTCGGCGACCCAGCGATGACTCGTGCCGTTCGCTCGAACGCCCAGCGTCCCGGTCTCCTCGGCGAGCCGTCGCGCCACCGCGTCGGCGTCAGCGGGCGCGCAAACGACCTTCACGAGGTGCCCGGGGCGCGACTTCTTCATCGTCGCCGGCAGGATCGTGACGTCGTACGCGCCCGCGTCGGCGAGTGCGTCCTGGAGGCCGCCGAGGACCTCCGGCGTCGCGTCGTCGAGGTTCGTCTCCAGGACCGCGACGTCCTCCCGACGGAGCCCCTCGCCGGCGTCGCCGACGGTCGCCCGGAGCACGTTCGGGTGGGACTCGAACGACTTCGAACCGGCGCCGTACCCGCTCGCGTCGACGGTCATCGACGGAAGCGAGTCGACGCCGTCGGCGATGTGCGCGAGGATGGCCGCACCGGTCGGCGTCAACAACTCGGCGTCGACCGGACCGCCACGAATCGACCACGACGCTCGTTCGGCGATCTCGACGACCGCCGGCGCCGGAATCGGGTACGTGCCGTGGGCCATCTCGACGGTGCCGCCGCCGACGGACACCGGGGTCGTCACCACGCGCTCGACGTCCAGGTCCGCCAGCAACGCACACGCCCCGAGCACGTCAGCGATAGCGTCGTCCGCACCCACCTCGTGGAAGTGTGTCTCCGACAGGCCGACGCCGTGCACGCTCGCCTCCGCCTCGCCCAGCACCTCGAACACCGCGAGCGCGTCCTCGCGAACCACAGCAGGGACGTCGACCGATTCGACGAACTCGACGACCGCCTCGTACGACCGACTCGGGCCCTCGCCCTCACCAGCGTGCGCCCCCGCATGGTCGTGAGTGTGGTCGTGGTCGTGAGTGTGGTCGTGGTCGTGAGTGTGGTCGTGGTCGTGAGTGTGGTCGTGG
>Ga0208412_1001290_pt1 | contig 10461 bp, 13 predicted proteins | sample AntDeeMetag02WF4_FD_184758 | JGI IMG/M metagenome (GOLD analysis project Ga0208412, IMG submission 184758) | Saline lake microbial communities from Deep Lake, Antarctica - Antarctic Deep Lake Metagenome 02WF4 (SPAdes) (version 2) | ecosystem: Environmental > Aquatic > Non-marine Saline and... | reverse complement strand
TTACTTGAAGGTGCGCATTGACGCAGCGCGGAATATCCAGTCGTGCCATCGAACGGTGGACTGTGAATGGTAGTGGCGGATTCATCCCCGCGCTAAAGCGCGAGGCTTTCTCCTCGATTCTCCGTAAAACGGGCTCTGTTGGACTCCTTCGGAAATGATATATTCTGACCCGGATGTGGTCAGTACAGGGTAGCTATTTACCGTAGAGGGGTGAACCGAATTATATCGTGAATCAGCTGGAATCCACTGGTATCTTTCTCATTGGAACTGGAAGTATTAGCGGCTCAGTAGGGACGACTCAGTCGATCTCCGTTGCGGTACTTCCTTCCGTCCTCCTCATCGCGATCGGAATCGCGGTGTTCGTAGTCGGGAGATACAGGTGAGATATTCGCACACTTCAGCGACCGGCTGTTTCAGATGAGAATTTGTCTGAAGAATTGGATTTCAACAGGGCCGTAAAACGCTAATTCGATCTCAAACCCGCCCACCTCCGGATTCACAACCTCTGGGTTCCATTGATTCCATCCATAGGTGTTTCGCCGCACAGTGACTCCCGGGTGTGTTCTTCCCGGTGTTTTTCCGATAGCACCCACCATTCATAGATATGGACTACAGTAAACTCTCTGACGATCACCTGGACACGTCTATCCGGGGGAGGATGATGTACGAAAATGACGGTGGGAAAATCATGCCGATGCTCGAAGTTGAGCAACTATTCGAACACAAGTACGATCTCGAAATACAGGACACCTTCGAGGTTACACAGTTCATTGAGGAAACTCGCGCCGAATTTGCATTCGATGCCGCAGTTGTTGACGACCCTGACGCCGTTCTCGATGACATCCACAAAATCGTTGAGAACTTCAACGAACCTCCGGATGATCTTCCGCCGGAAGGGAAGGAGAACTGGCGGTCGAAAACCGTTGTTATCAGCGACGTGCAACGCGAAGACGAGTAGAATCGGGCGGCGTCGATAGAGCGACTTCGTTGTTCTTTGTTCCGAGTCGGTCTATTTCAGCTTTTGCGCCTATTTTATATTCTGATGCGCAAATCCGGTTGTTAATTATTATTTCGAGTATGAGTTAATACTCCCAGTGTTTATGTGTGAGTGAGAAATACGTCAAAGTATGAGTCGCTCAAACCCAATCTTAGTTGCAGCAAACGAAGAAACGACGGCCAACCTCAACGAAACAATCAACCAAGCTGCCCAACTTGCAACCACCAATCAGACACACGTCGAGATCTTGTACGTGTTCACTGATGGAATGGACGACTACCGAGAACTCACTGAGAATCTCGGATTCGACAATCGCCCCGGTGCAGAACCTGACCCAGATAATGTCTCTGCTCGGCAAGAAACCGTGCGGCAGATAAAGAGCGAGCTTCGTGAACAAGGCATTACTGTTCAGGTTAAAGGCCGCATCGGCGAATTGTCTGATGAGATTCTTGCTGTGGCTGACACGGTTGATGCAGGGCAGATAATCGTTGGCGGGAAAAAGCGATCAGCAACTGGGAAACTTGTGTTCGGTAGTGCTGCCCAGTCTGTGCTAATGAATGCATCTGCGCCAGTAACGTTCCTGCGTTCAGACACCGACTCAGAGAAGAAACAAAAACTGTTCAACTAACCTGAGCATCCAGTAAGTCACAATCTGCGGTGGTTCGGACCACGGACCGTTCGGGCAGACGTTCACGTCCGGGAGACAGAAGGCACCCCCGCAGAGCCGATTCAACGCACAGTCACTGCTATTGAACTTCAGTCGCAGTAAGTTAGTCTCAGATCAGTTATTCTCTTGCAGACGGCTACTTGCCGCAGTGACTGTTGGGTGTGTTCTTCCCGGTGTTTTTCCGGCACCACCCCCCCCCCCACACAGAGATATGGAATACAAACATTTCGATGACGGACACCTGGACACGCCGATTCGAGCGCGGATGATGTACGAAAACGAGGAAGACGGAATCATGCCGATGCTCGAAGTCGAACAACTATTCCGCCATGAATACGATCTCGAAATACAGGAGACATTCGAAATAGCAAGATACACCGAAGTCACTCGTGCTGACTTCGCGTTCGATGCCGCAGCTGTGGATGATCCCGATGCCGTTCTCAACGACATCAACGTTATTGTTGATAATTTCAACGACCCGCCGGATGATCTGCCCCCGGAAGGTAAAGCCGAATGGCGGTCGAAAACTGTTGTTGTAACCGATATAGAGCGCGAAGACGAATAGACACTGTCGACGTCGACACCCTTTGTCCAGACTGAAACCAGACAGACTCTGCGCCAATTCTCACTGTTCTATCTCCTGCGACTACTCTACCTATTTCACCTATTATATCTACTACAACTCGTTTGGATAACCTGCCTACCTCATCTACCGAGAAATAGCGTCAGTGACTGTTAATTGAACAGCGCCGGGTACTGCCGGTCAATATGGTACTCTCGCGTCAACGGAATCTCCTCGTGCGAGTCACTGAGATTCAGCGACACATCCACCACCTCACGATTGTATTCAGTCATCGCCCTGCGCCACAGCCCGGTATCAGGAACGACGATTTTCGCCGGGACCGGGTACTCCTTTTCTTCGGCTTCCTGTTCCACCTCGCTGAAACGGGGATACCGCGTCGTTTCCGTTGCCATACTCCCCGTTACAAACACCGCAAACGACGAATCGTCCTCAGACACCAGTTTCGAATCGCTGACGCCGATACCGAATTTTGAGAGTCGGGAGAACGCCACCTCAAGTTGGTCTTTGAACCGCCCCGCTGTCTCCTCAGTGACGCTGCCTTGCTCGAAGCCGATGTGAAGCGAGTGATATGCCGTTGACGGCACGTTATAATTGTCACTGCGGTAATGCTGCGCCGCAACATGGCCTTGTAACGCGGATTCCCGCACAACATCTGCCCCAATGAGATCAATCGCCTTCTCCGGAGAAAACATGAGTTTCCCACCGAATACCTTACTGAATTCGCGGAACCCGGTAACCGTATGTTCCCCGCTTACAATGCCAGACACAGTTATCTCCTCGTGGATTGTGGCGGACTGAGTTTCCTCAGTTTCACAGTCGTAACACGAGTCCGCTGCTTTCGCGATTGTCTCGTTGCAGTTGGCACAGACTTCCAACTCATTCATCTCGAAGTCCCCAGCCACTTCAACAGTGACTTCCGGGATTTCTTGGAACGTGTTCAGGAATTCCGTTTCGTTTCTGTATTGCTTTTGTTCATGGCGATGCGCATCTGTCGTTCCGCGAGTCGCTGCGCCAGAGTGCAGATCGTCACGGTACACCGTTCGGAAGTCCATTTTGAACCCATCTGGGTGAAGTTGGATGTTGCAGTCAGATCGCCGCGCTCGCACACCTCGTTCCCGAACCGGCGCATCAATTCCTCGGCACGTCTCAAACGGGTTGAAGATATTCGTGAATATCGGCGTGACGTACATTTTGTTCACATAGTCACTGTTCTTGTGCGCACGGGATGACGTTAGCAAATACTCAACCGGGGAGAGCGCCGCGCTAACCGGTTCGAACGTGGTGTCACTCCGGAAGATGTAGTCCCCGCTATCATTCATGAACAGGTCTTCGAATCGGTACGCAGTTCCGGATTCAACGCGAGGCTGATTGGACGCTTCCCATGAAATGAAGTCCACAGACTGTTCACCGTCCGTGAGTGTTCCAGTCTGTTTCGCAGATCCGATCTCGGGGTCGTTGTCAACGGCGCTGACCAGTGCGACGGTCGTAACCCAACTCTCCGCAGGCGGGGAGTCAGGCAGGTTCAGGTCGTGTGAATCACTCATTGTTCTTATCTCCATATGCGCAGCACTGGCACCTAAAACATAGGTATAATCCGGGGACTACGGCGGTTCTTCTCGAAGAAACTCGTTGAAAACGCGTTAGGTGACTTCACCCACCCCGACTGTGAACCGAGATTCACCGTCGGAAACAAGGAGCAATCCATTAGCTGTCTCCCTGATGAATTCCACCTGCTTAGTTACTCCATCAACTGTTACTTCCACTTCCTCTCCTTCCTCTAAACCAGTGTATCGACCCATACTTGCGAGTAACTCAGTAGGACTGAAAAACCTATCTCCTAACAAGATCAGCTTCGCCAAAACGGTGGTCAGCCACCCCCGCCGACCCTTCCAAAGTGGCCGAGGGCGCTGACGTGTTTCTCACACTGACGAGGAGAGAAAACAGTTTGGTTCCGAGAATTGACGACTCACAGACAGTGAATACACCGACCTGTTAAGTTCAGTCGTGACTGATGGGGAATTGGAGGCGTAGCAAAACGGTAATGCGCTCGTCTTGTCGTGCGGTGGATGCATCACGATGGCGCAAAGTGATCGCTGCCAGAGCGTTACAGCGAGAGATTCCCGGTTCAAATCCGGTCGTCTCCTTCACGGAAGTCTTCACATTGAAGCCAAAACAAAAGTTCTGCTGTAATTACGCAATAAGTTCCGTCTGCGTGTGTCCGCCAATTACGCCCATCGAAACCAATTCATCCAGATACAATTCGAATCTGGGTTCTCTTACCTGATCGAGTTTGTTCTCGTAATAGACAATCGGGATTCCGTCATCGACATTGTCTGCTTTGGAAGTGATGCACGACGTTGGTTTGACGGATACCGGTTGAGTTCCAAGATACAAATCAATCCCCTTACTCTCCTCCCGGTGAGTCGATGTCACCCGGCAATCGAATCCGTACTTCCGACGAAAATGATCTGCGATTTCCCGTTCACGAGTGAATCCTTGGAACGACCTTCGATACACCATGTCCTCCGCCCATTCCCGACACAGTTCATCTTCGAGAATTCCATCAGCTGTGTCTCGGAGCCGCGTCATGTACTTTCGGAGCAGATTTGTTGCTCCAGTTAACTCCTTCTCGGCGTCCCGAGTTTCTTGATAGAAATCAACCCAGTCGGGGTACGAAAGCTCTGAGTTTTGCTGAACGAATAACTCGAACACTGGACTCACATCTGCAATGTGATCGCCATACGTTGCGCTCCCAAGACTATTCGCTTTTTGAAGCAGGCCTTCCCCGTATTTCGGGATGTCAGGGCCGCTTAAAATAAGCGCCTGATTCACCTGCGAACTCCGGATAGAATCGGTGTTAACGAAATCCAATGTAGATCGCTGACTGCACCGAAAATCGTTCCGTGAAAAGCGTTTGTGGGCTTAGTAATTGTTCAGTGTTCCCAATCAGAACCCTCCCCTTCAATCAAAATTCGGAGTGCATCTCATACGTCATCGATTGTGACAAGCGAGATCCGGGATTTGAGTTCGGAGGAATCTGCTTGGTTCTCTGCAAATTCCTCTTCTACCACTTCCCAATCATCGTGCCCGGTTCCATCTGAGAATTGGAACGTTTGGTCGTATTCACAGTTGTAATCCATCCCGAATAACGAATCACAATAGACTGCCGAGTTATAATTCATCACGCTCGGATACTCTTCCCATGATTTATCGGTGGAATCAATCCCCGAGTACGTTCTGGGTAATAATCCGAGATTATGGCCCAGTTCATGCATCAGAGTTGACCCAGTTGCATCTTCAGCAGATTGGGGTTGAACAAGCATCCCATCGATACTCGGGGATGTAACCCCAGCTATAGAGTCATCTCCCGCTTGCTCAACAATCAAAACGTGGTGGAACCCGTTTTGTTTGAGGTCAAATACGTCCGAGTCTTGGTATTCATCGCCGTAATACGAATCTAATGTCAGCGGCGTCGGGACAGAAACGTCGGTGTCGCTTTCGTACATATGCAACGAAACCCCATCCTGCCCGTTGGGGTTATCGACGGGAGCCATTTCGAACGTGGAGATGAGTTGATTGATCTCCGATTGACTCAATCCAGACACCCCACTTTCCCGGTCAATTTCAACAAACAAGTCTTTCCGAAGCGGATCTCCGTCTTCACCGATATACTGGAGTGAACTGGCTTCTACTCCATCACTGAGTCCGTCATTATCGGTGTCTGGGTCAGTAGGATTGGTCCCGATTTCATACTCAGCTGAATCTGAGAGCTTATCACCATCTGTATCTCGGTCGGTCGGGGATGTTTCCAGTTCATTGACTTCGCGCCCATCACTGAGCGTGTCACCATCCGTGTCTGTGTCTGTGGGGTCGGTCGAATACCGATTCAGTTCATCGCCGTCTTCGAGCGAATCCCCGTCCGTGTCTGAATCAGTCGGGTCTGTTTCATAGATATTGTATTCCTCGCCGTCTTGCAGATCGTCAGAATCAGTGTCGGGGTCTGTAGGGTCGGTTCCAGCGTCATTCACTTCGGTTCCATCTTCTAACCCGTCATCGTCGGTGTCTGCGTCGGTCGGGTCTGTTTCACCGTTGACTTCGGTAGCGTCTACGAGGCCGTCATCGTCGGTGTCTTTCTTGGTTGGGTTCGTTCCGTGTTCGTTGATTTCTGCTGCGTCTTCGAGATCGTCGTTGTCGGTGTCTTTCAGGGTGGGGTCCGTGTTGTGCGTGTGGACTTCCTCCCCGTCTTCTAATCCGTCCCCGTCAGTGTCGGGTGTGGTGGGATCTGAGCCATATTCTTGTTCTTCCCCGTCGTCTAATCCGTCGTCGTCTGTGTCGGCTTTCAGCGGGTCTGTGTTGGAGTTGTATTCTTCGCCGTCGTCAAGTCCATCACCATCTGTATCCGCGTTTGTTGGGTCCAGTCCGGCGTCCAGTTCGGTGTCGTCGTTGACGCCGTCGTTGTCGGTGTCAGCGTTGAATGGGTCGGTGGGGCCAGTGAGTTCGGTGGCGAGTGGGAGGGAGTCGCCGTCTGCGCTGAGTTGTGTTGATGCGCCGCCGCCTGCGAGGAGAAGGGTGACGATTCCGAGTGCGAGTACCGTCCGTAGCTTCATTGAGTTGGGTTTTTGTCAACTCGGAATAAGGGTTTGTGAGGCTGGCTTGAATCACTGAATTCCGAGAGGGTAGGCCGGGTGCTTTGGGGTGGTGGGGTTTTGGAGAAGGGGTTTTCGGGCGTTTGAGCGGTTCTATCGGTTTCTGTAGGTGTTGTCTGGTGTGGTTTTCCCACGCAGAAACCCACAACAAGACACAATCAGGGGTGAAACCGGATCCGACACGTAAACAGTATATCGCTATACAAAATTAGGACTGAGAAACGACCTGTTGTCGCCGTATACTCAATAAAACATCAACCGCCTCGTGGAGATTATTCGAAAGATCATCACAATCTTCCTTCGTATTATCCATCTCTATAGAATGCGCACTTGAATTTCCTTCCTTTCGAATTGCGTTAAGATTAGAAATCAAGTCTTGATCAATCCGTTCACTATCTTTTTTGAACCTGTTTTTGTGTTCTCCAAAGTTCTCAATAAGTGGCTTTAATGATTTATTCTGATTTCGATCCACATCGAAATACACCTGTGGCTGGTCATTTCGAAATTCATACCGAAGAACCTCAATAAGCAGATTTTCAATTAATTTCCGAGACAAAATCATCGTCGCTGTGTATGATCCAACACGGTAAGAATCGTTAATTCCAGCAGCGAGCTTCTCATACTTGGAGGGAGTATCTATATCCAAGTATTGTGCTTCTGGGGTATTAATTAGATTCTCTCCCCACCGTTCCGCAATCTCTTCTGCGAGTCTGATTAATTCACCAATAGTCTCTTCCTTTTCTGTATTCCAGCTTTCGCTGCCGTCCCAATCATCTGAAATAGATTCACGCACATCATCGATTTGGCCCTTTACAGCTTCAGAGAATCCCGTATTGTTTTCTGCTAAATATTCCGCATGGGAAAAATGCCGATTTGCCTTCTCCCAATCTCCCTGATTTGAAGAACATATAGCTACCCAAATAGACGCGGAAAAATTGTCATGCGCTTGTATTTTAGGAAGTTCCTGGAAATAGTCTCTAAATTTACCCCTCACCTCCCGGACACAAATATAACCAAATATTAACATGAACCCAAACCCAGCCGTCTCTGCCGAAATATAGGAACCTCAAACAAGAAGAAATGGAGAAAACATAATAGAATACTCGATCTTTTTAATTAAATCTCTGTTATCTGGCAATTCGTCATAAATTTCTATTGATTCATAGGCGCTATCAGGCAATGACTCGAAGTAATTTATTGTGCGATTGGATACCTCCGAAGGAGGGTTCAAATCATTCATGGCGAGACTCAACAACATAGGTGTTTGAAACTTCCCCAGTGAGTTGAATCTCAGACCCAGCATTTATTATTCACGAATACTGAATAGCGTATATGGCAAACAAAGAAATCGAGAAGAACAATGCGGTCTGGAACGAGATGAGAGTCTCGATCAGACAAGACTTCCTCGTTACAGATCTGCTCAAACACCCCGTCAAAGCCCAAGTCTACACAGCCCTCCTCATCGAAGGCCCCGCCGGGCACGAGGAATTAGCAGATGAAATCAGCAGCGCAGGTCGGACAACCGTGTACAATACCCTGCGAGAATTAGGCGAAGCCTCGCAGATCAACGTCGACAAAACGACTGAACCCTATCAGTACAACGCAGATCCCGTTCGGAAAGAGATCACCAATGACGACGGTGATGTGGCTTTCACAGCGACACCGGCCTTCATCGCTGTTATCTCCGCTACCGAGGTCCGAGACGACATCAACGCATTCTACGAACAGCACGGGGTTGAAACACTCGCTACTGCGTACCAAGCGACAATCGAATACCTCAACGGACAGCTCTCGCGGCGCATGACAGCTGACAAAATCGGTGTCAGCACTTACGCGGCTATCGCGATCACTGAGGAGATCGAAGAAGTCCTCCGAGAGATGGACGGGTACGATCCGTACCTCGATGATCAACTCACCGTCGAACTGAACGACTAACACCAATTCATCTCTCTCGACATGGACCTCAAACCAGAGAATCCGCCGACAGATGCCGCATCAATCCCGAAAGCCGTTATTTTTGACACATCCGTGCTTTCTGCGATTGGGAAACCAACAGCGCCCGCATATAGAGCGACAGAGAGGCTCTTCCTCGAACACAATATCACCGCGTATATTCCACCGTGTGTTATAGGCGAAATCCATCCCGAATCAGATCCGGATATTAAACTGAAGCCCCGAATCTTAGAAGCTAAAAACACTGGCTGGATGGCTGAAGCGAAAGAATTCAATGAATTATCGCAGTATAATGACGGCCCGAAAGCAACCGAGATTTCTGATCGGGTCAGGACTCGGATGGCAGATGGACTACGTGGTGTGAGCGAAGATGAGGTCGAGAAAACAGACACGCTCCTTCCCGGAATCGCAATTCAACTATTGGCTGGTGGGGAGGCAAACCGTGTTGGTATTGCGATCAAAGACTGGAATGCTGCTGAATCCGCTCATGACGTTCTGAAGAACACAGTCTATGAAGATGTTATCAGAATGTATCGTGGACGGAATTTCATTGACTGGATACTTGAGCAAGACGACGACTACAGTTCCGGGAGAGAAATTTACTGAATTTCCGCCCGAGAACATCGAGTCAGTTTCTCTTGGATGATCGCTATATAATGTCTACGTGTTGAGCGATTCAGCGTTTCCTTGTTCGGTGAGTGTTTAAACCCCGTTATTTATTGAAGGAGAGGGTGGTTCTGCGAGTTTCTGATTCTTTTCCGGCCAATTCCGATTAAGATGAAAACTGAACGCCGCCATCTCCACCTCATTATGGTTAAAGAAACGGCGTTCAAATGTGAATCCGGGGAGAAGATATTGCTCTACATCTGTTCTGGATGTAGACAAGAATTCGGCAAAGGCAGACACCAATTCTGAATAGATTCCTTCCACTCCAGCAATTTCTTTGAGTGTATCACCTATCTCAATACCTGTTTCAGTATTCAGGCCTTCTACCGGGACAGCAACTACTATAGTAGCGGTTTCGGTGTTGATGGGACTAATAATCCCCATGTGGTCGTCATTTTCGAACTCAAGTAACCGATTTTTTATAGCACCATTCAAAACCTCACCAATCAGTTCTGCATTTTTCTGGATCCTGTCTTCATCATGGCGCATGGGCACGACCATACATAGAACACACTCAGAAGACCAGTTAAACAACCGGAAAAACTCGTCTCTCACAAAGACCATAATCCCGGGGTGAGGATCCGGTTAGAGTGTCGGTTCAGACGGGACGATAGATTCCGAATCAAATTCTCCGAGAAGGCGGAGGATGCCATCTTGGTCGGAAATAATCGGTGTGTCACTCATATCTCTGTTTTTAACGGCTTCTCGAACCGAGTCACTATACCTCTCTCGGATTTTTGTAGCGGTTACATCCCCAACCATCTACATCCATCAACTCCTCTTTATCTGCGAGTAGGATTGCTTCAAACGAACCAAATTCTGGGTCGTGTTGCAAAGCGGTCTAGACTTTGCCGCTGGTACTCTCAATTGAGAGGTCACAGTTGATTGCTGTTTTGGTCGAACGTTGGAGCAGTTCGTCGAGGAACGCTTGGTAGTACTCGGGGTCGGC
>Ga0208412_1001273_pt1 | contig 10597 bp, 14 predicted proteins | sample AntDeeMetag02WF4_FD_184758 | JGI IMG/M metagenome (GOLD analysis project Ga0208412, IMG submission 184758) | Saline lake microbial communities from Deep Lake, Antarctica - Antarctic Deep Lake Metagenome 02WF4 (SPAdes) (version 2) | ecosystem: Environmental > Aquatic > Non-marine Saline and... | reverse complement strand
GCGATCTGAGTCCACTCGGCGAACCCGCTGGCGCCGTCCGGCGCAGCGGGTTCGTCAGGGTTATCCACGTGCTGTTTGGCAAGATTCTTACACTGCCGTATGATCGGTCGTTTCGACCTCATATCGCCAGACGGCGTCCAATTCCCCACAAGTCTCACGGAATTCAGCCAAGAACAAGGCTGAAACTGGTGCTATTCGACGCTGCAACAGAGCAAACAGAGTTCAAAGGATGACTGCCTACCGCTTTCGCATCAAATTCGATCCGGATCCTACATCGCTGTGGCGGGATATCGTCGTCGGCGCAGACAGAACGATCACCGAGTTGCAGTCGGCGATCAACCCCGCAGTCGGACTTGATCAGGGCCATCTCTGGTTCGTTGGAGAGGATGAGGACTACTGGAACAGTGCTGTCAAATACCAGTGTCCGCAGGAATACGAGGAGTCTCTCAGTGGTGATCCACTGTTGCGTACCGAGCGGATCGAGAACGCTGGAGACGTGACGATCGGCGAGATGACCCGCCAACTCGGACTCGAACAGTACGATCGCATCTGCTACCTGTATGACTACGGCGATGAATGGCGGTTCTACGCCATTTTGAAAGAGGTCTTCAGCGACGAGCCGAGTGACAAAGAGCCGGCCATTGTGAAAGAGAAAGGCGATCCGATCAATGACCAGTACGATCCGCCGGAAACCGGTGAGAGCGATCCTCCCCTTCCTGAACCACTCTATTCAGTGCTCCCCGAAACCGCTATCCCTGTTGCGGATCTTCGTGAGCTGGAAGAGCGCGATCGTGTCGTCCACGTTATTCCACTACTCAGTCTCGAAACTGGGTTTGGGGCAGTCTGCGAGCGGTTCGCAATTCAGTTTGAGGACACGGGGTACGTCATCGAAAACTTTCAGCCGGGATGGCAGATCGTTGAGGAAGTTGATGGAGTAGACAAGACTGAGGAAGAACTTCTAGTAGCCCTTGCGGACGCAGTGCGTGAGTGGCACACTGAAATCGCGGAGATCTCTGGTGCAGTGACGGGACAGCATTTCGACGAGGAGACTGTCGAAGCGATGCATGTCGAACTGGAAGCAGAACTCGAAGGCAAGGGCTATGGACATCTTTAAAACTAATTTTGTGTGAGAATTAGGTACGGAATCTGATTCTGCTCAGCGCTAGACCTTCCCGTGATGGATTGTCTGGAAGATGTTTTCCGTGGCAGTATCAAATCGTTAGAAGGACCCCCCCAGAACACCTCTGTGAACGCAGCAATGTCCTCAATCTGGCTCTGTTGAAACCCTCTTGCCGTCTTTCGATTTGCGCAGAAGCTAGTTTCGCATCGGATCCGCGGAACCCGGTGGGAAGAGTGGCTCTTCTGAATATCAACGCTAAAGGATTTCAACAGAGCCCTCAATCTGTAACTCTTGGAATGAGGCGAGCACCTCTTGATCGGCCAGCATTGCGAACCGTTGATCACGTCGAGAAACGCTGAACTGTCACAGATGCCGTTCTCGCTAAGGAACCAGCCAGCTTCATCTCCTGAATTGGTACTGCCTAAGCTCGGGCGTGTAGTTTCCAGACTTCCAATATTCGGAGCATGATGGCAAGGGAGTAGATTTATACCGATGACCCTCTTAGTGGTCAGTATGTCAACCGAATTCGCTCGGGAACCCGCCCAGTCAGAGGGGGACGATGAGCCCTCTGTCCCGGTAGAGGTTCTCGAAGCGATTGATAACCTTGCAGAGGGCAACACCGCTAGCAAGGACGAAATCGAAGCCGTTCTCAAGTTTTAAACTTTTAAGTCACATTACTGCTTCTTGAGGACGTGTGGCGCATATTCCTCTAGGCGGGTCGGAAGAGACGCACGTTATATTTGATGGTGGGTTCCCCAACCACCTCGCTAGTCTGAGTGCTTCCGAACAGTGGGACTTACTGACGAAGCTCAGGAACATCGCGAAGGAAACTGCGCCGCCTGATGGGTATGTTTACGAACAAATAGGAAACTTGGATATAATCAAATTCAGTGGAGCGGGCCGTGCATACACAAAAGTAGTCACATTCATCCCCGAGGGCAATACTAACTATCACATCATTTATGTTCTTTACGTTGACGAAGACCACGAATATGACCAAGGCGAACTGGGGAAATTTAGTCAGCAAGCTCAGCAGAAGCTTGAGATAATTACAGATTTGGACTCCGTTGAGGATGTTGAAGCGTATCTTGAGGCTCATAATTCGCTAACCATCGACGACTTAGATGACCTTCTGGACGGGTAGATACCTTCTTACAAGTTTCCAGCAGAACGGCCCAGAGAGACTGGAAGCCGGACATCCTACGAGTACTGCTGAATACCACAGGAGGGCCTTGTTTAGACGCGAGCGAGATCGGTGCTAACACTTCGTTCTCAAAGTATGAAACCGTACTGTGAGGTGCTTACTACCGGACTCTGTTCAGTGAAAATGACTCCTGACCCGCCCATCCGGGAGCGTCTAAACAAGGCTTAATGGTTTGTTAAAAGCCATACGCCGACTTACTGATGGTCGCCCAGAGTTTCGGAGGATGGGTTATTTTTGCGCTTTTCTAGGGCTTTTCGTGGTTCGGACAGGCCACAGCGGTGTCGCATCAACTACCGTACTCGGAGAGACGCCACCGAATGCGCGAAAACAGCCCAAAGTTTGACCACTCGCAGAGTGTCGCCACTCACAACAGACAGTCCAAGCTGGTGTAGAGCGCTAATCAGGTGGGATTAGTGGTGAGCAAATCAACTCGACACACTCACCAGCCGTCAGAACCGGTGCATAATCTATCTCACCACTGACACCAGCCTTCAACAGAAAATCGGTGAGCCGCCAGATATTGTGCAGCAGCACCGCGAATACAAAGTAGAACAACCGCACTCGGTAATCTTTCGAGGAGGTCTTCGCCAAGAAGTCGTTCTTGATGCTCTTGTACTCGTTTTCGATCTGCCAGCGGCGGCTGTAGCGGCGGCAGAACGTCTCAGCTTCCGTGGGGCCGACTGAGAGGTTCGTCGCAAAGACCGCTGTCCCCTCTCCTTTCGTCGAGGGCACGTACAGAAACTGCATCGCGTGCGAACCGTGATCGACGTGGACAGAGGTCGATTCAACTGCGACTTCTTCCCCATCTTCATCCATCGTCTCTATATTCTCGCGTTCGACGCTGTGAATCCGCTTTGGAATGAGGTAGTTCACATCGAGGTTCGAGAGCGTCTGGTACACCGCTTTCGAGTCAAACTCTCGGTCGCACAGCACCATCTCAATCGGGACGTGCTCCTGTGCGCGTCGAACAAGCCGTCGGACGACGCGGTGAACCCGATTCGGTGGGTTCTCGTCCCACGACGAACTCTCACGAATAGGTTCGACAGCGAGAATCAGTGGGATGTTCCATCCGACAATCGAGAGCGTGGCGAACTTGAACGCCCTTCCTTCGGCGTCCTTTGTCCCGCTAACCATCGGCATTCCTTCCACGTTACCGAAGTAGCGGATGGTTGTGATGTCGATCGCGACGGTGACTGGGCGACGAAACGAGGAGTCCGATTGAATCACTGAGAGGAGTCCTTCCGTCGCCTGTTGAAATCCATCGAGTAGTCTCTCAGGATCAAATTGCTTGACAGCCCGGAGGTGGGTGTCTCCGTGGGGGCCGTACTCTTTGCCTCGTCGGAACTTGAACCGGGCTGCACCCTGTGGAGTACCACAGCCGACCATCCCAATAAACGTCTGAAGCTCAAAGAATCGCGTGTCTCATTCGTCTTTAGCTAAGACTCACACCTCGGTTGCGTAGCGGTAGCGAGCGTCTCTTGCAGGATCGGTCGTTGTTGGTGAATCTTCTGTGCGTCTTCGATCAGCCGCTCCAACAGCGGCGGTGGCGAGTAGCCCAGGTACTCGCCGAGTTCGTGGAGGATGAGCTGGGCGTGCGACCGGAAGGTCGCCGCCCAGCGTTCCGGCGGGAACACGATATCGTCGTCAGCCTGGTCGCTGACCAGATCCAACAGATCACGACTCACCAGGAGTGAAAGCAACGCCGCGTACAGCAGAATCTCCACGACAGCAGGGTTGCTCGTGTCGAACTCTGTCCAGTTCGTACTGCGTCTTCAACTCACGGAACAGCGTTTCTACCTCCCACCGACACCGGTACAGCGTCGCTAGATCTGACGGCAGGAACTCCTCTCGCGGTAGATTCGTGATATAGAGATGGTAGTCGTCGGCGTCCTCGTTGCGGACGCCGACGACGCGGAACCGCTTCGTGTCCAGTGATCGCGTTCCTTCGTACTGACCGCGCTTGAACTCCGCTTCGACCTCCACGTCGATGTACTGCCGCGAGAGGTCATCAACCACGTCCTGGATCTGCTTGCCCTCCAAGGGAATGGCGCGCCCGCGCCATTCCCGTAACTCCGCCGTTATCACCGGATTCGCGTTCTGCTTCAGCCGACTCACGAAGTAGCCGTCGTTCTCGTCGATCAACGCAAAGCGGCGGTACTTGAAGTACGCTTTATCGAACAGAACCAGCCGTCCGCACAGCCATGATCCCGTCTTGAACAGCGTACTATCGTGCGCTTTCTCGTCCGTCACGTCGATCCGTTCAATTGTCTGGTCAGTGGCGTTGTGGAGCAGGTGGAGCTTCGCTCCAGCCTGCTCCTCGTGACGGGCTTGGAACTCATCAGAGAGGAACTCGTGTAACCGCAGCACCGTTCCATCAGCAATTATCACGTCTCTGAAGCGGTCGATATCAGCGTCAACAGCATCAGGGACAGCGACCTCGTCGAGCGCGGCCTCGACGAGGTCGCGGAGATACTCCGCGAGAGTCGGCGTCAACCGATGATAGAAGCCGCCTGGAGAAATCGTCTCGTCAGCTGTCGAGTTGTAACTGCGTCTGAACCCAGCGAGTGTTCGGCTCTCGCCTGCGGCGAAGCCGAACACGAGCGCCCACACGAGGACTGGAATCTGTAGCTTGCCCTCTCGTTCGACCACGCCGAGTTCCTCGGCGTGCTCTTCGAGGAACTCAGAGGGAAACAGTGTAGTAAGCCGACGCATGATTCTCGATGAGGAGGTGCTGTTGGACACAGCTCTTGCCTCCTCACTCCTCTCGAAAAGTAGTCTCGATAAGCCGTCGCAGTCACGCGGTTTGTCTCTTAGCTAAAGACGAATGTCTCGGTCGGTATCGGTGTCTACGACCGGACCGAGGGCTCGCTCGAGTACGAACCGTTCCACCGCGCTGGCCCGGACGACGAGGTCGAGACGATTACCGACGCACTCGCGTTCGTCGAGAACTGCGACGCCGACGCGTTGGTGTCCTACCACGGCCAGGACTTCGACCTCGACTTTCTGGCCGATCGGCTCTACCACCTCGGCGCGGACAACGCTGTCGCCGACGCCGACCTCGAGCCCCACATCGACGTCTTCGCGGACCGGAAAGCCGTCTGTGACCGCACGGGACAGAAGTGGCCGAAACTCGAGGAGTGTCTCGCGAGTTACGATTTCGCCGAACCTGTGACCGAGTGGGACGGCCGGCGGGTGGACAACACCCGTTTCGGCGAAGAACTCGGGCCGGCGTATCTCGCGGCGCTCGCTGACGGCGACGACCGCGCCGACGAACTGCGTGAGGTGATCGACCACTATCTCGTGACCGATCTCGAAGCGAATCTAGCGATCTACCACGCCGACTGTGGCGTGGAGTTCGAGCCGGAGTGGCTCGGAACGCGCCGGGCGTTCTGAGCGACGGTGGCTTAGCCGATCGGCAAATACCTCTTGTAATCACCTGCTGCAACTGGTCCGAACGCTCATGTTGCTGTCTGTGACAGTTCCGCATGGCCGACTGGCGGTCGGCCGAAAACGGGTGTAGGCCCCACCCGTCTCGCGTACCCTTTGCTCCCGGTGGAACTCCGCCCTCGAGTCCCGACCGTCTCCTATGTCCGACACCGAGTCTCGAACCGCTCGCTTCCGTGGCCGCTCGCCGCCCGACCGCGACGAGGAGTGGGAGTTCTCAACCATTGCCCGTCGTGGGACCAATCAGTCCGGGTCGGCGGTCTGTGCGGCCACCGGCGCGAACGTCTCGTTGGACAGCCTGCACTATCTCGTGACACTCCGCAAGCCCGCGGCAGGACTGTTACGCGACTACGAGTACGACAACTTGGTCGCCGCCAACGGCGTGCTCGCGAACTAGACGCGCGGCTCGAGTAATCGAATAGACCGGAGTGATTGAGTTGCCTATTCGTCTGAATTGTTGCTGCTATCTTCTTAGGATTGGTCTGGCGTAATGCTTTTGAATCCGGACCCGATTCCGACATCACCAAGTGATGGTCACCTCTCACTGGACGAACAATCACTGCTACTGCCGGAGTTTGAATCGTCACTCATACTGCGAGAGCAGATAGTAATGCAATCAGTAAAGAATGGAATGACCAAAATCGGATCGAGACCGGTGTTATTAGGGAGAGGACGGTGCCTCGGCCTGATACTGATTGAGTTTCATAAACGTATCTCCATCGCCTTCGGTCGTAGTTTTCTCACTCTTCACAGTCTCAGAAGTGTTGAATGTCATATCGATACCTGCCGGGTAGGAGACGGAGGCAGTGTAGGTGGTATACTCCGTGCTCCAAGTGTGGAGATACTCGCCATAGACGTATCGTTGTTGTTCAGAATAGTTACCAATAGGTACGATGTTAAGACCTGCATAGTATGACTCGCTGTCACTGGCGGAGGCATCATTGACAGCGAAGGGCAAACCTTCTACGAGACTATCGTCCTCCACAGACACGACACCATTGCTACTCGTATAGGTGGTTCCACTGAGACTATCAACTTCGAAGTCCCAGTGATCTGGATCAAAGTAGAGTCCGATGCCGTCAGCCGGGTACGATCCACCGTTGCCCACCAACTGTTCTGAATCGTACGTCCAGAACATGTCGATGGTGTAGTTACCGTAAATATCGGAGTACAGGGTGAAATCGAGGCAGATGTCGCAGTCGGAGGGTGTGCCGTCGACGTTGTCGAATCCTTGAGTACCGACCCCGGTACTGGGTTTCATTCCAGTTTTCACCGAATGGATCCCACAACCTTGTGATTGAAGATAATTCTTCCACGCTTTCTGGCCATCGTTCTGACGAATCTCGTTTGCTTGCTCCCGAAGTGCCACTGCCTCCGATTTGGACCCCTCCGCTGCCACTGATCCAACGAGCGGTGATGCGAGCATAGTCGTCCCAACTCCGCTCAGTAGCTTTCGCCGTCGGATGGAATTCTTACTTAGATCTCGATCGTCGTGAGTGTCTGATTGCTCCATGGGCATATTATTACCTACCTAACCAGTTCATCCTATATTATTTAAATCTTAGCATTACTATCTAGATAATTAAACCTCCTCGGAATAGCACATTAAAGTCCCCACAGTGTTGGATAAATCATATTTATTTGTGGTCGCGGGGGCAGTAAGATATTTGTGTGGAAAGAAATTAATGAATTACATGCCAACTCGGAGGTCCCTGGTGACTTCGCTAGGAGCCCTCAGTAGTGTAACCCTCGCTGGTTGCTCTTCTATCACCAGCAGAGATACCAATCGTCACTATGTCGATCTTCTCAACGGCAGCGATAACTCTCATGTCTTCGTAGTCACTGTTACAAACGACGATGGAAAAGAAATATTCAACAAAGAATACGATCTCGAGTCGCTTACTGGCGATGAAAATAGGATAATCGAAGGAAATCCTGCAAAGGTTTCGGTTACTGTCGACGAGAGAAAGGCTGAAACCTTCAAATGGGATCCCCTATCAGGTGCCGGCGATCACTCTGGTGAGTGTTCCGACGGGACATCCACCAGCTTAAGCATCTACTACGATCAGCAAGCAGGGGAAGGCGTGAAGCCGGTTTATAGTTGCGAGACGGTTCGGGACCAGTAGATAGTCGCCATTGTCGCTGCTTTTGTCGTCACCAACCGCTCTACTGTTAGTTTCCTCAAGAGCCACTATTGTGACAGTGTCGGCCACCGATGCCGGAATCCACGGCCCCGCGACCACGAGTACACCCGCGGCCAGTGGAACTGGGACTGCTACGCGGTTCACGAAACGATGTTGCTCACCAAGGACGGCGAGCCCGACCGATCGACGCCGGGCATGTACGCCTCGAGCGGCGGCTACTCGACTGTGCTGGTGTAGGAGAACGCCGCACCCCTCCCGCGGAGCTACGCCGGTCGCGAGCACCATCCGCTCGGTGTGCCTGTCAGAACCAACGCGAGGACTGGGGCTGGGGGACGGTGAAGCCGCTGGCCCCGGCGCTGGGCTGGACCCAGGCGTACGTCGACGCCGGCGACCGCGTGATCGTCCCGTGTGCCGGCACCGCGCCGGTGGCGATCGCCGCCGAGCGGGAGTACGGGGACGGCGTCGACGTGCTGGCCATCGATGTTGAGTCGGGGGCGCGGAACGCCTACGAACGCCGGCGAGCGGACGAACTTGAGTATCAGTCGGGACTCGGGGCGTTCGCTGGCGGCGAGTCGGCGTAGGTCGAAACGCGCCGACATATACAATAACTGAAAGTCGAGATATGAATTATGGGAGTTGTGGATACGCTGGTAAACAGTGCTATAGCAGTGGTGGCGGGATTGATCGGCCTCGGATTATTCTTCGGTGGCGCTCAGCAGGCCACTTACGGGAATCAGACGGTTTAGAAGGCAGGTATGTGACCAAATAATCGGTTGAACCGAGGTTCCTTGCGACATACCACGCCCATACGAAAACGTCCTGAGAAGACCTGAGGGCGGGCGATTCAGAAACAGCCAGAATACACCTGAAAATAAGGAACGTACAACAGCGCCGCCGCTCAGTGGTCAGCGAACACCTGACCGCCCGACGGCGTTAATCCGGCGGGTCGAGACCGTAGTATTTCTTCGCCACCGTCAAGAACTGGTTCGCGTCTACACGCGGTGCATACGTCGCGTTCTCGCCCTCGATGGCGAATTTCACCAGCAAGTCCACGAGCCGCCAGACGTTGTACAGCACGCACGCGAACACGAAATTGAAGAACCGATACGTGTGACGCTTGCTCGTCGTGCGGACGCGGAACGTCTTGATTTGCTTGTAGCCGTTCTCGATACCCCAGCGGTGGCGGTAACGACGAACCATCCTCTCAACCATGTGGATGCGCTCAACTTCGCTATCATCCTCATCGAACGTCACGCTGGGATGGTTCGTCTCGAACAACGCGTACGCCTGTGCATCCTCCTTACTTCCCACGGTCGGCTCGTTCGCCTCCTCCTCTCGAAGTTTCTCTGTGAGGGCGCTGAACTCATGCGAGGCATCCTCCTCGTCCGGTTCGATACCGAGGTCAGCGAGGTCTTCGAGCATCTCCTCGCGGATGTCCGCTCTCTCCTCATCCTCGTCTTCTTCCTCGCCCTCGGCCCCGAAACCGTCGTCAGCACTGGACGGGAGATACATCCGCTTGCGAGTCGGGCCACTTGAGACCGATTCCTCCTCGATGTGAACCGTCTTCCCAGAACGACGGAGCCGCGTACACGTCGCCTTCTCTGATTCGCGCTTCCGTGCGCCGTTCAGGTAGCAGACCCCGTGATTGTCACAGGCGTCTTTCACGCCCTCGCTATCGAACTCTCTGTCCATCATCACGAGTTCGATGTCGTCCACGAGGTCAAGCGCGTTCCCCAGCAGGTTGTCCACGATGTCGGCCCGCGTCATCCCGCGCTTGACCGGAATGGCGTCCAGTACGAGCGGGATGTCGTAGCCGACAATCTGGATGGTGGCCCACTGATAGTACACTTCACCGTCTTTGTAGCCGAGAATCCAGTCCTCCGTGATGTTGTCGGCCTCATCACGCTCGATTTTGCCCGTCCACGGGTTGCCCTTCGTGATGTCAATGGCGGCCACGAGGTTGCCGACGAGTTCGGCGTTGTGGCGAGCGCGGGCGATGAGCATTCGGTTGGTCTCGTGGAGCATCGAGCGCGTCTCCTCAGTGGAGAGTTTGCCAATCTGGTAGCGGTGGTTCGACGCGCTCGGGGTGCGGTCGCGCTGGGAGTCGATGTAGAAGGAGTGCTGACCACTCTGAGCGTACATGTTCTCGCGCATCCCCATGTACGCGTGCTGTTCCCAGAACGCGTTCTCGTGAACTACGGTGTTCTCGGCCCGATTCAGGTAGAAGGTGTCCGTGACGAACGGTTTAGCCTGTTGCCAGACCTCCTTGGTTTTCTCCGCGACGAGCCGCTGTTCGCTCCGCTTTGAGGAGATGTCACGTTCCTCGGGGCGGAACACGGGGTCTGGTGCGGGGATGTCTTGTTCGCGGGCGAAGGCGAGGGCTTCCTCGGTGGCCGTCCGAACGAACTCGCGCTGTACGTCGGTAAACTCCTCATTCCACATCTCCCAAAGCCGCGACTGACTCGGCGTTCCACTCGTGTCGCGGTCGTGGTCGATGGGGAATCCAAAGTCACGGCAGATGTTGGGGAACGAGTGGAGGAAGTAGCGGAGGAACTCTTGGTCGCGTCTCAGAACCGTTTAGACTTCACCTCCAGTAGCCTCAACTGATGCAGTGCAGTGAATCTTCTCGTGGAGTGATTCACACAGTACCTCATTGAAGAACTGGTTGTAGTGATCTGGGTCTTG
>Ga0208412_1001263_pt1 | contig 10671 bp, 13 predicted proteins | sample AntDeeMetag02WF4_FD_184758 | JGI IMG/M metagenome (GOLD analysis project Ga0208412, IMG submission 184758) | Saline lake microbial communities from Deep Lake, Antarctica - Antarctic Deep Lake Metagenome 02WF4 (SPAdes) (version 2) | ecosystem: Environmental > Aquatic > Non-marine Saline and... | reverse complement strand
AAGTTTATAAAAATGTTGACGCCAAAAAAGATTGTGTGTATATTCATATTGTAGATTGAAGTTAACAAACGACCGGAGTACATAAAATGACTACACAAAACGAAAGTTTCAGTGTTGAACCGACTGAAAATAATGAAGTGGTTGAAACCACTAAAGTTAAGGTTTCTTTTACCAATATCAAATATTTCAATGAAGATAAAAACGAAGTTGGCGAAATGAAAATCATCGGAAAACAAACGATGATTAAGGCTAAAAAAATGGTTAAAGAATTGGAAGGTAAAAACGTTCTTATCAGTAAAGAAAATGTGAATGAACAATTTCACGTCAACACTATTGCACTTTACTCCCTAAAAGAAACCGAGTAAAATACCCACTGAAACCCCTGTAAATTCAGGGGCTATTAACCTAAAGGAATCTTCACTATGTCAACTTTCGCTAAAAAACATAACGCTGGTGTACGTCTTTTTTTGTTCGATATTCCAGAACACTACACTTATAAAGATTTGAAGCAATTAGCGTCTGAACACGGACTTAAAGCTGACTATAAAGTAAATGCTATTTACATTAACAAAAAAGGCATGTACGGCGATCAACCAGTTATCGCAACTAATGAAGCATTGGTCAACGCACCACATCACATGGTTGAACAAGTGCGCGAAATTTTGAGCGATGCAGAAAGCGTTAATCTTATCAATGGGGGCTATGTTGGTTTCAAGCTGTATACTTACGAAAACAAATACGGCACCCAATACGCGATTGAATGGATTGATATTGAACCGTCAAAAAAGTAAGCCAGTCAAAACCAGAAAGTTTCGACGGTTTTGATGATGATATCCCGTTTTAAATAGAAACAATGAAGGGGCTTTAATTAGCCCCTTTTTATTGTCTGTTATTCAGCCAATAGCTTATTTACGATTCTTTGCACTTCAATGTAATCGGAACCTAGTAAAACGCGCCGATCATCGCCATCACCTAGTTCACCTTTCAGCACTCGCTTAGCCAACGTTTCTAGGCGCTTATCAGTCGTGGTTGCCCGGTCATTATCAGTCGTGGTTGCCTGGGCATCACCTAGCCTTATAATGGCTTTAATAACCCTGCTACGGCGGTTGACGTTTCGATATGCGACCGTATCACCCTTGTTACCTTCAAGCGCCTTGATGGTGTCAGGCGACACGTTAGCCACAAACCCCACATGGTCATAACCACCGTTTCCTAGCCAGTCATACACGATTAAATCGCCTATGGCAGCCTCCCCAGCGCCTTTAAGGTATTGCCCCCTATCCTTAGCCAATAGACACTGTTGATACACTGACACTTCATAAGGGAAGGCGTGACGCGAATACCCCGCCTTATGCGCCACAACACTGGTAAACATAGCGCACCAGTCATCACTATATTTCATTTTATATTTACGCGATGGTTTGATCAGGTCAATACAATTTTCATTATAATAATCAATTAGCGCGTGTTTTTGACTAGGTGTAGCGCCTAAAAACGTTTCACCAATTTCAATTAGTTCATTCATTTGATTAGTACCCCAGCGGTTAAGGCGTCAATAACGCTTTGCTTTTCAGAATAGTTAGCGGAAATATTAAGTTCAATTTCTTCAACTTTAATAAATCCAGTGTGGTTAATTATAGAATCTTCATCTAATATGGAAGTTGTAAAAAACCCATCAGATAATATTGCCTCATTTTTTATAATTTCAATGAAACATTTACTTATTTTGTTATTACCGCCAATATCAATGTTTGAGTTTTTTAGATTTGCTGAATCAGTTCTATTTAAAGCGTATGGAACATTAACCCCCAATGTTGTGGTTTTAGTTAAAAAAACTTCATTAACTTTAGTAGATGAAATGTTTATTGTTGCACTAGCGGTATAAACATCTATTAAATATTCAACGCTTAACGTTTGGCCTATTACATATTCTGAATCAATTGCTACTGGTTGTGAATATGGTAAATGCAATACGCATTCAGTTCTACTAAAATCCCTAGAATCATTATAAATTTCAGGTATGGTAATGCTTCCCATATCAACGGGGATTAAATCAGTTAAAACCACATCTGCTAAAGTGTTTCCACCTAAACCTAAAACATTTCTTTTAGTTGCAGATATTAGACTAGGTTCTATTTGCGTTGGTATTGAAATTATAGATAATATATATTGTCCATAATCAATTGTAGTTGAACCATCTGGGATAAATCTATTGTTATTTATTTCTTCAATAATTTCAGCATTAACTATGTAAACCGAGTTTGTTCCGCTTATAATTTCTGCTTTTTCTTCAACTGTTATATCTGTTGGATTTAATAAACCGTTATCCATGCCTGAATCATCATATAACAGCGTTCCATAATCCCCATCAGCGTTAATTGAAAATTCCCATTCAGGAGTAGAACCAGACCCCGGGTCGTATGAACCATAAATAATGGCGCTTAAAATTGTAAACCCATCCAGCGCTGTTATGCCTACTGTGCTCCCCATCGTTATTAAATCGCCCAATGAAGCTGGCACCCCATCAACATCTAAAACAACATTGCTAGCATTATAAGCATCCAATACTTCTTGAGTTATATTAAGCCCTACAACTGCTACTCCGGTTTCTATTACAGAATATGAAAGGTAGGAACCATCAACATAATCCCATGTTGCGCTTGAGCCATCATTGCTAACGCTCCATTGGTATTCAGGATACCCACCTGCAACAGCATCATACCCACCTTCTGTAACAATTGATTCTATTGATACCCCCGAGTCAGCCATGGCGGTAAATGTATCGCCATCCATATAATTTTGACCAACGTAAGCATCTTGATATGAAACCCTTAAAGTTAAAGATGAATCTGAAAACGTATCTATTACCGCTTGAGTTATAGTAGCCATTAGAACCCACTCCCAACTGTTGTAAGTATCATAGTATCATCGCCAGTGAACCCTTTATTAGATTCATGCGTGGTAATATCAGCATTTATTCTATATTCAAAGTCAGGGTCAATATAATCACCTTGTTTAATTTTTCTTTTAAATCTAGCATTGCTTAGTAGAATGTCAGCTTTATAAGTTTCTAAAACGTCACACTCACATTCAAAGTTGAAAATATCAGCATTAATTGCAACCACTGAATTAATGAAATAGTATCGGTTTAAATCAGGAATATAACAGTAGTTATAATCTTGAAAATTAACCCCATCAATTTTACTTAATTTCAATTGCGGGTTAATAATATCGAAATCGTTTCTCACTGTTATTTGAATATTAACAGCATCTTCTAACGTTTTATTAATGACGTTAGCCCCGCTTTCAGTTCGATATAATATCAATAACATTCCATTCACCTATAAAAAAGGGGCTTACGAATAAGCCCCAAGCGACCGAAACTAGCGGCTATTAACCCATGTAGAAAACAACAAAGTTTTCATCCAAATCATTAAAGAACCCCGCATCAAACTTATAGAAGTTGGTGTAGAATTCAGCTTTAGGGTTGTAGTTAGTAGTCACACGGCGATCAAGGTTAGAAACACCCAGCGCTTGCCGGTCGAAAATAACCCCGATAATACCCGTTGATTCGATGGCATCCCCACCGCTGGTTTGCACGTTGATTTTAGAAACTTCTTCAAACGTGTAACCTTCACCGCTACCTTGCCAGTAGGGTACCGTTTCATGGTCTGGCAGCGTTACACGGTCTTGATTCTGCGAATTGCTTAGAAGGAACGTTTCAGACGCTTTGGCAAAATCAGACAGTAAAACAACATGCTGCTGATCTTTAGGGCTGAATCGGTCTTTAGCGCCAGCATTAAATAGGGTTGAAATGCGTGCCATGCGATCGCTGTACAAACCCATAGTGTAAGTTGCGTATCGAATGAAGTCGGCATCTTTAACCGCATTTGCAAAGGTCAGTGACGCACCGTATTCAGAATTATAAAGGTTAAGAAGATTAACCGCTTTAACACTGGTGCCAGTAGGAGTGAAAACCCCATCAACGGTTAAACCATCGGCCATGGTTTCGCCAATCATGTTGTTAATGGTGCGCATGATTAGTGCATCTAGTTTAACGGTCATGCTGTTTTCAACGCTGGTGGTCAACATTGAAATGAAGCCGTTAAGCTGGTTTGCGTTTGAAAAACTTTCTTTAATTTGCAATTCAGTAAATGATAGTGGAATTTCAAACGTGGTTTTACTGTTGAAAAACTTAACGCTTACCGAAGGCTTATAAAAAACGTCCGGTGAATAATCTTGGCCGTTGGTCAACTTCCATGAATCGGACTCGGTAGCGTCTGGCAAATCGCTCGCAATCTTTTCCATGACGGATCCATATTCCCAGCTATCCATCAATACACTAGGAACACCGCCCGCGTAAAGTCGATTTACAAAAACAACTTTACCAATGTGATTAACTAGGTTTTTCACATAGTTATCAAGGTTATCTGAATCAATTACCGCTTTACCAACATCAACAATGTTGCTCAAATCTTCATTTAGAACGGCAGTTTCACCGAGCATTTGTTGAGTAGCATCATTTACTAGTGCGTAAATTTGAGTTACTTTCATGGCAATATCCTTAATAAATGGCTAACGTTAGCGCTTTTGAAATATCTTGCATTACATTTTTTAGTATACTAGCCCTTGCCATGTTTGACAATAGCGCATAACTCGCTTGGGGTGAAATACTTTCGTCGGTCATGGTTCTAATCTTTTCTCCTGAATTTGCATCAGTGTTAGTTGATGTTGAACCATCGTTATTAACCATTTCAGTACTATTAAAAGACGCTACTTTATTAACATCTTCACGTTCATTTAATCTATCTTCATTGCTGTTAATAGTTTCGCTAATTTCTCGCCTTCCGTTTACGTTATCTTTAAGCGCTTCAATCTTCACATAATCGCGCCACGTTTCCCCGTATTCAGAAACCAGCAAAGAAGCTAAACTATTAATGCTAACGTCTTTATAGGGGCTAAATAATGTTCGTTGCCCATAGTTGATTTTCAAAATTAAATCTAGGTTTTCTTCATCCCCGGCAATAAACGGGAATACTTCAACGTCATTAATAGCGGTAAAAAAACTAGTTTTACCGCTTAAATAATCGTTCAAAGTTTCCATTATTCACCCCCTTTTAATTCGTTAAGCAATGCGTTTAAAACTTCCGTATCTTCATCGCTTAACGTTTCATCTTCTAGCATGGCTTCCGCTTCTTCAATCTGACTTGCCAGCGTTTCCGCTTCTAACTTTGGCAATTCTTCCCGCGTGGTAGGCTTGGGCAAACTTTCCGTTTCTTGGGTTTCGTCTGACAAGTATTTTGTCGATTCTTTCCCCGATTCGTTTGATGATTCTTCGCCCAAATTCGTAAGCGATTCTGATGGCGATTCGTTCGATGATTCGTTTGATACTCCACCCCCTGAATTTTCGTTTGATGGTTCGTTAATAACCCCGTCTACCAATTCCTTTTGTTTCACGTTCCAAACGCCACCATAATCAACGTCAATAGATGTTGAATACATGGTATTGATTTTCTTCACCGCTTCAAGGCGACATTTCATCATGTTATCGACAAAAGGGTATAAGGCATCTTCACCGCTTTCAACTTCACCCGATGTTAAGCGCTCGCGTTTCATGTTGAAATTGGATTGTAAGCCCAGTTCATTATGTAGGCTACCTTTAATGTACTGATGAAACTCAATTAAGGAAGTAAAAGCGCTGCCGTTGTTTGAAGTTGCATCTTGTCGTTTAATTCCGTCGAACAAAGCCGCTTCACCGATGACGGAAACGTCGCCGTCTATAAGTTTTTGAACGTAGTTATCAGCGCTGGTTTTTGTTTTATCGTCGCTGGCACTCAAAAGCGTTTGCATACGGCTATTGATACCAACCATATAAAGGCTAATGTCATTTTCAACCAATGACGAATTGAAGCGGGAAACCAGCGGTAAAACCCCGTTCATGCAATCATCGTTATAGACTAAAACACCATCGGCTTTAATGTCTAAGGTTTTATTGAATTTCAACGCCACGTTATTGATGGTTATTTTAGTTGGATTACCGTATACGTCTTGCTCGCCCCCAATGCCCCCCCAAAAAGCGTATAGTTTACCTTCAACTTTCGTAATGAATGCGAAGCCATGTTTTTGAAGTAGCTTTTCAAGTTCAAACGCTGGTATTGTTTCAGGCAATTCATACCATTCAAACATTGATAAAGTTTTAGCCAATGTATAATTGTTATACATGGCTAAATTATGATCTTTCTTTTTCACGTCATACATATAATCACCGCTTATCTAGTTGAGTGATAACGTGGTTAATGGCTTTAGTATTATTATCAATTGTATCTTGAAAATCTTTTAGTAATTTTCGATAATAACTAGCCTGTTCCCGATTCATCCAGAATAACGCAACACACGCCGCAATAGGAAACCCAATTAAATTAACCATTTCAATAAATGTTGCTGAATCCATTCTTAACCCCGCTTGCAAAGTTTTAGAAAGTTGTTTATAGCATCCCCAACGTCGTTGTTTTGATAATAAATCCTATCAGTTTTATAGAACCACAAAACACGTTCTTGAAGTTTAGACGTTGGTTTAAAGATGCTACGATTATAGTTTAATTCAGGATGATAGTCTAGGGAATAGATTAAATCATCTTTGAGGGCTTTTAATTCGCTGGTTTTAACATGAATATAAGTAAAATAAACATCGCCAACATTAACAATTTCACATTGAAAATAAGAGTCGTTGAAGTCTATAAAATAGGTAAATAAAATATCTTTAGGTTTATACTTCATGGGTAGGTGTGGATATATTGCAAGCTCCCAAGCCCCGCCAGTTATCATGTTTAATTTAGGGTTATCGAAAGCAAAATATTTATGATTGTTGGAATTACTTTTAACAGGCGCGCAGTATTCAACGGCAACCGTTAATTTAGAATCCCCATAATGATAAACATCAATAGAACCTTGTTCCATTTTTAAGATGTGTTTAAGCCCCATTTCTGCAAAGTATGGGCAATATTTATTAACCGTGTTTCCTAGCATGTAGATTTTAACGTCTTCACGCTTACGAACGATTGTTGAAACGGTATTCATAAACAAAACAAATTCATCTTGAAGATAAATTTTGTTAGTTAGAAATTCATCAAACACTATTGTTTTAATGTCTGGAAATGATGTTGATTTATCATGTTCAGAATCGGATAAAGCAAACGTGAAAGCTAAAACATCGCCATAATTATAAATTGCTTTGCCTGAATCGTCGTAATTGCAAAGATAGAATTTACCCGCCCAATAATGGACGCCTGTAAATTTACCTTTAGTGGCTTTATTTACTTCATCATTATCGTTAAGCCCTGAAAACAACCTAGATGCCCGGCGCCCGGTGATATCTTCTTTCCAACGTCTAACATACGCCATTTGATAACCATATTTAGCGTAGTCTTGAAGCCCCTTTTTTAGTAGCGCGTAAGTTTTACCGTTTGAGCGCTCCCCAAAAATCATATTATAGGTAGCGTTTTTACGGTTAATTTTTTGAAGGCTGTAATAAATCATACGTGTTTAACCCCTTTGAATATGTAGCCTTTAGAAAGGTTGTTTAAAAATTCTATATAATGTTGAGCGATTGATAAAGTAAAATCACAACCCCCTAAGTGTATCCCAGATAGCGGGTTTACGGTAGATTCAACCCCGTTAAAGTCGATGATTTTAAACTTCATTTCATCGTCAATATAGGTATGGGTCATCTTCCCCGTATGCGCTGCGGGAATATAAAGCGTATCGTCAAACATGTTGAAAACTTCATCAATATCATTATTACATCGTTCGCGCATGTAAGCTATGCCATTTTGTTTACTCAAACCAGCAACGGTTATATGCAGGTTTTCCCCGTCATAAACCATATAACGTTTAGCGCCTAGTGTTTTGAATTTAGGATAACTACCTTCAAAGTCCCAAATTCCTAACGTTTTAACTTTACCTTTTTTAGTCTTTGGGGATAGTAGCGCTTTATCAAACCCGTAATAATCACACATATCAGACATTTTAGCCACGATACCCGCGTTAAATTGTTCAATATATTCTAAATGATTTTCATAGTTTAAAAGTTTTAGGCTATCCGTATCACTATAAATATAGTCATCACCAGCGGCAAGAATGCCCGTCCATAAATTGCGCCTAGCGTACGCAGTTACCCACAACCCCCAAGGATAATATAAAAACCGACCTTTAGCCGTGTTGTAGTTTTCAATTTCTGTTTCAATGTCTACTTTTTCAACTTCCCAACCTTCGTTATAAATTGAGTTATCTTTAACTATATCAGTGACACACATTCCATAAATAGAATTAAGCATACCTTTAGAAAGTAGATATTCAACCTCACTTCCTTCAACATCTTTTAAAGTGGTTTTACCTTGATATAAGTCGAGTATTGATTTAATAATTGCTTTAGGTAAATAGTTGGTATATGCAAATTTAACATTTTTAACCTTTATTTCATCCCATGAATAAACCCGCTTCATTATATCGAAATCAACATTTGTTATAGTGGTTGAAATTGATTCAGCTTTATTTATGCGGCCATTGTTAATAGCTGGTTTAACGGCGCTATAGCATTTAGATTCGCTTAAATAGTTTTCATGTTTAATAGTTGATTCAATGTTAGTAAATTCAACATCAAAAACAACCGCATGTTTAATGCAAATTTCGTCTAAGTGTTCTAGGCTTGAAATTTCAATAGGTCTAAACCTAGACATTGGGAATTTTTCAGCACACATAACGCTAGGGTAACTAGACGTAAAATCAATGCTGGATACATTTTCCAGTTTAACCCCACTATATTCAGCGTTAGCGTGTGTAAAACCCCCCATAAAGGCGCGTTTAAGTTGAACGTAAGTATCAGGGTCTAATGTTAAATCCTGCATTACTTGGCGATATTTAAAATATTTGCTTTTGCTACTTTTCTTATGATTTTTACTGGTGTAGTAACATTCGTCTTTAACGTGTTTTCTAACTCGCCCGGTATTGGTCATTGGTATTTTAGAAACATCGCTGTATAAATCAATTTGTTCATCAATATAAGCGGTTATAATTTTAACGTCATTTTCACAATACGCTTTTTCTTCATCGGTTAATTCAGTTTCTTCATGGCGTATTAATTTATAATCTAAATCACCTTCAAGTTTTTTGATGTTGTGCTTAGTCATGTTTTTAGCAGTATTTGCCAATGAATATCCGCTTAAAATATAACTATCGCGAAATTCTATCCCATAATCACAAAAGGCTTTAATAGGTTTTCTTTCAGCAATGGCGAATACTTCAAGCCAATTAAAATATTTGCGCATAAATTGAAATTCATACCCCAAGTTATGAACGTAAACAACCAACCTTTTATTTTCTGAAAGGTTATAAGAATATTGTAATTCAGAACACAATCTTAAAAAATCTTCCCAAGTGCGACCATAATAAACATGGGAATTAACGCCTATACTAATCATCCAGACGTAAGAAAAAGCCGCTTTAACATCACCCACATAAACGCTAGTGGTTTCAATATCGAAACCACAAGCTAAATTAATGTATTCTATTTTTTTATTAGTTTTTATTGTTGTATAATTAAGAATATCAATTGTTTCATGTAGATATTTAAACGGTCGCATTTAATATCCCTATCTATTAGATTTATTACTACTTAATGTCACCCAACCATCACGACCTAAACTTATAGGTCTATCATAGGCGGTTAATGCGTCTGTAACGGCTTTAACCATTGAATCTATATCACCTTCACCTGAATCCAATGTCATTTCTGAATCTTGCGCATATTCGTTTATTGCCTCCCATATTTTTTGGTATCCTACTGCGCTTGCCATGTCTTCAACGTTTCTTAAATACTGTTCAACTTTACTAGCCAATTCAAAAAACTTTGATGATTTTTTCCTTAATTCTTTTAAGTTGCGGTATTTTATGCCCGTGTTTGCGGCCATTTCTTTAAGCGTATTATTAACCCCGCGTATGGTAGATGATTTACTATTTATAAACCCTTTAAGCCTTGATAATTCTTGTTGAACTTCATTATAGGTTTTACCCTTAACACCAAAACGTTCATTTCCTTCAACATACGTTTTATACGCTGGTGAATCTTGTAAATTGTTTTTCTCAAGCCTTGCAACTCGCTTATTGGCTGTTGCTGCTAGTTTTGACGCTTCACTCCGTAGCTTTCTTATTTCATCCTTTCGCTTATCTATTTTTTCTTGATTCTTTTCATGGTCTGCATAGTGACGGTTTATTGTCCCCGCGAACGCCTTATTAGCATCGCGTTTAACTTGAGCCTTTGCAGCTATAGAACTTGTAGCACCTTTACGTGGTCGTTTAGCCATGTTAAACCCCTAGCAGAATTTCAGAAATTTCAAAAATCAGTTTTTTACGTTGGGAAATATCACCCATTTCAACATATTTAATCAAGTGATTAATGTTAGTTGAACGCCCATTCTCAAAAGCTGATAAAGTTTTGAAACAAGTATTAGTTTCCATACCCATTTCTTTCAATGAAATGTTAACAACTTCCCGCCTATGTCGCTTACATTTATCAGCAATCATTTTTAATTTAGACATTTTAAATACTCATTATGAATGAAACTCCATTCTACTACTGTTAGACGTTATTGTAAACCCTTGACATTTTTCGGTTCG
>Ga0208412_1001260_pt1 | contig 10684 bp, 9 predicted proteins | sample AntDeeMetag02WF4_FD_184758 | JGI IMG/M metagenome (GOLD analysis project Ga0208412, IMG submission 184758) | Saline lake microbial communities from Deep Lake, Antarctica - Antarctic Deep Lake Metagenome 02WF4 (SPAdes) (version 2) | ecosystem: Environmental > Aquatic > Non-marine Saline and... | reverse complement strand
GAGGGCGCCCGCTCCGCCATCGACGACGGCTTCGCGCCCGACCGGGCGCTCGTCGCCGAGGGCTCGACGGGCTACTCCGCTCCGGGGGTGCTCGACGTCGCCGTCGCGCACAAGGGTCGCCGCGCGAGTACCGTGAGGGCGACCGGCGAGGCCGCCCACGCCAGCCAGCCCGAAGCGGGCGAGAACGCCATCTACCGCGCCTGTGACGCCGTCGACCTGATTCGAAATCTCGACGCGCCGAGCGCCGAGGTGTTCGGGGAGACGCTGTCGGGGAGCGTCGCCGTCACCGAAATCGAGGGCGGAACGGCGTGGAACGTGCTGCCCGAGGGCTGCGAGGTGACCGTCGACGAGCGCACGGTCCCCGGCGAGCGCGCGGCGGTCGAGGAGGTGGAAGCCATCGAGGGCGTGACGTGGACGGTGGACCAGGACCTCCCGCCGATGGCCTGCGACGACGAATCGTTCGCGGACGACGCGCTCGAGGCTGTCCGCGCGGTGCAGGACGGCGACGGCGAGCGCGTGAGCAAGCCCCACGCGACGGACGCCGGGTGGCTCGCCGACGCCGGCGTGTCGTGTCTCGTCTGTGGCCCCGCCGAACCCGGCGAGGCCCACACCGCCACGGAGAGCGTCTCACTCGACGTGCTCGAGCGCTGCCGGCGCGTCTACGAGCGCCTCGCGAGCGCGTAGGCCGAACGGTGGCGCCCGATTGCGGACGGCAACCCTCTTGGGCCCACAGGGAGACGTGGGCGTATGGCGACAGAGGCTACGACGGAAGCCCCGGAAGCGTACGACGCCCTCCTCGACCACTACGAGCAGCTGTCGAACGTCAACAGCGCGAACATGCTGCTCTCCTGGGACCAGGAGGTCATGATGCCCGAGGGCGGGACGCCCGCCCGCTCCCAGCAGAAGTCCGCGCTCTCCTCGCTCTCCCACGACCTGCTCACCGAGGACAAGGTCGGCGATTGGCTCGACGAACTCGCCGAGGCCGACCTGACGGACGAGCAGGATGCCGTGGTGCGCGAGATTCGACGCGAGTACGAGCGCGCCGACCGCGTCCCGAACGACCTGGTGGCCGAGATATCCGAGAAGACCTCCGAGGCGCTCCCGAAGTGGAAGGAAGCGAAAGAGGAAGACGACTTCTCCATCTTCGCGCCCATCCTCGAGGAACTCATCGAGTTGAAGAAGGAGTACGCGGCGCACATCGACGACGAGGCCGACCCCTACGAGGTGCTGTTCGCGGACTACGAGCCGTACCTCGACCTCGAGACCGCCGAACGGGTACTCGAACGTCTCCGCGAGGAACTCGTCCCGCTAATCGCGGACATCCGCGAGAGCGACGTCGAACTCGCCGACCCCTTCGAGGGCGACTTCGACGTGGACACCCAGGAGGAACTCGCCCGGGACACCCTCGACACGCTCGGATACGACTGGGAGCACGGCCGCCTCGACACCGCCCCGCACCCGTTCTCGACGGGGAACCAGTTCGACGCCCGGGTCACCACGCGGTTCGCCGAAGACGACCCGCTCGGCGCGCTCACCTCGACCATCCACGAGTTCGGCCACGCGCGCTACACGCTCGGCCTCCCCCGTGAGCAGTACGGCAACCCGCTCGGCGAGTCCCGAGACCTCACCGTCCACGAGTCCCAGAGCCGCCTCTGGGAGAACCACGTCGGGCGCTCCCGCGTCTTCTGGGAGAAGTTCCTCCCCGCGATGAAGGAGCGATTCCCGCAGGTCGAGGACGCTACCCCCGAGGACGCCTACGAGGCCGCCAACGAGGTGTACGAGGACAACCTCATCCGGGTCGAGGCGGACGAACTCACCTACCACATGCACATCATCGTCCGCTTCGAGATCGAGCGCGAACTCATCGAGGGCGACCTCGACGTCGCGGACGTCCCCGAGCGCTGGAACGACAAGTACGAGGAGTACCTCGGCATCCGACCCGAGACCGACGCGGAGGGCTGCCTCCAGGACATCCACTGGAGCCACGGCTCCTTCGGTTACTTCCCGACGTACTCGCTGGGCAGCGTGCTCGCCGCCCAGATTTACGACGCTCTCGAAGCCGACGTGGGCGACGTCGAGGCGAAGGTCCGCGAAGGCAACTTCGACGTCATCGCGGAGTGGCTCGAAGAGAACGTCCACCAGCACGGCGCCCGCTACACCACGCCCGAACTCGTCGAGGAAGCCACCGGCGAGGAGTACAACGCCGACCACTTCGTCGACTACGTCACCGAGAAGTACGCGGAACTGTACGACCTGTAAGTCGGCTCGTTCGCGTTCGTCTTTCTGACTGCTGATTCGACGGTAGTGTTCGACGACAGCAGAAAGCCCTCGCGCAGTTGCGGTCCCGCGACTCGCTTTGCGCGCTCACTCCGTTCGCGTGCTTGCGTCGTCGGGGTTCCCGCAACTGCGCTCGCCCTTTCGATCCGCCAGGGGACTGACTGTGTCACCGGCTGAGCCACTTCCTCGCACGGTCACCGAAAACTTATGCCCGAACCCGCGGGGAGTTCTCGTATGCCCGGTCCAGTGTTTCTCTCCGGCGACAGCGTGACCCTCCGACCGCCCGAGTACGAGGACCTCGACGCGATTCGCGAGTGGATGAACGACCCGGCCGTGTGGCGGCCCGCCCTCGACGCGAAGCCGATGAACGCCGACCTCGCCGAGGACTACTTCGAGCGCGTGCTCGTCACCGAGGACGACGTCCACGTCACCGTCTGTGCGGACGACGAGCCGGTCGGTCACGCCAGCCTGACGACGAGCCAGTACGGGCCGACAGCGACCGAGCGCGCCCGCAGCGTCGAACTCGCGTACCACCTGGGCGCCGACCACCACGGACAGGGGTACGGCAGCGAGGCCGCGAGCCTGCTCGTGCAGTACGCCTTCGAGGACTGGAACATGCGCCGGGTGTTCGCCCGGGCCGGCGCGTTCAACGACGCCTCCATCGGCCTCCTCGAATCGCTCGGCTTCGAGAAGGAGGGTGCGCGCCGCGAGGCCGCCTACTACCGCGGCGACTACTACGACATGCTCACGTACGGCCTGCTCCGCGAGGAGTGGGAGAGCCGGTAGTCGTCGAAGTACCCCGTCGCTCTTCCGACGAACCCCGTGTCGGGCTGTTTTTCCTCCTCCCGGCCCCATTGTCGGGTATGCGCGCAGCCATCTACCAGGGACCCGGCGACATCACCGTCGAGGAGGTACCGAAACCCGAAATCGAGGCGCCGACGGACGCCGTCGTGCGCGTCACGCACACCGCCGTCTGCGGGTCGGACCTCTGGTTCTACCGCGGCGACAGCGACCGGGAGGTGGGGTCGCCCGTCGGCCACGAACCGATGGGCATCGTCGAAGACGTCGGCGAGGACGTCACGTCGGTCGAACCCGGCGACCGCGTGCTCGCGCCGTTCTCCATCAGTTGTGGGGAGTGCGAGTTCTGCCGGAAGGGGCTGTACACCTCCTGCGTAGAGGACGAGTCTTGGGGCGGAGACAACGGCGGCGCGCAGGGCGAGTACGTGAAGTGCCCGTTTGCGGACGGCACGCTCGTCCGGGTGCCCGACCGGCACGCCGACGACGAGGACACGCTCGAATCGCTCCTGCCGCTGACGGACGTGATGGCGACCGGCCACCACGCTGCCGTGAGCGCGGGCGTCGGCGAGGGCGACACTGCGGTCGTCATCGGCGACGGTGCGGTGGGACTCTGTGGCGTGATCGCGGCCCAGCGCCTCGGTGCGGAGCGAATCGTCGCGATGGGCCACCACGAGGACCGCCTCGAACTCGCCGAGGCGTTCGGCGCGACAGAGACCGTCGCCGCCCGGGGCGAGGACGCGGTCGAGCGCGCACTGGAACTCACCTACGGCGGCGCGAACCACGTGATGGAGTGCGTCGGCGCGGCCGCCGCGATGGACACCGCCATCTCGGTCGCGCGGCCGGGCGGAACGGTCGGCTACGTCGGCGTCCCCCACGGCGTCCAGGCGGGCGGCGGACTCGACGTCTTCTCGTTGTTCACGGACAACATCACGCTGAACGGCGGCGTCGCACCTGTCCGGGCGTACGTCGAGGACCTGATGGCCGACGTGCTACAGGGTACGCTCGACCCATCGCCCATCTTCACGAAGACGGTGGGCCTCGAGGGCGTCCCGGAGGGCTACCGCGCGATGGACGAGCGCGACGCCGTCAAGGTCATGGTGAAGCTCTGACCGGCCGGTCGGCGCCGCTGCGTTCCAGTTTTCCGGTGGGCGAGGTTTGACGTACTGACAGGATGCAGTGGGGGTGTATGGCGACGAACACCCCCGAATCGGCGGCGTCCGAACCGGACGCCTACGAGGCCCTCGAAGAGCGGACGAAGCGACTCTCCTACCTCGGCGACGCCCGCGGCGTCCTCGGCTGGGACCAGCGCGTGATGATGCCCGAGGGCGGCGCGCCAGCCCGCGGCAAACAGCTCTCGGCGCTGATGACGGTGAGCCACGACCTGCTCACCGACGACGAGGTGGGCGAGTGGCTCGACGAACTCGACGGCCGCGACCTCGACGACGACCAGCAGGTGCTCGTCCGGGAACTCCGCCGGCGCTACGAGCGCTCGGACAGCGTCACCAGCGACCTCGTCGCCGAGCTGACGGAGACGCAGTCCGACGCACAGCAGGTGTGGGAGGACGCCAAGGCCGCCGCCGACTTCTCGCAGTTCGCGCCCACCCTCGCGGACCTCCGGGACCTCCACGTCGAGCGCGCCGAACAGATCGACCCCGGGACGGACCCCTACGAGGTGATGTTCGAGGACGGCGAGCCGTACCTCCCGCTGGACCGCGTCGAGGAGATATTCGACACGCTCCGCGAGGAACTCGTCCCGCTCGTCGCGGACATCAAGGACAGCGACGCGGAGTTCACGTCGCCGTTCGCCGGGGAGTACGACGACGACACCCAGATGGGGCTCTGCCGCGAGATCGTCGACCGACTGGGCTACGACTGGAATCGGGGTCGCCTCGACACCGCGCCCCACCCGTTCATGGTCGGCCCGCAGTTCGACGCCCGCATCACGACCCGGTTCACGTCCGACGACCCCGTGGACGCGATGCTGTCGACCATCCACGAGTTCGGTCACGCGAGCTACCAGCACGGCCTCCGCGACGACGCCTACGGCCTGCCGCTCGGCCAGTCCCGCTCGTCGGGCGTCCACGAGTCCCAGTCGCGGTTCTGGGAGAACCACATCGGGCGCACGGAGGCGTTCTGGGAGTACGCCGTGCCGTTCGTCAACGAACGCCTCGGGACCGACGCCGACCCCCGGGCGGCCTACGAGGCGGTCAACCGCATCTACCCGGACAACTGCATCCGCGTGGAGGCGGACGAACTCACCTACCACATGCACATCATCCTCCGCTCGGACGTCGAGAAGGCGTTCGTCTCCGGCGACCTGGCGGTCGAAGACGTCCCGGAGCGGTGGAACGACCTGATGGAGGAGTACCTGGGCATCCGTCCCGAGACCGACGCGGAGGGCTGTCTGCAGGACATCCACTGGACGGGGGGCTTCGGGTCCTTCCAGAACTACACTGTGGGGAGCGTGCTCGCCGCCCAACTCGACGCGACGATGCGCGAGGACCTCGACGTCGACGGCCTGGTCCGCGAGGGCGAGTTCGAACCCATCCGCGAGTGGCTCACCGAGCACGTCCATCGGCACGGCCAGCGGTACACGACCGACGAACTCGTCGAAGTCGCCACCGGCGAACCGCTGACCGCGGACTACTTCGTCGACTACGCCCGCGAGAAGTTCGGCGACCTCTACGACCTGTAGCGGTCGGCGGCCGGAGACAGCCGGACCTGTCTCCCCGATAGCTTGAAGTAGTGGTGTGTCAAAGCATACCATGTATGTCGAGCGCATCGACTCCGGACGACGACTCCCTTCTGGACGACTTCCTCGAACAGCGCGGTCACGAGACGGCGACCTGGGAGCGAAGCTACAACAAGAAGCAGTGTCCGGAGTGCAGTGGACTCCACGACGTAGACGCCACCGACTGTAGCGTCTGCGGGTGGGCGCCGTAACCCGGCGGTCCGTCGAACTCGCGTCAGCACCACATTTTCCGCCGACTCCGTCCCACTAGCCCCGGCTATGCGGCGCTCGCGCCGCTGCCGAGCACGACGATAGCGGCGCCGACGACGACCAGCACGGCGCCCGCGACGACGCCCCGCGTGACGCGCTCGAGGTCCCTGAGGAGCACCGCCGCGAACACCGTCGTGAACAGGGGTGCCGTCGCGGCCAGCGGGTCCACGACGGCGACGCGACCGAGTTCCAGCGCCCCGAACAGCGCCAGCAGGGCGACGGCGGTCAACGTCCCGCTCCCCGCGAAGTAGGCGTACGTCCGCCGTGGCGCCGAGAAGATGTCGCCCCTGGCCGCGTACGCGCCGTAGCCGGCGAGCGCCACGAGCGCACCCGCCTCGTTGAGCGCGACGGCCTCCAGCAGCGTCACGTCGCCGAACGTCCGGAGGCCGTAGGCGCGGGCGACGTTCCCCACGCCGAAGAAGAACGCCGCGGCGAGCGGGAAGACGAGGTCCCGAGGGTCCCACCCGGCGAGGTCCCCACCTTTCGACAGCGCGAGCACGACCAGTCCCGCGACCAGCACGAGGATACCGGCGCCGACAACGGGTTCGACGGCCTGCCCGAGGAACCCCGCGGCGAGGACGCTGGCGAACAGGGGCCGGGCACTGATGCCGGCGGAGTTGATGCTGGCGCCCACGCGGTCGACGCCCGTGAACGTCGCGAGGCGACCCAGGGCGGTGCCGACGAGCCCCGCGCCGAGGAAGACGGCGGCGGCCGCGGGCGTGACACTGGAGAACGCGTTCGTCCCCTGCAGGACGAGGAGGGCGCTGGCGAAGAGGGTCGTGTCCACGACGACCACCGTCAGCGACGCCTGCAGGCTCGACCCGCCGCCCGCCATCCCCCGCTTCGAGAGGACGGGACTGAACCCCCAGAGCACCGCCGGGACGAGTGCGAGTGCGACCACTGCCGTATCTACCATCTGTCTCGGACCACGTGACTGTCGCCAAGAACCCTTGTGGTCGCGGTAGGGGCCCGCAGACCGCTGCCGCGGCCAGCACACATAAGACGCGCGACGAGTAATGTGGGACGAATCCATGCCGGAGTGCCAGAACTGCGGTTCTTTCGTGACAGACGCCTACGCGCGAGTGTTCACGCCAACCGACCAGGGCGAGCCCCGCGTCTGCCCGAACTGCGAGGACAAGATCCGGGACGGTGCAGACGTCCGGGAGGCGCGTTCGACGCGCCGGACCTGACAACCGCGTGGAGCCGGGGCCAACGAGCGATTTTTCGGCATTGTCTCCGCCGATACTGCCGGATAGTCGGTGGCTACGCCGGGTTCTGGCCGCGGATGCTGCGTCGCTGATTCGGAGCCTGGTTCCGACAGAACCGCGGTCGTCGGCCGCCGTCGTCGCGTAAGGTCGGCCTGTCCGGATGGTGCGCAGCGCCGTCCACGCTCGCGCAACCGCCGACCTGTTGTCCGGTTTTCATTAGGCCGGGCAGCATCTGGCCAGTAGAATTTCAAGCGGTTTATACAGGTTCGGCTCCTTTAGTACTACAATGACGGACTCGGAGCCGGAAGTCACGCGGCTGTTCGGTGGTCCGGGGAGCGGCAAGACGACCGCGCTCCTGGACCACGTCGAGGAACTTCTCGAGGACGACGATGTATCAGTTCGGGACATCCTCGTCGTGTCGTACACACGCGCCGCCGCGGCCGAGGTTCGCGACCGGGGCGCGGAGCGACTCGACGTGAACCCGCGGTCGCTGCGGGGGAACGTCGCCACGATGCACGCCAAGGCCTACGAACTGCTCGGGCTCTCGCGGGGCGACGTCGTCGGCGAAGACGACAAGGAGGACTTCTGCGAGGAGTACGGGATTCCCTTCGAGGACGAGTACTCCTCGGGTTCGCGGCGGACTGCCCGCTCCACCACGCTCGGCAACAAGGTCATCGCCACCTCCCAGTGGCTCCAGCGAACCGGCCGCGACGTCTCGGACTGGTACGACGTCCCGTTCCGCTGGAACGACGAGGAGGTGCGCCTCCCGCCGGAGATCGACGACAACGCCCAGACGGGCAACAAGTACACGCCGACGTGGCCCTCGACGGACGAGCGCTACGACATCCCGGAGGCCATCCGGGCGTGGCGCGCGTACAAGGGCGAGAACGAACTCGTCGGCTTCGCGGACATGCTCGAACGCGTGAAGCAGCGCTCGCTGCTCCCCGACGTCGACTACCTCGTCATCGACGAGTTCCAGGACATCACGAGCCTGCAGTACGAGGTGTACGAGGAGTGGCGCCCGCACATGGAGCGCGTGCTCATCGCGGGCGACGACGACCAGGTCGTCTACGCGTGGCAGGGCGCGGACCCCGAACTCCTCCTCAACACCCACGTCACCGACGACGTGGTGCTGCCGAACTCCTACCGGCTCCCCTCGCAGGTGCTCAAGGTCGTCCAGCAGGAGATCAGCCACATCGAGACGCGCCAGGAGAAGGACCTCAAACCCCGCAAGGAGGGCGGGAGCGTCGAGGCCATCGACAGCCCGTCGATGCTCGACCTGGTGCGGAACGTCCGCTCGACCGTCCAGCAGTCCGACGACGAGACGGTGATGGTGCTGTTCCGCGCCCGCTACCAGCTGTTCGACTTCGTCGACGAGTTCATCGGCGAGGGCATCCCGTTCAAGGCGCTCACCGACCAGCGCATGTGGACCGACCGACTCCAGCAGTACATCTCCGCCGTCGAGGCCCTGGAGAACGACAACCCCATCGACGGGCTGCAGGCCCGCCGCCTGATGGACATGCTCCAGGACTCGGCGTTCGGCACCCGCGAGCGCAACGACCTCCGGGAGGCCATCGACGAGGCCCAGGGCGAGGACACGGACCTCACGGACCTCACGTTCACCGCGGAGTTCATCCGCGACTACGTCCCGTTCGTCCCCGGCCCGACAGCCGCCGCGGACATGCTCCGGAAGGTCACGCGCTACCAGCGCAAGAGCATCGACGCGTACTTCCAGGGCGACTACCGCGGCATGGACCCCGAGCGCGTTCGCGTCGGCACCATCCACTCCGCGAAGGGCCGCGAGGCCGACCACATCTTCCTCTCGACGGACCTCACCGAGAAGGTCGTCGAGCAGATGGCGGCCACCGCCGACCCCGAGGACGTCCCGGAGGGCATCGAGTTCACGAGCAAGACCAGCCCCGTCCCGATTCTGACGGACAACGAGCGCCGCGTCTTCTACGTCGGCATGAGCCGTGCCCGCGAGCGCCTCGTCATCCTCCAGAACCTCATCGGCGGCGCCCCGACGCTGCCCATCGACGTGCTCCTCTACGGGGAGCAGACCGGTCAGACCCTCGAGGACGCCCTCGAAGCCGACACCCCGGTCCAGCTCCCGTGAATGCGGACGGCGGCACTCGACTCCGCGCTCGCCGACGCGGGCGCTGACGCCTTCGTTTTCGTCGGTCCACCCGGCGACCCGCTCGTCCACTACCTGAGCGGCGCTTCGCTCCCCTATCGCGCGGCAGTCGTCTACGCCGGCCGCGTCGCCGTCGTCCCCGAGCGACCGCTCCCCGGCCGCGTCTCCGTCCGCGAGGACGTGACTGTTCTCGACGCCGAACCGACGCCCGCCGAGCGCCTGCCCGGACTCGTCGGCGACTCGGTGCTCGCGCCGCGGACGCTCCCCCACGACGCCGCGCTCTACCTCGAAGGAGAGGGCGTCGACGTGACCTCCACAACCGCCCACCAGCGCGCGAGAGCCCGGAAAACGGACGCCGAACTTGCGGTCGTTCGCGACGCACAGGCCGCCGCCGAGGCGGGGATGGCCGCCGCCGCGGCACTCCTCGCTGGCGCGGACGGCGACCCGCTGGCGGACGACGAGGGTGAGGTGACCGCCGAGCGGGTGCGCCGCAGCGCGAACACAGCGATGGCCCGCCAGGGCGCGACCCCCGAAACCGCCATCGACGCCGACGGCGCGCTCGCCGCGGCGGACCCGGTCCCGGTTCGCGTCACCCCGCGTGTCGGTGGCTACCACGGCCTGCTCGCGCGGACGTTCGTCGCGGACAGCGACGGCGGGTGGGAGCGCCGCGCCACGCTCGCCTGTGAGTACGCCGTCGACGCGGGGATGGACATCGTGGACGCGGGTGAGACGACCGTCGCCGCCACGGAGAGCGAGGTGCTCGCGGAACTCGGGTCGTACGGCTTCTCGCCGGAAGCGGGCACCGCGAGCGTCCACGGCGTCGGCCTCGAAGCACGGGAGTCCCCGACCGACGACGCCACCGTCGACGTCGGGTCGGTGCTCGCGTTCGCCCCGGAACTAGACGACGAGGGCGCGGTGTGGGTCGCGGACCTCGGCGTCGTCACCGGGGACGGCGTCGAACGCGTCGGCGAGTTCCCGCGCTCTGTGGTGCCCCAGGCGGACTACTGACGGTCGTCCTCGGGGTCCTCGGCGACGGCGTCGACGGTCTTCTGGACGGCGAGAATCGGGATGTCCGTCGGCGTCGTGACGTAGCGCTCGAACAACAGGATGGTAGCCCCGAACCCGAGGAACACCCAGCCGGTGGGGTCGCCCGCGAGCAGCGTCTCGACGCCGAACAGCACGGCCGGCGCGGCGAACGCGAGCGCGACGGCGAGCGTCACCATGTCGAGAATTCGCACGTTCGAACGTGGGCGCTCGTGACGGATA
>Ga0208412_1001245_pt1 | contig 10804 bp, 12 predicted proteins | sample AntDeeMetag02WF4_FD_184758 | JGI IMG/M metagenome (GOLD analysis project Ga0208412, IMG submission 184758) | Saline lake microbial communities from Deep Lake, Antarctica - Antarctic Deep Lake Metagenome 02WF4 (SPAdes) (version 2) | ecosystem: Environmental > Aquatic > Non-marine Saline and... | reverse complement strand
CACGGTAATAGCCACCCACAAGGGGATCTGCTCAGGGTGGCGCGTATGGCAGTCAAACGGTGAAAGTAGGAGCCCTTGGTCAGTTGGTGCCAAGCCCAGGGGAACCCCGAATTTTATAGCCGTTTGACCGTTCGGGCGTAGCAGGGCGAGCCGAGTGCTGATAACACGATTGAAGGCTGAAACCGAACAGTGAGCGCACCACCGGGAGACGATGATTTCCGGCTTATGGCGGCATACGGAAGGCTTCTTTTTGAGGCTGGACGTAGGGGCCGGCGTGAGCCGGGAGACCGCAAGCTGGGCTTTTCCCTCGCATCTCTTTTGCCCTTGATCTCATCTCACAGGTGTTCGACATCTGCCTAGTGTCCATAAAGCTATAATCAGATAGAAGCCCGCTAGGGTGGTTTTACTCTAAAGGTTCCTCATCAATCCCTGGGCACTATTGTCCTATACCGAATTTCTACAAAACCAAACTCATCAAAAATACCAGCACCGGCAAATCCAGCGCGTGAGCGTAGCAGAATCGGCTTTTCGATCCTGCGTAGTCGAGCGGGCAAACAAGCGGTAGCGCGTTAGTGTTGCGATGTTCTGTGGTGCTTAAGGCTGACGCCCTGGTCTTGGGGCGACGATGGTCTATTTCTTTTTAATTTCAAAATAATGCAAAGAGGATATTTATGTATTTCATGTTGTATTTTGTTGTATGTAGTATTATAATTAATACAACAAAATACAACACTGGGTAGCTATTATGAGTTCAAACAAAGAAAACATTATTGCGGCGGCTGAGAAACTGGAAACTCAGGGCGTGAATCCGACACAGGTAACCGTGCGAGAAGCCTTGGGCGGCGGGAGTTTTGCGACTATTGGGCCGATTTTAAAAGCTTGGAAAGAGTTAAAAAAGGAAGATCATGCACTAACTGAAATTCAGGTGCCGGAATCGATCACTGAGCGTCTTGAACAATTGCAGGGCGCTGTCTGGCAAGCTGCTGTAGACGAAGCTGAGCGCCGCTTGAGTGCAGAGCGCGAAGCCTTGAAGGCCATACAAGAGCAGACTGCAGCTGAAGTTTCTGAGCAACTTGAATCTGTAGCAACGCTGGAAGCGGAAGCCGAAGAATTCAAAAACCAAATTGAAGCGCTGGACGCGACCGCCGAAACTCAGTCAGTTCAGATTCATAATCTCTCAACTGAGCTGGTCCAAGTGAAGGAGCAGGCGAAAACGGACAGTCACGCAGCTGCTGAAGCGATCGTTAAAGAGGCTAGTCGAGCTGATGCTGCCGTTGAGAGAGCGGAGCGGGCGGAAGCATTGCACGATAAAGCACAGTCTCAGGCGCGGGCTGACCTTGCCGATCTTAGAGATGAGCACAAAGCCGAAATCGCAGCGTTGAAAAAAGAGATCGAAGCCGCGAAGCAGGCTGCCGTCGAGCAAGTGAGACAGGCTGAAGCTAAGGCCCAGGAACAAACTCGCAGCGCTGAGAAAGCCGAAAAAGAAGCGCAGCAAAGGGCAGCTGGGGAGCAGGCTTGTCAGAGCCGTCTAGAGGCCGCAAAGCATGACGTTGAGCAGGCACAGAGTCGTATGGAGAAGCTCGAAGAAAAAGCTGAAAAAGCGACTAAGGAAGCCGCAGAGTTGCGCGGTGAGTTGAAGGCAGTGAAAAGTAGGGGGAAGTGAGTAGCATGAATGAAGATCAGAGCGAATACGAAAGAAAGAAGGCGGCTTGATCTTACAGTTTTAATGCTATGCGTAACTCTAAAAACGCGAAAACCCCGAAGATGAAAGCGGGGTTTTCGTGTAATCAATCAGATGAGAAGTGACCCATCTAGTTGCATTTACTAAGGTGTTCCTGCTTCACAACCACTAGGGATGAACTGACTAGGCATGCCAGCGCTAACTTCACAAGAAAAACCTCCAGCACCCGCGATAGCGCCAGTTGTTTCATACGTAGTTGCAGTATAAGTCAGTGCAATTGTAGCGCCAGTACCCAGCTTGCCAGGGGATTCAATTGTGCAGGTCATGCCGTCCGCATCGACAGCGATTCCTGAACAGCTGCCCGTTACTGCTCCGGTGGTAGTGGCACCTGTAAAGCCAACAGTTATTGCAGTGGGGACTCGACCTTCAGAAGCTTCCATTTCAAACTGAGTTTTATGGGAGGCTAAGTCCGCTAAACCTGCAGTTGCCTTAGATTTAGCTATGTAATCCTGATAAGCCGGGATCGCAATCGCCGCCAAAATACCAATGATCGCGACCACGATCATTAATTCAATAAGGGTAAAACCTTTTTGCATTTTATTCTGCATTTTCATTTTTTCGCTCCGTTCATGCATGAGATTGCCAAGAGGTTGGTTTATATCTATGCAATCTTCGTGCCACGCTCTTTTTTTAGCGTTCCCTTCAGTTGAGAGCACGTTTGGTGTAGCTTTTGGGGCATTTGTGGCAATTTATATGCTATTCCGTACTAGAAGCTAAAACTGAATTGGCACACATTTCTTTGTGCCAAAACCAATAATGGCATGCCTTTAGTTGTGCCAAGTCTAATAAAGGATGAAGCCGAGCGTGGATACAGCAATTAGCTTGGATACAGCAATTATTGTTACTGACACTAGTAAAAGGACGCTTTGGCGTCGACTTTCTGAAGGGAAGATTGCTCGCGAGGAGGATGATGAGCGTGGTAGGGCAATGTTGGACTTTGAAGGTATTTTGCCAATGCTGTGTGTTTCTATTGCGCCAGAAGACCACGAATTATTTTTTAATGCTGATGCGGGTGATGCAGAAGCTCAGAATGATTTAGCTTTATTATTTTTGGAGTCAGATCGACCCGATGTAGCCCTACATTGGCTTCAACTGGCAGTCGCTCAAGATCATGCTGATGCAATGCACAATTTAGGAAGACTTTATATAAAAGGCATTGGCATACCGAAGAATGACAACCTGGGTCTGATGTGGCTGGCAAAAGCTGCAGCTTTCGGCCACGTCATTGCGGAGCGGCAGCTCACAGCTTTAAAGGGTGTTTGGAAGGCAGAGTAATCTCCCGAGGTGCGTAGTTATATTATTTTGGCGGTCTTGGGGGCTCGCCAGAGCGCTCCATGGTTCGCCAGAGTAGGCGGATGGCACTGTCATAGTCCCGTGCGGTGGTAGGCGCAAACGCGTGGGCGCGGTAAAACTCGTGCACCTGCCGCCGCCCAATCTGATGCGGTGCGCGACCGCACCAGGCGATAAAGGCCGTGACCCGCTTAAACTGTCGAGCGCGCGCTATCTTTCCGCCTTTGCGGGCGTGCTGGTGTAGTTTGAAAAACAGCTCCTGATTCATGGTCGCCCTCCGATGTAAGAGGCAATGACATCAATCCGTTCGCGTCCGTGTCCGAGTTCGACGGCCAAAACCTTACGTGCGGCCAGGTCGTCCGCCTTCGACGCCAGACCGCCCTCTAACGGCGTCCGCTCGCCTGTCAGAGTTTGATAACGCTCACTGGCGTAAGCCGCTCTCAGATCGTGGATGCCTTTGACGCCGTGCTCTTGCAGAGTTTCGCGAGTAGCCCTTAGTTCACCGTTCCGGAATTGGGCCCAGGTCTGTGTGGTTGGTACCAAGGCGCGTCTCTCGCTCTGAACATCAACCGCACGGGATAGCGACGCTATTTGTCGCTCGTGCGTGATAGGAACCTCACGGGCTTTCCCGCCTTTGGTGCCGTAGACAATTGTCACCTTGCCGGTGTCCCTGGCTTCGTTCAGTGCGGATTTGGCGTTGATCAGGGAGGCTTCTTTCGAGCGTAGACCCAGATCCCTGGCAAGACTGGTAATGGCCTGCCCACGCTCTGTCATGGACGCCTGTGCCGCCTCAACTCGATGACGGTCAATCGATGTGGCCGGGGCTTGCCGCACGTTAGAGCGTTTACCAATCGCATATTTCTTACCCGTATCTTTGTCCGTGGTCACGCAATCCTTGGTGGGGCTGACACTTTTCCACTGGCCCCTGGTTGCTGCATTCATCACGGTGTTTACAGCGGACACCAGATTTTGAGCGTAGGCTGCGGACAGCGTGTCCTGTTTCACCTGTTCGGCCAGATTCTGCCCGTAGCAAATTACCTGGTCGCGGTTCACCTCTTCCAGTCGCCGTAATCCCTGTTCTTTTGCGAACTCAACAAACCGATTAAATCGATCGGCAACCGTGGCTGCCGTGGAGAAAGACGCCGCCTTGTTTGCCACTTCCCGATTCATGGCAAAGCGCCCGGCTTTGCTCATATCCCGCGTTCGTAATCCAAAATTATTGCCTCTACTACTTTTCATGCCAGTGCCTCTAGTGCTTGATCTTTAATGCCTCTCAATACCCATTTTTCGGTTGGTAAGTGATACGCAGTGCTGAGGTGCACGCAGACCTTGAGAGTTGCTTACATGACGCGCTTCCTGTGCCGGAGCGTCAGCCCGGTTTCCTGGTGAATGACCTGTTTTTCGTCGCGGGTTCGAGTGCTATGGCGCGGGTTAACGCGTGCGGTCCGATCTTTGTCCTATTAGGACGCAGCGGGCAGCTCCGGCGTAGGCATACAGCCTCGTACTCCAGGGGCACGACTCGGGCGGCGAAAAGGAATGCGGACGAAGACGCTCGAAAGTTGCGCCTAAGGCGCGTTTTCGTTGCTTTTCGTCCGCTGCTTTTTATAGCCAGGCCACGCGGGGCGCGGTCTGGCGTTCGGCGGTGCCCGCCGTCTCTGTTTTCGCTGTGGCTTTCACAGAGACGGCGGGTGCGGGGATCTCAGCCTCGGTGGGAGCCGAATTATCGGGCTCGCGTTACCTAGCTCACTCGGTGCTGGATCAATTTGGAGGTGCTCGTCCTGGCAGAATTGCGCGGCGCGGTGTAGGCCCAAAAAATGGGGCGTATGCCTGCGAAATCCGAAAGCCAAAAACGGCGGTGCTTCTCCCGGAGGAGTGAGGTCGTTACTTCTGATGGGAAGGCCAAGCCGGGTAGTCCGCTCGTGGGGATACCGAATTTGGCAGTTGTTATACGCTCACTAATGCGAGCCTTTGCGGTACTGCTTTTCAGCAGGCGGACACCCCCTAGAGAGAATGGCCGCAGATATTATGCTGTTTAAGTTCAGCTAACCTCCGCTTTGCGTCACGGACAAACGTTGAAGTTTAATTGTCTAACACCGACACAATAACTGCAAGCGTACGGGATATTGGTTGCATAAAATCGGGAAACGACGGATAATTTGTAGCTACAATGGAGCTACAAGGTTAGAGAGAGGTGTTTATGAGTACCGATTCTGTGGTTCGTGCACGTATCGACAGTGACACCAAGGCCCGGGCAACGGCAGCACTGGACGCTATGGGGTTGTCTGTGTCCGACGCCATTCGTTTGCTGATGCTGCGCATTGCCGACGAACAGCGGTTGCCGTTTGCGGTGCAGGTGCCCAACGCCAAGACCGTGAAAGCCATGGAGGAGCTGGAAAGCGGTAAAGGTCAGCGCTTCAGCAGCGAACAGACACTGTTTGACGATCTGGGACTGTGATTTTGGTCAAAAATATTTTGATAGTTGTCTGACTTTAAGATCAATAAACCTTTTAAAAGGAGATTAATATGATTCTTAAAGTGCTGACATCGGTACCGTCCACCCAGTTTAAAAAAGACGTGAAACGGGCGCAGAAGCGGGGAAAAGACATGAACAAACTGAAGTCGTTGCTCAGTCTGTTGATTCACCAGGAGCCGTTGCCCGAGGCGTATCAGGATCATCCGTTGCGGGGAAACTGGAAGGGGTATCGGGATGCTCACATAGAGCCGGATTGGTTGCTGCTATACCGAGTGGACGATGACGAATTGCAGCTTGCCCGAACCGGAACGCATGCGGATTTGTTCCAAGAGTAGACTCAGCTCTGATGCACCGTCACCGCCCGAAACCCCACCGCCTGGCACGCTGAAAACGCCGCATCGAGGCTGTGAAAAACCCGCACCACCTCGGCGCCCTGGCGCTTACGGTTGAGATCCAGGGTCACGGTCGCGCCGTTGCGCCGTCGAAACTGACAGCTCCAGCGCGGGGCGGGGCCAGGCTCCAGGGGCGCGGCCACAATCTCAGCGGCCATGAGGGTGCCGGCGTCAAACAACAGGCGTAACTGGTCGAGTCGCATAGTGCGGTTTTGTCCCTGCAAATTTTAAATTTGAGCGGGTAAGGGTAACGCAAAATGGGGTCTTGTCGAGGCAGGACTGTCGTAGTGTGACACTCTGTTTACCATAAGACCTGTTATCGGTAGTAGCGGGCCTGAGATGGGAAGCCCTCTACAACAAATGATCAATTGATCATTTGACGGCACTTTGCAAAAACTGGATAACAAGCGCCCTCACGGACAACCCGCGCTCCGCGGCCTTCATTTTGACTTGATAGTGTAATTCTTCTGGGATCTCAACGTTCAAACGCTTACCGCGCTCACCTTCTCGGCCTTTGTCCGCCTGGTTGATAAAGCTACGAGCCTTACTGGCAGACGCCTTCTTTTTCTTCAGTGACTGTAGATTGCTCATTTGTTATCTCCCATCAATGCCAAAACCTCGAACAGCACCTGACTGACTTCCTTTTTTGCTTTCTCGTCATCGGCCTCAAAAACAGAAAGCCCGGACTCCTCGGCATCGTCATAAACGTTTCTGGTGAAAATAACTGATTCCAGTGCGGGAAGATTAAAGCTGTCAGCGACCGCCTTTGCATCGAGTATTCTTTTAATTTGACTCGGCAGTGTTGGCGCTTGGCTGATAACGGTTCTGGCTATAAGGGTTGGGTTTGTAATCCGGCTTTTTTCTACGAGGTCAGAAACATAATCCAACGTCTTTAAATCTCTCCGTTTTGGTCGAGTCGGTATCAGCATAATATCCGAAACAACCATTGCAGAGCGCAGTTCTCGCGTGTCTCTGCCGCCACAGTCGATAACGAGTATCCGGCCAGATTCGGCTAAAGCGACTGCCGTTTTGGAGATGTCTCCTGTCATGGCCTGGTGATTTAGTGCGGGAGCATCTGTTCCTGAGCGCTCGTCAGCCCAGTCAGAAGATGTTTGCTGAGGGTCAGCGTCGATAAGAAGAACTCGGTAGCCTTCATTAACCAATGCAACCGATAAATTTTGCGCTAGGCAGCTCTTGCCAGAGCCGCCTTTTTGCCCGCCAATTGTGATGATCATAAGGGCTTCTCGGGATGGATAATTGACTAACATAGGGGCAAATGATCAAATGATCAAATGATCATTTGATCATTTGATCATTTATTTATTCAAATCAACGACTAAGGCTCTTGCCAGTTCTCGTTGGTTAATGTAATTTCAGATTACAGAAACGAAAAAACCCGCCACTTGGGCGGGTTTTTTCGGGCGGGCAGTGTTATCAGCACTGTGATCCGCCACGGTCTCGGAAGGTTTCGGTGCTTTAGCGGGCTATCGAGACGAGACCGGAGAACTCCATTCTAGCTTTGTCCTCACATATGGACAACCCGCAAGAACTCTCCGGCTCACCTTCCGAAACCCCTGTCAGTCTTGGAATCAAGATGCTTTGGGGCTGACACGGTAATAGCCACCCACAAGGGGATCTGCTCAGGGTGGCGCGTATGGCAGTCAAACGGTGAAAGTAGGAGCCCTTGGTCAGTTGGTGCCAAGCCCAGGGGAACCCCGAATGTGATAACCGTTTGACCGTTCGGGCGTAGCAGGGCGAGCCGAGTGCTGATAACACGACCGAAGGCTGAAACCGAACAGTGAGCGCACCACCGGGAGACGATGATTCCGGCTTATGGCGGCATACGGAAGGCTTCTTTTTTGAGGCTGGACGTAGGGGCCGGCGTGAGCCGGGAGACCTTAAGCCGGGCTTTGCCCACGCATTTTGCGTATCTTTTATTTGATCCTTTCTTTTAGGTGCTCGACACCCTGGGTAGCGTCCACAAAGCCATAATCAGATAGAAGCCGTTTTCAGATTCTTCTCTTGAAACATTCTCTGTGTGTTGTTAGCCCGTCATGCTGAGTCGTCCGCTCGTAGTTTTCCTCTCCCTTATCTTTGGCCGTATTCAGAATCCAACAGTGTTCACTCGTCCAGCGCGTGAGCGGAGCAGGATCGTCTTTTCGATCGTGCGTAGTCGAGCGGGCAAACAAGCGTAGCGCGTTAGTGCCTGGTGGAACTGTGGTGGTCTGGGCCTGGGATATCGGTTGTTTTTAAAATCCTGAAACCTTTTCAAAAATAAAGCCGGTATTTTTGTGTCTGGTGTTGTATTTTGTTGTATGTAGTATTATAATTAATACAACAAAATACAACAAACAGGGCGTATTATGAATTCCAACAAAGAAAAAATTATCGCAGCGGCTGAAAAACTGGAAGCCCAGGGCGTGAATCCGACACAGGTGACCGTGCGGGAAGCCTTGGGCGGCGGGAGCTTTGCGACCATCGGGCCGGTTTTGAAGGAATGGAAAGAGTCGAAAAAAGAAAATCACGCTCTGACCGAAATTCAGGTGCCAGAAGCGATCATCGAAAGATTGGAGCAGTTGCAGGGTGCTGTCTGGCAAGCCGCCGTCGACGAAGCGGAACGCCGCTTGGTCGTTGAACGCGAGGCGCTGAAAGTCGCGCAAGGCCAGGCTTTAGCAGAGGTCGCAGAGCAACGTGAGAGCGTGGCCGCGTTGGAAGCGGAAGCCGAAGTCTTCAAAGCAAACATTGCAGACCTGGAAGCGGATGCAGAAGCACAGTCGATTACCTTGCAGACGGTGTCATCGGAACTCGCCTCGATCACAGAGTTGGCCAGGACCGATAAGCACGCCGCGGCTGAAGCCATCCTAAAAGAAACCAGTCGCGCGGATGCAGCGGTTGAACGGGCACAGCGGGCAGAAGCCCTGCACGACACTGCTCAGAGCCAGGCGCGGGAAGACCGTGATACGGCGGCGAAGTCGGCCCGTGAAGATCGTGAAGCGCTGAAGCACGAGCATGAAGCTATTATTGCCACGCTCAAAATTGAGATTGAGTCGGCTAGGGCCGCCGCTGTTGCTGAGGTAAAAAAGGCAGAAGACGCAGAGCAGAAGGCCCTGAGCAGGGCGATACAAGCAGAGAAAGAAGCACAGCAACGGGCAGCGGGTGAAGAAGCCTCTCAGAGCCGTCTAGAGACCGCTCAGCGCGACGTTGAACGGGCACAGAGTCGTGTGGCGACACTCGAAGAAAAAGCCGAGAAAGCGATTCAAGAAGCCGCAGAGTTGCGCGGTGAGTTAAAGGCAATGAAAAAATAGCAGGGCTGCTTTCAGCCGCCATCGGGTGGCCTTGGGGGATCTCCAGGGCGCTCCATCGTTCGCCACAGCAATTTGATTGCGCTGTCGTAATCTCGGGCGGTGGTGGGTGCGAATGCGTGCGCCCGGTAGAACTCGTGCACCTGCCGTCGCCCGATTTGGTGCGGTGCTCGACCGCACCATGTGATGAACGCTTGAACCCGTTTTAGCTGGCGTGCGCGTGCGATTTTTCCGCCTTTCCGGGCGTGTTGGTGTAACCGAAAAAAAAGCTCCTGGTTCACGGTCGCCCTCCGATGTACGAGCTGATCACGTCGATTCTCCCGTGTCCTAGCTCGACGGCCAGAACCTCACGCGCTGCGCGATCGTCTGCCTTCGACGCCTGTCCGCCTTCGAGCGGCGGACGCTCGCCGGTCAGAGCTTGGTAGCGTTCACTGGCGTAAGCGGCCCGAAGATCGTGCAGGCTTTTAACGCTGTTCTCTTGTAACGCTTCTCGGGTGTCTCTCAGTTCGCCATCTTTGAACTGGGCCCAAGTCTTGTTTTCCGGGATCAGGGAGCGCCCCTCACCCTGGACCTCCGCTGCGCGGGACAGCGACTCAATCTGTCGCTCGTGCGTGATGGGCACCTCGCGGACGCGCCCGCCTTTGGTGCCGTAAACAATGGTCACCCTGCCGGTTTCCTTCGCCTGATGAAGCGCGGATCGAGCATTGATCAGACACGCTTCTTTAGAACGCAGCCCAAAATCCCTGGCAAGGCCGACAATGGCCTTGCCGCGCTCCGTTGTGGCTGCTTGCGCTGTCTCAAATCGACCACGATCAATAGACGTGGCTGGGGTCTCTCGCACGTTAGATCGTTGAGCAATGAGACATTCTTTGGTGGGGCTCACGCTTTTCCATTGGCCCCTGGTCGCGGCGTTCATCACTGTGTTCACGGCGGACACCAAATTCTGAGCGTAGGCCGCCGACAAGCTGCCTTGTGTCACCTGGTAAGCCAGATTTTGTCCGTACGCCATGACTTGGTCGCGGCTGACTTCTTCCAATCGCCGCAGACCCTCGTCTTTCGCGTACTCGGCAAACTGACTGAATCGGTCGGCCACCGTGGCCGCTGTTGAAAAAGACGCGGCCCCGTTGGCCGCTTCCCGGTTCATGGCAAAGCCGCCGGCTTTGCCCATATCCCGCGTTTGCAGTCCAAAATTATTGCCTCTACCGCCTTTCATATCAGTGTCTCTAGTGTTTGATCTTTAATGCCTCTCAATACCCATTTTTCCGTTGGTAAGTGATACGCAGTGCTTGAGGTGCACGCAGACCTTGAGAGTTGCTTACATGACGCAGTTCCTGTTCCGGAGCGTCAGCCCGGTTTCCTGGTGAATGACCTAATTTTCGTCGCGGGATCGAGTGCTATGGCGCGGGTTAGGCGCATGCGGCTCCGGCATTTGTCCTGTCAGGACAAAGCGGGGCAGCTCCGGCGTAGGCATAAAGCCTCGTGCTCCAGGGGCACGACTCGGGCGGCGAAAAGGAATGCGGACGAACGGGCTCGAAAAGGGCGCCTAAAAGGCGCTTTTTCGTCGCGTTTCGTCCGCAGCTCTTTATGCCAGATCCGCGCTGGGCGC
>Ga0208412_1001244_pt1 | contig 10804 bp, 11 predicted proteins | sample AntDeeMetag02WF4_FD_184758 | JGI IMG/M metagenome (GOLD analysis project Ga0208412, IMG submission 184758) | Saline lake microbial communities from Deep Lake, Antarctica - Antarctic Deep Lake Metagenome 02WF4 (SPAdes) (version 2) | ecosystem: Environmental > Aquatic > Non-marine Saline and... | reverse complement strand
CTCGACGTACACACGATCTTTTTAGTCAGTCGAGAACTCGGATACCAATCCGTCGCGCCTGATACGCACGGACAAGTCGATGTCGTATTAATTGTCGATGAGGAAACAACGGCTCGTGATGCACTCGCGTATCATGAGACTGCTGAAGAAGTTGCAACAATGCGACCTTGCTCCGGGTTTGGCGTGAAAGCCCGCCCGATTGTACTAACGACCGACGAATTCACGACTGAAGTCGCGGACGGTACGTACACACACCTGCCAGATGACTTATTTGTGTACGAAGACGGGCGGCACTACGTGTACACAGAGACAACCACTTTCTCAGAGTGGCAATCGATGACACAGAACAGTACAGAGTGGACGCAACGATATACCGACGATGAAACACCACCGATTGTTACCAATCTCGGTCTCGAAGTAAACCATCCCAAACACTCGATGGATACTATTTCTCGACCGTTGTCCGGCAATCACGAGTTCCAGCTCACCCAGCCATCCGGTAAATCAATCGAGTCGGTAATTAAACCGGTGTAGCCAGAGGAGAGTTTGAATGCAGTCTCATGGTTTCCGCGTCCTCTAATCAGAAGACAGCGTCACCGTAGGGGATTCAAGAACAGAGTACCAACTCATTTATCAGTGGTCCTGCCATCCTCACTGACGAGCAAATGACCGACGAGCCAGACTCTCGTTTTCGTATTTATCAGCATGACTCACGGGAGCTGAAATCACGCCTGGAAGCTGAATTTGAGGATGTCAATGGGCTCGTCGATACGATAATTACCTCGCCGCCGTACGCAGATTTGATTGATTACGGCGATCACGATGAACAGGTCGGTCAGCAAAACTACGAATCATTCCTTGACGACATCAGGTCAATATACAAGCAGTGTTACGAGATTGCCGCTGACGACTGTACACTGTGGATAATTACGGACACCTACAAAACTAATGGTCGAGTCGTACGGTTACCGTTTGATATCGCTGACGAACTCGAAAATCTGCAAAATCACAAAACGTGTCTTGAACCAGACTGTAGCGGTCATCTTCAACGGAACCGCGGTAACGGGACGCTCGTGTGTCAAACGTGTGGTGAAGTGCACGACCCATTACCTGAGTCTTGGCGTATGGAGGATAACATCATCTGGGACAAACTTCGTACGCGGCCGTGGCATCAGAAAGGCAGGTTGCGGAACGTCTACGAGCACATTACCATGTACTCGAAAACAGATGACTTCACATACAACAAAGACGCAATCCGCATCACTGACCCCGACGAATTCAAAAAATGGTGGGTGAACTACCCAGAACGATACAGCCCAAAAGGGATTGTTCCGAGCAACGTCTGGGAGTTCCCGATCCCGAAACAGGGTCAGTGGGGACCGAAAGTCAGCTACCATCCGAGCCCGTTCCCTGAGGGACTTGTTCGACGAATTGTCCACCTCGCCTCTGATCCTGGTGACGTTGTCTTCGATCCCTTCGCTGGGATTGGTACAACCCTCGCTATCGCAGAGGCACTTGGCCGGAAACCACTCGGATTCGAACTCAATAGTGAGTACATCGACTACTACGAGGATCATGTCCGCCCCACTGCACTGCGCGAAGTTGGTAGTGTCCAATCAACGCTCCAAGACGAGCAAGCACTCCTCCAAGATCAGATCTACACGTTACGCGTGCACAAGTATGCCCATGAACTCTACAAGGAACTGATCACAACTGATAGAAACAGCCTCCGTGACGGCCAGATCGAATTTATTCAAACTACCAGCGACCCCACCCAGTTCGATCAGGATGCAGATCCAGCAGCCAGCCTTGTGTTCGTCTGTGAATCGGTAGAGGATTTCAGTGACGTATCAATGGACGCTGCAATGGAGGGAATGCTTTCAGAAGACAAGGGATCTGGCGACTACTATGGCGTTGATTTTGATTCTACGTTCAGTACGGTCACCGAATACCTGGATACACTACGTACTGATCCACCCACACTCTTTGATGAGAAGGTGCATCTCTACCAAGGCAAACACAACTGGGCCGAATCCAGCATGGAAATCGGAGACTGGATCGAATGCGTCGCTAGTAACGATTGGTTACAGTATTGGTCAAAAACACGCCCTCCACTCGTCTCGAACCTCAATATTCAAGTTGAGAACCCCATGGAAGATCGGGGACCGGAACAAGCGGGTCACCAAGCAGGTTTGGACTCATTCGATTAACACGGCTGCTACTCAGCAGTTCCTGCTTTCCATCCAGAATGGTAATGTGCGAGATTCTGCGCTGAACTAAATTGAGCTCCTGTTGGCACATGTACCAAGACCGGCTCGTCGGGTGGCATCTCGACGATACCCTTCTCAATCAACTGTTCAACCAGCATCATTGCTTTTTCTTCGTACATATCCATCGTATCGTACGTTGATTCGCTCATATTGCGTTAAGATACGTGAGCATCCGCAAAAGAGTAGCGGGGTATTCAAACAGTTATGCCTCTCAGGCGTGCCGGTAGCAGTACTGCCCGTAGCAATCAGGAGAACCTTAGATTTATTCGGTACGGATAGTAGATTTGAGTAAATGGCAGAACCGATTCTCAAATGGGTAGGTGGAAAACGACAACTCCTCTCCGATCTTCGTTCTCGTTTCCCAATTAAATACGACCAATATCATGAACCATTCATCGGCGGTGGCGCCGTCTTCTTCGAACTAGAACCGACGACCGGGTCAATAAACGATCTAAACCGTCGTCTCATCACATTTTACAAGATTATTCGTGATCATCCAGAGCAACTTATCGAAGAGAACCAGCGCCACTCGTATGAAGAGGAGTATTATTACGATGCTCGGGACCGATTCAATGAGTTACATGCTCTTGATGAGCGGTCTGTAGACCAGGAAGTTGAAGAAGCCAGTCTTATGCTGTATCTCAATCGCACCGGATATAACGGACTCTACAGAGAAAACCAGTCTGGGGGATTCAATGTACCGTTTGGGGAGCACAGCAACCCGGATTTTATCCGGAAACGACAAATTCGTGCTGCAAGTGTTATTCTGGATGACATCGACATCCACAATGATGATTTTACATATATTGCTGAACGTGCTACCTCGAAAGACCTCGTTTATTTCGACCCTCCATACGAACCAGTCTCAAAAACCGCTGACTTCACTCAATACCAATCAGATGGCTTCAGCAAATCCGATCAAGAGCGGCTTCGAGATCTTGCAGCCAGACTGGACAAAGATGATGTCCATGTTGTAATATCGAATTCCCCACCAGTATGGGAACTGTATGATGATCTCCCGGATTTCACCGTTAGTTACGTCAATGCTGCTAGAATGATTAACAGCGATGCGAGCAATCGCGGCGATGTCGCTGAGGTTATAATTACCAACGTTCCTCCGGAACAGCAACAACAGCAAAATATTCAGGATTATATATAATATGATACAATCTGAATAAAGCCTAGTCCACTCATATCTCAATAGATCTGTGTATTTTAGTTAGATGGAAGTCAGCCATGCTGAACAAATTAAAATAAGGCGAATTGAGATATTTCGATGACACGTGAGGCAAGACGAGGGAGAGCACACTACACTATAAGTATCAATGTGACTCATTGCCTCTCAATCGAATGGCAGCATTGTCCAAACCGGATTGGCTCGAACCGCGTGAATATCAGGATAAAGCCGTACAAGCATGGTTGAATAGCTCAGGACAGGGAATTTTGAATATGGCGACAGGAACAGGCAAAACCGTCACTTCCCTATTGGCAGCATCCCAGCTTGCGTCACTCCAAGACGACTCATTAGCTCTCATCGTTGCTGCCCCGTACCAACATTTAGTGGATCAGTGGAAGTCCGATCTGAATGATTTCGGTGCCTCACCTATCCTCGCGTATCAATCACGAACCCGCTGGACAGATTCGTTGGCTGGCCAAATCACTGAATATAACTCCAGTGTCAGAGATACACTCGCCGTCATAACGACGCATAAAACATTCTCTAGTGACCACTTCCAGAATCTCACCGGCCGTCTCAACGGGGCTCGCACAATGCTCATCGTAGATGAGGTCCATCATATGGGTGCCCCACACCTTCGATCGTCGCTCCCCCAAAATATTCGGGCTCGACTAGGGTTATCTGCAACCCCACAGCGGTGGTATGATAAGGAAGGGACAGAGGCACTAACCAATTACTTTTCGAACGGAGTTGTATTTGAGTATGGCCTTGAGGAAGCTATCAAAAACGGCTATCTCGCTGAATACTACTACATACCTCACATCATCGAGCTGACTGAGGAAGAACAGGAAGAGTACCTCGCGCTTTCACGATCGATAGGCAAGCGGATGGCAGCTGTGAGTGGTGATATCGGTGACGCGGGTTCACAAGCAGATGAAACACTCAAGCAGCTACTGTTCAAACGTGCGAGACTGGTTGGTTCTGCGGCCAATAAGATCCCAGAGCTCAGAGAGTTACTCATTAAGACTGGCCTTGAAGATTTACACCATACACTCATCTACAGTGGTGATGGGAATGTTGGAGAAGAGGGTGTAGAAACGAGACGGCAACTGGAAGCGATTACTGAGCTCATGGGGAATGAGCTGGGACTTAGGATTCACCAGTTCACTTATGAAGAGGATCAGGCGGAACGAGAACGTCTCCTAGATGAATTTGAAACCGGTGTTCTACAGGCGCTCGTAGCTATAAGATGTCTTGATGAGGGTGTCGACGTACCAGCGACACAGACGGCGTTCATTCTCGCAAGTTCGTCCAATCCACGTCAATTTATCCAACGCCGTGGACGGATTCTTCGAACCCACGCAAATAAGGACCACGCAATAATTCATGATTTCGTCGTTGCGCCTCCAACTGAGGTCCGGAAGTCAGGTGAAGATTCGCTCTTTTCTCTTGAGCGAAACCTTGTTCAGAAAGAACTCCAGCGTGTGAGTACCTTTGCTGCATCAGCTCGTAATCACCCAGACGCATCTATCTCAGACATTCCGACCTCCACCGGATCTATACGTCAGTTAAAGAAAGATTTTAACCTACTTGATGTATGATGGTTCTTTATAATGAGTGGTCAGGATATTCCAGATGGCGTTGACGAAGAGACGGTTACCCGGATGATGCGGCGAGTCCTTGAGGCGGAGAAAGACAAGCTACACATGGGAAACCCGATCGGCATCAATGACGATATCGAGTCCATCATCGAAGATGAAATTAAATAAATGGAATTAATAGCCCTCAAACTGAAAAACTTCCGACAGTTCTATGGGGAACAATCGGTTCATTTCTCCACAGACCAGGACCAGAACGTGACGGTTATCCACGGTTCGAATGGCTCCGGCAAAACGACACTTCTGAACGCGTTTACCTGGTTATTCTACGATAATATCTCTCTTCCTAAGCCTGATCAACTCGTGTCTGAGCGTGCCGTAGCAGAGGTTAACTCTGGTGACAGTGTCACGGTCAGTGTCTCACTTGAGTTTGAACACGAAGGAACGGAGTACGAAGCAACACGTATCAAGGAATTCGCCAAACGCGAGGGCATTTCTGCTGTCGAACAGTCGAGCGAGATTCGGCTAGAGTTCACCGACGAACACGGAAACCTGAAAACAAGATCGAATCCGGGTACTATGCTCAATCAGATTATGCCTGAGCGCCTCAAAGAGATATTCTTCTTTGATGGTGAGACCATCGACGAATTGTCTGCTATCGATGGACAAGAGAAGATACAGGAAGCCATTCGAAATATTATGGGATTGTCTATTTTGGAGCGCTCTACGAGGCATCTTGAGCATGCAGTAGGAAAATATGAGCAAATTGCTCAGGAACAAGGCAGTGAAGAGCTATCAAACCTCATCAGTGAAAAACAAGATATCACACAACAGATTACTACCAAAGAGGATACGCTGGAAAGCCATCGACAGTCGAAATCCGAAACGGAAGATGAAGTTTCGGACATTGAAGACCGACTGAGTCAGCTCGAGGGGAGCCGAGAACTCCAGATAGAGCGCGACAATTTGAAAGAAGAGCTCACGGATGTCGATTCAGACATCGAGGCCACTAACGATGATATTGCGCGCGAAATCTCGGAACGTGGCTTCCTACCATTTGCGATGCCTGCGGTCGAAGAGACAGGTAAAATGCTTCAAAAGAAGCGAGAGAAAGGTGAGATTCCCTCTGATATCAAGACTCATTTCGTGGATGACTTGCTTGAGCTGAAAGAATGTATCTGTGGCCGCCCGCTAAAAAAGGGTACAAACCCGTACGAGGAGGTGAAGGGATGGCGTGAGCGCGCAGGATCGACAGAAATTGAGGAGACGGCGATGTCGATCGTAGGCCGGCTGAGTGAGCTTGGTGGTGATCAGGAGAAGCTATACTCAGAGATCGAACGCCACCTAAGCAGACGGGCACAGAAGGCTGATAAAAAACAGGAGATTCAGGAGCGCCTTGACGAAATCAGCTCTCAGCTGAGTGACGAAGAACAAGAAAGTATCGCCGATCTTGAGTCCAGACGCAGAGATCTACTAGGGAAAATCGGAGAATATGATGAGAAAATCCGAAACCTGGAAGCAAAAATCGAGGAACTCAAAGACAAACGCAAGGCACTCGAAGACGAGATCGCCGAAGCAAAGGAGGAGAACGAGAAAGCACAACTGGCCCGAAAACGAGCCCAGACGGCGGCCTACCTGCAAAGCCAAATATCAACGCTCTTCCAGCAGTATCAGGATGAGGTTCGTCAGAACGTCAACGAGCGTGTGAACGAAATCTTCCAGGACATCATCGCAAAGAACTACTATGCAAAGATTTCAGATGATTATACTCTACAAATTTTAAAAGATGTCGGCGAAACGTCCGAGATTCCAGTCGCGCAATCACAGGGGGAACGACAGGTGGCCAGCCTCTCCTTCATCGCAACTCTGATTTCACTGGCCCGAGAGCGATACGAGTCTGACGAGGACGCCACATATTTCAAGGGTGGTATCTACCCGATGATAATGGACTCGCCCTTCGGCTCGCTGGACCCGACGTATCAGGAGCGTGTGAGCCGAATGCTCCCAGAAATGGCACAACAAGTCGTGGTCATGGTAACCCAATCTCAGTGGAGCGAAGCGGTCGCTAACGAGATGGAGCATGTTGCTGGTGAGCGTTACTACCTAGATTACCATGACCCTGGAGAAGAATCCGGCACGAATTACGAGTACACTGACCTAGTCAGAAAGACTGGGGGTGATTATTAATGTCCTCAGGTACACTTACATTCAAATACGAAAATAACGAAGCGTTCGAAGAGCTAGCTGATGGCGACTCACCTATTTTCGATTCCCGGGTCCGGTTCCTAGTTTTTGCGGCGAGCGTTGGGTACGCCAAAGATCGGTCAGTCGAAGACCCAGGTGAGGATAACTACATCAGGTGGAACTACATCGGCCAAGATAGTCAGCTGTCGGTAATCACCGCATCCTTGGCCTATGCCGTGACTGAGGACCCGGAGGTTATTCTGGATCCCCACGACCAATTTGATGTCTTGAGCCGGTACGGCGCTGGTGGCGCCCGCCTCATCAAGAAGGAAGTCGTAGACACACCAGGAGACAATTTGGATAACCTCGTAGACTTCATCCAAGATCATCGTAATGAAGATGAGATGAAGGAGCGGGTTGGCGTACTCGAAGAAATCGAGAGAGAGATTAGCAGCCTCAAGCCGTCCGCAGAATAGCGAATAGCGAGACTATCACATGACTCGCCATACAGACACCTGAGTTTTCAATATCGATTCAGAAGTTTGGGACGATTGTCTCGGTCACAAGACCAGTGACGAGGATAAGGAAGACGTCACTCCGCGGTTCGGCTTCACAGATACAGACGATGTCTCACCGGATGATTTCCAGGTGAGAGATACTGTTCTGGCGCGCATCGTCTCAGACGACTCCGGAATTGGAGCAATCTTAGAAGTGAGGAAGGTCGTTCCCTGGCCCCCCTGGCACCGGGAAAACCGAAATTGTAGAACGCGTCGCCACGTATCTTTCTGACGCGTACCCGCACTTATACTCCGGATCTGAACTCACCACGGCAACAGCTAATTGGTCCACGTTTGATACCGTCGGCGGATACATGCCAACCGAAACCAGTGGCGACACCACAGACGCCGACCTCGCATTCACACCCGGCATCATCCTCAATCGGCTCAAAGACACCCAGACCGGCGTTCAATCGAACGAACCCATCATCGTCGATGAGTTGAACCGCGCCGACATCGACAAAGCCTTCGGTCAATTATTCACGCTGCTCTCCGGGCAATCCGTCCAACTCCCCTTCACGCGAAACAACCGCGAAATCGAACTCCTCACCACCGATCATCTTGACGGTCTGCCCGTCGCACATCAGTACGTCGTCCCTGCCTCCTGGCGGATCTTCGCCACCATGAACACGTACGACAAAACCTCACTGTACGAAATGAGCTACGCGTTCATGCGGCGCTTCGCATTCATCCGCGTTCCCGCCCCAGAGTTCACTCCGGGTCACGACGACATCGCACGCAGCGAGCTGACGATCGAAATGGACGCGTACATCGACGCCTGGGACGGGATTGACCCGAGCAACGAGGAACGCGACGCAATCGGGCTCGTTTGGAAACACACGAACCAAGCTGTTGACGACCGATCGATCGGCCCTGCCATCGTCCGCGACATGCTCGCGTACGTCACGAACCGCCACACCAGCGCAGCAGACGACCTCTCTGAACGCGTCACCAAGGCCGTTATCAGCTACATTTTCCCGCAGCTCGAAGGCGTCCCGGAACGCAAGCAAATCATCATACACATCGCAGCCGTCGACGCAACCGACACCGACACGCTCAGAACCGCTGCAAGCGACATGCTCCAAGTCACGATCGACACTGAAACTGGCTCATGAACCGCGAGGACCTCATCGACGGGCTCACCCAGACATCCTCGCGTACGTCATGAACGGCGGGTTCCCCAAACAGGAACTCGCCACCTCGATCAAACCCGAAGCGCTCGACCAACGGTTCGAAGATTACGAACTCCTCCTCGACCTACACTTTATTCTCAAACCCGATGTCGTCGAATTCGTCGAGCAGCTCTCCCAACGCCTGCGGAACGTCCGCACCGAAACGAAAACCGTCGCCCGCACGCAACGCGGCGGCATTGACGGACACATCAACTGGGGGTCAACCGTCAAAGCCCGGTACTCCACCAATCCAAACGACCGATCGTTATTCGTCACCGAAAACCGCTCCGAAGGCTACGACATCCCCGAGAACATCGTCCTCAAACGCCTCCTCTCAATCATCTACACGACGCTCCGCGACGCCGACGAGTACCTGAAAGGCAACTACGACTGGGTCACCGACCGGTGGCAAGCCAACACCGACCTCATCGACCAGGTACAACGCACCGTCGAACGCAACGTCCACATCCGCCGCATCCGCGACCCAGGAACATACGAACCAACCGAACGCATGCTCACCACCGCCGCAAACTCACGGCAAGAAATCTACCGTGACGCCGCCACACTTCTCCGCGCCCGTCAGGAGCTATTCGACGGAGATCCTGACGCGCTACGCACCCTCCTCAGCCAAACCGCAATTACCCCGGACGACCAAGCCCGACTCTTCGAACTCTACGTCCTCTTCCGATTCATCACCACGCTCGAAGACCTGCAAGACACACAGCCCGTCTTTCAAACAATCAAAAGCGGACGTCAAGAGATCGCCAAGATCGACGGTGAGCAAGAAATTGTGTTGTACCACGACACGTCCGCCAGTGATCGCGGCCTCTCATTCCGCACAGAAGCTACACCAAACAACCGAGAACCCACTCGCGCCGAACAGGTTCAACAAACCGCACGCGACGTCGCCAGCACGTACTTCGATTAAAACTTCCAGAACCACACGGGTCGCCCCGACGTCATCGTCCTCGAAGTCAAATCTGACGACCCGATCACGTACGAGTACCTCATCGCCGAAGTGAAGCACAGTACCCGCGAGGAAACAATCCGGACTGGGATCAAGGAGACGCTCGAATACCTCGCCTTCCTCCGCGTCAACGAAGATTTTGTTTTCGAGAGAGGGGCAAGTGATAACAAAGATATTTTCAGTAGTGGATGGAACGGCCTCCTTGTCATACAGGATCTCGATCAGGAAACACCGAACATCGACGAACAGGGGGACAAGCCAATTACCATCCTTCAGGCTAGCGAGCTAGATGAGGAACTTTCCACGATACTCCGAGCTGTTCTTGGCCAGTAAATTTCTATGAGTTCTGAGGTACCTGAGTCTCTGACTCTAAAAGCGGGGCTGGAATATACTGATCTTACTGAAGAGGTCTATTTTATCCACTACAACGCTCAGAGGTCAAACCGACGAACAATCCTGAGTACAAAAATATCGAATGAGATTGGATCTGTCCTTCTGACCCCGCATAAAGTAAACTCAACTATCTAAACAGGCTGCTCGTCCCAGTTCTGCCTCCTGTAACTGTCGTGAGGAAGCCGTGGGCTCGTGAGGAGATTTCCGACAGAACTGGGATATCCCCCTCTTCGGCTATATCGCTAAGGTCGATATTCTTCCGCAGTTCCGCCTCACCCTTTGTAAGGGAGATTGTTTCGTCGGAATTGTTCTTCTCAATGGTGACCTTGACGTTGTTGTACGAAATGCCGTCTATCGTCTCGAATGCTGTTTCCGAATCGTTGTACCAAGCTCAGTACCTCACAAAGCATCCTCGGCTAGCTGTTTCTGCGGCCTGAGTTCTGTGTCGAAGCGGTTGTACTGACGGTCTCGACGAGAGAATTACGG